>Ga0068863_100000199_pt1 | contig 63959 bp, 50 predicted proteins | sample KBSSwiS62_FD_66596 | JGI IMG/M metagenome (GOLD analysis project Ga0068863, IMG submission 66596) | Switchgrass rhizosphere microbial communities from Kellogg Biological Station, Michigan, USA - KBS Switchgrass S6-2 | ecosystem: Host-associated > Plants > Roots > Rhizosphere > Soil ... | reverse complement strand
CAGCGACCCGGTGCCGCAGCCGAGGTCGAGCACGTCGCGCGCCCCAGGCGGAAGCACGGAAGCGGCGATTGCTGCCATGCGTGCGCTCCGCGCCGCCGGGGCGCTGCAGATTCGTCCCTCGAAGACGTCAGAGCGCATCGGGCACCGCCGCGTCGACCGCTCGGGCGAACCGGAACCGCGCGCTCGACGCCACGTGCTCGATCAGCTGGCGATACGCGCGTTGCATGGCCGCCGTTCCGCTGAAACGGCGCTCGCAGTGCGTCAGCACCACCACCAGGCCGCCGGACGCGGCGATCTGCTCGGCGCAGTCGATCCACAGGCGCGCGATCTCGTCGGGGCTATAGCCCAGAAACCGCAACGCGCCATCTCGCGGCATGGACAGCGGCAGTTCGACGATGCCTTCCAACGTGAACGGTCGCGCGGACGCACAGCCGTTGTTCGGCACGGGAAAGAGTCCGCCGGACGTCGGAACGCTGCTGTCGTACTTGTACCTTGGAGCCAGGTCGCGTAACAGCCCACGCGTGCGCAGCAACGACGGCGCGCGATAACCTGCCACGGCATACCGCGACGCGAACGCGCGCGGCGCATCCAGCCGGCGCCGGCGCTCGTCGTCCGAAGCGAAGGGCGTCCGGTTGGCGTGGTCGTATCCGTGGACACCGATCTCGTGGCCGCGCGCGTGCACGTCCGCGACGATCGCTTCGTCGAGCGTCCAGCCGCACGGCACAATGAAGCTCGTCGAGCGCGCGCCGGCCGCCTCTTCGAGCGGCAGGAACTCACGAAGCAGCGCGGCCAACCCTTCCGCAGAATCGATGTCGTGTGTGAGCACGACCGGGGTCGGACTTCGCACCGCCTCGGGACGTGCGACACCGGCGATGTCGGCCAACAGATCGGCGGTGAGATCGAGCGGCCACCCTGGAAACTTCGCCCACGTCGACACCCGCCGTCGATGGCGCCGGCCAATTACGGACGCCACGAGCGCGCGCGCCCAGCCCGGCACGCGCTGGTAGCTGACCGGCAGCCGCGACGAGGCGGGTGGCGTGGGCGTGAACGCCGCCAGTTCGCGGACGCCTGCGACGTCCGTCAGCGTGAGATCGACCGGCCCAGGCGGGATGCTGAGATCACCATTTGCGCTGATGCAGCGGTGCCACCCGGCTCGCTCGATGGTGAAAATGGGCAGCGCGAATCGCAGCCCCAACGCCCAGGCCGCGGCCGCGTGCCCGCCTGCCGAGACGAGCCGCACTGGAACGACATTCAGGTCCACAGCTGAAAGGACGAGCCGAGGAGTGCACCGAGCTCGCGATTCGGCCCGGCGAACCGATCGGCCAGGACGCGGCGCAGTGCGTCGGACAACGCCGCACCCGAATTCTCGGAGGGGTTGATGACGCCGAGCCCCTCCGCATCGACTGGCCGCGGCGAGACGCCAAGAAACGCGTGAAGCCTGGTCGCGACCGCACCTGGAGTGGAGAGAATGTCCTCAAACTTGAGGATCAACAGCTGCTCGCGTGGAAAGCGATCGAGGTACGGTCGCAGCAGATCCGCGTACAGGCCGCGCGACATGTACGAAAAAGGACGCGCAAAGCGAAGCCGCTCGGACAGCGTTCGCTCGCGCTCGTCCTCGAGTCGAAGTGCGGTTTCGAAATCCTCCGTCTCCAGCCCGTTCATTTTCGACCACAGATAATTCGACCACGCGCGGGCGACCGGTTCGCGCAGGATGAACACCAGCTTCACCGCCGGCAGATGGCGCGCAATCCGCTCGGCGGCAGCAGCGCTCTCCAGATAATTGGTGCTCTTCTCGCCGGCGACTTGATTCGCAGGCGCGCCGGCGAACCACGTCTGTGAGTAGTGCGCGAGTCCCCTGGCGTACAACTGGTCGACGAGAAAAAACTTAGGTTCCGGCTGCTTCGGCCGCGCCATGTACAGCTCGGGGTGCCGATCGAGGAGGTCGTACAGCCAGGTCGTCCCGGAGCGAGGAGCTCCTGCGATGATGAACTCAGGAAGGCGCAACGGATCGCTCAACGCAAGAGGGCGGGAGGCACGCCAGCCGTGGCCGACGCCGGCATGCCGAGCGAACGCTCGACGATGTAAAGCGGACGGGCGCGGGCCTCCTCGAGCACGCGCCAGAGATATTCGCCGAGGACGCCGATCATCACGAGCTGGACGCCGCCGAGAATCAGGACGGTCAGCATCACCGACGTCCAGCCTTCGACCTTTGTGCCGAGGAACAGCTTGCTGATCAGAACATAAAAGCTGAAGAGGAAGCTGATCATCGACACGACCAGACCGAAATACGAGATCGCGCGAATCGGCGCGTATGAAAACCCTGCGAACGTGTCGATCGCTGACTTCACCAGTCGGGCGGCGGACCACTTTGATTCGCCGGAGGCGCGACGCAGCCGGTGATACGGCACGTACGTCTCTCGGAACCCGGACCATGCGATCAGGCCGAACGTCAACCGGTTCCGTTCGGCGCATTGACGGAACACGCCGATGACGGGGCGTGTGATGAGACAAAAACTGCCGGTCCCCTGTGGCGGATACGTCGGAATCGCGTAGCGTCGGACGAGCGCATAGAAGCGGCGCATGACCCACGAGCGGATCCACCCGTCATCGCGACCGATTCGCGCACCCCAGACGACGTGGAAGCCATCGCGCCAGCGCGCGACGAACTCGCGCAGGACCTCCGGCGGATCCTGCAGATCCGCGGCCATGATCACGGCTGCGTCGCCGCGGCAGTGATCGAGGCCGGCGGCGATGGCGACGTGGCTGCCGAAGTTTCTCGGAAAGCGGAGGGCGGTCACCGCCGGATCGTGCGCGCGCAGCGCCTCGATCTCGGTCCATGTCGTGTCGCCGCTGCCATCATCGACGAATACGAACTCCCAATCGCAACCACCGATCGAACGCAAGACCGCCGACACGGCATCGTGAAAGCGCTGCAGATTCGCTTCCTCGTTGAAGACTGGCACGACAATCGACACGAGGGGCATCGCGGAGCTCACTGCCGCATCCAGCACATCACGACGTCGATGAGATGGCTGCCAATGAAACCCGCGCGGCCGGTGACCAGCAGGCGTCTGCTGCTCGCGCTCATCAACGCTCCTCGACCACCCGCAACACACGCGCTGGGTTGCCGGCCACAATCGTCCGCGGCGGCACGTTCCGAGTGACGACGCTTCCGGCACCGACGATGGCGCCTTCGCCAATCTCGACGCCGCAGAGAATGGTGGAACCCGATCCAATCGTCGCGCCTTTGCGCACGACAGTCGGCACCATCGTCCAGTCGCCGTCCCTGACGAGCTCGCCCTGAGCGGTGACCGCGCTCGGATACTTGTCGTTGATGAACGTGACGCCATGGCCGACGAAGACGTGGTCCTCGATCGAGACGCCCTCGCAGATGAACGTGTGACTCTGGATCTTGACGCGGCGACCTATTGTTGCACCGCGCTGGATCTCGACGAACGTGCCGATCCGGCTTTCGTCGCCAATCTCGCAGCCGTACAGATTCACGAATTCGAAGATCTTCACGTCGCGTCCGAGCTTGACGTCGGCGGCAATGGACTGGAATTTCATAGCGCGATCCGGCGCCCTTCTGCGCGGAGCGAGCACTCGGCAGCCTCCAGGAGTGAGACGACACGCACGCCGGCAGCAGCGTCGGTGAGTGGTGAGCGATTCTCCGCAATTGCCGACGCGAATTCGGCCGCGACGAGCGACAAGGCTTCGCGTCGATCGAGCTTCGGCGCGTGCATATCGCCGGTCCGGTACGAGACAAGGATCTGACGTCGCGTCTCATCGTCCTGCACGTCGAAATCGACGCCCTTGTCGTAGACACGGACTTTTTCGCTTGGATCCATGTCGTCGAAGACGAGCATGCGCTGGCGGCCCCCGAGCAGGATCTGGCGGATCTTCAGCGGCGCGAGCCAGTTGACGTGAAAATGACCCAGGAACCCGCTCGCATAGTGGACGGTGATGTAGGCGATGTTCTCGTGTCGGTAGCCGGCAACCGCGCTGCCGTTCGCCGAGACCGCGACCGGACGCTCGGCGATGAGATGATCCAGAATCGCGAGGTCGTGCGCCGCTAGATCCCAGATCACGTTCGAGTCCTGCTGAAAGAGGCCGAGGTTCACACGAACCGAGTCGAGGTACAACAAGTCGCCGAGCTCCCCCGCATCGACCAGCGCGCGCATCTTCCGGACGGCCCCGGTATAGACGAAAGTGTGGTCGACCATCAGACGTACACCGCGCGCCTCCGCCCGTTCCGCGAGGTCTTCGGCTTCGGGTCGCGACGCGGCGAGCGGCTTCTCGACCAGTACGTGTTTACCACGGTCGATGGCCGCGGCGGCCAGCGCGTAGTGCGTGGCGAGCGGCGTCGCAATCACAATCGCTGCAATGTCCTCGCGATCGATCAGCGCTGCGGCGCCCGCGCAGGCCACGGCGCCGGGATGGCGGCCGGCGGCCAGCGCTCGTCGGTCCGGACGTTCTTCAGCAATGGCGGCGAGCTCGAGGCCGATGGTGTTGGTGAGATTGCGCGCGAGATTCGGCCCCCAGTAGCCGTATCCGATGAGACCGACTTTGATCACGAGATACTCAGACTATAACGGAGCAGGCGCGTCGCGATAGGCGGCGAACCAGCGCTCCGCCGACCGAGCTGTGCCGAACCTCGACACGACAGTGTCTCTGGCACGGGCGCCCATCGCCCGTGCGGCATTCTCGTCGCGCAGGACGTCGCTGATCGCACGCGCGAGCGCCGCCTCGTCGTCCACGGCGAACAGACGGCCGTTGACCCCGTCGTCGATGATTACGTCCGTCGCGCCCGGCAGTCTCGCAGCGATGCTCGGCAGACCAGAAGCCATGGCTTCAAGCAGCGCCACCGGATTCGCCTCGCGGACCGAGGCAAGCACGAACACGTCAGCCGCCTGGAAGTACGGTGCGACTTCGTTGGTAGGCGGCACGAAGACGACGCGGTCGCCCTCTGCCAGTCGCGCCGACGCGTCACGAATATCGCGGGCGAGCCGCTCGTCGATCTCGTAGTAGCTGTCTTCCGTCGCGCCGACGAACACCAGCGTCGAGTCGACGCCATGTTCCTGTCTCGCGCGTGTCCAGGCGCGGAAGAGGAGATCGGGGCGCTTGTCGCGCGAGAAGAATCCGACGAACAACACGATCGGCCGTTCTTCGGGCAGACCCAGATCTCTTCGCAGCGCCACCTTCATCGACGCATCGACCTGATGAAATCGAGTCGTGTCGATTCCGTTCGGCGAGAGTCGCACGCGCTCCGGCGACACGCCAGCGCGGAGATAGGCATCTCGGAGGCCCGGGCTGACTGCCAGGACCACGTCAGCGGTCAGAAAGCTGCGATACGCGATTGACCCTGCCCTCCGCACGGCGTCGGGTTCGTCCTGCCCCGACGTGTGAAGGGTCAGCACCACGCGCTTCCCGGTGAGACGCGCGAGCCAGGTGACCAGGACGTTTTTCTGCGAGAACCCGTGAAGGTGCACGATTGCAAAGTCGCGCGAGACTTGCAGCAGCCGCCTGACGAGTCGCAGAGTCGCGGTAGCCTTCGACCAGCGGCTGCGCACGTCGAGAACGATGCGAAATACTGGAACCCCCTCGACGATTTCGACCGCGGGCAGCGACGGATCGACGGCAGTCGTCAAGACGCCAAAGCGCACGCGATCGCGGAGCGCCGCCGCCATCGCCCGACACTGGATCCCGGCCGCACTGATCTCCGGGTAGTAGGCGCCCGTCACCAGCAGGACGGATTCACGCGGCACGGCAGGTGCGGTCGAGGATCGCTTCGAGCTGAGCGGTTGTACGGCGGATATCGAATTCAGTGGCCACTTCGTCGAACGACGCAGGCACATCGAGTGCGCCCGCACGCCAGCGCTCGAGCAGCACGTGAAGGTTCGCAGCAATTGCACTGACGTTGTCGGGCGGCACCGCCTGAAAACCAAGGCGCGCCAGCAGCTTCGCGGAAGCCCCGCCTATAGGCGTCAGACCGAGTATGGGTTTGCGGAACGCCAGGTAGTCGACGAGTTTGCTCGGTAAGAACACGCTCGGCCCAGTGCTTGGTGCGTCGATCACCACCAGGACATCAGCGTCGGCGGCGATCCGCGCTGCTTCATCCCTGGGGCGACGTGGCTCCAGCCTGACAATCGAATCGAGGCCGAGCCCCGAGACATCGCGTCGGTATGCCTCGACGGACGGCCCCATCAAGACCAGGTCGAGCGTCCCGGTCAGCGACTGCCGTCGGTGCAGTGAAGCCAGCGCGTGGAGCAGAGCCGCCGGAGTACGCAGCCCCCGATAGAAGCGGCCGGCGTACACCATGCGCATCGGTCCAGACGTTCCCCGAGTCTGGCCACGATCCACCACGCGCGGGTCGTAGCCATGCGGGACCACCGCGACTTTGGCGCGCCACGAATCCGGGTACTTGGCCATCACGAGATCGGCGGCCTCGCGCGTCACGAACACGACCGCGTCGGCCTCCTCGATGACCGCACGCTCCATCCCTCGCCACATTCGACGCTGCCACTCAGGGCCCTCCAGGTACGGACTATCAACCCATGGATCGCTGAAATGTGCGACCCATGGCAGACGCTCGATGCGGCGTAGACGCAGACCGATCAAGTGGTCCGACCACGGCTGCGCGAAGGTAATGAGGCCACTGAACTCGCGCTGACTCACCTGCGCTCGAGCCGCGGTCACGGCGCGATTGACCCAGATGCGCTTGTCATCGGGAAACCTCCACAGGACTGGGGCGATACGCCGCGCGGCGCGACAAACCAACCATTCCTCGGGAGACGGCACGCGAACGAGCTCGACGCCAGGAGGCGCAGCGATCGTTGCGCCGTCCGGCCAGTGTGCTCCGCCCGGCCGAGGCGCCAGACACACCACGCTCGGCGCCCACCCATGCACGGCAAGCTCGCGCAGGGTGGCTGATACTTGCGAGCCGCGAGGCCCGTACATCGGCGGCATCTCCCACGAGACGGCCAGCAGACGACTCATCGCGCTGACGGCGCGGCGATGATCGGCCGGCGGCCACCGGCCACCGACTCGAGTCGATCGACGATGCGTCGCGTGTGCTCGCGCCAGGTGTGGCGCGCGATCGCCTGCGCGCGGGCGGCCGCACCGAGCCGGCGCCGGGCGTCGCCGTCCGCGGCCAGGCGCGCGACGGCGGCCGCGAGCGCGCCGACATCCGCAGGTGGAACCAGCCACGCCGTCCGGTCGTGCTCGAGGACGTCGCCGATCTGATCCAGATCCGACGCGATGATCGGCCGGCCCATGGCCATGTACTCGAACAGTTTCGTCGGCGATCCGAAGAATGGCGATCCGTCAACGTTCGGCACGTGCGGTGACACGAGCAGATCGCAAGCCGCGAGATGAGCCGGCCCCTCTTCCTGCGGCACGAGCCCGGTCAATCGTGCCAAGTCGATGACGCCGCCTTCCGCGAGAATGCTTTTCACGGCCGGCATTCGCGCGCCGTCGCCAATCATCAGCAGCCGCATCGAGTCGCGCAGGTCCGGGCGCTGCCGCAACAGCGCGACGAAGGCGCGGGCCAGCACGTCGGCGCCGTGCCACGCCCCGAACGTCCCTATGAAACCAACGACGAACGCGCGCTCGATGCCAAGCGCGCGCCGAATCGGCCCACCGTCCACGTCTGGCCGATACCGCTCCACGTCCACGCCGTTCGGGTTCACGAGCACGCGATCGCTCCCGATACCAGCAGCGGCCAGCTGATCGGCGATCGGCTGGCTGACGACGACAATCAGATCCGCGGCGGCGAGGTTCAGCCGCTCGATACGCAGAGCGAGATCGCGATGCTTGAGCCGCCGGCCCCAGTGATCGCTCACCCACACTTCCGATCCGTTGAACTCGAGCACCAGCGGGACGCCGAGGGATCGCGCCACGGCGACACCGCTGAAGTTGCCGAGACTATATCGGTGATACACGTAGCCGATCGAGCGGCCGACAACGGCGGCCAGCGAATCGGACGCGAATCGGTCGCTCAGCAGGAAGGCCGGCACCTCGCGGAAGTTCCAGAATTCCTCTAATGGCGAGACAACGTGCGTCTCGATTCGCGGATCAATGGTCGGGACATCGTCCGTTGTCACGAATATCGGCGCGCTCCCAAAGGCGGCCAGATTGTTCAGCACCCCAGCGGTGTGCCCGACAGAGCCGCCGGCGCGAATACCGAAGCTGAGGTCGGTGCGGAGATACAAGGGCGCGCCGTCGAGAGTCGCACGCACGGCGGGCCGCTGACGAGCGAGCGCTTCGTGACGGCCGACGTCCTCGGCGACGCGCGCCAATACGCCGTTCACCTGCAGCGGCTCGACGACCAACCGCGCGAGCCAGCTCGCGATCAGCCGCAAGGTCACCGCTCGACGCTGCCCGCTCGCGTCCTCGATCCACACCGTGCCTCGACTCATCGCCCACAGCGCGAGGCATGTCGGCAGCGGGCGGCCGGCGGCTGACAGTCGCCGCACGAGCAGCCGCGCTTCCGACGCGCTGAACAATCGGCCGACGACAGCGCCCGTTCGTAGTTCCCTCCGGAAGTCGTCTGTCGTGAGCACAACCTCGCCCCCAATCGGCCGCGGGACGGGCATACCAGCGCGGACGACCGTGAGGCGACTCATGACGCCCGAACTGCCTTGACGACGAGATTCCAACCGGCGTGTGGTTCTAGCATTGACCGGAATGGCCGGAGCGGCAGCGGGAGCTCGCCCGCCGTCAACTGATGCTGCGTCGTAACCCGCTGGTCGAAGGCCCCGAAAAGCCGATCGAGCCGGGCACGCGAATACACTTTCACGAGCGGCCGGGCATCGTTGTCCGTGACTTCCACTGTTCGCGACAGCACCTCGCCGATCGAGTGATCTCTCAATCGTCCCTCAACAAGTCCGTGAACCCAGACCTGCCGGTACCAGAAATGAAACGACGATTCGGCGTAAACCATGGCAATCACACGGCCGCCCGGTCGCAGCACACGATGAATCTCCGCAACCAGTCGCGCCGTGTCAGGCGTGTGATGCAGCACGCCGTTGCTGTACACCACATCGAAGCTCGCGTCGTCGAACGGCAGCCGTTCTGCGTCGTGGTGAATGAAGCGGCCACCAAGGCCCCGGAGCGCGAAGTTCTCCTGGGCCAGCCGCAAATGCCCGGACGAGATGTCCACGTCAGTGACCCGAGCGCCGTGCCGCGCGAACTGGCTGAGGTCGGTGCCGAGTCCACCGCCGATCTCCAACACGTCGCGACCGCGATGACGATCGAACTCCATGACCTCGGGCATCCAGGGGGCGTACTGGTGGTAACGATGCCTCTCGATCGCTTCGAACCAGTCCAGCGTGTGCGACGGAGCAGCACCGGCGTAATGAGAGCCGGCCGGATTGAAGTCCCATTGATCCTGCGCGGCGTCTTTGTAAGCGTCGCCGGTCGCGATGCGCGCGAGACCGCTCTGCTCCCGCTGGGCGCCGGCGGCGTGCACGGCGATCGGCGATCGGCGACGACGGCCCAGCGCAGCGACAGACGCCACGGGCCGAAGGACTCGTGCCACGCGTCTCACACGCGCGTACGTGGCCAGTCGTTCGCGATCGACTGCCTCGATGGCCTGCTCGTGCGGGTAATACGCCCACGCGTGCTGATCCGCTGCCAGAGCGGTCGCGAGCCTCGTCAGCTGCCACGGCTCGAGCACTCCGCCTGCGGCCTCCATCACGAGGCGGGTTGCTGACGCCGGGTCGGGAGCGACGCAGTCCACGAGCTGGGTCATGACGCGGGCACGCTCGATCGCCGGATCGAGTGCCACAGAAAGGCAGACCTGACGCTCGCGCCGGTCCGGCGTCACATAGGTACATATCGCTGACGCGTTCATCGCGTCGTGATCAGACTCTGCAACCGATCGGCGAGGTAGCGGCCAAGCATCGTCTGACCTTCATCGGTCAGGTGGACCGAGTCGAAGAAGTATCGCTCGCGCGGCCGCAGCGTGACCCGGCTCCATTGATCGAGATCGATCAGCTCGGCCGATCCATTTCGCGCCATCTCGCGAAGGGTGTCGTTGTAGCGCGCCGTGAGCTTCGCGAGCACGTACGGATTGTCCGTATAGGACGGGACGTGCCCCATCTGCAGCATCGCGAGCGTCGGCTCGTGATCCATTTCGTAGAGACCGGGCAGCGTGAAGAGTACGACGCGACTTCCACGCGCCCGAATGAGCCGGACGATCTCCTGCAGGTCGCCAACGAACGCCGGAACAAACCCGTCGAGTGCGCGCACCGCAGGCGCGTCGCGATCGAGATGCTTCGCCTTTGCGTACTCGGATAACGCCGTCTGCTGGCGGCCGCGATACGCCCGCCCGATCCCGCGGGCGACTCCTCGCAGCAGGCGCCAGCTCGCGAGCCGCGGGAAGCCGAAGACCTGCTCTTCATTGAAGAAACCGTTCCATCCGAGATAGATCGTGACCCACTCGGGGCGCAGCTGGCCGATCCGATCGACCTCGAGGAGTACGTCGCCCGTCGTATAGCCCTCGACGCCGGCATTGATCACCTCGACCGCTACGCCGCCACGCCGCAGCGTATCCTCCATAACGCGTGGATAACTCTCGGCCTCGGCCATACCGAAGGTGCACGAGTCGCCGACCGTGACGATGCGCGTGGTGCGATGCGCCGGATCGATCTCGGGTCCGCGAAACCCATCGCGGTTAATCCGTACGAACACCTGGCGGGGATCGGACCGCAGCTCGGCCAGATAGCGCTCGCCGAGGACGCGCCCGGTGTTGTGCTTGAACTCCGCCGCCTCGGCGTAGGTCTCGGTGAACCCGGCCCGGAGACGCTTGTGCCACGGGTGCGACGCGTCAGCCATCTGATACGGCTGCAGATCGGTCACAGGCGGAGGGGACCGGACGGCGAACGCCAGCCGTGCCATCGCCTCGAACACGATCGCCGCGATCACGAGGCCGGCGATCCGCGAACGCCACCTCGTCATCAGGCGAGGGCGGTCGGCTGCTCGGCGATGAACGTCCGCCACCATAGTGCGAGGTTCATCAGATACCATCGCTTCGCCCCATCGGCCGCCGTCATGACTCGCCGGACTTCCGTCGGATCGAGCAGATCGGTCTCACCGCAGAACCGGTCGAGCTCCCGCGAAGCAATCGATCCGAGCGGACCCATGAACATTTCGTCGACCGGGACGCCAAACCCTTGCTTTGGCCGGGTGATGAGGGCGTCTGGAATGAGCCCTCGGACAGCCTGTTTGAGGACGTACTTGAGCGTGCCGTTCTTCGTCTTCAACGCCGACGGAATGCTCATCGCAAGCGCCGCGAACTTGTGATCGAGGAATGGCACACGCGCCTCGAGGCTGACGCCCATCGTCATCTTGTCGACGCGCATCAGCAGCAGCTCCGGCAGCCGCAGGTTGAGATCGACGTACGACATCCAGTTCAGGTGCGACCGATCGGGCGCGGCGGCTTCGAATCGACACCGGATGGGTTGTATCGCGTCATACGACGTGAGGTCGCGCAGAGTCCGGCGCGCGCGGGGGGAGAGGAGCCGCCGCTTTTCCCCATCCGTGAATGCTTCAGCGCCGCTCCAGAAGATCGGCTCGCCACGCGCACCGCGGCGGAGCCACTCGACCTGGACCGTACGGTCGTAGCCAAGCGCCGCCAGGCCGGCCGATCCGATGCGCTTCGCGATCGCGGGCGCTGGCAGATCGTCGAGCTCCTGACGCCGCAGGGCGGCGATCCAGCTCGGATACCCGATGAACAGCTCGTCAGCCCCCTCGCCGACCTGACAGACCGTGACCCCATTCTCACGCGCCAGCTTCGCCACGAAGTACAGCGGCACGCACACCGGATCGGCAATTGGTTCGTCCTGGAGCTGCGCCATCAGCGGCAGAAACGCCACGACATCGTCCGCCGTCAGCAGGTACTCGTGGTGATCGGTGCCGGCCGCGGCCGCCATCGTGCGCGCGTAGGACAATTCGTTTTGATACGAGTGGTAGTGCTCGGCGTAGCCGATGGAAAAGGTCTTCACTCGCGAGTGCTCTCCCTCGGCGAACAGCGCGGCGTTGGTGCTCGAATCGATGCCTCCCGACAGAAACACACCGGTCGGCACATCGCTCATTTTGCGGAGATGCACGGAGGTTCTCAGCTCGTCGAGCACCTGCTCGGCAACCTGATCCTCGGTCCGGCCGTCGAGCGAAACGACGTCGTCCCACACGTCCCAGTAGCGGCGCTCGGTGATCGTGCCGTCGCCGTCGATGCGCATGATGGTGGCCGGCGGAAGCTTGCGGATGCCATCGAAGAGCGTCTGTGGCGAGGGCGTCGTGAGGAACGACAGGTAATGAAAGAACGCCGGTTCATGTACGGCGCGCAGCTGGTCGATGTCCTCGAGCAGAGCTTTGATCTCTGAGGCGAAGACAAAGCGGCCGTGATGAACGCTGTAGTAGAGCGGCTTGATGCCGACGCGATCGCGAACGAGCCAAAGCCGCCGCTCGCGCGCGTCCCACAGGCCGAACGCGAACATGCCGCGAAACCGCTGGACGCAGTCGATGCCCCATTCTTCGTAGGCGTGCAGGATGACTTCCGTGTCGCAGTGGTCGGTCTTCCATCGATGGACGCCGGTGCGCGAGAGTTCGCAGCGGATCTCGGCGTGATTGTAGATTTCGCCGTTGTAGACGACCCATACCGAGTCGTCTTCATTGGACATCGGCTGGTTCGCCAGCGGGCTCAGATCGATGATGGCGAGCCGGCGGTGCCCGAGGCCGACGCGCCCGTCCGGCGAGATCCACGCGCCGGCGCCGTCTGGACCGCGGTGCGACATCGCGTCGCGCATCGCGGTTATATACGCTTCGTTGATGCGCTGCGCGGGCGAGCAAGCGAGCGCGCCGTTAATGCCGCACATTATTGGGTGCCGGTGCGAGTTCGACGTCCGACACGCCAAGGTACCTGGCGTGGCTCTGGACCGTCCATTCCGTATCAGCTGCCGCGTCCGAGACGAATGTCACCCGCGGTGGATCGGGCAGGCGCGGCACCACGCAGGGGCGCGTGCCTGCGCGGCGGCACACGGCGAGCATTGCCGATCGGCCGTCCAGGGCCTGTGCGAACTGTCGGGCCCGACCGGTCAGCAGATCCGTCATGACCGTATAACCATTCCCAGTGAACGCGATGGCGACCACCAGCGCGCACGCGAGCGCCGATCGGACTGTCGCCGGCGCCGCCGCCGATGCCGGAATCAGCCCGCGTCCGGCGACCGCCAACGTGGCGACGAACCAGAGTGCGAGGAAGGCTGCGTAGGCGACGCTGACCGTTCGATGCTGGCCGAGCAGACCGGTCGCCCAGAACGCCGGGAAGATTCCCAGGGGAATGGCCGCGAACGGCGCCGACAGCAGCGCGATGAATTCGCGGCGAGTCAGCTCGCGCCAGAAAGGGTCGGTCGCGGCAATGCGCTCGGCGAGAGGGATGAACAGCAGCGTGGCCAACAGCAGCGTTCCAGCCGTCACCCACGTGGCGCCGAACCGCACGGTTTGCATCGCTGTCATCGCAACCGACCGGACCAGATCATGCTTCGCCGGATACAACGCGGCGCGGACGGCATTTCCAGGCGCCAGCCACACCGCAAGGCCGGCAGCCGCGGCGGCGGCGAAGCAGACCAGCGACGCCGTGGTGGCGCGCCGATCGCCGCGCAGCGCCGCAAAGACCGTGAATGCGCCATAGAACGCAACCGCCAGCAGCATCGCGATTTCGTTCATCCCGACGACAAACACCACCAGCACGCTGGCCAGCGCCACCGACGTGAACCGGTCGATGGCGGTTCTCTGCCTCAAGGCACGCACAAAGAGCGCGACCTGCGCGAGGAGGAGGACGCTCGACAACTGGTAGGTGACGGCGCCGGTATACCAATAGAAGTTCTCACCGAGGGCCGGCACGCCGGCGAGATAGACGCCGCACCAGGCAAGCGCGCACACCGCGGTCAATCGGCGATCGAGCGCCGAGCCAGCAATTGCGCGAATGAACACGTAGATGGCGACGATGGTGACCGCGAACATCCCGCCGGCAACCATGCGGTACACAGTCGTCGAGCCGGGCACCATCGGATTGGCAAGGACGAGAACATTCGAGGCAAAGCGGCCGTTCCAGCCGGTGTACTGGTGAGAGAACGCCGGCCAGTAGCCTTCGAGACGGGTGTCCATCGCGTAGTCGAAGTCGTCGGCGGTCGGGTACGCATACGCGGCGAGGATGACGAACGGCGCGATCGCGACGGCGAGCGCCGTTGAGATCCAGACGACTTTCTCGCGCGCGGTTTGGACCTCGATCATTCGCCAGCGAAGAGAAAGGTGAACGCGTGGCGCACGTGGAGATCCACAATCGCCGCGAAGTCGAGTGTGGGGCACTGATGCCGCACACCATACGATGGCGAGTACCATCCCGAGGTCAACTGCGCCGTCAGGTTCGGCGGCGGCACCAGTGTCATGACAGCGCGTGCGTTGCGAACGGTGAACGTGCCAGGGTCGGCGCCAGGTGAAATCCTTACGTCGGGATCGAAGTGGAAGTGCCAACGAAGCGTGTGGCTTCCGGTGCCATCCAGCACATCCTCGACGGCGAGCGACGATGCATCGAGGCCGAACCGGCGGGTGTGAATGACCGGCTGCGGCAGACGGCGATAACCCGTGTGCCGACCGGTGTATTCGAGCCGTGGCTCGTCGCCGACCCGAAGATGCTCCGAGTGCGCCTGTTCGAACAGCCTGAAGAGCCATTCCGGGCGCAGTTCGTTCTGCTCGACGTCGTCGATCGACAACGTGTTGTGGTAAGCGGTGCTGCGAAACAGGTTACGGGCGTCAGGATCCGCTGTGTAAACGTAGCTGCCGGGATCGACGACCAGCGCGGCGCCGCCGGCGTGGTACTCGAATGAGAGCTGGTCGTTGTGCTTATGGTTGCCGAATCCGTTCGTGCCGACGCGGCCGTTGGTGACGAGCAGATAGCTGGCCTGATCGCGAAGGACCGTCACGCCAGCATCCGGAAAATGCCGCGCGCCACGCTGGGTGGAGGACGAGAAGCGCGCGGCCGCGTCGAGACTCTCGAACCCCCACCACGCCGTTTCCCACCGCGCGTCAGGGCCGGCGGCGAGCATCCAATCGTCACGCCCGAAGAACGAGCCGGCGGCAGCGAGCAGGTGCCGCGAATCCTGCGGATTCCAGGCGCCGTACCCGCTCGCGATATGCAGCCGCCCGTCGTCCGCATCGCCGACGACCGGCATGAGTCCGTCAGGACGAAGGACAGCCGCCAGATACTCGATCATCATGCGCAATCGATCGAGGTAGGCGCGCGAGAGTGGCGCGGTTTGCGATGCCGCGAGGCGCGCGCCGCCGAGAAACAGCTCAGCGACCAGGCGATGGTACGGAACAGACGACTCGAAGTCGGCGCCGTCGGCCAGCACCTGCACGCCCATCTCCTGCTCGAGCCACTGGCGCGCCTCGCGGCGCCATCGACCACCGGACGGCAGATCGCCGAACACGTCGCCCAGGAAATGCAACCCGAGCACGTTGCTCAGAAAATGATTACTGGTGACCTCGTACGTGTTTTCGAGGTTTCGCTCGATGAAGGCGCCGTGATCGAAGAGCGATTTGTACGCCGCCACCCATTCGTCGTCGGACGTGCTAGTGCTGCGCGCAGTGAGCGCCAGACCGATCGCCCAGCTGACCGCGCGCAGGCCGACATCCATGGTGCAGACCCACTGGACGCCTTCGCTCACCGGGTTGCCGGCAGTGAAATCGGCGATCTCGTCGATGATCTCCCGCGCGTACACCTCGCGTGACGTGAGCCGGAATGCCTGGCCGAGCGAAAAGAAATGCTGGCACCGCCCGAGCTCCCACGGCAGCTTGATGTCGCCGTTCGCAGGGCGCATCGTGTCGGGATTCCAGCTGCGGTGCGAGAACCCGCCTGGGAATCGCGCGCGGCGGATCGGATCGAGACGCCAGTCGATCGCCTGGTAGCCGGCTTCCGTGGCACGTTCCGGATCGCGCGGGGTGAACGGGCCGCTGCCGAGCAGGTTGAATTCGTGACGCAACACGCGGTCAGCCGACGCAATCGTGGCTGCGGCGACGTCCGGATGCCGATCCGCGGCCCTTTGGACCGGCGCATCGTCGATGTCAACGTACAGAGACCGCACTGCGCGACGTTGTCGCACCCACTCGAGCGTCGTGCCGCCGCTCGCGACTTCATCGTCGAGCGACGGCCACGGCTCTGGGCCCGCGGCAACCGCCGCCGGCGTATCGACGTTGCGCAGCCGTGCGAGGACGTTCCGGACGCGGGTCAGCATCAGCGCGGCTTATGTGCTTTGATGATCAGATTCCAGCCCGCCACGCGCTCGATTCGACGGAGGTGCGGCCGCAGCCGCTCCGGGAGCTCGTCGGGCACCATTTGACGTTGCACGATCGAGATGTCGACGAACTGACTGAACAGCCGGCGGAGCCGCTTTCTCGTATACACCTTGACAAGGGGACGCGCGTCGTTGGCGGACCGTTCAACGACACGAGAGAGCACGTCGCCGATCGAGTGCGAGAGCAATTCGCTCTGACTCAGACCGATACCAAGAAACAGGTTACGCCAGTAATGGAGCGAGTTCTCCGCGTACACCATGACGATGGCGCGGCCACCTGGCCGCAGGACGCGGAGTATTTCGCTGACCACTTTGTCGGTATGCGGCGTGTGATGGATGACGCCGTTGCTGTAGACGACGTCGAACATGTTGTCGTCGAACGGCAGTCGCTCCGCGTCCTGATGCACGAACCGCCCGTCGAGGCCGCGCAGGCGGAAGTTCTCCTGCGCGAGCGCAAGGTGACCAGCCGACAGATCAATGTCGGTCACTCGCGCGCCGTGCTTCGCGAATTGCGCGAGGTCGGTTCCCATGCCGCCGCCGACTTCAAGAACGTCCTCACCGGCATGCTTGTCGAACTCCATCGTCGCCGGCATCCACGGCGCATAGTCGCCGTAGCGGTGGGCTTCGACGCGGAGAAACCAATCGAGCGTCACCGGCTCGGCATGTCCGCCGTGCTGCGAACCGACGGGGTTGTGATCCCACTGTCGTTGCACTTCGTCTTTGTACGCGTCCCCCGTCGTCATGGGCCGATCGGGCGCAACCGACCACGCGCCGCGCCGGGGCCGTTCGCGCTCGTCGATGAACGCCCAGAGCCTCGCGACGTGATTCCGCCACGAAAAGTGCTCGACCGCCGCCGTGCGTGCGTTCCGACCCAGCGCGTCGCGCACCGTCCTGTTGCGCACGACTCCAACGACCGCGCGGACGAACTCGTCCACGTTCCCGGGCGAACAGAGGACCGCGCGCTCGCTTTGAACGGTCGGTTCACCCTGAGTGAAGTCACCCGGCCGTAACGCGGGCGATAGCACCTCGCCGATCTGCTCGAGATCGCTCGCGACAATCCCGCCGCCCATGGCCATGTACTCGAACAGCTTCGTCGGCGACCCGAAGAACCGGCTGTCGACCATATGGCTGCTGTGCGGCGACACGAAGATGTCGCACGCTTTCAGCAGGCGTGCGCCTTCCGCTTGCGGCACCCGGCCGGTGGACCGTACGCGGTCCTGCAGTTGGTGCTCGACGATGGCCGCATCGAGGAGGTGTTTATGGCTGCCGTCGCCGATGAGGAGAAAGCGCGCGTCAGTCTGGGCGCAGATTTTCGGCAGCGCCGCGGCGAGCACATCGATACCGTGCCACCCGCCGAACGTGCCGGTGAAGCCGACAACGCAGTCGGAAGGATAGAATCCGAGTTCGGCGCGCACGGCTGCTTTGTCCTCTGGCGAGGCTGGCGCGTACGCGTCCGTATCCGCCCCGTTCGGATTGACCAGCACTTTCGCTGGATCGATGCCTCGTCGGACCACATCGTCACGAACTGGCTCGGAAATCACGGAAATGACCGTCGCCTGCTCGAACGCCGCCATTTCTGCCTGCAGGTACTCATGTTCGTAGAAAGGCGTGCGCTGCTGAAAACTGCGGCTCATCGATATCTCCGAGCCGTTGTATTCCACGACGTACGGAATTCCGAGCTCGCGGCTCACTAGTGCGCCGGCGTAGTTGCCGAGACAGATGCGTTCGTACACAAACGCGGGTCGCAGCGCGAGGAACGCCGCTTTCAACAATGGGTGATAGTGTTCGGTGGCGCCGATGATCGGGTCTTCGCCCGTCGTATGGTCCATCGGAGGGTCGAGGACCACCTGCTGGATCCCCCACCCGTCGATCAATCGATATCGCTGCGGAAGGAAGCACACGAACTGGCCGCTGCGCGCCGCCAGTTCCTTCACGACGTAGCTCGTGTGGCCGTAACTGCCACCGGATTCAAACTTCACCCAAAAGTCTGTTCTGAGATACACGCCGGAGGCGTGCCGAATGGTGTCGGTCCCAACCGTGAAGGGGATCGGCGCAGCGGTTGCGATGAAATGTTCCAGCTCGTTTCGAATGTCATAACGCCGGATCGGAAACTCTCCGCGGTAGATCCAGCGCAGCGCGACAGGCACCCGCCGCCATCGTCGCTTCATGCCTCGCAGCGGCACCAGGATTCGTTCGTGCGCTTCGTGCGCCAGCAAGGCCCATCGATGGCGGCGAAGGCTCCCTAACCGTTCGGCGTTGACGGCCTCGACGACCCCTTCTTTCGGCCAATAGAGCCAGGTCCGCTTCCCCGCCGCGAGCACGGCGGCGAGAAATGACAATTGAGCGCGAATGAGGACCCCGCGTTCGAGTGACAGGACTGCTCCCGCAATACCGTTGCGTGTGGCCTGTCCCACGAGATCTGCTGCGGGCCCGACGGGTGGGGCTACGATCGGCAGCTTGTGCCGGTCGGTCGCGTCTGCCAGGCGCTCGTCCACAAACGTGCCGGCAGATGACAGATCGGCAGCAACGAAGAGGTATTCGGCCACGCTCAGGCGGGTTCGGCGGTCCGGTGCAGCAGCAAGTCTTCGATGTGTAACGCGACGGCGCTGCTCTCGATCAGCTCGTCGAACGGAATGGGGGCCTCGTCGCCAGCGGCGATGGCGTCGCCGAAGCGGCTCAATTCCTCGTAGTGTCCCTTGTCGGCCTCGCCGCTCTGCCAGAACACCGACCCATCGCTGGCGCGCAACGCGCGCTTGAAGTCGTCGACGACGTACGCGTCGCCATCGCAGAACACGGTGATGTGCTCTTTCCCCATGCCGCTCTTGGGTCCGAGCGCGGTGTAGACCAGCGTGGCGACCGAACCGTCGGCGTAACCGATCGTCGCGCAGAAGTTGTCGTTGCGCCTGTAGGCCAGCGCACGCGGATCGATGGCCGTCGCGGAGATCGAGTCGACAGGCGCCGCGGCGAGGAACCGGAAGACGTCGTACATGTGACAGGCTTCGCCGATATTGCGGCCGCCACCCTGCGGGCCGTGCACCCAGTGGTCGAGCGGGAGATAACCCGCGTTGAGCCGGTACTCGATCATCAGCGGCGCTCGGCGTGACGCGATGCGTTCCTTGACCGCCTGGAGCGCCGGCGAAAACCGGCGATTGAATCCGACCATGAGCAGCGGCCGTATCGTCAGCGACTCGTAGGTGTCGGCGACTGTGGCGAGTTGGTCCCATGCGATGGCGAGCGGCTTTTCGACGAACACGTGCTTGCCGGCGCGGAGCGAACGCACGACCTGTTCCGAGTGATCCGCATGCCGCGTCGCGATGACGACGAGATCGAAGGCCGGGTCGGACAGCACGGTGTCGAGATCGCTCGCCAGCACCTCGACCTGTTGTTCCCTCGCGAAGTTGCTGCCTTGCGTGCCGGTTCGTGTCACAACGCCGCGCAGTGCAAACCGATCCTTTCGCTTCTGCATCTGCGGCACGAGCATCGACGTGCCGAACGATCCCGCGCCGACCAGCGCATAGTTGACACGGTCCTTAGCCACAGGACGATGCCCACTGATCGTCACCTTCGCCGCTTCTGCGTCTTCCCCGGGTGCGTCGGGATATTCGATCACGACGCCCATCGGCAGCGTGCCCTCGCCCTTCGCAAGCTCGTCGTAAACGGTCGGGGCATCGTCGATCGACACGACGCGATCGATCAGCGGCGCGACTCTGATCCGGCCCGCGGCAATCAGGTCGAGATAGGCCTGAAGATTGCGGTTGAGCGTCCAACGCACGTACGCATAGGGATAGTCGTGCCCCTCGGCCTCGTACGCCACGTCGTAGCGGCCGGGTCCGTACGAGGTGCTCATCAGGAGGTCGATTTCCTTGCGGTAGAAGACTGCACGGTCCACGTCCAGCCCGACATCGCCGACGATCACGACAGTACCTTTTGCGCGAGTCACATCCATCGCGAGGTTGATGACGCTGTCGGACCTGGTCGCCGCGGTCATCAGCGTGCGATCCGCGCCGAAACCGCCCGTCAGGTCGCGTACAATCGCTTTGAACGCCTCGGGATCGCTCGCACCGGCTTCCAGACCGAGCGACCGCGCGCGATCGAGTCTGGATTGATCGAGATCGAGACCCAGCACACGACAACCGGCGACGCGCAGCAGCTGCATCGTCAGCTGACCGATCAACCCCAGGCCAAGCACCGCGACCGTCTCGCCGAGCTGCGGGGCGGCGCGGCGAATACCCTGCATCGCAATCGCCCCAATCGTCGCGGACGCCGCGTCTTTCAGGTCGCAGCTGTCGGGAACGCGGACGAGCAGATTCCGCGGCACGACGATGAAGTCGGCGTGGTTCGCCACATTCGCACCGGCCGCGGCGACGCGATCACCGGGGACGAAATCGGTGACGCCGCTGCCAACCGCTACCACCTCGCCCGCCGCGGAGTATCCGACTGCCCAGCCCTGTGCGTTCAGGTCCGACGATCTCGACGCCTCGGGTGCCATGCCACCATCAGGCGGCGCCGGCGTCGGCCGCATTCGAGCCATCCGCCGCTCCGCCATCTGCGACAGCCGCCGTGCCGCCTTTCGCGGATCGCGCAGGCTTGCGCGCAGGTAGTGGCGCAACAGGCGCACGCGCTCGATATTGATTTCGACGGCGCTGGTATCCGGATCGGCGGTTCGCGCCGGTCGAAGCGGCGCGATCTCGGTGCCGACGCTGACCAAGGAGTAACGGACGCGAATCAACACGGTGCCGGGCTGCACCATCGGGTGCGGCATCCGCGCAACCACCGCCCCGCTCATGTTCAGAAGGATCTGTCGCATAGTCCGTTCAGGAGCGCCGAGCGGCGCGAGATGCCGATTGGCTCCGTCGAAATCAGAAATCCTGCGCTCGCCGGCAGTGTCGTCACGCCGTCGATGACGATGACATGGGTCGGATGCTTGACGCCGTAACTCGGCGACACCCATCCGTCTTCCACCCGCATCGTCACGCCATCGGGCCCGTCCACCAGTGTAAAGAGCGCCGTCCCCCCGGCGTGTTGGAGCACCACGGTCTGTGCGTCGACCAGCCGCGGCTCGATCGCCGGGTCGAGGTGAAAGCGCCACGTCAACCGGTGCCGCGCAGCGCCGGTGGCGGTGTCGGCGATGGCCACGACGGCACGATCGCGCGCCACCCCGAAGACGCGCTCGACGCGGACCGGTGATGCGAGCCTGTCGTAACCGGTGTGACTCGCGACGAGCCGATCGACCGCCTCGCCGAAGCGCCAGGCGACGCCTGCGGGACGGGCATCGTCGTGCAGCTGCCACAAGGCGTCTGGGCCCAGAAATCGATTTAACTCTTCGTGGTCGATCTGCAGCGTGTTGTGGAACGCCGTGCTCCGAAATCGGTTCCGCCATTCCCTCGACGCGGTGTACAGGTAAGCGCCGCAATCGGTGATGAGATTCGCACCGCCAAGCCAGAGCTCGAACGAGAGGATGTCGTTGTGACCATGGCCGCCTCGGCCATTCATACCGACCTCGCCACAATCGACGACCAGATGCGAATCGGGGGCCTGGAGGACGAAGACGCTGCCATCCGGAAAGGCACGCGACACGGTGCCGGCTGCCGCAGGCGTGGCTGCGAAGCGATCCGATGCGGCCGGGCCGCGCAGCCAGAACGCCTCCGGCCAGAATCGCGCCGCGGTCTGCTTGAAGTCGGTGCGCGAAAACCGTTCGGCGCCGACAGCGAGCAGGTAGCGATGATCGTTGATCGGTTGCAGCCCAAGTTTTTGGACGCGCCCGTCGTCAGCGTCGCCGATGAGCGGCGCGTGACCATTCGGCTTGGTGTAGGCGGCGACATACTCGAGCATGCGTTCGAGCCGCCTCCAGGCGGCCTCGGGGACGCTCTCGCCGTGACGTTCGAGCAGCAGATACGCCGTGAGAAACGACTCGAGGACGAGCCGTTGGTAGGCCGTGGACTTCTCGAAGTCCACGCCGTCGGCCGACACCTGCAGGGCCATCTCGTCGACGACGATGCGGTGGCCGAGGGCAAGCCAACGGCGACCGCCCGTGGTACGGCCGAAGAAAGTGCCGAGAAATACCAGCCCTACGCCGTCGCAGAGATAGTGATTGCCGTTGACGTCGGACGTCTCGAGATGCGTCGCGATGAATTCGCCGTGGAGGTACAGCGAACGCAGCAGCAGGCCGCGGAAGCGCCGGTCGGCGCACGCATTGGAGCCGGCGATGAAGTAGAAGGCCCAGATCCAGCTCACGGCCCGCAACGCGACATCCATGGCGCAGATCCAGTTGACGCCGTACGCCCACGGATTTGATGCCGTCCAGTCCACAATCTCAGCAACGATCTCACGCGCGTACTTCTCGTCCCCCGTGAGCCAGTACGCCTGCCCGAGAATCGTAAAGTGCTGGCAGCGGCTCAGCTCCCAAGGCACCTTCACATCGGTCGGCCGATCGAGCTCCGCGTACTCGATGTCGCCCGCGTATTCAATCGGCCACGTCCGGCCGGTCTTGAAATCCTGATGCCACGGCAGCCGCGGCCCGAACACCACCGGCCCAGACCCGAGCAGATCGAACTCGTGTGTGAGCACTCGATCGGCCGCCGCCACAATCGCGCACACATCTTCGGGATAATCCGCGCGGAATCTCGCAGACCAGGTGTGCCGATCGGCCGGAGTCAGAAAAAATTGCCGCTCCATCTGCTGGCGCCACAGCTCGTCGATCGTCGCCGCTCCGGTGGCGCGTAGCAGGGCACGCGTCGAGAACAGCCGCGGAAACACCGACGACCATGGACGCCGGAGCGCCCGCTGGGTTTTCTCAACTGCCCGCTGGGCCAGGTACCGCGGCGGCCGCCGCGCAGCGCGGCGGAGCCGCGCCACGAACGTCATCGTGGCTTGCGAAGTCGAGCATCCGCCACGCCACAGCGATCGCGCCAGCGATGAGCGTGACGGCTCGATTCGCCTCCGCCCTCCCGTCATCCAGTGAGCGCCTGCCGCAGTACCGCTGCTACACGCTCTGCGGCGTGGCCGTCCCACAGCGCGGGACGCCGCGTCGTACGACCGTTCTGGGCCATCGCGCGCTCGAAGCCGGCACGGATCGCCGCCGGGTCGGTGCCGACGACTTCATTCGTCCCTTCGGTCACGGTCACCGGCCGCTCGGTGTTCTGTCGAAGCGTGAGGCACGGGATCCCGAGCGCGGTCGACTCTTCCTGCAAGCCGCCGGAATCGGTGAGGATGACCCTCGCATTCGATGTCAAGCTCAGGAAGTCGACGTACCCGAGCGGTTCGGTCAGCACGAGGCGGCCACCATCGTGCGTCAGGCCGAATGCCGCCAATCGCACACGCGTACGGGGGTGGACGGGGAAGACCACCGGCAAGCGCTGCGAGATCTCGCCGACCACGTCGAGAATCCGGGATAGCGTGTCGGCGTCGTCGACATTCGACGGACGATGGAGCGTCATCACCGCGTAGTCACGATCGACGATGGGCAGCCGGTCGCGAACGCGATGCTTCGTGGCGAGAGGAAGAAACTTGAACAGCGTGTCGATCATGACGTTGCCGACACGATGGATGCGCGACGCTGGAACTCCTTCGGCGCACAAGTTCTCGTCGGCGTCGGCCGACGGCGTCAGCAGCAGGTCCGCGAGCCGATCGGTGACGATGCGGTTGATTTCCTCCGGCATGGTGCGATCGAAGCTACGCAGCCCGGCCTCGACGTGCGCCACCGTGATCAGCAGCTTTGCCGCGACCAGCGACGCCGCCATGGTCGAGTTGACGTCGCCGACGACAACGACGAGGTCCGGCCGCTCCTTCAGGCAGACCTCCTCGAACTTCATCATCACGTGGGCAGTCTGCACCGCGTGCGATGCCGACCCGACTTCGAGGTCGTAGTCGGGCGACGGCAGATCGAGATCCCGCAGGAACGCCTGTGCCATCGCATCGTCGTAGTGCTGTCCCGTATTCACGAGGACTTGACGGATTCTGGGCGCACCGTGGAGCGCACGCACGAGCGGAGCGATCTTCATGTAGTTCGGGCGTGCGCCGACGACGTGCAAGATCGTCTTCATCAATGCCAGGTGAGGGTCTGGTACAACAGCTCGTGTCGCCAGTCGTCCGCGAGCTCGGCCGTCAGCAGCAGTGGAAAGCGGCGAGGATCAACGAAGTTGGAGATGCGCACGCACGGCGCGGCCGCGGCGTCCACGTCGAAGCCGGCGAAACGCATGTCGGGCTCGCGTTCGTAGACCGGGTACAGAAGTTGAACGAGCTGCATGTCGGCTCGACCGGCGCGCAGCGGCATCTCCTGCGACAAATCTACAGCGTCGGTCGCGGCGTCGTAGCGCGCGCGAATGCGCAGGGGCCCTGTGATGCCACAGGCAGCAAGGTCAGCCTCGATCATCAGGTACTGGTATTTGATCCGGTCACCGTTGTCGCCTTCGGGCCTCGGCCGTTCAGCGGTCAACAACACGCGCCCGGAATCGAGCGGACGGGACCGCACGGGCAGCAGCTGTCTGGGTGCGGATTCGAGAGTGCTGAACAGCGCAATCAGCTGTCGCGTCTGATACGCGCGCGCAAGCCATAACGTGCCCATCGCGCCGGCCGACACGACGGCGATGAACAGCACGCCCCGCAGGACAGCACCCCGATGAAGCCCGAGTGGCGCTGCCGTGCCGCGTGCAGACGAGAGGGCGTCGCCAGCCCGCGCGATCATGAACCCGAACGCCCAGAGTGGGACGAATTCGAAATAGAAGAAATGTCGGGCATGAAACTGAATGGCCGTTCCGCCCATCAGGACAACAACAATGAGCAGCATGAAGGCGGCGGCTCGCAGGTTTGCCAGGGCCGTGAGCGCGATGGCGGCGGCGACCGTCCACGGCGCGAGCCGCCGGAGCTTCCAATTCACCGCGCCGCGGACTTTGTAGACGGCCGATGCGACGCGTCCAGGCAGTGCCGGATACTGATATTGCTCGAGAAACAAGTACGGCATCGACGTCATCGCCGCGTACGTCCGCACGATCAGATCGGCTGGACAGGTGCGCGCGATCTGCAGCAGGTAAGACGCAGCGGCTGCATCGTATTCGGGTGTCAGGTACGCGATCCCGCCAGGCCGCGGGTTGAAGCGGTCGGCATAGGTCGTCACGATCGCGTTTGCCAGTGTATCGAGATAATGATGGCCGTACTGGTAAATGGCAGGCCTGATGCCGAGGTCGTGATCGAACGCTTCGGTAAGCCCGAGCACGGCCACGTGACCCGTGTTGCTGCCGCCGGCGTAGTCGGCAAGCACGGGTGCTGCGACGATCAGAAACGCCGCGATGAACACCGCACATGCTGACGCACGGACGCTGAAGTTGGCCGAACGCGGGAGCAAGAAGGCTGTCGTGACCAGGAATGGGACCACGACCATCAGTAGGTCGTTGCGAAAGCCAAAGCCAATCGCGACGACGATACCCCCGGCGCCGCCGATGGCAACGGCGCGCCCGCGGGTCGACGCGCGCGTGACCAGGCAAGCCATGAGGAAGATCGACCACAGTATGAACGGCGCCTTGGCATAATCGCGGAGATACCGGAGCATCAACAGGTTCAGCGTCGAGCCGGTGATCGCGACCGCGATAGTCGCCGACAGGAGGCGGCCCATCGCGAGCCGCGCCAGCGCGTATACGGCGACGCTCGTCGCGGCAAACAGCAGCACCGCGAAAACCGCCACGGCGCTCCAGCTGACTCCGGTGATCCGCCACACGAGGGCGACGGCGCCAATCAGGTACCTCGCCGTCCGGTGATAAGTGTTCAACTGGGGGTCCACCGGCAGATCCGCCGGCAGCGACCGACAGTCGAACGTCGTCGTCTCGGTTCGTAGGAATGCGTGCAGCGCGGAGATCTTCCCGTCAATCGGGTTCACATAGCCTCGCCCGCACGCGAGCGCGACGGCCGGCCCGTACTCGATCTGATAGAAGTCGAGACGGTTGCCCTCTCGCCGCAGTTCTCGAGCGCCGAACAGCGACGCGCCAACAAAGATCGCGACAACGATCCACACGTCGGATGAACGCGGCCACACGCGTGCTGGACGCTTGTTTTCGGCCGTGCGATTCAGCGTGGCTTGATACCGGAGACGAAGTACTGACCACCGAGCGGCAACCAGCGAAGAGCCGCCTCGACCCGCTCGAGTCCGCGCGCCCAAACCTCCGGGACGAATAGCAGGTATCCCGTGCGCAGCGAGCTGAGACTGGCGGCGGCGAAGGTGCGCCGCAATTGCATCGGCGGAATCATCCGGCAGCCACGATCCACAGGCGCTCTGCGAAACACGATTTGCGTGATCGGGTTGAACGGGTTGTGCTCGAACACGAACAGCCGGCCGCCGGGGCGCAGGACGCGCGTCAGCTCGCGCAGGTGGCGGACGTGGTCCGCACGATGGAGATGATGGTACACGCAGAACGCGAAGACGATGTCGAACGTGTCGTCGCGGAACGGCAGCGCGAACGGCTCCTGAACGGCCAGCTTGAGCCCGCTTGGGCCGGCGGACAACATCTTGAGCGACACGTCGGTCCCGACGGTTCGCCAGCGGCTCGAAAGAAATTCGACGGCCGGTCCCCCGCCGCACCCGACGTCGAGCGCGAGCGGACGCGTGGCGACGTCGCCGATCTCGCGCAGCATCGCGCGGCACTTCTGATGGATGAAGAACCCGCTGCCGGCAGCGAAGCGCCGCCGCCACGGATCGTCGAGGTGCCCCTCGTAGTCGCTCGCATACGCGTCGAAGGTGCTCGACTTCACGGCACGCGAGCCGTCGGCGCCGACGGCTGATCCATGTTGACGAGATCGCGAACGAGATACATGGGGCGCTGTTTCACCTCGTCGTGAATGCGGCCGATGTACTCGCCGAGGAGGCCCAGCGCCATCAACTGGATGCCGCCGAGGAATAGTGCGGCGACGAACAGCGACGTCCATCCGGGAATTAGCCCCGCTCCGCCGCTAAGCTTATACACGATCACGGCAACCATACCCGCAAAGCTCAGAACCGAGAGCGCCAGGCCGACGTGCGACGCGAGCCGTAGCGGCTGAATCGACATACTGGTGATGCCGTCGAAGGCGAACACCATCATCTTGCCGATCGAGAACTTCGTCCGGCCGCCGAACCGGCGATCGCGGTCGTACAACACGGGCGTCTGGTTGTATCCGACCCATGCGACGAGCCCTCGGATGAAGCGATGGTGCTCCGGAAACCGCGCGAGATCGTCGACCACTCGGCGCGACATCAAACGGAAATCGCCGGTGTCCACCGGGAGGTCTAGGTTCGTCATCCGGCGGACGACCCGGTAGAATGCCTTCGCCGTCGCTTTCTTCAACCAGGTCTCTCCGTCGCGGCGCCTGCGCTGCGCGTACACGACATCGAACCCCTTGGCGTAGCTTGCGTACAACTCGGGGATCACTTCCGGCGGATCCTGCAGATCCGAGTCCATCACGACGACGGCGTGGCCGCGGCTTGCATCGAGCCCAGCGGTGATTGCGATTTGATGCCCGAAGTTCCGGCTCAGGTTGATCGCCTTCGCGCGCGGATCCATTCGCGTCGCGGCCAAAATGGCCTCCCACGATCCGTCGCGGCTGCCGTCGTTCACGAAGATGATTTCGTAGGTCACCGCCATCGCCGTGAGGACGTCGGTGAGGCGCCGAAAGAGAGTCGGCAGCAGCTCCGACTCGTTGAACACGGGCAGGACAATGCTGAGCTGAAGTTCGCCGGTGCGATCAGCGGCAATTGGTGTCACGGACGCTAGAAGCAATCCTCGCGCCCTTCGATCCAGGATGCATGCCACAACACGGCGTTCATCACAGTCCAGAGCTGAAAGCTGGCGCCGGCGCGCCCGGCGATCTGATCCTTGAGCAGGCCGCTGAAGTAGCTGGCGTCGAAGAAGCCTTCGCGGCGCAGCGGTGAGCGCTCGAACGCCGCGAGGCATCGCGCGCCGAAGTCGCCTTCCCGGAACCATTCGTCCATCGGCGCGCCGAATCCCTGTTTCTTCCGATCGATGAGGTCGCGATCGAGGTATGGGGTCGCGGCTTCCTTCAGAATTCGTTTGCCGATTCCGTCGCGCAGCTTGTATGACGGCGGCAGCCGCGTCGCAAAGTCCACGACATCGTGGTCGAGAAACGGCACGCGCGCCTCGACGGAGTGCGCCATCGTGAGCTTGTCGACGCGCATCAGCAGGTGCTCCGGCAGTCGCAGCTTCATTTCGAGGTACGGGATCTTCTGAAGGATCTCCGGCTCGGCGAGCCTGCCGTCGAGCGGCGCCAGGTAGTCGCGCACGACTGCGTGGCTGTCGAGGCGCCGGTGGCCTTCGGGCAGCAGGCCGTCGACGGGGCACGAGACTTCCTGCTGGAAGGGTGTTCGGTCCGGTGTGAGCCGCGCGCGACTTTCGCCCCACCAGCAGACGGCGCCGCCCCAGAACAGCTCCTCGCCGCGCTCGGCCCGCCGCTGGATGTCGAGATCCTCGGCGCTCCCGCCCGGCGTCGTCGCTTTCAGCGACGACCACAGCCGGCGAAGCGCTCCCTGCGGTCCTGCGAGCGCCGGTTCGTAAATGGCCGCGGCTTTCTGCCGGTAGTGTTCGCACCACCAGTAGCCGAGGAAATTCTCGTCGGCGCCTTCACCCACCTGGACCACCGTCGTACCAGTCGCTTTAACGAGCCTCGCCAGGAAGTAGAGGGGGATACACACGTTGTCGGCAATCGGCTCGTCCTGCAGGCGGACGAGAAGCGGAAGGAAATCCTGCATTTCGCGGCGATTGATCAGCGTCTCGTGGTGGTTCGTTCGATAGCGGCGGCTGATGCGTCGCGCGAATGCGAACTCGTTGTAGTCGTCCTTGCCTTCGTAACCAATCGTGAACGTCGTGACCGGCCGATCCATCAGCTCGCTCATCAGCGCCACGTTCATCGACGAATCGATGCCCCCCGACAACAGCACGCCGAAAGGGACGTCCGCGACCATGCGTCGCGCGATTGACTGACGGAGCAGCCGCGTCAGCTCCTCAGTGGCCTCCTGCTCGCTGAGATCGCGTTCCGAGAGCGTAGCGCCGCGCGAGGGACGGCAGTCCCAATACTGCGTGGCCGTGGCGCGGCCGGCGTCATCGATCGACAGCGTATGTCCTGCCGGCAGCTTGAAGATGCCGCGGAAGAGCGTCAGCGGCGCTGGGGTGACGATGAACGTGAGGTAGTGCCAGAACGCGGTCCGGTCCATCTCGATCGGCACATCGGGATGTACGACGAGCGCGCGGATCTCGGAGGCCCACAGCCATTCGCCCGAGTTCGTGCGCGTGAAGTACATCGGCTTGATGCCGACGCGGTCGCGAACGAGATGCACAATCGGCCGTCCCGGCCGCCGGCCGTCGTAGATCCCGACCGAGAACATGCCGTAAAACCGGTGGACGCAGTCGAGCCCCCACTCTTCGTACGCATGGAGCAGCACTTCGGTGTCCGAATGATCTGTCACCCATGAGTACCGGCCGAGCGACTCGAGCTCGCGACGCACCTCGGCGTGGTTGTAGATCTCGCCGTTGAACGTGACGGCGACCGTCCCAGCCGCATTCGTCATCGGCTGCGCGGCCGCGTCGGACAGATCGATGATCGACAGGCGCCGATGACCCAGCGTGCAGTGCCGATCGGGCGACGTCCAGACGCCGACGCCGTCGGGGCCTCGGTGCGCCATGCGGTCGCGCATGCGAGCCACGGTTGCGGCGTCACTCACTTCGCCGAGAGGTTTGAATGCGCCGACGATACCGCACATGTGGGATCAGGCTCGCAGCGCTTCGACGGCGCATCCCCATCCATTGCACGATGGGAACGCGCCGCGAACGCCAAGCTCGTACAGGTTCAATCGCTCAAGACGACTGGGGGTCAACTGCGCCATCTCGAGCGCGGAGACGATGTTCGTCTCGTCTGCCTTCCACCAATGGGCGCGCAGCTGATGCAACGGATTCAGCGCGTCGAGCGGCAGCAATGCCAGGAACCGTCCGGACGGCCTCAGCACTCGCCGGATCTCGGTCAGTGCACGCACGGGATCGTGCGCGTGCTCGATGACGTTGTTCGCGACGACAGTTTCGAACGCCGCATCGCGAAACGGCAGCCGATGAATGTCGGCGACAATGCCGGACACGCCCAGCCGTGCGCGGATCTCGTGCACCATCGCTCGTTCAAGCTCGAGGCAGACATACCGGGTCGCCCTCGACCTCAGCGCGCCAGCAAGCTGGCCGTAGCCGCTCCCCAGCTCCAGAACGTCTCCGAGCCGTTCGGGCATGAAGTCGACGAAGCGTTGGTAGTCGCCGCGCAGCTGGCCGTCGCGCGGTGTGCTTTCGAGGTAGCCATGCATCTCCCTCTGACGCCGCAGCGCCAGATCAGTGCGAACCAGCCGCGACGAGGCCTCCGCCTCGGCGCGCGCGACAAAAGCCGGACCAGGAAAATCGACGAGCGCGAGCTGACGCGCAAGGCGACGCCCAAAGCGCATCAGCCGCAGAACCGTCGATGGTCCCACCGGACCGCCCTCGAGCATCGTCGTCCGAGATCCGACGTCCGGCGGCGGCCAGTTGAACACGCGATACTCGTGATAGCGCTGCGCGTACTCCAGCATCGGTTCGAGATCGCGGTGGAAGGTTTCCGACGTCTTGAACGACAGGAGCGAGTGCAGGCGTCGATCGAACGCGGTCCGATCCTGCCACGCATCCTCTGGAGCGCGGGATGCGGCATCGAGTGCGACGACTTCAATCGGCACGTCAGGCGACCGGACGCCGCCCGGAGTGCGCGCGTCGAACGGTTGCGGCCAGTAGGCGCCTGCGCGCAAGAACGGCAGGGCGGCCGCCGGTTGCGAACCCGAAACGAACGAGCAGTCGCAGTCGATGCCCTCGCGACGGAGCAGGCGTAGCAGTTCCGGGCGCGCGGCGTACGTCCTCGTCGGATGCACGCGAGCCCATACCACCACTGCATCGGCCGCCAGCGCCCGAACCGGCTTGAGTTCCCGACCGAGCGTCTCGGCGTTGGCGGCGTGCGCCGCTCGCACGATCGCGCCGAGCGCGAACGCGCCATCCCGCACACCGGAGCGAACCGCCCGGGTGATGGCGTGTTTCGGGCGCGCCGTGAGAAACGCCGCAGCATCGCGATCGACAAAGAGAACCGTGGCGCGAGCCGGAGACAGCGGCGCTTGCAGCAGCTCGATGCCGAGCAGCGTCGCGAGCGACACCGCCCCACGCACGGCACCGATCTCGAACGCAAAGCCGATCTGTTCGGTTCGCGGTCGGCCGACGACGAGCAGCTTCTTCCAGTGCGTCGATCGCTCAACCCGCTCGACGGTCTCAATCGCCAGCCACTCGCCAAATAAGGCTTCGGCCTCGATCTCGTCGAGGCTGTGGGTCTGGTATTCGTCGAGGCACCAGATGACCAGCGTCGCGCGGTGGTCCCGCAGCCGTTCGGCCGTCTCCCTGACGAGGTCAATCGACTTGTCCGCCTCGAGCTTGAACTGGTCCAGCGCGCGGGTCGGCAGAACAGCCACGGCGCCGCCGGCTTCCTCGGCTACTCCCGCGCGAACGGCGTCGACGATAGGACGGTCGAAGTCCGCGAGCCAGCCCCAGAGCTCGACGGCGAACTCGCGGGACGGATTCACGAGCCGGGGCCGTGGATCGTCGATGCCGAGCGCGCGTTTGATCAACCTCTTCACACGCGTGCCGGTTTTATTGACGCCGCGAGAATGATCTCGCGGAGTTCGGGATCGCGCTCCATCGCTCGGTAGCGAGCGACATCGTCGCCAGTGAGCGTCCCCGAGGCATAGAGGCTGTAGTTGAACGTTCTGAGCTCCGCGACAGAATGCCCGAGTCGTTCGAGCATCCAGCGGATTTCCCGAGGTGTGTACTCGCGATGGTGCCCTTCGAACGGCACCTCCGTCTCGTATTGCTGTTCGATGGGGAGAAATACTGTTTCGCCGCGTGCCAGACGCTCGCGGGTGTACAAGTAGGCCAAGTTTGGCGTGTCGAGGACGAGAACACCGCCAGGTCGAAGCACGCGATTGAGCGACTCGAGCAGGCCGCGCGGCGTGTGCGGGACGTGCTCGATGACGCCGAGGGCCAGAACTGCGTCGAAACTCTCGGGACCAATGCCACGCAGATCCAGTCCGACGTCAGCGAAATCGAGAATTTCAATTCCTGCCGCCCGCAAGTCGCGCCTGCAGCCATCGAACACGTCACCGTAGTCGCGATAGCCATCAGCGGCCGCGACCTCGTAGCCGGCGAGTCGACAGAACAGCGCCATGTTGCCGAAGTAGGCGCCGTAATCCAGGATGCGGCCAGTCACCACACCCGCACCGCGCAGCACCTCGAGCGCGTTAACCATTCTGATGACACTGCATCGGATGTAGGCGCACCAGTCGTAGCCGTGCAGCCCAGGCGATCGGCGCGCGAGCACGGTGAAGTCGGCGCCACGCGTCGCGGCAAGCACGTCATCCGCGGCGCGTGTTGCGAGATCGAACGTCTCTGGAAACCGTTGCGCCAAGACGTCTGGAAAACCCAGGTCGAGTGTCGGAGCCGGTGCTTCGCTGCCGGCATCGGACGTGGGGCGACGCATGAACGGCAGCCTAATCATGCGCTGGTTGTGGGGCGCCTGGGCGCGTCGTCGACCACTCACCTTCGAGGACAACCGTGGTGCCGCTGCCAATCGCGCCTCCGCCTTCGACGATGAACTCGAGCACTTGCGAGAGGCATGCGTAGACGCCGGGACTGAGCGAAAAATATTGCGTGGGCCGATCGTCGTAGTAACCGTGGCGCGCGACCATGACGGTCAGTGTATAGCGGCCGTCGGCGAGCGGCAGTCGTTCGAAATGCACGCCGACCGTGCCGCTTCGCGACGCGCCGTCGAAGGACAGCTCGTCGGTTCCGAACCGGCAGACATCCTGCACGCCATCGCGGTGGATCGCCATGAGGATCTGCGGGCGCTCGCACAGCGCGGGATCGTTCACACGGTAGTGAAACACGATGTCGAGCGGCTCGCCGTGCGTCAACACGTGCGCGTCGGTGCCGCGTGGCGACACCAGCCGTACGTCATCGACGGCAATCGCCCCCGTCCCATGCACGCCCGCGCTGTGGCGGCGCGGTTCCGCTGCGCCGCCGAACTGCACAATCGCGTCATGCCATCGCGCCGCAGGAAGATGGAGGTTCGGCAGCGGACGTTCGGCGCCATCAATGAATGCCGAGACCGCCAGTTCGCACGCGACGGCTGTTTGCGCGCTGATCCACAATTCGACGTCGCACATGTCTTCGGGCAGAGCGGCAGCGGGTACGAACGCGGCAGCAGCCTTGCGAAAGGGCGAGCCATAATTGAGAAACGCCCGAGCGTCGCGTCCCGCCCACATTCCGGCCGCGCCCCAGGCGCTTCCCTCTGGAACGATGTGGGATGCCGCGCCCGAAGACCCCTCTGACACTGGAACGCGCGCCACGACGGCACCGGAGTGGCGTAACTCGATGTCGCTGAAATACACCGGCGCCTGAAGAAACCCCGCGTTGGCGCTGCGGAACTCGACGATGACGTGCGTGTCGGCCGCTCCGCCCTCTTCCTTCAGCCGTCGCCGTTTCTTCTCACGCAACCGCGCCTCTTCCTGCAGGCGGATGGAGTCCTCGTATGCGCGAACGGCCGGCGCGCCGGGGCCATCCATCACGACGCGCCCTCGATCGATCCAGATAACGCGATCGCACAGCCGGACGGCGGAATACAGATCGTGGGTGACGAGCAGAAGCGTCGTGCCATCGCGCCGACACAGGTCGCTGATGCGATCGAAACTCTTCTGTGTGAAGTATGCGTCGCCGACCCCGAGTACTTCGTCGAGCAGCAGCAGATCGGGCCGGATCGCCGTGGACGTCGAGAACATCAGCCGCACGGCCATACCGGTCGAATAGGTCTTCACTGGCTGATCGATGTATTCCTCCAGCTCCGAGAACTCGACGATGTCCGCGAACAGCTGACGCGCGCTGGCACCGTCGATGCCCATTTGCGCCAGATACGCGAATACGTTTTGGCGTCCGGTGAAATCCGGATGGAAGCCCGTGCCGATCTGGAGGAGCGCGTGGATCTGTCCGGTGACGTCGAGCCGACCGGACGTCGGCTGTGCGACGCGGCTCACGAGCTTCATGAATGTGCTCTTGCCGGCGCCGTTCCGACCTATGATCGCGACCTTCTCACCTCGAGCGATGGACAGCGTGACGTCGTCGAGCGCCTTGTGCTCGCGATATCCCGATCCAGTGGCCAGCAGCCCGAACATGTCGAGCAGCCGATAGCGCGGCCGATCGTACAGTCTGTAGACCTTCGTCAGGCCGGTCGCCGTAATGGCCGCGTTACTCAAGGTCGACGATGAAGTTCTTGAAGCGCCAGCAGAGGGCCGCGCCAGATGTAAAGACGATCACGGCGCCGACCGTGAAGACAAGAAGCGTCGCCGTCGGCAGGGGCGTGCCGAGCAACGCCGCTCGATAGGCGTCGATCATGTAGCTGACGGGGTTGAGCCATACGACGGCTCGAAACCGCTCAGGCACCATCTCTGGCTTGAAGGCGATTGGTGACACGAACATCAGCAGCATGGTCGCCAGGTTGACCAGATACGCGGTGTCGGGGATCAGCACGCCCAGCGCGGCAACGATCCAGGCGATGCCGGCCATCGCGATGATCTGCAGCGCCAGCACCGCCGGCAGCCAAGCAATCTGCCAGGACAGCGTGCCGTTTCCGATGGCGAGCACGAGCACAAGGGACAGTCCCACCGTATGCGACGCGAGAGCCACCAGCACCGCCCGTGTCGGGATGAGCTCCATCGGCATGATGACGCCTTTGACCAGGTGGATGTTCTGGCGGATCGAGACTGCCGCGCTCGTGATGCTCTCGACCAGGAACAGGTAGGGCACCAAGCCACCGAATACGAACAGCACATAATCGAGCGCGCTCGTCGCCGGCGAGAAGCGGACCTGAAAGACGACCAGCCAGAGGAACAGATACACGCTCAAAAAGAGCAAAGGGTAGAGCACCGTCCAGACAGGCCCGAGCAACGAACCGGCGTACCGCTTCTGCAGCTCAACGCGTGCCGACGCGAGCAGAACGCGCCGTAACCGCCAGTGCGCCGCGACAATCTGCTGAACGGCCGTCGACATGTTCAGTCCGCGTGGGTCATCGATCCGTCGATGGTCCGATAGCGCTTGCCGCACGCGCCGCAGGACGCCTCGTCGGGTGGATGCGGTCCGCCCTTCAGCTTGACGCCGCACTCGCACATCCAGCCGGCGACGCGCCCCGGATTGCCCACGACAAGCGCGTAATCGGGCACGTCCTTCGTCACGACGGCGCCGGCGCCGATGAAGGCATAACGCCCAATCGTGTGGCCACAGACGATCGTGCTGTTCGCTCCGAGCGTGGCGCCGCGCCTGACGAGCGTCTGGCGATACTCGTGCTTTCGCGACACATGGCTGCGTGGGTTGACGACGTTCGTGAAGACCATCGACGGGCCGCAGAAGACGTCGTCTTCGAGGATGACGCCGGTGTAGATCGAGACGTTGTTCTGAATCCTGGCATGGTCGCCAATGACGACATCCGGAGAGATGACGACGTTCTGGCCGATGTTGCACGCCTGGCCGATGCGCGCGCCGGCCATGACGTGCGTGAAATGCCAGATCTTCGTCCCGGCGCCGATCTCGCAGCCGTCGTCCACGTAGCACGATTCGTGCGCAAAGAAATCCTTCATCGTCCCGTCCTGTGTGCCGATGCCGGCTGCGCCGACGCGTGGCGCAGACGCGAGCGATCCACGACTTCCCGCAGCGTGGCGGCGAGACGCGGCGCGTTCACGCGCAGCGAATAGCCGGCTTCCACCGTACGCCTGCCGGCTGCCGCGAAACGCCGGCGAAGCGCCGCGTCAGTCAACAGCCGAAGCAGTTTGTCGACCCATTCGTCTTCGGTCGATGCCAGGAAGCCGTTGCTGCCGTCGTCGACCAGCGTTCGATTGACGCCGACCGCCGATGCCACGACGGGCACGCCGCACGCCATGAACTCGATCGCCTTGAAGCCGCATTTGCCCTTCGCCCACTCGTCGTCCTCAAGCGGGTAGACGCCGACGTCGCACGTGTTGAACAGCTCGATCTCGCGGTCGAGGGTCCATGGAATCTCTTCGGTCGGCACACCGTCGACCACAATCGGTTCGCCCGCCCCGCTGATGCGCAGGATGAAGGGATGCTGCGCATGTACTCGCTGCAGCACCCGCGACAGGCCGCGGATATAGGTGCCGGTCGTCGGGCTGCCAATCCAGCCGACCACCGGCAGCTGTCCGACCGCCGAACCACCGTCAGATCGAGGCACGAACTTCGTGGTGTCGACACAGGTCGGAATCATTGTGACGGCGTCGTTGAAGCGGCGCGCGTACGCCGCCAGATAGTCGTTGCCGGCAAGGACGTGATCGCTCACGCGTACGATCGTTGCGAGCTTGCCGGGAAACTTCAGGGCCGCAATCAGGCGATTCGCGTCGCTCACGCTCGGGAGGAACATCGCGTCATCGAAATCGAACACGATCGGCGGCCGGCCGGGCAGCGCGAGAAGGCGCTCGACGATTGCAGGACCAACCGGGAAGATTTCGCGGTAGACGAGCAGCAGGTCGTACGCGTTCACGGAAGACAGCGACTGGAGTCGCCGGAGCGAGAGGCCGACAAAGGCGGCCGCTTTGCGAACATGATTGCCGCGCTGATAGACGCGTCGGAAGAATTCGGGCGTAAACAACGAGCTGAACGTCACCTCGAAGCCATGGGATTCGAGGTACGGGATGTACTGCGACACGCGGAACCGGCATCCGGCGCCTTCCTCCGGAATCGGCGACAGCGCCAGCACACGAATCGGTCGTGACTCGGTAGACATCACAGCAGCAGCAGGAGCAGCCGTGTGATGACCGCGGCCGCGAGCGCGACCAGGCCGTGCCGTAGCCGCTCGGCCGCCGTCAACGGCCTGAAGGCCTCCACGATCGGCCGCGACCAGCGCCGGACTGCCGACGTCTCCCACGCTCGCGCGATCGTCGGCGCGGATGATGAGATGGCGCGCACGATCACACCGTCGTGGGCAATCGCAGCCGCGAGGCGATCGTCGATCGACTCAGTCATTTGATGGACAGCACCTGTCCTTGCACCTGGTAGTCGGACGTCTCGAACGCCAAGTTGGCGCCCGCCTTCGCCGGACGATTCCTGTAGGTCCAGCCGTTCGCCGATCGATCGACCGGAAGGCGCAAGACAACGTCACGGACGCTGCCCTGTTCACCGGCGGCGAGCAGCCCGAGCGGGGCACCGCTCCACGCCCGCACGGGCTCCAGCGCTACCACGCGAGCCGCGAACGCGCGCGAAAACACCCGATTGGCGGTATCGATGTCGCCGGTCTGCATCCGCGCCAGCAGCCCCGCGCTCCCAACGAAGCGCACGCGCGCTTCCTTGACCGTCGGATTCGAATCGAGGTGAACTTCGCTCACCTGAAACATCAGCCACTGGCCTCGCGCTCTGAAGGTTAGGAGCGCGTCCGGCAAGAGCATCACGGGCTGCTGCTCTCCAGGTGCGATGCAGCGGATGGATCCGTCAGGGTACGATTCCGGGAAGCAGTTGACGCGCAGCGTCGCCGGCCGCTGCCATTGACCTTCGACCGGAACACCGACCGTCACCTCCCCAGCCCGAAGGCGCATCTGCGCCGCCACCGGCGGATCGACCGCCAGCACATCAGCCTTCGACTTGCCCTCAGTCAAATGGTCTCCGGCATTGATCTCCTTCGCGACATCCGCGGTCAGCCCGACGAACGCGCCAGTCACCTCGAGCGTCAGCGAAGGCACCGGCGCATTCGGAATCACCGTCACCGCTTTGGGCAGCCGGTGCAACTCTTGCGCGTAGTCATGCAGCACGACGTCGTACGTGCCGGGCGGCAGGTTGTCCGGAAGGTCAGCCTCCGCGCCTTTCGTGCTCTCGATGAGAAACGTGCGCGCCTGCACGTCGTTCAATGAGACGCGCATGAACGGCCTCAGGTTTTCTCCCCAGATCTGCAGCCGGTGATTCGGCCCCTCTGTAAAGGTCTTTGGCTCGACCGTCAGCAGTCGCGCCGGCGGAGCGCGGAACAGCAAATAGGCGCCGTAGGCGAGCGGAATCATCCCCAGGACGAGCACTGCCGCAAGCGCATCGAACAGATTCACCCGTCCGAACAGCCGTCCGTTGTCGTCAATCAAGGGCATAGCGTTCAACTTTCGCAGCAGCAGACGGAACAGCCGCGGAATCGATCGGGTAGGATCGGCGGCCGAGCCTCGCGGCCAATTCGGCCGCGCCCGCCGCGCCGAGCCAGGCGACAAACGGCACGGCAAGCCCACGGTGCCGGACGAGAGTGCCCACGTTCCCGCTGGTGAGCGCGACGGGCAGCGCCGCCGCGAGCGCGAAGGCCACCAACAGCCACGTGACCAACGGATCGCGGCGAGTGCCAGACATGATCCCCAACGGCGCCAACGCGAGCATGAGGAACCAGACCATCTGCTCCGGCACATACGAGAACGCCGCCCGCGACTCGATCTTCCAAGGGAGCGGAACGATCACGTAGGCCACACCGGCCCGGATCAGATAGCGGAGAACTTCGCCTCGATCCATGGAATCAATTGACGACCGCTCACGATAGAACCGGTCGTCGAGCACCTTGTAGGTGTAGCCAGCGGTCTGGATATGCCCCCAATGCACTTTTGCGACCTGTCGCACCGCGCGCCACGAGGCTATCTGCACGTCGGGTACTCGCCATGCGAGCATGACGACAAATGGGGCGACAAAGATGAGGGCCCACGCGATTCGTGGGCGCAGGCTCAGCGCGGCAAGTACGAGGCCCCCGACGATGCCGCCGGCAGCGATGGCGAGTCCGCCTTCGCGGATCGTCTGCATTACGACAGCGGCCAGCGCGATGGCAATGGTCAGCGCGAGGCGTGTCTTCCAGCGCGGCTCCCGCACCGCCCTTACAGTTGCCGCCAGCGTCCCGGCCGCAATTGCGAAATAGAGCGGCTCCTTGAGCGCCGAAATCGACCACGCGAACAGACTCGGCAGGAACAGCAGCAACGCAAGTCCGCCAAAGGCGGTCACGGGTCCGAGCGAAGGCCTGACGACGCGGAACAGCAGGACCGCCCCTGCCAGGTACAACGCGGCACCGAACAAGTGCAGCCCGTATGGCGCCGGCCCGAAAAGAACCTGCAGCAGCGCGAGCACATACAAATAGCTCGTGTAGCTGTAGTCGTCGAACGCGTAGATGAGATCGGCGCGGTGAATCGGGATGCCCAGCGCGACGTTCCGCAGCCACAGGGACCGCTTGATGAAGTATTCCTCGTCGCCAAAGAAGCTGCCGAATGGCACGCGCGCATGATCGGTTGCCAGAAAAAGGCCCGCGATCGCCGCGATGCGCGCCGCGATCGCGGCCAACAGGAGCCACTGGATCCACCGGCGCTCGGCGTCTGGCAGACCGCGTCCGCTCCAGCGCAGCAAGGCGATCATCGCGAAAGCAAACCATACGGTTAGCGGCGAGAGCGCGTACACCAGGCCCAGCAGCACACCGATCGCCACCGATAGGTACAGCGGGTTCATTTCACCATCGCGCCGAGCACGCGGTCGTAGGCCGCGGCAATCGTCGGCAGCGCAAACCGCTGGGCGCTACTCTTCGCGCCCTCGGACAGGCGCTGCCGGAACGCCGGATCCGACAGGACGCGTTCGAGCGCGGCCGCCAGCGCGCGTGGCTCGTGCTGATCGACGAGCAACCCGTCGGTACCGACGCTGACGATCTCGTGCGTGCCGGGCGACGACGTCGCGACCACGGGCACTCCGCAGGCCATCGCCTCCACGAGCACATTGCCGAAACCCTCGTACCGCGAGCTGAGCGCGAAGACGTCGGCGCGCGCGATGTATTTCCAGGGATTGCGCTGAAACCCGCAAAACACCACCGCATCGTCGAGACCGAGCGCGCGGACCTGCTGGCGCAAGGCGCTTTCCAACTCGCCTTCACCGAGGATGAACAGCCGGGCGGCGACCGTGCGTCGAACCTCCGCGAATGCCTCGATGAGCAACGGATAGTTTTTTGCATCGGCGAGACGGCCAGCCGCGACGATGGCAGGATGCGACCAGAGGCGTTCGTGGCCGGCGTCGAGCGGCTCGACCGCCGCCGCGGCGATCGCCTGAAGGTCGACCGGATTGTGGACGACGCGAATGTGACGGCGCGGGACCCCGAAGTGCGCGACGAGATCGTCGGCGACGCCCTTCGACGTCGTGATGATGGCGTCGGCGAATCGATACACGGCCCGCGTGACCATGGAGAACGCCCGCCGATGCCACGGCCTCCGCCAGTGGTAGTCGGCATCGCGAAGGAACGACGACATCGGCGTCTGCTGGTTGAACGCGACGCACGCGCCAATGCCCGCCGCCCTCGCCGCGGTGAGTACCGAGAAGTAACTCAGAAAGGACACGACGAGCTGGGGACGCGTTCTCTTCAGGAACTCGCGCAGGTCGAGCCACCGTCGCAGGCGCGAGCCACCGACCCCGCTCGTCAGCGCGATAGCCGGATCGACCTCGGCGAGATACGGTCCCTCGCGCTGAAAGAGATACATCGATCGGTTCCAGCGCGTCTCGTCAAGGGCGTTCAGAATCTGCACCGCCGCACGTTCCGCACCGCCGCCGTTCAACGACGGCAGCACAAAACACACCTGATGTTTCAACAGCTCACACTCAGGCGCAACGAGAGGCCGAGCCGCGCCGACACGTCGCGCATCATGCGCGCGGCCTGCGCCTCGAGCGTATGCGCGCGTGCCGTGTCGTAGCCGTGCGAGATCAGCCGCCGACGCAGCGCTCCGTCCTGCACCACCCGCGTCACCGCGTCGGCAACGGCGGAAGCGGATGCCGACTCGAGTAAGAGGCCGTTGGTCTCGTGCGTCACGAGGCTCGGAATGCCCGACACCCGGCTCGCCACGACCGGCAGACCGGCCGCCATCGCTTCCAGCAGCACACGCGGAATACCCTCGCCCGGAAGCGTCGGCAGGACGAAGATGTCGTACGCGCGATAGGCCGGCAGAAGCCGCTCGAGCGGAACGGGACCGAGGAGCGACACTCGATCGGCCACCCGGTACGTGTTCGCCGCGTCGACGATGGCGCGGCGTTCGGCTTCCCCAGGCGTGCCCACCGGTCCGCCGACGATGTCGAGCGCCGCACCGATGCCGGCATCGGCCAGCAGACGCACGGCCTCCGGAAGAATGCGGAGGCCTTTGCGGGGATCGATCCGGCTTACCGTCAGGATCCGCACGCCGGCGCCGTTGCAGGTGTCTTCACGTGTGTTCACGGCGTCGGCATCGATGGTGGTCGTCTGCGTCTGGATGACCGCGCGGCCATCGCGCGAATGCTTCACGGCCAGCGCTTCGCCGTTGGCGAATGTCAGGGAGCGGTCGGCGATTCGCTGCACGTTCCGCTCCTCGAACGCGGTGTACGCCCGCCACAACAGTCGCTTCAGGCCGCGATACGGCATCGATGGCAGCAACGCGTGCAAGTCCCCGACAACAAGCGCAAACTCCGGCCGGTTGAACAGGCGGCCGCACGCGGACGCAAACACCGCGGCCGGTGTCGGCAAACGGTGGTGCAGCAGATCCACACTTCGCACGAACCGCAGGAGGCGCGGAATCACCAGCGGCAGCCGCGGATAGAACTGCACCGGGCCGTCGAAATGTGGGAGTGGCGCCAGCGTCACGTTCGCAGATCGGATCGCGGTCCCGGCGCCTCGCGCCTCCGGAAGGACCGGCACGCACAGCACGACCTCGTCGAAATACGGCGCCAGCGAGTCGACGTAACGCGCAAACGATCCTTCGACCTCGCGGAGTGTGCCGTCGGCGGCCCGCCAGAACGGCATGTGGTAGACAATGCCGAGCCTCAAACCGTCTCCTGCGCCAGCAGGCGGTCGTATAAGGACACGATCGATTCGACGTAGCGGTCCACCCCGAACAGAGGCCGGACGGCCGCGCGCGCATCGGCGCCCATCCGGCGTCGAAGATCCGGATCGACGACCAGCCGTTCGAGCGCGCGCCCGAGCGCACGAGCGTCGGCAGGCCCCACGAGCAATCCGGTCCGGCCGTCGGCCACGACTTCGGGAATCCCGGCGACAGATGTCGCCACGACCGGAACGCCGGCACCCATCGCCAGCACCATCGACAGCGGCAGCCCTTCCCACAACGATGGCATCACGAAGACGTCCATCGCCGCGAGCAGATTGCCGAGATCGCGGCGGGCGCCGAGGAAATGCACGCGCGACGAGAGGCCCTTGGCCTCGGCGTCGCGGCCGAGCATGTCGCGCAGCTCACCGCCGCCGACGACCAGCAGATGAACGCCCGAGAGCGAAGGCTGCGACGCCAGCGCGTCGAACAGATACCGGTGCCCCTTCTGCTCGGTGAGGCGGGCGATGATGCCGGCCACCGGCACGTCGGCAGGGACGCCAAGCGCCTTCCGCATTGCTGCCTTGCCGATCGTCGGCATGGCCTGATCGAAGTCGACGGCGTTATAGATCACGTCGATCTTCGACGGTTCCGCGTGCACCTGCGCGGTGTAGAAGTCTTTGACCGACTCGGCGGACACGACCACGCGATCGGTGCCCGCCATGAGAAGCCGTTCGGCCAGCGCGTGTATCGGACGTTTTCGCTCGTAGATGTTCACTTCCGTACCAATCACGATCGGCACTCGCGCGAGGATCGCGGCCAACCGGCCGTACAGACTCGCCGTGAGCAGGAACGTGTGGACGATCTGCGGCTGAACGGCTCGAAGGTGCCCAGCAATCCTGAGCACGTCCCCGGGGCGCCGTATGCCGGGCGTGAGACCCAGTACGCTGACGCTTGTCCCGGTACGGCGAATCTCGTCGCCAATCGGCCCTGCCTCGTGAATGCAGCACACCGCCGGCTCGAACCGCGGCGGCAGGCGCCGAACGAGGTTGAGGACCATTTCCTCGGCGCCGCCGACCATGAACGCGTGAGCAAGATAGACAATTCGAATGCGCGAGGCGCTCACGCCGCATGCGCCCGATAGAACGACACCGTCCGTTCCAGACCTTCCGCGAGCGACACACGGGGCTCCCAAGCAAGCTCCCGGCGGATGCGGCCGATGTCGGCGACGAAATCACCCGTTTCGATTCGTTCGGCGAGCGAAGGCCAATCGATCAGTTCCACGCGTCCGCCCGCCATGGCGGTTATCGCTCGAGCCATGTCGACGAGCGCCGTGCCAATGCCGCTGCCGACGTTGTAGGTTCTGCCATTGCTGGCCGCCGACTCCCCCATCCTGAGCAGCGCGGCCACCGCGTCGTCGATGTAGATGTAGTCGCGCTGCTGCCGGCCGTCGCCGTAGACCGGAATCGTGTCGCCTGCCAGCGCGCGATGGATCATGTGGTTGACGACACCGTACGCCGTGCGATCGCTGGGCTGCCCCGGACCGTACGGATTGGTCAGTCGCGCGATCGCGAACAACAGCCCGTGCACGCGTCCGTGGATCTCCAAGTATTTCTCGACGGCCAGCTTGTGCATCGCGTGCATGGAGGTCGGATTCGCGATGTCGTCCTCGGTCACCGGCTTCGATCCCGCGCGGCCGTACGCGAGACGGGAGCTCACGAACACGAGCTTGGCGGACCGGTTTTCCGCGCGAAGCGCCTCCAGGAGCACGAGGTTGCCGCGGCAGTTGATGTCGAGGTCCGTGAAAGGATCTTCCATGCTCCGCACCGCGCCCGACTGGCCCGCCAGGTTGAACACGATGTCCTGACCGGCGACGGCCGCGCGCATCGCCGCCTCATCGCGCAGGTCGGCCTCGACGATGCGAGCGCCCTGTGACGTGGCGTCGGTCGCCGCCTCGGGGTGGCGCTGGATCGACCGCGTGGCAATCGTCAGCCGCGCGCCAAGCGCGTGCAGCCGTTCAGTGAGGTTGACGCCGATGAAGCCGAAGCCTCCGATCACGAGGACGCGGCGATGCTCGAAGGGACTCATGCCGCCTTCCTGCGCGCGACGCAGCAGCAGTGCAGGTGCGCTTCGGATTCGAACTCAAACAACGACTCGATCGTGAACGCGGCGCTCATCAGCCGCTGGATCTGTGCTTCATCGGCGTAGAGACCGCCAGACAGCAGCCGCTGCCGGATGCGCCGCTCGAGGGTTCGTGGCGCGACCGCAGCCAACGAACGGCCCACACGGCGCTTCAGGGTTCTGGGAATCGAGGGCGACTCCGGATGCACGGTCGTGAAGGCGAAGCGACCGTTCGGTTTCAGCCACTTGGACACGTGCGCGACGACGGCCGCGTCGAACGGGACATGCTCGGCAAGGACGCCGATCGAGTAGATGAGATCGAAGCGAGCGGGCCCGAACTCGTGGCCGAACAGGTCGCCTTCGACGAGTGTCACGACGCCGGCCGTGATGCCGTCGGCGTTGTAGGGATGCCTGGCCTCGGCCAGCATCGCCGGCGACGCATCGATGCCGACGAGTTCGTGGACGCCAGCGAGCGCCCAGAAGTACCGGCCGGTGCCGCAGCCCAGATCCAATACGTCGATCGGCGGCGAAAAGGTCAGGCACACCTGCCTCAACCAATCCGCAAATCGCCGGCACGGCGCGCTGTTCTGAAACTCGTCGTCATGGGCGCGGTACCGCCGAGCGTATGCGGAGTCGTAGAGCGTTGACGCCTTGACGGCCCACCGCGAGAGACCTGCGCCTGTCACGCCGCGAACAGCTCCTCCGCCGCCACGAACCGCACGTCGGTGTGCGCCGCGGCGTGATCGAGGAACCGCAGCAGGACGCCTTTCAACGCCTCGTCGACTTCCCAGTAGTGGGTGGCCAGGCAAAAGTCACCGCCGGCGCGGCGCGCTTCGGCAAAGCCGGCCGTCAATTCTTGGAGCGTCGTTCCCGGGATGAGACTGTGGCACCCGAACTCGGCGTGCGTCGTGTACCGAAGAACGTGCGGATAGACCAGACGATCGTGCCGCGACCGCCCGAGCGAGTCGCGAAAACGGCGAACGCGCCACCAGTTGCCGAGTGTCCGGCGGTCCCACGGACGCATCGACGGCCTGAACGAGAGGAACGATCCGAGGATGTTCAACCCCGCCGCGCCGACGGCGGCGATTCCCCGCCTCGACAGCGCGTTGTGCGGCGGCACGAACACGGAGATGTGCGCCGACAGCGTGTCGCGCAGGGCGCGAAGGCCGTCGCGCACGCGGCGCTCCGGATCGGGCGCCGCCTGAAACTCGAAGCCGTCCGGAAAGTCCTGATGGGTGTAGCCGTGCAGCGCGATCGTGGCGCGACGCGAGGCGACGAGCTCCTTCAGCGCTGACACTAGCGCGGCATTGCGGGACAGCGGAAATGCCTGTCCCGACCGCCAGTGCTCGCGAGGAATGCCGGCGCGCTCGTAGCCGATCGCGCACGGCACCGTGGCAAGGCACACCGGCACGCGGTCCCACACGTCTTGATACACGCGCGCCAGCGCTTCCGGAGTCGTGAAGTAACACGTGTCGTCGTCTCGAACCGCGACCTTCATGCAGAGGCACGCGTCAATCCGCGCCGGGAGGGCAGCACGCGGTGATACACGTCGAGCAGGCGCATCGCGCTCGCCCGCCAGGAGAACTCCGTCATCGCCCTGGTCCGGTTGAGAGCGCCGGCAGCCCGCGCGGTGTCGGGCGCGTTCAGAAACTGTTCCAGCGCCCCGGCGATCGCGGCGGGATCTTTCGGCACGACGATCGCGCCCGGCGTCGCGCCGGTGCGATCCGCGACCAGCTCCCGCACGCCGCCGACATCGGTGGTGACGACCGGAAGTGCCGACGCCATCGCCTCGAGCACGACGTTGGGCGAGTTGTCGAAATCCGATGAGAGGGCGAAGACGTCGGCGGCCCGATAGAAGTCGGGCGTCTCGGCGTGCGGTACGTATCCGACGAACGTGACGGCGTCCGCAATCCCCAACGCGGCAGCGGATTCGCGCAAGGAGCCGGCCTCAGATCCGTCCCCCACGATCACCAGATGGGCGTCCGCCACCCGTCCGCGGACGAGTGCCATCGCGTCGAGCAACCGCTGGACGTTTTTGATCGGGACGAGACGCGCGATCGTCAGCACGACCCGTTTGCCGGCGAGACCGAGGCGCTCGCGCAGACTCGCTCCATCAGGACGGAATCGGTCGGCATCGACGCCCTTGGGCAACCGCTCGACCGGAGTGCCGAGCGTCGCCGGCAGATTTGCCGCCGCCCAACCATCGGCGACGAGCGCGTCCGCTTGCCGCAGGTCTGCGGTATATCGCGGATTGGGCGGACCCGGCAGGTTGATCACGACCGGAATCGCCCCGACTCGGAGGCGCGCCGCCTGGTGCAACGCATGGGAGTGAACGACGTCGGGTCGGGGCACGGCAGCGGCTATCCGTCGCCACGCCGCGCGGCAGAACCATTCCTCGTCGAGGTGCAGCGCCGTCATCGTGAGGCGGCCGAAGCCACGGCGGTTCTGACAGCGATAGACGAAGTCGCGTGCGTACGGCGACCTGATCAGCCCGACGTCGACTCCTTCGACCGGATAGCGCGACGCCCCGGATACGAGCGGGATGCCGGCGATGATGTCGACCTCGACGCCAAGCGTGGCCAACTCACGCGCCCACGCCAGGTGCCGCGTCTCGCCGCCCCCCCGCATCATCGCGAGGCACCGCACCAGCATCGTCACGCGCATGCGCGCTCGCGGGTGTTCCGGCGATCCAGATGGGTTCTCGCCCAGAGCTCGAGACAGACCAGCGCCCAGATACGCTTGGCGTGATCGCGCGATCCACTTTCGTGCTGCCGCAAGAGTGCCGACACCTCGCTCGTGCGGGTCCACCCGCGCTGAGAGCTTCGCGCGTCGAGCAGAATCTCGCGCGCCCAGCCGATCATTCGTTCGTGAAACCATCGACGCAGCGGGACGCCGAAGCCGCGCTTCGGACGGTTGAGGACCGCCGCCGGCACCCACGGCCGAATCACTTCACGGAACAACCGCTTGAGGGTCACGCCGCCGCCGTGTCTGCCGGCAGACTGCAGGGCCGCCAGCTCCACGACCTGGTGATCGAGAATCGGGCACCGCGCCTCGAGCGAATGCGCCATCGTGGCGCGATCGACTTTCACGAGGATGTCGTCGGGCAGATAGTGCCGCTGATCCCATCGCTGCAGACGCGACAGCAAAGGGCCGCCGGCCGCACGAATGTCGGCCACCGCCTGCCGCTCGGGCATGGGGCCGCCGGCGCGCCACAGGTCCGGCTCGACCACCGATTCGAGCAGGTAGTCGGGAAACACCGTGCGACGCCACACGAACCACGCTTCCGGTCCCAGTGCCATCGTCGACAGCCGGCCTTTGCCACGCGCGTGCACCGGCACGTACCGCGCGCCGGCGTTGAACGCGCTCCGCAGCGCGGCGACCGGCGGCGATGCGACGCGCATAAGGGCGTCCGCGTACGGTGTGTAGCCCGCGAAGAGCTCGTCGCCTCCGTCGCCGGTCAGACAGACCGTGACGTGGCGTCGCGCAAGCTCAGCGACATGAAACGTCGGAATGGCCGATGCGTCAGCGAATGGCTCGTCGTAGTGCACGGCGAGGGTCTCGGCGACGCGGATCGCATCGGGCGCGACAATCTGCTCGTGATGGTCCGCGTTGAAATGCACGGCGGTGGCGCGCGCCTCGTCGATCTCGTCGTACGACGGATCGCCGAACCCGATCGTGAACGTCTTGATCGGCTGCGTGGATTGCGACGCCATCAGCGCGAGCACCGTGGCTGAATCCATCCCGCCGCTGAGAAACGCGCCAAGCGGAACGTCGGATCGCATCCGAATGCGGACCGCCTCGGTCAGCTCCGCGCGGAGGCGTTCGACCGCCTCTCGTTCCGGCATCGCGTCGCGATCGGGCGCTTCGGGCCACCGCCAGTACGCCTTCGTGCGCACGGTGCCGGCGCGCCGATCGAGGATCAGCGCCGCGCCAGGGGCGAGCCGCTGCATGCCGTCGAACACCGCCTGCGATCCGGACACGTAGCCGAACGTGAAGAAACTGAGCAGCGCACCCGCGTTCACGCCCGGCACATCGGACAGAGCCGCGAGGATCGCTTTGGTTTCAGAGCCGAACAGGAGCTCGCCGTTCTTCTGCAGATAGTAGAGCGGCTTCTTACCGACGCGATCGCGGGCGAGCACCAGCTGCTGCCGGGGCTCGTCCCAGACGGCGACGGCAAACATGCCGCGCATCTTCTGGAATCCGTCGACGCCCTCAGTCGCGTACAGGTGCGCGATGACTTCCGTGTCGCAGGCTGTCGCGAACTGACGGCCGCTTCGCCGCAGCTCGTCGCGGAGTTCGACGTAGTTGTAGATCTCGCCGTTCTGCACAACCGTGATCGCGCCGCCGTCCACGGAGATCGGCTGATGCCCTCCCGCGACGTCGATGATGCTGAGTCGCGCCGCCCCCAGAGCGGTCGTCCCATTGCAGAAGGCCCCCGTGTCGTCGGGGCCACGATGACGGAGCGTCGCAACCATCCGATCCAGACGCGCGGCGTCAGGACGATCCGCGCTCAGCGAGACGAAGCCAGCGATTCCGCACATGGTAATAGGGACGATGCGCCGCACGCATCGGCGAGCTCGCCCGCGACGAACGCCGCCACGCGTTCCGCGGCGCGGCCGTCGAGAAACTGACACTGCTCGCGCACGACCTGCGCGCGGCCGTCGCGATCGAGCGCGGGATCGTCCAAGTAGCGGCCCACGTGTTCGACGAGCTGCGCCGGCTGTTCCGCGACGCGCACGGCGGTGTGACGGGTGATGTTCACGTAGTGCGTGAAGCGGTAGTAGCGCCGCGCCGAGCGCACCCACTCGGAGGGCTCGACACCGTCGAACGCCACGTTCACCACCGGCGTATCGAAGATCGCGGCCTCGATCGCCAGCGTCGACGCGACGTTCACGACTACATCGCTGTGGCACATCGTGTTGGCGAGATGCCGCTGATTCTCGGCCGTGATATCGATCGCCAGGCCGTCGCCGGCTCTGACCGTCGAGCGGAACGGCTTCTCGATGATGACGTGCGGCACCCCCTCGAACTCGGCGTAGGCGTCGCGCTCGTCTCGCGGGTGCAGCCGCACCAGCACCTGCGCGCGTTCGCGCCAGGCGTTCGTCGTCATGGCCTCGATCAGCACGCGCAGCACGTGGTCGTGGTGCGGGTACAGCTCCCGAGGCGTCGTCGTCAGGGTGACGAGCTTGCGCGCCGGATCGGCGCCGATCTGCCGGAAGAACGCCTCGCGAGGCGCGACCGTCCCTTTCCTGAAGTACAGGTCCCACTGCGGTGTCCCGGCGACACGCACTTCAGTGGGCGCGTAGCCGTGGAAGTCGACCGCCTGCTGTTTCATCAGCTCGTTCCACACGATTAAGCGATTGACGCGGCGGACGGGAATCAGCTTGTTCGTGAAGTTGTCCCAGCTCGGATCGACAGCCATCGATCGGACGCCTCGACGCACGGCCGTCCGCAACAGAGGAACCTCCGACAGGATCAGCCCGGGATTCGACGCGACCAGCAGCGCCGGTCGATACCGATCGAAGATCGAATCGGCCCACGGGTGCGATATCAAGCGGTCGACCAGGGCGTATCGCGTCTCCTTGCGAACGATCGATGGCGCGACCGTCGAAGCCAGAAGGCGCTTCGGCCGGATCCAGCGAATCGTTTTTTTGGCCGCCGCCTCGGCGCGGCGGATCTTCACGGATTCGGTGACGCCCGAGTCGATGTATGCCGCCTGGATCAGGGAGAACAGGCGGCCTTCGAGACCCGAGGGTTTGTGTGGTGGAAGAGACTCGAAGCGGACGCGCGGATGTTCGAACTCGCGGATGAACGTCGCGTCCTCGACCAGCGGCGACACGATCACCAGCGCCGGCGCCAACGGCGACGCCAGCAACCGGCTGACCAGACCCGTGCGCAAGACATTCCCGGCCGATCCACCGTGTGGAATCGAGATGAGCACGACCGGCGCGGAGGAGCTCACGCTTGATGAACGACACGCACATCACCGGTGTGATGCGCAAACTCGAACGGCAGGGACACCAGGCCGTCCTCCTCGTCCGCCAGACCCTCGACGCCGGCGCCGTGTCCGCTCACCGCGAATCGCGGACCGGCCGAGACGACGTCGTACGAAGCGAGCTGGTGACTGTCGGTGATGCCGAGCCGGAGGATGTATTGCCGCGGCCGCAACGGCATGCGGGGGAAGCGGCATTCGATGGTGCCCGACGCGTCCACCCGCTCCGGCGCATCGCCGGGGCGCGAGGTTGCCGTCGTGATGACCAATCCCGTATCGACGTCGATCACCGCCACCTGAAACACCGGCCGGGCGACCGGGCGATCGGCCCGGTACGACGCGCGGACCACGAGCGTGTCGCCGGGCGCGAACAGCACCGCGGTGCGGCCGGCGGTGTCGACGATCTCGACGCCGGTGTAACGGATCTCGCCGGTCCCGCCGCGGTGACTCTGCAGCGCGGTACCCTGATTCGCGAGTGCCTGCACGTTGACCTCGCTCATGTAGCGTTCGGCGATCTCCCCAGCCGCGCCGTAGTCTTTGAGGCGTCCTTCTTCCATCCAGAGCACCTGGTCGCAGAGGCGGCGCACGTTCCACATGTCATGCGAGATGAACAGCACGGTTTTGCCGTCCGTCATCAGCTGGCGCAGCGACTCGAGCGCGCGGCGGCGGAACGCGGCATCGCCGACCGCGAGCACTTCGTCCACGAGCACGATATCGGGGTTGGCGTGGATGGCGACGCTGAAGCCAAGACGTGCGTACAGACCGGACGAGTAGCGCTTCATCGGCGTGTCGATCAGCCTGGCGACATCCGCGAATTCCACGATGCGATCGAACTGACGATCGATTTCACGACGGGTCAGGCCGAACAGACCGCCGCCGAGGTACACGTTCTCGCGGCCCGTCAGCTCGGGATGAAACCCGGCGCCGAGCTCGATCAGCGACACTACGCGACCCGCCACTCGCACGTGCCCGTTCGTCGGCCACGTGACGCGCGAGATGAGCTTCAGCAGCGTGGTCTTTCCGGCGCCGTTCCGGCCGATGACGCCGACGCCTGCGCCTTCCGGCACCTCGAAGCTGACGTCGCGAAGCGCCCAGATGGTGGCGTCGACTCGTCCGCGCGTCGGGCTGTGGACGTCCTGCGCCCTGCCTCGCATGCGATCGATGTTCGATCCGATCAGGTCGACAACCGTCCGCGACCGGCCGGCGCGATAGCGCTTGGTCACCCCGTCGAGCTGAATGGCGAGCGACATACGCTAGATCACGTCCGCGAAGTACTTGTCCATTCGCTTGAACATGACGGACGACGACACGAACACCGCCGCGATGATCGCGGCTGCCACGGCCGTCAGCTGCCAGTCAGGTGCGCGATTGAATACGACGGCCGACCGAAACCCCTCGACGATCGCGCTCAACGGGTTCATCACGAAAAACAGGCGGAACTTCGCCGGCACGACGGCCAGCGGGTACGCCACTGGCGTCAGATACAGCCAGAGCTGCAGCGCGATCTGCACCACGGGGTTGACGTCGCGATAAAAGACGTTCATCGCGGACGTCGCGAACGTCAGGCCGACGGTGAACAGGATCAACAGGAGGAAGAAGACTGGAGCCATCAGGCTCCAGACGCCGACGCCGACGCCGTAGGCCGTCATCAGCAGCACGTACAATGCCGCGGCGGCGAAGAAGTCGATGAAGCGCGAGCACACCTGCGCGAGCGGGATGATCTCGCGCGGGAAATAGGTCTTCGTCACGATGTTGCGGTAGGTGATCAGGCTCAACGTGCCCGACGACACGGAGTTCATGAAGAAGAACCACGGCACCAGCGCCGCGAACGCGAACAGCGGGTAGGGCGCGCCGTTGGAGTCCATTTTTGCCAGCCGCGAAAACACCAGCGTGAACACCGCCATCGTCGCCAGCGGCTGCGCGATCGCCCAGGCGACGCCGAAGAACGACTGACTGTAGCGCCCCTTCACCTCACGCTTGGTGAGGTTCATCAGGAGCTCCCAGTACGCCGCAGGCGGTATGGGCGGCGCGTGATCGATCAGGCCGTGGCTCGGCACGTCAGAACAGGGTGTAGATGAATGGCGCGACTGCGCTCGATTGTGAAAAGACGATGAGCAGCCCGAAGAGCACGAAGACGACTACGATCGGAATCAACCAGTACTTCTTCTCCTGACGGAGAAACACCAGAAAATCCCCAATGACACGACTCTTTCCCATTTACGCCTTCACTCCTTGTCGCGCCTACGCCTCACGGTGCACCAAGCCCCGCCCTTTCGATCAACTCGATGGCCGCCGCCGCGACGCTCTCTGCGGCGACGGCATGACCGGCAACGCTGAAGCTGAACCCGTCGAGACGGAGCCCCGGGTCGAGCATTCTGGGATCGTCCCGAAGATCGACAAGACGCACGCGCTCTCGCGCAACGGCAGAAGCCAGACGAGCCTTGACACTGCGGTTGTCGTTGAACGGCGCGAGTACCACGACGACACCGCCGGTCGAACTGCGCAGCGCCGCGCTGACGGCAGCGGCGATCGACGCAGAGTAGTCGGCGTCGGCAACCACGTCACCATCGGCGCGGTCACCCAGGGCGCCGTCGACCGCGTCAAGCGCGTCGCCGGCGAGCCGTCGCAACGCCGAGCGTGCGATGGCCCCCTTTTCCTGCAGCACCAAAGGCAGGATGGGCGAGTACCCGAAGGTCTTGAACACGATCGAGCGCCGATCCGGCAGAAACGTCCCAACCGGGCCCGCGAGAGCATGGCCGATCGGATCGGCGACAAGACAGATGACATCCGGCCGCAGGTACGCGTACCGATCGATCCACGTAGCGTAGAGCGACGGCGACAGCCCACGGGCGGCGGTGGTGACGCTGCTGACGATGCGGTTGGGACGACCCGAGACATCCACCCGCAAACTCACGCGCTGGCGCACCGACGGAGCGAGCGCCTCTGATGCGGCCACGCCCCAGCCGAACGCGAGATCGCCGCCGGTGACAGCGATCCGCACCTCGTTCTCTTTCTTCTGGTGGAGTACCGGGCCGCGATAACCCCAGACGTTGACGCCGCCGAGCTTCTCGACATGCGTGTGTGCGATCTGATCGGCCGCGATCGTCAGGAGCGCCGTGAGAATCACGATCTCGAGCCCAAGCGCGACTATCAGACCCCTGCTCATGATGTGGAGCTGCGAAGCGCCGTCACGACCGTGGCGATGCCAAGCACCATCGACGCACCAAGCGCCAGCTTGCCCACCGGCCCGATTGGCAGCTGCGCCCCGACGCGCAGGTTTCCCACCGCGAACGTCGCAAGCGTGAGCGGCCCGAGGACCGGGGCGCGCTCGAGGACCAGGGCCGCCATCGGCAAGACGAGGAAGTGCAGGTTCCACAACGCCCGATCGGGCTGCTGCACGTATCCGAAGAAGGCGGCGATCGGCAGCGACGCGAGGGCCAAGCGCCGCAGCCTGGGCGGCGCCAGAAGGAATCCCAGCGGCGCGAGCACGTACAGAACGCCGAACTCGTTGTACATGGCAGCGGCGACGCCGCGCGCGCTCTGCCGATGCAGCCACCCGACGAGATTCGCGCCGCCGCCGAGGTCCGCAGACGCACTGCCCGCGTACGTGTAGTTGAAGCGCAGCATGAGGGTAAGCGTCACGACAAACCAGACGATGAAGACCGCGTTGCCGGCGACAAAGGTGCGGACAGCCTCGCTCCATCGACGTTCGACAGCAAAGCAGGATGTCACCAGGTAGAACGGCGCCGCGGCAAACTCTTTCGCAAGCACGCCGGCAGCCCCGACGGCACAGGCGAGAGCGACCCGCCCGAGGATCAGCTCATTCGTGAGAAACGGTCCGAGAAAATACATCAGCGGATCGGACGTGTAGACATCGTGCAGCGTGTAGAGTGACCCGAAGCCGAACGCGGAGCCGGTCGAGGCGAACCAGGCAGCGCGGCGGCTCAGACCAAGCGTGAGAGCGAGCGCGAACACCGCCACGCCCGCAGCTGCGTTCGAGGCGACTGCGTAGCCCTTCCATTTGAGGAGCGAGTCTCCCGGGAGCGGCGCGACGAGCCACGGCACCAGCACGCGGAAGCAATGGATGTCGGAGCAATCGATCACGACGCCGTGCGCCGCGGTCGCCTCATAGATGTCGCGATCGGTGACGCGTTGCGGCAGCGGCGACGCCCACGCGATGGCGCCGAGACACAGCACCAGAGCGGTGAAATGGATCAAAAGATGGCCAACGCGTCCGCTCAAGGGTCGGTTACTCCGCGCGACGAGCACATCCGTGTCCATCAGCGCTGGACCGACGTGCCCGAGGCGCGGCGGGCAGCCATGTCGGCGACCGGCGCGACGAGCTGTTCGGCGATGCGCCTGTTGCCTTCGGCCGTGAGATGCATGCGATCGAACGAAAGGGCTGGGTCGCCCAGGTCGACTGCGTTCCCGAAATCGACGTAGCCGACGCGCGGATCTCCGCCGAACATGCGCGCCACCATCGCGGCGGCCTCCCGCTGCTGCTCCATGTGTTGGAGGCGAAGTGGCGGTCGTAGCTCGTGCGGCTGCGTGATGAACAGCACCTGTTTGTTCCGTTGGAGCGCGAGGGTGATCGCGTTGGCGACCGAGCGGCAGTACTGACCCCACGGGTATTTGCAGCCGGTCGCGTCCGGCGCGTCGATGTGCGGCCGCGCCTCGACCGACACGCGGCCGAGCTGACGCTCCAGCGATTGCCCGACTTCCCCCACCGTGCGGAGTGCTCCTGCCGCCACCGTCGCAGCCGCCCCCGGATGGAAGACCGTTTTCGACTCCGAGCGGTACAGGGCGCCGGGATCGCCGCCCGAGAGCATGACTGCCGCTTTTTCCTTGAACACGATCGGAAAGATCGGCAGGTAGCCTGTGAGACGGAAGATCGGAGACTCGTGGCGGAACACGGACACGTTCGGCGCGCGATCGCCGATGAGATCGTTGTAACCCTCGTACAGGCACACGAGGTCGTAATCGAGATAGGCGTAGTCCTTCAACGTGACCGCGAACGAGTACGCGCCTTCGTTGTTGTAGCCAAGGTTGATCACCTTGTAGGTGCGGCCTGCGGGCGCGGCGTCGGTGAGGTGGTGTTCCAGCCGCGCTGGAATTGCTTGATCCCAGGTGACCCCGTAACCGTACGCCGAGCTGCCGCCGACGATCACGACGCGGTACTCGGTCTTCTGCTTGCGGCCCGCCGCGGGCCCGCGGTAGCCCCAGATGTTGAACCCGGCCGACGTCTGATACTTGCTGTGTAGGTAGACGTCAATGGCGAGAAGCGCGACGAGGATCGCAAATGTCGATCCCGCGATCGCCGCGAGCGCAAACATCAGCTTCCGGCGGCGGCTGATCGTCACGCCGGCGACGATCCCCATCGCACACCGCGCGCGACCGCAGCCGCGCCGCACGTCGTTAATGCGGCGGCGAACGGCACGAGGTGCACCGACATACGCCCCGGATAGTTGTGCGTGTGGACGAATAACGCACTGAACCCCGCAGCGGCACACACCAGCGCCAGCGGCGCCGGCAGCTGCCGGAGCCGAGGCATCTGCAGCAGAGCGCCGACTGCCAGCACCGTGCCCACGGCAACCCAGGCGGCGCGTACATCGGGTCGCGGCGGCTCGTTCATCCAGATGAGCGACGACAGACTGTGCGACACCGCTCGCCAGACCGCCGGCGTGCCCAACGTGGTCAACCGCAGGCCGGTGTCGTTGTTCTTCAACGCGGTCCCGTAGAACAGCGAAAACACTCCGGTGTACCACCACGTACGCGCGGCAAAGAGCGCGAGGCCGCCGCCGAAGATTGCCGTGTATGCCGCAACGCTTTGAAGCCGCGCGTGTTGGAACCCGCGCGCGACCGCGGACCAGGACGAGGCCGTGCGCACGCGCCACGCCAGCGCGGGGAGTCCGATCGCGAACGTGAGGTGGTTCAGACGCGTGTAGAACATGGCGACGGCGAACGTCCCGGCAGCGACGGCGGAAGCGATCCGGCCGAGCCGCGCGCGCAGGACGAACGAGGCTGCCAGAAACGCAAAGCCGGCGGCGGCAATCTCCGACAGCCCCCGCCCGAGAAAATACCAGATGGTGCCGATCGTGAACGTCGCGAGCGTCATCGCACCGGCCACAACGCCGGCGCGGAAGCCGCTCGCCATCTTCGCGAGCTCGAACGCCAGCAGACCGCCCGCCAGAAGGCATGCCGCGTCGAAGTACAGCTCGCCGACGCTGGAGTCGCCGAAGACGAGATGCAGGACACCGCTAATCCACCGATAGAGAGGTTGGTAGTCGAACGCGCGCGAGCCGCCCTCGAGCCAGTAGCCGCCCATCACGATCCGGTACCCGGCCACCTGATACGCGAGCCAGTCGTCCGCTGAATACACGGTGAAGCGCCCGATCTGTGCGAGACCGCGAGTCACGAAGAATGCGAGCCACGGCACACCCAATAGCGCAAACACGCCGCGCACCGTGCGAAGCCGCGGCGGCATCGGAACCAGGCACGCCCCAATCAGCATCGGCCCGGCAAAACGTTCGACGCCGGGACGCGCGGCCAACGCGCACGCGGCCAGCGTCGAAACCGTCACCCAGGCGACCGCCGGACCCGGCAAGCGCGTGCGTCGCACGGCAGATCCGATCCAGGCCAGGACGATTGCCAGGACGAGGGCAGTTGCGAGAAGGGACAATATCGAGGCGATGCGCGTCTGCCAGCGGATGCTGGGGGCGGTGGAAGCGATGGTGGGCCACGCGAATGCGTTGCGCCCGTTGAACAGCGGCACGAACCGCCAGCGCTCGCCCGCCAGCGTGCTTTGCAGCCACAGACGATGGCTGCCGGGAGCGAGCGTGGCGCGGATCGGCGCGCCGTTCGCCGCGTGCACCTCCTCGGCGTCGATCCGCCCGAACACCGTCATATCGGCACCGGTTTCGACCACGAGTTCTCCGCCGCTGGCGGCGTCGATATACCCGTCGATCGTCAGATTCAGGGTTCGGCGTCCCGGCTGCACGAAGTCGAGGATGTTCACGAACCAGGCGGGGAAATCAGCGCCTGTGAGCAGAGCGCGGTCGAGGATGGCCGTGCACTGCGGTGTTGCCGACCACACATCCGCCCGGATGTCCCAGCTCCGCAGAAACCCTTGCGGTTCCTCGACTGGAATTGTCAAAACCTCCCCGGTCAGCGGAACGCTCGTCACCGCCCGTGCGCAGAGTCCCTGCTGGGGCAGTACGGCGGTCCCCGCGCGCACGAGGATAAGCGCAACGATTGCAACTCGAGTCCAGGTCCGCCGCAGGAACGCGCCATGGAACCACGCCAGCGTCGGAACCACGACGCCGACGAGCACCGCTTCGGCGATGCCATTCAATGGAGCGCCGTCGAACGCGCCGAGCGCGTGCGATGGCCATAACAACCCAACCGCGAGCGCGACGAACCACAGCACGGCGGTCATTGCGGCACGGCCTGCTGTCCTCTGCTCGCCGCAAACGAGTGATACAGTGCTTCGCCATCCAAGCGATGTCCGCATCCGGCTCCGGCGAGAACGTGCGCGTCCTTCGCATCATCACACGCCTCAACATCGGCGGGCCGTCCATCCAGGCGATCGCGCTTTCCGAGCGGCTGACGGCGCGCGGTTTCGAGACGCGGCTGTTGCACGGACGCCTCGGCGCCGGCGAAGGCGACATGCGTTATCTGCTGACCGCGCCCGGCATCGCTCGACAAATGGGGTCGCTGCGCCGTGACGTTGCGCCGCTCCACGATGCGGTGGCGCTCGCCCAGGTCCTCGACGCGCTTCGCGACCTCCGTCCGCACATCGTCCACACGCACATGGCGAAGGCCGGCACCATCGGACGCGTGGCGACGGCGATCTACAACCGGACCGCGGGCCGCGACGCCAGGGCCCGCGTCGTGCACACCTACCATGGCCACGTCCTCGAGGGGTATTTCAGCCCGGCGAAGACGCGGGCGTTTCTCGGTATCGAGCGAACGCTGGCGCGCGTCACCGATTGCCTGGTCGCGATATCGCCGCGGATTCGGAAGGAGCTGCTCGACGACTACCACATCGGCCGGCCCGAGCAGTACCACGTCGTCCCGCTCGGATTCGATCTGGATCGGCTGACGGCAATTGGCGATGCCGATCGACGTGCGGCCCGGGCGGCGCTCGGCATCCCGGCCAGTGCGACGGTGGTCTCGACCGCCGGCCGGCTGACCGCCATCAAGCGCTACGATCTCTTTCTCGACACCGCGCGACTCGTGGCCGATCGCCATTCCGAGGCGCTGTTCCTCGTCGCCGGGGACGGCGAGCTGCGTTCCGCTCTCGAAGCGCAGGCGCGCGCCAACGGCATCGCGGATCGCGTGCGTTTCCTCGGCTGGCGCCGCGATCTCGATACCCTGTACGCCGCCAGCGACGTCTTCCTGCTCACGTCGCGCAACGAAGGGACGCCGGTCGCGCTCATCGAGAGCCTGGCCGCTGCGGTTCCCGGCGTCAGTACGGATGTCGGCGGTGTGCGCGATGTCATCGACAGCGATCGCGTCGGGCTGCTGGCGCCGTTCGGCGACGCCCGCGCGCTCGCCGATCAGGTGCAGACGCTGCTGGCCGATCGCGATCGCCGCCGCAGGATGGGCGAGGCTGGACGGCAAGCGGTCTCGAGTCGCTACGGTCTCGATCGGTTGATCGACGACATCGAGCGTGTGTACCGCGAACTGCTGCACTAGAATTTCGCAGATGCCCGCTCGCCGCGCGCTGTGGATTGTGTGCCTCGTGGCCACGCTCCACGGCCTGTTCTTCATCTGGTACCAAAGTCGCGACTGGAACATCTTCTGGACTGACCAGGATGGATATCGCCGGCTGGGCCAGGTGCTCGCGGCCACGGGAAAGTTCACGCGGTTCCCGGACGCCTCCTCGTTCGTGCCGGAGGTCATTCGAACGCCCGCGTACCCGTTTTTTCTAGCGATCATTTACAAGCTGTTCGGCGTCGGCCAGGTGCCCGTCGCGCTGGCGCAGACGGTGGCCTTCGCAGGGATCTGCCTCGTAGTGTTCGCAATGGCGTGCCGCGTGGCATCGAGGCACACCGCCTGGCTCGCGGCGCTGGTTACGGCGCTCTTTCCTCCGATTCCGTATTTCGTGCCCCTGGTCCTGACTGAAGTGTGGACGACGCTGTGGTTCACCGTGACGATGTGGCTGGCGATCAGGGCGCTCGACGACCGGCGCATTCGGACGTTTGTCCTCCTCGGGGCCGCCGGAGGCGTCACGGCGTTGAGCCGGCCGGCGTTCGTACTCTTTCCATTCGCGCTCGCGGCGGTCGGCGTGGTCGTGCTGCCGTTCACACGCACGGCGCGGCGTCCAACCCTGATCAGCTGGACCACGATGCTCGCGGCGTTTGCGGTGACGATGCTTCCGTGGTTTACGTACAACTACGTGACGCTCGGAACTTTCACGCTGTCTCCCGCCGGCGGCGTCGGAAGGGGCATTTGGGAGGGGTCGTGGCAGGCCGAATGGTCAGGCCGCCTCCACAGCGAGCTCACCGATCTGGCCGACGACGCCGACGATCGCGACGCGCTCGATCGCCGGGTCGCCGCGCTTGCGGCAAGAGAGGGTCTGCCCGCCGCGCCGATGCTCGACTACGTGCACCAGTGGCAGGACATCCGGCGCATCTGGACGGAGCCGACCGACGCCAGCGAGCGCGCTCGAGCCCGCGTTGCCGCAGATCGTGAGTATCTGCGCGTGGGACTGGAGAACATCCGGCATCAGAGCGCGCCGCATCTCATCAAGCGGCTTGCCCGCGGCGTGTTCATTCTGTGGGCCGGTGAAATACCGATTCGCTACAGCGACATCAACAGCCTCCCACCCGCCGTCATCAGGATTGGCTGGGCGATCCAGGCACTGATCGTAGGCGCGGCGCTGTACGGAGTGTATGTCTTCGCGCGCGGCGGCCGAATCGATGCCGCGGCTCTGCTGGCGGCGCCGATCGTGTACGTGACGGCCGTTCATCTTCCGCTGCTCAAGGAAGCGCGGCAATCGCTGCCGGCGATGCCGATCGTCCTGCTCCTGGCCGCGACCGCCATCGACGATGTCATTTCCAATCGTAGGCGAACTTCTCCGATACCTGCGTGACGGCGCACACCGACAGCGCAACGGCAATCGGAATCAGTTGGATGGAAAAACGGCCGGGATACGCGACCCCTCTAGCAACCAGGCCGCCGACGATCGCGCCCAAACAACACAACACCAGACTCAGCGGCAAGCGTCGCAGGAAGCGAACGTTGAGCACACCTCCGACCGCCGCAATCACGCCTGCCACCACTAACACGGCGCGGATGTCGAAGCGCGGCGGGTCCTGCACCGTAACAATCATGAGGACGCTCTCGGCAGCGCGACGCCATGTGTCACCCGACACGAGCGAACCCCAGGTGAGCGCCAGTCCGGTAGCGTTGTGCTCTCGGGTCGTGCCTGCGAAGACGCTCCACACGCCGGTGTAATACCAGGTGCGCGCCGCAAAGGCTATCACCGCGACGCCAATGCAGATCAAGTACGCTGCGGCCGCGCGCTTCGGCAGGAGCGACCACACCTTCGACGGGCGCGTCAGCGATCCAGCAGGAAGGGACAACGGTAACGTCAGCGCTACGAGCGCGAGCACGAGCGGCAGATGATTCAGGCGCGTGAAAAACGCGAGCATTGCGCTCAGTCCGGCGAGCATCGCGACCGGCCACCCGCGATCGCGCGCTCGAAGCAACGCGAAGCACGCGAGATACACCCACGCCGCCGCCGACGCTTCCGAAAGGCCGCGGCCGATCAGATACCAGTTTGGTCCGAGGGCGATCGTGACGAGTGTCAGCACGCCCGCCACGAGGCCGGCGCGAAAGGTCGAGACGCGGCGCACCACCTCGAACGCAAACAGCGCACCGATGAGAAGCGCTGCGGCGTCGGCCAGCATCTCACCAACGCTCGAATCGCCGAACAGCAAGTGAAGGACGCCGTTCGTCCAGCGATAGAGCGGCTGGTTCCAGAACGTGCGTTCGCCACCCTCGAGCCAGTACCCCTGCATGAAGATCCGATGCGCGTAGCGCTGGAACGTCAGCGAGTCGTCGCCGAAGAAATACAGCTGAAACCGTCCCACGTCGACCATGGCTCGTCCCCCGATGAACGCGAGCCACGGGAGCCCGACCAACAAAAACGCACCTCGGCATGTTCGGAGCCGCTCAGGCACGCGGAGGGCCGCTGCGAGAAGCAACGCGACAACCGTCAGTCGACCGGCCGGTCCGCTGACGCCTGCACCGATGACGAAGCAGACAGCCGTCGCCGCGGCGGCCCATCCGATCAGCAACGGCGCGGCAAGACCGCGATACGCCGCTGCGAGCCAACCGCACACCAGGAACACAATCAGCGCCGGCGTGACCCAGGACGCCGAGCGCACTAGCCTCCACTGCGTGGGCGTTCTCTCCGCCACGCTTGTGCTCAGCGCGGCGAACATGTTCGAGCCGTTCCAGGTTGGCACGAAGCGCCAGTCGCGACGCTCGAGGTCGAGTCGCAACGCGATGGAGTGCGCGCCCCGAGCGAGCGGGACGTGGATCGTGGTGCCCGACTGCGGCGGAAGTGGCGCCCGATCGATCGACCCCGTGAGCATCACATCCGAACCGATATCGAAGGCGAGCGTGCCGTCTGCGCCTGGATACATCCATCCGTCCACGAGGAGCGCATGGACGCCGTGGGGCGGCCTTGGGTTTTCGGTCGGCAGTGAGTACATTCCGCCGGTGAAGTTGTAGTCTGCGGGGAACGGAATGTTGAGGATCCAGGCGGGGTACCCAAGTTGGGAACGGAACGGACGCGCGACGATCGCGGTACAGGTCGGCGGCGCCCCGCTCCAGAACGTTCGCGCGTCCCAGCTTCGCTCGATACGGTAGCTGTCGACAGGTGACTCGTACTTCGACGCGAACAGGCCGCACCAGCCGGTTTGCGCCACCAGAACCCAGGTCGCGATCTTCCAGACCGTCAGCGTCCCAATTGTTGCCCGCGCGAACCTTGTTCGGAGAAACGCGGGAGACAGATACCAGAGCGCCGGGACAAGCATCGCAAGAACGACCACCTCGAGCCGCTGATCCAGCGGCGCGCCGTCGAGCGGGCCGATCAGCCGCGATGGCCACAGCAGGCCCACGAGCAGGGCGCTGGCCCACAATGCCGCGGACAATCACTTCCCCTCGAACCGCAGGTTCATGAAGGCGAGCATCTCGGTCAGCCACGCGCGGCTATCGAAGCCGCCATTCGCAATCTGATCGGCCACCTTCATTCCCAGCAGCACGTTGTCGTCCATGCTGTTGTTGAGAAACAGCCCGTGGCGGCCCAGCGTCAGGAGGTTCTGCACGCGGTGGACCCCTTCGAGCACCGGAATCAGATGGTCCTCGAAGTTGAGCTCGTACACCGGATACGCCGTCGCGATGTCCGCGACGTAGTAGTCCTCGACCTCGTCCTCGCGGACGCCATATCCCATCTTCAACAGGTCTTTCAGCGCAATTCGATAGATCTCTTCGTCGCTCGCCTGCCACACCGGCTCGTCGCGCCAGCATGACAGCTCGATGCAGAGAATCGTGCGATCGCCCGGCACCATCTCGGCGCTGACGTTCTTCTGCTCCGACATCCGGTTGACACGGAAGTGCTCGTCCAGCAGGTAGACCCAGTGGTAGTCGGTCAGCTGCGGCCGCTTGAGCGCGATGTAAATCAGCTTGAGGCTGCGATAGCGCAGCTTCGCGGCATGCGCGGCGACAGCGTCGGGCAGTGCCGGCGTCACCATGTTCACCAGCACCGGCAGCGGCAGCGTCGAGAGCACGCCGTCGCATTCGATCGTCTGCTCGCGTCCGTTCTGCGTGTAGCTGACGCAGCCAATGCGGTCGCCTTCACGGTGGAGCCGTACGACCGGCGCGTCGAGCTTGATACAGTTGCCCGCGCTGCGAATCTCGGACGCCATGTTCTCGAACAGCACACTGATGCCTTGACGCGGATACATGTATTTCGTGAAGTACGTGGAGGGATCCGCCTTGATGCCGAGGCTTCGCAGGATGACGTTCTTCAGGTTCAGCTTTGCGACCCGCTGCGCCTGCTTCGACGAGATCTGCGACGTCGGCAATCCCCAGACGCGGGCAGAGTAGAGGCCGAAGCACAGGTCGTACAGCGTGCGCCCGAGATTGCGGACGCCCCACTCTTCGAACGAATCCTCCTTCTCAGCCGGTGCAAACGTCGATTTCAGCGTGGCGACCACGTAATCGAAGACGATCCGCAACGAGAGCAGCGGGCTGACCCCGGTCAGCACCTGCAGCATCTCCAGCGGGTACACGTACTCCTTGCCGCGCAGCAAGACGCGCGTGCCGCGGCTGAGCACCAGCGGGTCCTCGCCGAACAATGGCTTGATGGCGTCGTGGATCGCTCGGCTTTCCGCTGTCTCGCGTATATGAAACGTGTGCGGGCCGTAGTCGACTGAATACTTTCCGACGGTAATGGTCTTACCCATTCCGCCGACAGCACGATCCTTCTCGAGAACCGTGACGGCATGGCCAAGCTGAGACAACCGCCACGCGGCGGACATCCCAGCGGGTCCGCCGCCGAGTACGACGATGCGGTGGTGATTCATGCGAT
>Ga0068863_100000195_pt1 | contig 64610 bp, 80 predicted proteins | sample KBSSwiS62_FD_66596 | JGI IMG/M metagenome (GOLD analysis project Ga0068863, IMG submission 66596) | Switchgrass rhizosphere microbial communities from Kellogg Biological Station, Michigan, USA - KBS Switchgrass S6-2 | ecosystem: Host-associated > Plants > Roots > Rhizosphere > Soil ... | reverse complement strand
GCCGAGGACGATGTTCCAGTACGCCTCGGTGTCGATGGTGTCGACGTCGACACCATCGACACCGAGGCGTACTGGAACATCGTCCTCGGCCTGGATGTTCTCGGCGACTAGCCACATGGTGTGACAATCGGGCCGGTGTGTCGTACGCTCAGGCCGCAAGCCACGACGACACACCGGCTCGAAGCCCGCCAGATCAACCGACCGACGCACCGAACCCACACTTTGCCCTCCTACCCTCCCCACCCCCACCACTTCAAGGAGCATGTATGACAGTCCCCGCACCGGCATTCGTGGCGCCGACACCGGCCGCCCTCGACGCGAAGCGGAACCCTCTCGGCGTCGGCACGGCCCAGCCGCGCCTGACCGTCGAGCTGCCCACCGGCCCGGTCGTCATCACCGTTGAGGAAGTCACCCCGGAGACCGCTGACCACTGGCTAAAGATGTACAACACCCGGAACCGGACCCTGTACGCCGACCGGGCCGAGGCGCTCAGCCGCGACATGCTGCTCGGCAACTTCGTCTTCAACGGCGACACCGTGCGGTTCAGCATCCACGCCACCGGCGACCACAAGGGCGAGGTGTACCTGTCCGACGGGCAGCACCGCCTCGACGCCATCCGCAAGTCCAAGACCGCCCAGTTGTGCATCGTGGTCCGGGGCCTCCCCGACGACGCGCAGGAGACCATCGACACCGGGAAGTCCCGGTCGTTCGGTGACACGCTGCGCCTGGAGGGCTGGTCGAACGAGAACCACATCGCGGCTGTCACCCGTGCGCTGCTGCTGTGGGAGCGCGACATCATCGTCGGACTCAACTCCGGCGGTACCGCCGTCGGTCTCACCACGAAGCCGGAACTGCGCGCCTACCTGACGGAGCACGCCGAGGAGATCCGCGCATCGATGAAGGTCGTGTACGCCGCGACCGGCGTCGGGCTGAAGTTCGCGGCGCCGTCCTCACGCCTGGCCATGGCGTGGGCGCTGTGCGCCCGCAAGGACCCGGAGGCGGCCGACCTGTTCATCATCGAGAACGTGGTGCAGGGCAAGCGGCTTGACGACGGTCACCCGGCGAAGGCGCTCCGCGACCGGCTGCTGCGCACCGACGTGTACCGGCCGAAGCCCGCCGAGGCGTTCCTGCTGACCCTGCACGCGTGGAACATTTGGCGGGACAACCGCCAGGTGACCCGGCTGCAGCCGCCGCGGGAGTGGCCGGTTCCGTCGGAGTTCACGATCCGCTAGCCACCACCCGAAAAACCCCGAGGCCCCCGGCGCACCCTCCCGCGCCGGGGGCCTCGGCCTTGCCCCCGCCACACACGCAAGGAGGACACGATGACCGGCTCACGCGCCGGGAAGCGCTACATCTGGACCGCCGACGACTACGAGCAGCTTGAACGCCTCAACAGCTACCGCCTGCCGTCCCACGTTATCGGTGAACTCATGAACCCACCGGCCTCCGGTGCCGCGGTCCTCGACGCGGCCCGCCGGGCCGGGTATTCGATCCGCGGCGGGCGGGGCCGCCCGTCGAAGCTGGAGGCGGTGCGGATCGCCACCGTGCGGGCCGAGCTGCTCGGCGGCCGAGCCGTGCGGGAGGCCCGCGCCGAGGTCCGCGCCCGGCTCGTCGAGGTCGCCGCCCAGCACGGCTACGACGTCGACATCCGCGCCCTCCGGCGGGCGCTGTGACCACCCAGGGCCGCGCCGCGAACCTGCGCCGCCTGCGCGGCACCCGGCCCCTTCCGCCCGGCGTCGTCGACGACCCGACCCCGATGCGAGACGAGTACGTGTGCCCCGCCTGCCACCGGGATGTCCGGGAGACCCGCAATGGCACCCTCGCCCGGCACAACGTCGACGAACACGGCACCATGGTTGCCTCGGTGTGGCTGCGGCCCGGCGACCGGTGCCCCGGCAGCGGCCTCGTCGTCGGCTTCTACGAGCCGAAGACGAAGCCGACATACGGCGAACCCGGCTGGCTCGATGCCCACTTCGGCCGCCCCCGTTCCGGCAGCCGCCCCGGCAACAACGTGATGACGTTGCGCGCCGAACTCGAAACCGGCGCCCTGTGCTCCAACCTCATCGGCTATTGGCCGCTCGCCTACGGGCCGCCGCCGGAAGAGCTGCTGGAACGGCGCTGAAACGAAAAAGCACCGCCCCCGGCCGGAAGTGCCGGGGGCGGTGTGGTTCCTGCAAGGGCCAGCCTACGCGGCCGCGGGGATCGGGTCGATGTCGTCGATGTCGGCGATCGACTTCCAGGCCTTGCCGGTCCACTTCTCGAACCGGACCGTCGAGAACGTGCCGAAGCCCTGCGACCGGCTGGAGCCCAGACCGTTCATTTCGCACCGGACCATGACCTTGCCCCAGAAGTCCTTGTCGGCAGCCTCGAAGTCGACGTCGCAGTGCACCTCGAACTCGACGATGGCCTCGTCGAGGTGCTCCTCCAGCTTGATCCCGGCGCCGCGCCACGTGTGCACGAAGCTCTGCTGGACCCGGGACGGGTCGGTGACGCCGAGCAGCACCTGCTCGTCGGGGACGAACATGTGTTCGACGAGGTAGGCCTGGATGCCCTTGCGGGTCTCGCCCCAGCCCTTGCCCTTGACGCCCATGTTGGCCGCACCGGCGCCGAGGGCGATGTTCGTGCCTTCCTTGAGCATCGCCTTGATCTGGCGGCCCTCGATGTACAGCTCGCCGAAGGTGGCCGCCGCCTCCTCGGGCGTGAACACGCGGTGTTCGGGGCGGTTGTCCCGGTTGAGGACCTCGACGCCGACCGTCGACGCCTGCTGCTGCACGAGCCGGGCCATCGGCGTGTCGAAGTTGCGCTTGAAACCGGACAGGTTCCGGTCCCGGGCGACCTCCTCGGCGGCGACCTTCGCGGTCACGCCGCGGGCCCGCATTGTCTCCTCGACAGCAGCCTGGATCTGTTCGTCGGTCGGCAGGCCCATCTTCGTGCGGATCCAGCCCTCGGCGACCTTCTCGTTGGTCGGGGTGCCGCCGACGAGGTGCCCGACGTGCAGCCGCACCCGGTAGCGGTGGCTGTACACCTTCTGCTTGAGCTTCGCGAACACCGACCGTGGCAGCACCGCGGGGGGCACCTGCACCGGGATGAGCGGGGCCGGGGCGGTCTTTTTGGGGGCCGCAGCCTTGACGGCGGCGACCTTGGCGGGGGACGTCATACGCTTCACACTCCGTGATGGGGGTTGTGGTGGCGCGGCCGATGGCCGCGTGATGCAGGGTGCCCCGCCGGGGTGACCCGTGTCAACACGGAACATAGATGATGATCACTGCTCGAGAAATTCGGACATTCTACGAAACTCGCCCCGAATACCGGACAGACCACCAGGGTCCGCGGTTGCATATACTGGCGCTTCCCTGCCACACTCCGGGGGGCGATCCGACCATACGTGCCGAAGCCGCATATCGACGACAGTCCATTACGCACCCATTGCCGTCCCGACGAACCCCACCCTTTCTTTCCCAGCGACGATGTGTGCCGCAGCCACCCAGGCCGACGACTCATGCCTCATCGGACCAGCCCGACAAACCTGAACCCGGCCGATCTGCACCGACACCCGCCCCCACCACCGGAAGGACTTCCGCGTGCCGAACGTCCCGATCCTCCGCTCCGCCCCGCAGCTCCAGGGCGGCCAGGAGTACGCCATCCTGCTCAGCACCGCCGACGGCGAAGAGCACATCATGTGCGTCGTGTTCAACACGCCGACGAACGACGACGGCAGCGTCAACCTCGACATGCTGAAGAACTTCAAGCCCGAGGTCCACTTCGCCGCGATCATCCGGCTCGACATCGCGTTCGCGCAGCGCCTGCCGATCCAGCCGCCGCCGAAGTGGGAGCCGCACCTGTCGTTCGAGGTCGAGGGTGGCACGCACGTCATGCCCGCCCAGGTGGTCAGCTTCCGGTACCTCGGGCCGGTCGACTCCAGGGACGCCGCCGCCGAGGTTCTCCGGGTCCGTCAGACCCTGGCGGGCGGCAAGACCGGTATCGTGCGCTACGGCTACGGCCCGCTCCAGACCGTGGAATCCCAGCCCGCCTGACCAGCCACATCGACCACACAGGCCGTGACGACCCCGACTTCCCCTGCCGAAACACCCCACCACAAAGGAGACGACATGCCACACCTCAACCATCCCTCCCAGGACGACATGGCACGCCCCACCCCCGCCATTCCGCGCGACACCGAGCAGCTTCCCCAGTACGACGACGAACAGACCGTGACCGCCAGCGCCGTCCTGGCGCTGGTGCGTCAGCTCGCGCCGGGCCGCTGGCCCGCCGGGGCCGCGCTTGACCAGACCTCCCAGCAGATGGTGCTCGACGTGCTCGCCGCGCTCCAGATGGTCGGCAACGCCACGCTGGTCAAAAACGAGACGTACCGGGCGATGCGCCGCGACGGGCAGGAGATCGAGCGGCTCGCCGCCGGGCTTTCCCGCAACGGCCTGACAGCCTTCCTCGTCGAGCACGACGGCAATCCCGTTTCTACGGCCCTGACCGTCATCGAGCAGGCCCGCCGGGTCGCGCTCGACGCCTTCGCCGATCGCGGCGACGACGAGGAGCCCCCGGCCGCGGACCTCCCGTCGCGGCCCGTCGACCGCGACCGGAACGTGGAGCTGCTCCGTGACTGACATCGACCGGCTCATCGACACCGCCGCCGCGCTGGCCCTGGAAGCCGCCGACATCCACCGGCAGCTTCCCGGCGCGATGAGTGCCAGCGGCAGCATCCGGGCGGCAGCGGAACTGTCCGGCCGCCAGCAGTCGGCCCTGGCCGTTGCCGGTGTCCTTGCGTCCGTCGCCGAGGCGGCCCTGGCCGCGAAGGCCTTCGACGCGGGCACGCTCGACGGTGGCAACCCCCTTGCCGGGCTCGGCGACGACGAGGACGCCGAAGACGCCGTCGACGGGGGCGAGAAGCGCCCCGCCAACCCGCACCCGCTGCAGGCCCGATTCCGGGCCGAACTCGTCGGCGAACAGATCGTCAGGTTCCCCGGGCGTTCCCTGCTGTTCATCCCGCCCGAAGGCTGGATCGACGTGACCGGCGCCCCGAAGGTCGCCGACGACGACGGCTTTGAGTTTTACCTGCTGACCGGCCGGGCCATGTCCGTCTACAACGGCACGGTCCTGTGCCACGTCGACCAGACCGGCGCCGTGGCCGTGCTCCCCGAGACCCTGATCACCCTGGAGGCGGACGAATGATCAACAAGGTGGTGGCGGCCCTGCTCGCCGGGGCCGCCGCCCTCACCCTCGGGGCTGCGAGCTACACCGCCCCGGTGCGACTGGCCGCGCCCACACCCATCACCGTCCTCGGCATCGGCGACAGCATCACCGCCGGATACGGCCCCGGCAGCAACGGCGCCGGATACCGCACCCGGCTCCGCGCCGAACTGGCCCACGCCCGCCGGACCGCCGTGTACGTCGGCAGCGTCGTCGACACCCTCGGCAACCACCACGAGGGCCACAGCGGCTGGCCCGCGGACCGGATGACGCCGTACGCGGCCGCCTGGGTCCAGGCCACCGCACCCCAGGTGGTGCTGCTCATGGCCGGAACCAACGACATCAACAACGGCGACACCCCGGAGCAGGCGGCCGAGGACCTGCAGCTGCTGGTCATGCAGACCCGGCTGTACTTGCCCGCGGGCAGCGTCCTGGTCCTGGCGAAGATCCCCCTGATCCCCGGCAAGGAAGCCGCGGTGCAGGACTTCAACGCCCGCGTGGTCAGCATCGCCGCCCGGTTCCGGCTGCCCCTGGCGGACATGCAGGCCGCGGTGCCGCCGCCGCTGCTCGGCGACACCCTGCACCCGTCGCAGGCCGGATATGACGCGATGGCCGCCGCCTGGTTCGCGGTTATGCAGCAGCCTGTGGCGACCCCGCGGCCGACGGCCACCTGATCATGATCATGGGGAAGGCGGCGTTCGAGGCGGCCCTGCAGCACATGATCAGGGCCGCCCGGCACGGCGAAGAGGGCGTCGGCATCCTGTCGGGCCCCCTCGACGCGCCGGTGCGCCTCGGCGCTGGATATCTGGCGAACGTCACCGTCGACGAGTGGTCGCCGCTGACGAACGTCGCCGACTTCAAGCGCTACCGCTACGAGGTCGACCCGCAGGAGCTGCTCGACGCGTACAACGAGCTGGAGGGCCTCGGTTACCGGCCGTATGTGATGGTGCATTCGCACCTGGCCGGGGGTGCGGCGCCGAGCATCACGGACCGGCGGTATGCGACAGACCCCGGCCTGCTGCACATGGTGGTGGACCTGGAGCCGCAGCGGCCGCATGCGGTGCTGTGGCGGATCACCCCGGAGGACGTTACGAAGGTCCACTACCAGGTCGCTGACCTGCGGAAACAAGAAAATCCGGCAACGGACTTGACACGCGGCGTGACAGAAGGCTAGTGTTCTTCTTGCAAGGCGGACGGCAATGGCGGGACCAGCACCGCAAGGTGTGGGGTCCGGGCTTCCGCCGAGCGGCACGGCAACGCCGGGAGGTGCACCCCCGGCGGGCGGATTGGCAACTCTGGTGATGCACCTGGCTCTGGGGCGCGGCGTAACAGCCAGCCCCATCCGGGGAGGCCGGTTCAATTCCGGCACCCGCTGCGCAAGACCTCCTCGGAGGTGGACCCCCTGGGGGTCCGGGCGAGGCAGTATCGGGGTTACACCCGCGAGCGGCGCCCGGCCCCCGGTGTGGGGATGTCGCTTTGATAACTACATCGCAACACCACGGAGCGGAGTAGAGGAGCGGTCATCCTCGCGGGCCTCATAAGCCCGGCATGCGCTGGTTCGAATCCAGCCTCCGCTACGGCAACATCCACCACGAGACGGGAGCACCTTATGGCGAAGAACCGCGGCGAGACCGGCCACAGTTCCGGCAAGGCCGAGGGCGGTTCCAGCGGGGGCCGCATCCGCGCTGACCGCGGCGTCGACAACAAGGCCGAGGGGGCCAGGGCGGACCGTATCGCCCGCGACTCCTTCGGCGCCGGAAGTCGTGGCGCCACCACCAACCCGCCGCCCGGCAAGAACCGGTAACACCTCGCCCCCGTCGTAACCGGGGACGATGCACCACCGCACAGAGGCCGACAGAGGCACGTACCCCTACGGTCCCGCGCTGATGTGCACCGTTTAGAGGCCGGGGTGGCTGAAAACGATGTCACCCCGGTTGTGCCCCGCTGACGCAACTGGCAGCGTGCCCGACTTTTAATCGGGAAGTTCCGGGTTCAAGTCCCGGGCGGGGTACGGGTGAGATAGCTCAATGGAGAGAGCGGGGCATCTTGGCCCTGGCGCCCCGAAAGGGGAAGGGTGAAACGCGTCAAGCTCGCACGGCCCGCGTGGTGGGCCGAGCCGAAACGCAAAGTAGCCGATGGTGGGTTCGAATCCCATGTCATCCACGCTTCAGGATTTGACGATCCACCCGTCGACGGAGTGGGGTTGTGCCGCGTCAACGGCGCCCTGCAAGGCGGGAAACGAAGATGACGTCCGGTAGAGCCACGGCGAGCCGCCCGGCCCCTTTTGGCGGGCGTGACAGGGGTTCAATTCCCCTGACGGACGCGAAAGGAGGTCAGCATGCTGCTGACACTGCTCGGTGCGCTGGCGCTGCTGGCCTACCCGATGATGATCCTGGCCGACGCCCTCGGCCACGGCCTGCCCGACGCGAACGCCCTGCGCAGCCGGGTCGTTCCCGCGGCCAAGGGTATGACCGGCGACGGCGTGCCGTGGGTGGCCGGGAAGTAGACGTTCAACCGCGCGACTGACCCTCCGGACAGGAGGGTGGGGCATCTCCCGGCTGGTCCCGTCCGGGCGCGCACACGGGACATTGGATCACTACCTCAATGGCAGAGGAACCGGCTCTTAACCGGTCAGTTCAGGGTTCGAGTCCCTGGTGATCCTCGATCCGCGGCGTTACCGGCCGCGGTCCGTTGCGGAGCCGCACGTAGTCGGCTGCCCAAATGCGCAGTGTACGACCGGCGGGACCTGCCCTGATCGGACCCGGACACTGCGAGACATTGCCCAGCCTGCCGACAGGGGCGGCTGGGTGACCATCCGGCGGGTTACGCCGGGGGAGCGGGACGTGATCCGGGCGTACGACCGGATGGGCGCAGGGGATCACACCTCACCCGCTTGCGGTGCAGGATCTGCTGGCCGGGTACGCCTCGGCAGTTCGGCCCCGCACAAGCCGCCCGGTCCGGACCGGGCGGCGCCTAGGAGGATAGCTCAGCGGCCAGAGCACCCGTCTCCAAAGCGGGTAGCCGGGGTTCGAATCCCCGTCCTCCTGCGGTACGGATCGTCCTAGCGGGTGGCGACCTAGCTGGGCTCCCGTGCAACCCGGCCACTGCGTGCCTCGCCAGCAATGCGCAGCCCGGGAAGCCCCTGACGCCGACGAGGGTCAGGCACCGCCTACAAAGCGGGGAGGTCGGTTCGATTCCGGCCAGGGGCACGGTACCGGCCCGGTGGCCACCGGGTACGGGCAAGTCAGCATCGACCGGTTGGACTCCGGACAAAGAGACCCCGTGGCGGTGGCCACCAAGACGGGGTGACGGTGCAAATCCGCTGCGGCGCAGCGATGCTGGCGAAAGGGGTTCCCGGCCGACTGCCGTCGGCACCATCAGTACAGCGGGCCGGGGCCCCGCAATGCGCGGTACGCCGATGACGGCAGTCGGCAGGGCCCATTCGGCCCGGGGGTGGTGCGCGCCGCTCCGTACGCGGGTTCGACTCCCGCCCGTGCAGCTCCACCATTGCAAGGAGGATCATGGAAGCACTGAAGATCATCGGCGGCCTGCTGGCCGGGGTGGTGTTCGCGACCCTGCTGGCCGCCCACCACGCCAAGCGGAAGCTGCCCGAGGGCGAGACCCGCAACAGCATCCGGAGCGTCATGGAGTCCGCCTGGTGGATTCCGATTCTGGCCATCCCCGTGGTGTCGGCGGCGCTGCTCATCGCCGGGAAATCGGGGTGGCTGTGAAGCGCAAGGCGATCAACGGCGACGAGCAGGACGTGACCACCGGCTGGCGGCGGCTGCTCACCCGCTACCAGCGGCCGGGCGCCACCTCGAAGGTGAAGCGCGGCATCCGGCGCCGGGAGCGGCGCGAAGGCCGCCAGGAGGCCCGCGAACAGGCGTGACAGATCTACGGTACGACCGCAGAAAACGCTGAACCCCTTCAAGATTTGTCGTGCCGTTTCAGGGAGACGCCCACCGGGTATCCGGTGGGCGTTTCTCTTTGGCCAGAGACGATCATGAAGGAGGCCCCAGTGGCCGACACCGGCAAGGGCCGCGAGTACGCGGCCAACGAGCAGGCCGACCCGGCCCACGCGCTGCAGGCCCCGACGGCCAACAGCCTGGACCTGGCCTTCGGCCCGGCCCTGTTCGAGCAGTGGACGAAGCACGTCACCGCCCACGTCCAGCTCCCCGACGCCGACAACGACGGTGAGGTCGAGGCTGCGCCGGTGGCGGTCCCGATCCTGGAGTACGGCGAGGGCCCCAACGACTACATCGCGACCGACATCGACGCCGGTCAGGTCGTTGTCCGCGACGGCAACGACAAGACCGGCCGGGCCTGGAAGTACCCGCTGCAGTCGTTCTACCGCTTCCTCGCCGCCAGCCAGGGCAAGGAACTGGAGGGCGACGACGAGGAGGCCGCAGGCCCCGGGATGTACGAGGGCGCGATCAAGCAGAACGCCCGCACCAACGCGCTGCGCGCCGCGGAGCGCGAAGCGTCCGCCGAGGCCACCAAGGACGGCCAGTCGGCGACGGCGACCAGCGTTCGCGCGGCCGCCGACGCCAAGCTCGCCGAGCAGGCCAGCAAGGACGACACCCGCGACACCCGCAACACCGGCCGGAAGTAGTTCGTGACCACGCCCAGGGCGGCCCTCGTGGCCGCCCTGACGCGTCCCCGGAACTGGGCGCGCGTCCACCTGGTGCTGACCGCGGCCTGGATGCTGGCGATTATGCCGACGCTGCTCTGGTGGCGCGACTCGGTGCTCTGGGTGGCCATGATGAGCCTCTGGGCGAACATCGCCAGCCACTTCGCCGCCTGGCAGGCCAGCCGGGCCGAGATGCGTCTTGACCCCGACGACCCGCTATGATGGCCAGCGAGCGTGACCGAAGGGTCCCCGTTTCCCATACATCCCGCGTCGCTGCTCACCACTAGATCACATGTTCGAAGCCCGCTAACCTTCAAGGTGGCGGGCTTCTGCGTGATGCGGGCCCACCAGCCGCGACGGCAGCACGGAAGGGTCCGAGATGGGCGACGCACCAGACTACGACGACGGCCAGGCCCTCGAAGGCGAGATCGTCGTCCGGCGGCACTACCCGGGCGCCGGATACTCGCACAGCGACGGCTGGACCGGCCCCCGCATTCAGGACGACGACCACGAGGACGGCCGCGGCCGGACCCGCGGCCATAAGCGATTCGGCCCCCGGTCCTACGACGAATCCCTGGTCAAAGAGGTCATCGCCTACACCGTCAGCCACCCGCACGCGCCGCTGCGCGAAATCGGCGAACGCTTCGGCCTGTCCATCGAGACCGTCCGCCGGTGGACTCGCGAAGACGTCGACAAGCGCTCCGGCGTCGTCAACACCCCCGTACTGCGCGCCGAGGCCGCGATCGAGCTGGAAGCGGCCGCCGCCGAGGCGTGGAAGCAGTACGACAAGGTGAAGGCCAGTTTCCGGGCGACCCGGACCGCCCTGGAGGCGCTGCGCACCGTCGAGTCGCTCGTCGGCGCCCGCTCGAAACTGATGGGCCTCAACATGCCCGTCAAGGTCGACGTGCAGCTGACGCAGCTCACCCAGGAGGAGATGGAGCTACAGGAGATGGTCAACGAGGCCGCCGCCCGCGCTGCCGCCTCCGAGGCCGACATCATCGCCACCGCCAGCGACGACCCGGAGCTGTAGGCCGTGACCACCCTCGCCGGTGGCGCCACCGTCGCCGACGGCCCCACGACCGCCATCCCGCCGGACGAGGCCGTCACACCCGAGCGGCGCCGCCAGCGGGCCCTGGCGATGGCCGCCCTGGCGGGCGTCACCATCGACCCGTACAGCCCCGACGCCAACCCGGAAACGTTCGACCTCGACTTGTACCTGTCGCAGTTCGATCCGCGGCTGCTCGGCTCCGCCGAGGGCCGCCGGGTGCTGACGAAGTACGACCCGATGCTGTTCGCGCTCACCTACATGCGCAAACACCTCAAAAACAACGAAGGTGACATCTCCTTCGCCGACGCCCACTTCCTGTGGGTCCGGGCCGCCCGGCGGTGGATCGGCCCGTCCCGCGGCCAGCGTGAAGACCGGAAAGCATTCGTCGCGCCCCGGTCGTGCGGGAAGTCCACCTGGTGGTTTTTGATTTTGCCGATGTGGGCGGGGGCGCACGGCCATGCGAAGTTCGCGGCGGCGTTCGCCGACTCGGGCTCGATGGCGGAGCTGCACCTGTCGACGTTCAAGGCCGAGCACGCCGACAATGTGCTGCTCCGCAACGACTACCCGGGCCTGTGCAACCCGGCCCGGCGGCACACCGGCCGGACCGTCGCCGACAATCAAAATATGCTGCACTCGCGCAGCGGCTTCACGTTCGTGGCGAAAGGTATCGACTCGACGTCGCTGGGCATGAAGATGGGTGCCGAGCGGCCCGACCTGCTGATCTTCGACGACTGCGAGCCGCCGGAGGCGACGTATTCGCCGTTCCAGCGGGAGAAGCGGCTCAGCACCATCGAAAACGCCATTCTGCCACTCAACGAATTGGCGCGCGTCGTTCTCGTCGGCACGGTTACAATGCCGGGCAGCATCGTGCATGAGCTGGTCCGGCACTCCAAGGGTGAGGACGTCGAACCGTGGGTCGACGAGCAGAAGATCAAGACGTATCACACGAGGGCGATCGTGACCCGGCGCGACGGCACCCGGCGCAGTGTGTGGCCCGCGAAATGGTCCCTGGAATACCTCGAATCGATCGAGCACACCCGCTCGTACAAATTGAACTACGACAATGACCCGAAGGGTCGTGAAGGCAAATACTGGGGTGCCGATGACTTCATGTACGGCACTCCGGCGAACATTACCAAATGGTTCATTTTCCTCGACCCGCCGGTAACCATGAAAACCCGATCGGATGACTGCGGTATCGCCGTGGTCGGATATGCCCCGGCGGTCGCGAACGCATCGAAGGTTACCGCGGCGGAACTGGCGCTCTGGAAGCGCGAGGAACTGACCGATGGCGTCGACGGCAAGGGCCGGATCCGGTTCGGCCGCCTGACCAGGCGTGAGGCCCGGGAGGCCCTCGACAAGGGCACGGCGACCAGGCTGTCCCGGGTGCACATTGAGATGGCGCAGGGCGTGAAACTGACCGGCAAGCGGCTGCGCGATCACGTGCTGACGGTGCTACAGGACTATCCGCAGGTCAAGGCCCTGGTGATCGAGAACAACCAGGGCGGTGACCTGTGGACCGAGGTGTTCGACAACTTCCCCATCCGGGTGATCACCTATGGCACCTCGGAGGGCAAGGAGGTCAAGTTCGCCCGCGCCCTCGACCTGCAACAACGCAACCGGGTGACGTTCTCCAGGGTCATTCCGGCACTTGAAGATCAAATGCTGGCGTGGCCGCTCGTTCCCCATGACGACATCGTGGACGCCGCCATGTCGCCGGTGGTCCGGCTGCTCACGCCGAAGATCGCGCGCAAGGACGGCACGCTGCAGCCCCGGTAACTTGACACGGGGTGTGACGATAGTGCAGGGTTGTGAAGTCGGCCGGGCCGTTGAAGAGCCGAGTAACCAGCGCAATGGCGCCCGGCCGACCCCAAAGCCCGCCGGGGCCCAAAAGCCAGGGAAGCCCTGAAGCCTTCCGCCCCGGCGTCCCACCATCGAAAGGAGTGCCCGTGTCCGACGACATGCCCGACCTGCGCACCTACATCGACCAGGCCGTGAGCGCCGGTCTCACCGACGTCGCCGACATCGCCGTCAAGGTCCGCCAGTCCGCCCCGGCCGAGGTGCTGGAGGCGCATATGCTGTCGTTCCTGCGCGCCGCAGTCCGTACCTACTTCAGCAAAAACCGCACCGTGAATCCGTACATCCACGGCCGGAGCGCGCAGGCGAAGCTCGCCGCGCAGGGAACGCGCCGTGCGGTGGCTGCGCCGGTGAGCGCGAAACGGGCCAGGATGCGCGACATGTTCGCCGCCGAGCGTGAGCGGTTCCTGCGGGACACGATCTGGACCGGTGAGCACCGGCTGCGCCTCGGCGACGCCACCGCCGCCGACCTGATCGCGGCGGCGGCGTTCGCCCGCGGCCAGGCCGCCCGGAACATGGCTGTCGCCGCCCGGTATGACGAGATCGCCGAGGTGCTGCGCCAGCACGGCGCGGACACGGTAGAACATCTGCCGGAGGCTGTGCTCAAGCAGCTGATGGATCGGGCCTAGACCAGGTGGCGGCGTGGCCAAAGAGATTGCGAGACCCGATCGGCAACCGCCGCGCCGCCACCCCCCGCACTGCGCAGCCCCGGGCCGTTCTGTCCGCGATACCCGGGGAAGATCCGCCCGGGGCTGCGCTCCCAGATTTGCCGCCCGGCCGCTGATGCCGACCGTACCCGTGATGCTGCCGCCGGGCGGCGCGAACTCCCCGCCGGAGCCGATAGTGGCGTGATGCCCGTAGTGGTGCCGCCCCGGTGGGGGCGCAACTCCTGCACCTTCGCCGCAACGAAGCCCGTTGAACGTCCGTGCAGGACCGCCTGCTCAGGGCCGCTACCGTATCGATGCCGTCATGCGAGCGCCCTGGGCGGGCCACAAATCTACAGACGACCGGCAGAGCCTCGGGGTTTTCGATGCCCGTGCCCTCAACGCCCTGCCGGTTCAGCTCCCTGCCCGGGGCCGAGTGACTGTCGGTGACCGAGTCCGATGCGCCCCGGGCGGGGCTCAACTCCAGACCCAGCGGGGCCGACAGTCGACCGTTACCCGAAATGCCCGCGCCCTGCTGACCAGCTCCCCGCCCGGGGCCGATGGACCACCGTCACCCAAAATTGCGGCGCCCCGGGCGGGGCCCACCACCACAGGAGACCCAATGCACCGCGATCTGCTCGACCCGACCGCCGTCCAACTGGCCGCCGACGTGCTCGACGACCTCGAACGCGTCCGCATGGCCAACGCCGCCCGCTACGGCGCCCTGACCGGCTTCACCCCCGACGGCAAGCCGTGGAAGCCGGATAAGGACGAGGTGGTGCGGTCGGCGGGCATGGCCCCCGACCACCCGGCCGCCGTCCGCTTCCTGTCGATCTTCGACGCCCTCAAGACCATCGAGGCCGATGCGGTGAAAGGCTTGGAGAAGGCCATGGCTGCGCACCCGATGGGGGCGTGGGTGAAGGCGCAGCGCGGACTCGGCATGAAACAGGCTGGCAGGCTGCTGGCCGCGATCGGTGACCCGTACTGGAGATTCGACACCGACGCGCCGCGCACGGTGAGCGCGCTCTGGGCCTACTCGGGGCTGCACGTCGCCGATGGCAAGGCCGTGAAGCGGCAGAAGGGCGTGAAGTCCAACTGGTCGACCAATGCCAAGACAAGGGCGTACCTCTGCGCCGAGTCCTGCCTGAAGCAGTTGGACAGGGCGTGCAAGGGCGGCGGCGAAACTCAAGCGGATGAAGCGAGCACTTCGGCCGCCGCCCCGCCTCAGCATACCGACGACTGCCGGTGCTCGCCGTTCCGGGTTGCCTATGACCGCCGCCGCGCGGCCACCGCGCCGGAGCTGCGCGACGCGGCCGGGCTGGAGGCGTGGACCCTCGGCCACCGGCACACCGACGCCATGCGCTATGCGTCGAAAGAGATTTTGAAGGCATTCTGGATCGAGGCCCGGCGCCTGCACGTGCTTGCCGACCCGGACCTGCTGGAAAACCCGCCGCTCCTCCCGTAGACCACCGGCCGGGGCCATCGAGCGAACGAGATCCCATGACCGACCGCCCCGGCCGGTCCTGAACTGCCCGCCGTCGCCGGAGTTTCCGTGAAACCCCAGGGTGAGCCGCGGCGGCGGGCCCCAAAACTGCTGGCCGGGGCCGAGCCAGAAGCGAAACCCATCAGACATCTGCCCCGGCCAGCGACATTGAGTTGTCACACCATGTGACAGTGTGATAGGGTGAAGCCTCACCCACCACGAAGGAGGCCCACATGGGCAACAAGGGCGATCACCGCCGGGGCGGCGGCAACCGCGACGGATACGGCCGGGGCAGCCGCCCGGCGCACAAGAGGAGCGGGAGCAGCGGCGGCGGCATCTGTGGCCTCATCGTGTTCGGTGCCCTCGGCACCCTCCTCGCCGCCGGATACGGGGCGATCGAGGCTGTCCGGGCGGTCCTGTAGTGCGGCGCGCGTGGCCGATCGGGCTGGCCGCGGTCCTGGTTCCGTTCCTGCTGGCCTGCCCCGCCGAGCCGCCCGTAGCCGAAGGGCCCCGGGACTTCCCGCCGCCGGTCGACGGCGGCCAGCCCGGCCCGCAGAACCCGAATAAGGCGCCAACGTGCCCCGACATTGAGTTCACGGACCCGAACCAGCGCTGTTTCATCCTGCAGACGTTCGTTGAGTCTCGGTTTGGTCCTTACGACGTGTACCTCAGCATCACCGGCGGCAAATACGACGGCGGGGTCTATCCGCCGCACATCCCGGTCGCCGCGGGCGGCTGGAAGCACAGCGTCTCCTACCCGGCCAAGAACAAACTGACCATCAGCCTGCACTTCGAGCTGGAAAAGGCGGGCAGCAAAGACGGGTACTGCTCGATCACCGACGGCAACAACCCGCCGGTCATCGACCACGTGCACTCGTCCAGTCCCGGCGGTGGCCCGCCGTACATCGCGGCCTGCCAGACGACCACCGCGCAGTAACGCACCACCCCAGGAACCCCGGCCACCGGCCGGGGTTCCGTCTGTTTGCACCCATGGCGAACGTTGACACCCGGCAAGGATCGACACACGGCGTGACAAACGGGGTTACTATGAGGTAACCAACCACCAAGGAGCCTCAATGATCAAGCTGTACCGGGTGTTCGCGCCCCTCGCGGTCGCCGCCGCGTTGCTCGCCCCCACCGTCCCCGCCCACGCCGACGACCTCAACGCCGGATGCGGCACCTACACTGCAACGGTGGAACCGCAGCCCGGTGACAAGGTCACCATGCGCCCGCCGATGGACAGCCCGTACCGGGCCACCGGTACCGTCGTCAGCGTCGACGATGACGCGTTCCTCACCGTCGACCGTGACGTCGCCGAGGACATCACCACCCGGCACGAATACGTGCGGTTCTGTGACACCGAGGAGGCCGGGGTGGCATCCGAATTCGGCTACTGGGCCGCCTGGCCGCTCGTCGGCTGACCTGGGGCGGTACGTTTCCCCAGTTCGTACGGTTGTACTAAGTGATCTCCCGCCGTAGCATATGGGCGTCCATAACGTCCAGCCCGGCGGGAGTTTTTCATGGCGGCACCGGCCAGGCCCCGGACGAACACCCCGGCGCACACCTTTCCGACCGCGGGCGCCGGGCGTGGGTCGGACTTCGCCAACGACCCGTTCATCCGCCGCCTTGCCAGCCCGGCCAGCGCCGAACGTGACCGGCTTGCCCGCCGCGACATCATCGAAGGCCTCGCCGTGCTGCAGGAGCAGCGGACCCGGGCCGACATCGCCGACGAGTACTACGACGGCGAAGTCGGCATGGTCTACGCCTCCCAGCAGGTGCGGAAGCTGCTGCTGAAGCAGGGCGTCGCCGAAGACGACGTCCAGGACTTCAACTACGCCCGGATCCCCGTCGACGAGATCGCCAACCGGCTGCAGATCGCCGCGGTCAAGGTCGCCCCCGTCACCGACGAGGACGAGCCGACCGACGACGAGGACGACGACGAGGCCTCCGCCGACGAAGAGGCCCTGCAGCGCGCTGAGGCGGCCGTCAAGCTCATCCGGCACAACAACCGCCTGGACGTGTACGAGAAGGCCCTGCACAAGACCGTCTCGAAGCACGGTGAGGCGTTCCTGCTCCTGTGGCCCGTCGAAGACGACGCGGGCAAGGTCGTCAGCGTCGACTTCCGGGTCAACACCGCCCACAACGTCGCCTTCATGTACGACCCCGAAGACCCGCTGCGCGTGGCCTACGTGATCAAGTCGTGGGAGACCCCGAGCGACTTCGGCGAAGACGGCCTGACCGCGCAGGGCCGGAAGCTCGTCTACCGGGCGAACCTCTACTACCCGGGGCCGCTGCAGATCGACCCGAAAGGCCAGATCACCCAAGGTGAGGGCCGCGTCGAACGCTGGGTGACGGAGCCCGGCGACCCGCCGACCCTGCCCGGCTCGTGGCACCGGCTCACCGAGGCCCGGGACATCGCCGACATGGCCGAGGTGGCCGCCGACGAATTCTCCGACCCCGACGAGCTGGAGGAAGGCCTCGACGACGAGGCCGAAGAGGCATTCCCGCCCCGGTCTGGCGCCTACGACCAGGCGGCCGTCGACAAGATCGTCGGCGACGACACGATCGTCGCGAAGTGGGGCTTGACCTGGTTCCACTTCCGCAACGACGTGCCGTGCGGCCAGCCCGAACACGTCGGTGCCTACGGCCCGCAGACGCTGATCAACAAGCTGATCTGGTCGTACGCCGGGGTCATCGAGTACCAGGGCTTCCCGCAGCGGTACGTCATGGTCGATCCGAAGATCGACGATCCGTTGTACAACGACCTCGACCCCGACCACCCGGAGGACGAGGACGACGACCCGGAAGGCGAAGGTGGCACGTCCGGGCTGAAGTCCGACCCGGGCAGCGTGTGGCGCATGTTCGGCAAGTCCACCGGCCAGTACTCCGCGGCCGACCCGGACACGTTCATGAAGCCCCTCGACCGGTTCATCAAGTCGATGGCCGAGCTGACCGGGCAGCCGCTGTACGCGTTCACGAAGAACACCACGGACATGCCGTCGGGTGAGGCGGCCCGGGAGATGAACGCCGGGCGGAACTCGATCATCGAGGACCGGCAGAGCCGCTACGACCCGGAGTGGCAGGACGCCTACGAGCTGGCGTTGCGCATGCTCGGCATCGACGGTGTGGCCGTCGACGTCCGGTGGAAGCCCGCGGCGCCGATCAACGACCTCAACGGCCTCCAGGTCCTCAAGGCGAAAGCCGAACTGGGCGTGCCCAGTGAGGTGCTGCTCAACGAGGCCGGATACCCCGACGACCAGATCGACGCGTGGCTGAAAGAACACGACGGCCTGACCCTGGAGCAGCGGATCACGCTGCTCAGCGAGGTCGGCACCGCCGTGCAGGCCCTGGCCTCGGGCGTTACCGCCGGGATTGTCAGCGACAACCAGATGCAGGCGTTCATCAGCCGCATCATCGGCAACCTCGCCGACGGCACCGCCGAGGCGGAGCCGGACGCCGATCCGCTGCCCGCGCCGACGTTCCGGGACCCGCCGCCGGTGCTTCCCCCGGGCGGCATGGGCGGGCCGGGGGCGCCGGGCGCGGCACCGAAGAAGGTGACGTCCCGCCCGGCGAAGACCGCGGGCAAGGCGGCACCGGCGAAGGCGCAGCCGAAGAAGGCGGCGGCCGCGCCGAAGAAGGCCGTGAAGGCGGCACCACCGGCGAAGCCGTCGGCGGCCGGATCCAGCACGCAGGGAGGTAAGGCGTGACCTGGGACGAAGGCAAACACCGGCGTGACACGCATGGCCGGTTCACTGACACGGCCATTGCCCGATGGGCCGAGCACATGGACGCGTTCGCGGAGCGTTCGGGACGTTCCGGCACGCTCGACTCCGATCGCGTCCAGGGCCTCAAGCGCAGCAACAGCTTTCACCCCGAGGGTCACGCCGAGGCGGCCGCCGAGCATCGGCGGCTGTGGCGCATCCCGTTGCCCCCGGAGCAGGGCGGCCAGGGCCGGGACCGGACCGACGAGGAACACGACGAGGCCGTGCGTCTCGATCAGGCGTTCGAGATGTACCGGGAGACGATCGGCCTGCGCCGCAACCCCGGTGACATGGGGGCGCAGTACACGTTCGTCGACAAGGACCGCCGGATCTTCAACAGCTACGGCGAGCGGATGAACGGCAAATACACGCACCAGTGGGCCGCCTCGATGCAGCACAAAGATGATGTGGTGTCCAAGCGCCGGGGTGAGATGCGGGGGCGGCCGGAGCTGAGCGACGCGCGTTATGTAACGCAGCGGTACCCGGATACTGCGACGGCACGTACCCGCGAGGGTGATTTCGGGTACGGCGCCCGCGCGGACTCCCGGGCCTCCGATGAGGGGCGGGCGCAGGTGTTCGTTGCCAGGATGCGGCGCGAGCATGCCCGGACCCGGCAGGAAACGGCCCGGCAGCAGCTGCGCCGGACACCGCGGGGAACGCAGGTCGACAGCTGGATGCAGCAGGTCAGTGCGCAGATCGCGCAGACGCGAGGGGGACGGTAGGCGTGGCCCGCACGAAGAGGATCTTCCGCGAGTGGCAGCACCCGCGGGCCAGCAACGGCCGGTTCGCCCGGAAGGGCTCCCCCGAGTGGGTGCGGGCGGCGGCGGAGAAGTTCCGCAACGCCGACGACGGCCTGAAGGCGGGCACGTCGGCACCCGGCCACCCGGGTCGCCCGCGGATCGCCCGGGGCGCGAAGGCGGAGGCCGCGCTGGCTACGCACGCGCCGCAGCGGCGCACGAACCTCGCCCCGCACCAGCCTGTCGAGGGTCCGGCCCGGCGCCCGGCGTCCACGACCCGTGGCAAGACGCCGCGCAGCGCCAAGGAGACCGCGGCGACGCGCGAGCGCGCCATGACGGCGCTGCAGGGTGAGGATCCGCGTGACCTGAAGGCCGACAGTGATGCCCGCGCCGGGACGGCACAGCTCAACGCCGAGGCCCGGGACCAGTACCTGAAGCTCTCCGACCGCCTGAAGGGACTCGACCCGGACGGCGCCCAGGCAAAGATGATCAAGCGCCGGATGGCCAGCCTGAAGGCGGACGCCGAGTCGCACGGCGGCAACGTCTCCGAGTCGCACCGTGGCGTCGGCGTGCCGCGGCCCCCGCGGGATGAGTACGAGCGTGGCGCCCAGGGTGCCCACGGCAGCTCGATGACCGGCCGGGAGGTGTGGGGGCAGCTGCTCGGCGGCCCGCAGAAGTCGCCCCTGGCCACGCGGAAGCTGTCGAAGGAGGACCAGGAGCGCGACCGGCTGGCGATGCAGGCGAAGACGGCGGCGGCGACCGGTGCGGCGACGAAGCGTGCCAACCCGTTCGACGACCCGGCGTTCGCGGAGTCGCGGGCGCTGGCGAACCGCCCCCTGGCCGAGACGAACTTCGCTGAGGAAGCCGAGCCCCAGCCGGTTGACACGCCGCGTGTCAGCGGTAAGGGTAGCGGGGTGTCCACCACCACGAGGGGTCGCCCGTCGGCCGAGACGAAGCGTGCTGCCATGACGCCGAAGCTGAGCGACGAGCAGCGCGCCAACTACGACAAGCTGCTGGGCAGCGGCCCCGGTGAAGGCCTGGTCAAGAACGCGACGGCCCGTAAGGTCGTCGAGCAGATGGAACAGCACGGCTGGCAGATCGCCGATCAGAGCCCGATGCATCGGTTGATCACCTTCAAATCGCCGGACGGCCGGTACATCCAGACGCAGTTCTTGACCGATCCCGATGGCAAGAAGCCGCGCTTTTCGGCCGGGCAGGGGGCGCGGTCCGTCGATATGACCATGAAGACCGCCCTGGCCAAGGTGGTGACGCCTCATCACGATGAGGTGGGCGGCCCGAACGTGCACACGGCGATGCAGGATCTGGGCCTGCCGATGCTCAACGCTGGTGGCTGGAATGAGCCCCCCCTGGTTTCCCGGGACTCGACGTTCAAGCCGCTGGACCAGGCGGCCCGCGACACGTCCACGCCGGGCGGGTTCGGCACGCCGAAGAAGACGCACGCCGAGGCGGCTGCCGACCTGCGCAAGGCTGCCGCGACCAACCGGAGGCTGGCCGACGACCGCCAGCAGTACAACGACAACCTGATGGGCGGCCCCGGCAAGGGCTACGACACCGATGGTCGCCAGGCGAAGCTGCGGCAGCGTGCCGACCAGTTTGAGGCGGTCGCGAACCGGTTGGAGGAGCAGGCCCGGGAGCGCCAGGCGTACGAGGCTGAGCGCGACCGGCGGGCGGCCCTGCCGCTCGACATCCGGCCAACCCCGCGCAGCGGCAAGAAGGCCCCGGCGAAGAAGGCTGCGCCGAAGCCTGCCCTGCAGCAGACGCCCGACCCGAACCCGGCCGACCTGGCGACGAAGGCCGACCTGCTTACCGACGCCCCCCGGCGCCTCCACAAGGGCGGCAACCTGGAAGACGACCGGCCGTCCGAGTCGGAGATCGAGCAGCGCTATGCGAAAGCCGACGCCGCCATCAAGGCCCGGAAGGCCCGCGAGGCCCTCGGCCTCGACGGCCCCGAATCCGGCACCATGGCCAACATCCGGGCCAACACCTTCAACGCCACCCCCGACAAGGGCGGTGCCGCGAACTACCGCGGCATGAACCGCACCACCCTCAACATCCTCGCCGGGCAGAAGCAGATCCCGCTCCGGGAGCGGCGCGGCAAGTCCAACGACGAGCTCGCCGCCCTCCTGGAGGCCAAGGACGCCGAACTGTCGGCCGCGAAGGCCAAGAAGCTCAACCCGGCCGGGGTCGGTGAGCCGTCGAGCCAGCACCAGCAGCACACCCCGCCGCGTAACCGGCAGCTGGACCTTGACAATCTGCCCGCCGACCGGGGCACGAAGAAGCTCGGCTGGACGCCGCGGGACCGCGACGGCCAGGGCGGCCGCCTCATGACCAGCGGCAAGCGCGTCGGCTCCCAGGCCGACCGCTACGACCGGCACAAGAACCTGACCCGGGAGCAGTTCGACGCCCTGCCGGAGACCCGGCAGCGCACTGTGCTGGACGAGCTGCGTCAGGTCGCCAACTCCGGTGAGACCAAGAACCGGACGATCGCCAGTAACCGCAGCGGCTTCCATGGCGCCACCATCCGGGGTCAGGTCGACGCCGACCACGTGGCCGGGGCGAAGGCCAAGCTGCGCGAACTCACCTACACGGCGCCGCCGCCGATCGACAACTCCATCGAGGGCCGGGCCGCCCGGCTCAAGGCGGGCGACCGCTACGCCGCCGACGGCACGATCGACGAACTCAACCAGATCGCCCGCGCGGCCGGTCTGGCAGGCTTCCCGGCGTCGTGGAAGCGCCAGAAGGGCGTCGACTACCTGCGCAACCAGGCGATCGCCGGTGACCGCATGAAGGCCGCCCGGGAAGGCCACCTGGCCGCCGCCCTGCGGGACGCCACCCCGACGGAGGCCCTGGCCGTCATGGAGGCCCGCGACGCCGAGCACGGCGTGACCCTGGGCGACATGAGCACCGCGGCCAAGGTGCTGGGCGTCAAGCTGCCCGCCGGGACCAAGTCGCAGCGGATGCACGGCCTGGCGAAGGCCATCGGGGACCGGGCGAAGTCGGCGCCGGACACCAAATACACCAACCTCACCGACGCCCAGGTGCGCAACGGCATCCAGATGCGCGGCACCGAGTCGCCGGAGGGCAAGGCGCTGCTGGCGGAGGCGAAGCGGAGGGGGATCGACCTCCCAAAAGGTGACGCCGCCCGGGAGGCGGCGGCCCAGCGTGCCCACAACGCGATCCTGAACGTGGACCTGGACCGCACCGCCAAACCCAGCGACACGCCCCGGCCGGGTGAGCTGGAGCGCCTCAACGAGCCGACGCTGCGCAACATCGCCAAGTCGGCGCCGGGGTCGCCGCTGTCCAACGCGGCTACTGCAGAGCTGCGCAAACGCGGACTTGACACACCGCGTGACAACTCGCAGAATGGTGGGGCAAGCAACTCCCCCACCACGGAGGCGAACATGACCGCGAAGGCCAAGTCGACCGGCGAGCCGCAGCTGGGCGTTACCGAGTCGAGCCGGGGTCGCACCACCACGGTTACCCTGCCCGACGGCACCACCGCGCAGCGCACCTCGAAGACGATGGCGTACACACACGCCGTGGTCGTCACCGAGGACCACCGGGGCCAGGCCCGCGACCTGCGCGCCTCGGCCACCGAAAGCGACCGCTTCGCTGACGCGTTGCAGGCCTGGGTCGACGCCGGATCCGACTTCTCCAAGCTGGAGAAGCACCGCACCGCCAACCGCAGCGACAACGATAAGCGGAACGGAGCATCGCCGTTCGAGTACTACTTGCCCGGGTTCGGGCCGGTGCAGCGCACCGCCCGCCGTAGTCGATACGGCGGGGGCGGCACCTACCTCAGTGACGAAGGTCAGTACGGCATCCCGGACCCGAAGGACACCATCCGCTACGACTATGCGTATGGCGACGGCGATAAGGTCGGAGAGACCAGGTTCGATCGCTACGGTCCGGCATACATGGTCAAAAACCATCGCGACATGGCAGCTCGCCAGCGTAAGCAGGCTGACAATCTGGACGCCGGACCGGCCGAGTCGCACCACGTGTCCCGCTGGTCGCAGTCGTTGCAGGGCGCTCTGGGTGGCCAGAACGAGGCTGCCCAGGTTCGCAACCGGCGTACTCAGATCGTGACCGTCGGGGGCATCGCGAAGGCCCCGGAGAAGCCCGCCAGGGTCGTGCCGACCGCCGAGGAGAAGGAGGCGGCCGCCCAGGCCAAGAAGGACGCCGAAGCGGCCCGCCGGGTCGCCGACCGGGAGGCCTTCTTCAAGCGGGTCGTCGGCAACGTCGAGCGCGACCTGGCCGAAGGTCAGGACGCGGAGGCCAATCTCAGCTACACCGACGCCGGGCTGAAGCAGCTTGCGAAGGATCTCGGGGTGAAGGTGCCCCGGCCGTACGACAAGGCGGAGACGAAGCGGCTCATCGTCGAGGCGGTCCGGGAGCGTCCGGGAAAAGCGGCGAAGACCGCCCCGGCGGCCGAAAAGAAGCCCGGGTGGCAGATCCTCGCCGAGTCGACCGGCAGCAACCCGGCCCCGGCGGCTCCCGCCGCCCCGGTGTCGGCCCGGCAGCGGGCGTGGGAGCGCGGTCAGGCGGAGCTTGCCCGCCGCGCCATCGAGGGCCCCGACCGGGACCGGGACACCCGCACCGGGGCGGAGCGACTCGCCGCGCAGGACGCCATCCAGGCCAGCAACCGGGCCCTCGACCGCGAGTTCCCGCGGCCGCCCCGTACGCCGGAGGTCAAGCCGGACCTCAGCAACCCGGCGGTCGCCCGCGCACAGCGGCTCCTCGACCAGGTCAAGACCGGCAAGACGATCTACTTCAGGGCCGGAGACGAGTGGATGATCATCGGCCCAGCGGGGGACGTTCAGCCCGGCCAGCGGCTCACCGTTCACAAGGCCGACGGCTCGACCACCGAGGTCATCGTCGGCGACGTGAAGGACGACCGCACCGTGCAGGGCACGGCCACCCGGACGGCGACGTTCCGGAACGCGCCGCCGCGGGAGAGCGCCCCGGCGCCCGCCCCGGCCCGCCCCCAGGCGGCCCCATTGCGCCCGGCCGGGCCGGTCGACGAGGCGTCGCTGCGCGAGCGGTACTCCCGGGCGGCCGATCGGGTCGCCGGGCTCGACGGCGACAACCTGAACGGCCCGCGGGAGAGCGCCGCACGGCGTGAACTCGCGGAGGCCCGCCAGGCCCTGCTCGACGCCGGTCTGCCGCTGCAGTCGGCGGCGGCCCCGCGACGGTTTGGCTCCCGGCCCGCGCAGGCTCCGCGCACCGAGGCGTTCAACCCGCGCACGGCCACCGGCGGCAATCTGCCGCCACGTCGCGAGGGCGAGACCGACGGCATGTATCAAGTCCGGGTCGCCCCGAACGACGACGCGGCCGAGCGGCTGCTGAACGGCTACACCCTCGCCGGACTCAAGGCGATGGCCCGGGACGCAGGCATCCCCGGCGCGGCCAGCATGTCGAAGACCGCCCTGGTGCAGGCCCTGATGGGCCCGCGCCGCCGCTACTGGGACTCGATCGCCCTCAGCGACCAACGTTAGTTGACACACCGTGTGACAAGTTGCTAATCTGGGGTCTCCACCACGAAGGAGGCCTCAGATGCTGCAGACCACCACCGACGAGCAGACCGCCCCGATCGAGGTCCCCGAGTTCGTCACCTACACCGGCTCGTTCGTTGAGCACACCCGCGACCACCGGGCCACCCGCGAGATCGAGCACACCTGGGAGATCCGCGGCTACGTCTTCCGCACCGTCGAGAACGGCACCGCCGTCTACCACCCGTGCGGCCGCTGTGGCGGCTGGGGCCAGTTCAGCTACAACCAGCTCGACGGCACCATGTGCTACGGCTGCTACGGCAACGGCCTCGGCGCCCTGATCCCCAAGGGCTGGGACGAGGCGCACCGCCTCGTCAAGGGCCGTGAGGCCCGCCAGCGCGCCGCGGAGCGCAAGCTGATGCGCGAGCTGCACCAGCAGGCCATTGCCTGGGACGCCTGGCGTGACGCCGTCCCCGGCCGCCTCGGCCTCATCGCCGCCCTGCTGGCCCAGCCGAAGGACGAGTACAGCGACGACTACGGCCGGGGCTTCCTCGGCGACATGGCCCGCAACGTGCGAGGCTGCAAGCCCCTCACCGAGAAGCAGGAGGAGGCCGCGATGCGCACCCTGGGCGATCGGGCCGCCCGCATCGAGGCCAAGCGGGCCGCCGGGCACTGGGGCACCGTCGGCCAACGTGCCGAGGTCGACGTGACCGTCCGCAACGTCAAGGGCTTCGAGGGCGACTATGGCATGCGCTACCTGGTCACGATGGAGACCGCCGACGGCCAGGCCTTGAAGACCTGGGCGTCCGGCGGCTTCGGTCACGCCGCGCGAGTCCGGTTCTACGAGGCGGGCAACGAGCCGTTCACCGCCCGGATCAAGGGCACCGTCAAGAAGCACGACGAGTACCAGGGCATCCCGCAGACTGAACTGTCCCGCGTTACGTTCGTCAACTGAGGAGAGATCATGCCTGACCTGGGATACGGCGACCTGTTCCTGATGCGCGAGCGTGAGCGCACCCGGGTCTGCATGCAAAACCACCGCAGCCACTGGCGGGTCACCGTCCGGCGGGGCAACTACTCCGCCTTCAGCGGTGGCCGGTTCACCCCGTCGGCGTACTCGGAGGTGCAGTGCACCCGGTGCGATCGGAGGTGGCGGACGAAAGCCGCCTACGTCGACACCCTCCGCGACTGGGGGTAGCCAACCGAAGCCCCGGCCCCGGCCGGGGCTTTTCGCTTCCCAGCCACTCCCGTTCGTACATGCGTTCGCGTACGCTGATCAACGACGTGATGTCCGCCCGTGACGGGCACGAATCGGAGGCGGTCGCGATGACCACACTGGACCTGACGCGCCCCATGGCGCCCCTGCACTTCGCCAACCCGTTCGCCCCGGTCGGCTACACCACCGGAGGCCAGCCCGTCTACCCGGCCCAGGGCGGCCGCGGAGGCGGCGGCGTCGACTTCAGCGTCCGCGACGACGACGACAGCCCCGACTTCGACGACGACCGCGACGATGATGACGACGATGACGACGAGGACGAGGAAGTTCCTGCCTCGATGCGCGGCCGCCGCCCGGCCCGCGCGAAGGCGGACGACGACGAAGACGACGAGGACGACCCCGACGACGAGGGCGCCGAAGAGGACGGCTGGACCCCGCCGACCCGCGAATCGTGGGACCGCGTCCAGAGTGCCCTGAAGCGTGCCAACAATGAGGCCGGGAAGCGCCGCCGCGTCGGCAAGACCATGGACAAGCTCGGCATCGACGACCTTGCCACGTGGCTGACACAGCGCGGCATCGACCCCGAGAACGGCCAGCCGTTCGGCGACGACGTGGTCAGCCCCGACGACCAGGACGGCGACGGCTACGGCCCCGACGGCGACTACGAGCGCGAGCCGGAGCAGCCGCAGCCCGTCGACCAGCGCAAGCGCGACCGGGAGATCGCCCGGCAGGTCCTTGCAGCCGAGCAGCGCGGCCGCCGCGCCGAACGGGACGTGGTGCTGCCGATCCTCGCCGAGCAGGCCGCCCGGCTGGCCCTTGCCGACGCCGGGTTCACCGGCACCGCCAGCCAGATGCAGCGGGCGCTCCGCACCCTCGACCACGACGCCATCGAGCTGGACATGGACGACTCCGGCTTCGAGCTGCTCGGCATCGAGGAGGAGATCGAGCGGTTGAAAGAGGACTTCCCGACGTTCTTCGAGCCGCGCCGCACAAGCCGCGCCCGGGAGCGCGAGACCCGCAGCAACAACGACCGCGCCGCGACGACGCCGCGCCGGTCCGGGGTCCGCGGCGGCGCCCGCGCCGCCGACGGCGGGGACCGCGGCCGCCAGGCCCGCGCGCCGAAGGGCTGGGCGGAGCAGATGGTGGAGCGGATGCGCCTGCAGTAGAATCGGGCCACGACATCCCAGTAAGCTCTGACCAGGATCGACCTCCCAGGTCTCCCGAAAAGCCCCCGGCTGCCTCTTACGCAACGGGGGCTTTTCCATGCCTGGCCACATGTGGTATTGGCCCTTTGAAACGCTTGTGCTAACGTTCTGGATCAGGTAAGGCAAACACCTGGACAAAGCCCGTGACGGGCCTCCAGCTGCGCCACCTTCGCTCGCGACGAGCATCGACCCCCATCGGTGCGCGTGGCGAAGGAGTCCACTCAATGACGCGCAGTCTTACCAACTCCCGCGTTCAGTGGGAGGTCACCACCGACCGCGACGAGGCCGTTTCCGGCAAGGTCGTCGGCTCTACCCGCGGCGGGCAGCCTGTCTACGTTGCCGCCGGTGGCGCCAACATGAACATCACCACGTGGATCCCGATCGAGTACGACTCGGCCGTGGTCCAGCGGGTGCTCGTTGAGTCCGTCGCGGAGAGCCAGTTCCGCCGGGTGGCGATGTCCAGCAAGACGAAGTCGATCCCGCGTTCCGCGGGCATCACCGTCTCCGCGGGCACCACCTACGTCTCCGACACCAGCACCAACGACGACGTCACCCTCACGGCCCGGCGCTTCATCGCCCGCGTGACGGTTGACGAGGATGACCTGGCCGACGCCAACGGCCGCCTCGACGTCCTCGGCACGAAGGCCCTCGACTGGGCCATCTCGTACGCCGACGTCTTCGACAACGCCTGCCTGGCCGTCACCGGCACCGAAAACGGCACCACCGTGCCGTTCACCTCGGTCTACAAGACGGTCCGCACCACCGATTCGAACTCCAGCTACGTCGCCGACGTGAACTACACCACGTGGGACGACGACTTGATCAGCGTCCCCACCACCCCGGCGGGTACGTCGCTGTACGAGAAGCTCTCGTACGTGTTCAAGCTGGTGGAGACCGGCAAGTACTGGAACAACCCGGACATGATCGTCATCGCCGCCCCGGGCTGGCGCGACGCGCTGCGTATGTGCGTCGACGCCCAGGGCCGCCCGATCTTCCAGCCGGGCACCGGCGGCCGCGGAGCGACCTCCGGCCTGCCGGGCAACGGCACCCCGGACCTGCTCTTCGAGACCCCGATCTACTGGTCGCGTGGCTGCAAGACCTCCGCGGTCAACTCGGGCTCCCCGAGCGGCAACGACCTGCTGATCTACGCGAACAAGCGCAACCTGGCGCGTGGCGACCGGTCCGGCCCGGAGACGCTGACCGACGACGCGCGCGCCCAGGACGATACGGATGACTACGCGATGAAATTCCGGACAAGGCGGGCATTTAAGGTCACGCACCCGGCCGCGGTCGCCGTGCTGGAGCGCATCACCGACTAACCCGGGCCGTCGGGGCCCATGCGGGGGATAGGAGACCGGCGGCGGGCAACTGCCGCCGGTTTTCGCGTACCGGGAGTGAGGGGGTGGGCGCTGTGACGGCCGTGGTCACCAACATCGAGATCCGCACCTACTCGACGTTCACCCTGCGCATCCAGTGCGTCGAGGTCGACCCGACCGGCAACACCGACCAGGTGGAGATCCGGGACCTCACCGGCTGGACCGGCGCGATGCAGGTCCGGGCCACCGAGGACGCCACGGACATCCTCGCCACTGCCGTGGTCGACGTCGATGCCGCCAACGGCGTCGTCACCGCCACCATCGACGCCGACACGACCGCCGGGTACGCGTGGCGGTCCGGCGTCTACGACCTGGTCATCACCGACGGCGACGAGGTGGAGCCGCTGGCTTCCGGCGTGGCCCGCTGTACGAGAGGGGTCACCCGGTAATGCAGACCAACATCAACCGCATGGAAGACCGCACCGGCGAAACCCGCGAGGAGTGGCTGGCCCGGATGCGGTCCGTGGGCGTCATCTCCCGGCGGACCGGCAACGTCGTCCGCGAAGGGCGCCGAGCCGACGGCGTGCGCATCAAAGCCACCACGGACGAACTCGGCAACACCGTCACCGAGCACGCCGTCAAAGGCGAACGCCAGGACGTCCTGCTCCGGCCGCAGACCGTGAAGCTCAAGATCGGAGCGCACCAGTGACCTATCCGGGCTCGGAGCGGCCCACCTTCGCAGACCGGCTGGCGGATCCGCTCTCGCACTTCCCGTACAAGGAGACGAAGGCCCGCCGGGCCGCCGGAGACGACGACGCCGCCCAGGCGGAGGTTGGCGCCACCGCGGCCTACGTCGCCGCGCAGCAGGCCCTGTTCGAGGACCCGACGCCGGAGCGTCGTGCCGATGAGCGGGCGGCCGCCGACGAGCTGCAGCGCTGGCGCCGCCTGCGCCGCACCGAACGCGACGCGCTCGCCCTCGTCGCCGCGCTGGAGCAGGCCCTCGCGGCCGCCGAAGAGGACGACGAGGTGCCCGACGAGGCCTTCGAGGCGATGCAGGCCAACCTTGAGCGCGCCCAGGCGGCCGCCGAAGAGGCCGCCGGACAGCTGGCCGTTGCCCTGGCCGACCACGCAGGACAGGAGGCGTAACGATGGCTGTCTCCGTGTCCGGCCTGTACGTAGCCAACATGATCGACGTGTTCGACGCCACCCAGCTGGCCATCGACCTGTCGCTGACCACGCACAAGATCGCGCTGCTGAGCAACGCGGCCACCCCCAACTTCTCGACCGACGTTTCGTGGTCCAGCACCAACGAGGTTTCCGGCACCGGCTGGGCGTCCGGCGGCATCGCCCTGTCGGCGGCGGCCGCGGGCGGCACGTCGACGTCGCCGACGAACACCGAGTCGCCGACCGGCACCCAGATGTACGACATGGGCGACATCAGCGTCGCCAGCACCACGCTGACCAGCGCGGTGGCGGCCCGGATCTACGCCGACGCCCTCGCCGGTGACAACCTGATCGTGCTCGTCTACTTCGGCGGCACCGCCTACAGCACCGTCAACGGCACCTTCGGCATCCAGTGGGCAGCGACTGGGGTATTTACGGTCGATTGGACGCCATGATCCTGCAGGTCAGGGCGTTTTCTAAGTCAAGCTGATCGATTGGCGGTGGTGATGTCGTGTCCGTGTCCTTCGACATCACCGCCGCGAACTCATACCTGAGCTTCACCGCGGGCACCGCATCCGCGGTGACGCAAGGCGCCTACACCGTCGCCGTGCTTGCGCAGCCCGCGGTCGGCAACAACAACGGCGGTTTCGCCGGGGCGTTCGTGTCGTCGACGCAGGTCAGGGCCCTGTTCGAGGACACCAACAAGATCTACGGCAATAACGACTTCAGCAGCGGCTTCAGCACCCTCACCCAGGGCACCTGGTATCTGATCGCGCAGTCGAAAGCCGCCGGATCGAACACCTATCGCCACCACGTCTGGGCGTACGCCGCCGACGGCTCCGGCACGATGAGTCACGGCGTCTCCACCGGCTCCGGCAACCAGGGCGACAACGCCAGCGCCGCCACCGAGCTGCGCATCGGCTTCAACGTGATCAAGGGCAACGGCCCGATCGCGATCATGTGCTGGTGGACCCGGGTCCTGTCCGACGCCGAACTTGACTCGATGAAGTCGAACCTGCTCACCACCTGGCGCGACGTGTCCGGCGGCGCGCCGAAAGAACTGATCCACGGCAAGGACTTCGACGGCACCAACGGCTCCACCATGACGGTGGCGATCGGTACGTCGAGTTTCAGCAGCAAGACCGGTACGACGGCCGCCGGAGCCAACCCGCCCTCCTTTGACTTCAGCCTCGGCGGCACCAACGCCACCGCCACACCCAGCGTCGTCGCCGCGGTCGCCGCCGTCCCCAGCATCACCATCCGGGCCGACCAGACCGCCACGGCCAGCACGGTGGCCGCGAGCGCCGCCGTGCCGACGGCGACCCCGCGCATGTCGGTGGCGATCACTCCCAGCACCGTGGCGGCCGTGGCGGCCGTCGGGGCCCCAGCACTGAACACGGGCCAGACCGTCACGGCCAGCACGGTGGCCGCCGTGGCCGCGATCCCCGCCCCGACGGTGCGCCTGAGCGCGGCCATCACCCCCAGCACCGTGACCGCCGTCACTGCCGTGCCGTCGCCGACCCTCCAGGCGGGCGCCGGACCGGCCCCGGCCACTGTGGCCGCCACGGCTACCGTCGGCTCCCCGGTCGTTTCCGGCGGGGCGCTCGTGCAGGCGTCCGTCGTTGCCGCGATCGCCGCCGTCGGCGTGCCCGCGGTCAGCGCGGGCGGCTCGGCCACCGTGTCGGCGGCCACCGTCGCCGTCGCGGCCGCCGTCGGCTCCCCGGTGCTGTCGACCGGCTCCCGGCCGGTCCCCGCCACCGTGGCCGCCGTCGCCTCGGTGCCTGCACCGGCCGTCCGGCTCGGCGTACTGGCGCTGCCCGCCACCGTGGCCGCGATCGCCAGCGTTGGCACGGCCGTGGTCACCGCGACCGGAGGGGCGACGGTCAGTGCCGTCACCGTCGCCGTGCGCACCGCCGTTGGTACCGTCATCGTCACCGCCGACACCGAAGGTGCACCCCGGGCCGCCCTCGTCAACGTCCGGCCCGGCCCCATCGTCCACGTCACCCGGTCTGTGGTCGTCGACCATGTCACGGACCGGCCGGTCGTCCACGTGCGCCGCGCCCCCGTGCCCAGCGGGTAGGAGGTTGATAATGGGCGGCAAGTAGTTTTCGCACGCATGTTCGGTACGATCTTCACCAGGAGGCAGCCTCATGACCACCCCAGCCGACACCCCGAACCACGCCACGGATGACGAACTCGTCCCCGACTATTCGCGTCTCGGCTTCCGCGACCTGCGCAAGCTGTGCAGCACACGGGGCATCCCCGCCGACGGCACGCAGGTGCAGCTGATCGAGAAGCTCAAGGCTGACGATGCCCGCCGCGGGCTGACCCAGGACGACGTGCCCTCCGCCGAGGAGATCGACCTGCTCGACGACCTCGACGAACCGGCAGAGCAGCCGACCGCCGCCGGGGCCGGTGACGCGGCTGCCTCCGGTGCCACCCCTCCGGCGGCGGCCCGGCCCAGCGCATCCGACGACCTGGCCGGACCGGCCGTCGGCCGGGCGCCCGAAATCGGCAACAGCCCCGGGGCCCCCGCGATCACGACCGTGGCCGCCGATGGCGAGACCGGCGCGGTGCCGTCGGCGATCATCGGCGGGAAGACCGGCCGCCCGAACCTGACGGCCCGGACCGGCCAGGTGCGTGTCGGTGAGGCCCTCGGCGCTGCCGAGGTCCGCGCGTTCCGCTGGGAGTTCGTCATCGGCCCCCACGAGGTGACCGATAACGATCACTTCCGGATGATCGCGGAGACGCACGCGCAGGCGGCGGCCGCGGGGCTCACCACGAAGGGCGGCATCACCGTCGGCGAGCGGGTCGGGTTCGCTGCCGACGCCGACAACCGCCGCACCGCCATCTACCAGGTGCCACTGAAGCGTCAGCGGTAAAGGAGACGTTATGGGCTGGGCGACAATTGACCAGGTACACGACCTGACAGGCCGGGAAGCCTCGCAGGAGTCGCTGGCTGGCGCCCAGACCATCATCGAACTCTTCTCGGGGACGTCGACGGTCGCCTCCGACAACGGCCTGATCGCGAGCAAGAACCTCCGCCTGCTGCAGCAGGCCGTCGCCTGGCAGGCGGTGTGGCTCGATGCGCACCCCGACGTCCTGGAGGCGATGGACGTCGAAGGTGTCTCCCAGGACGGGCTCAGCGCGCAGTACGCGAACGCGAACGCGCACCTCCTCGCGCCGCTCGCCAGCCGCTGCCTGAACCGGCTGTCGTGGCGCAAGGAGATCCGGGTATCGAAAGGCCTGTGGTCGCGGCGGCATCTGAGCGACCGGGGCAACCGCGACTCCGCGGTCCGGGACGACCAGTACGAGTGGTCGCCGCTGCCGTTCGGCGCCACCCCGCCGGGGCACTGATGGACGCCACGCCGCACCACTACACGTCGACGGCGTGCCTGCACGGGGTGCACGAGCAGTGCGGGAAAGGCATGCGGGAGCGCGGCGAGCCGGGCCCGCCGCACTGCAAGTTCTGCCCCGCGGTCTGCGAATGCCCCTGCCACACGGAGGTGACCGGGTGAGCTTCATCGCCACGACCACGGTCACGATCATGCGCGGCACCGCCGAAAATGATTACGGCGACGAGATCGACACCGACGAGCCGGTGGCCACCGGCGTGCGCGCCTCGATCCTGGAGCAGCCCGTGACCGGCGGCCGCCCCTCGTCGGGCCGGAAGGACACGCCCCGCACCTACGCCATGCGCGTGTGGCGCGGCGTCGACCTCCGCCAGGACGACCGCATCCGCGACGAACGCACCGGCAGCGTCTACTACGTGACCAGCCTGAACCCGTCGACGAACCCCGTCGGTCTCGGCTCTACGCGGGCGGTCCTGCAGCGTGTAACCTGATCACCAGATGTTCGTACATACGTACGAAAATCGACACATGGTGTGACGGAAGGCGGGCAGGCAGCCCCCGACCCCCTTCTCACCGGCGCCGGGCAGACCGGCGTGCAGTGGTGGCCGCAGACCCGCAGAGGGGGCGAGACAATGGCGCGTGTCCGACCAGCCCGTAACTGGGAATCCTGGTTCCTCGCCCACGTCGGCGCCCAGGTCAAGGCCATCACCGAAGCGATTGCCGACGATGCACGGGCCGGGTGCCCGGTCGACTCCGGCGACCTCGTCTCCACCATCGGCACCCGCTACCCGGGCGGCCTGCGCGGCGTCGTCAAAGTCGGCGGCCGCGGGGTGCTCGCCCATGACGTCAACTACTGGGCGGCCCAGGAGTACGGGGCTGCGCCGCACTGGATCGAAAGCCACGGCCCCTGGTCGCTGCACGATCCGGAGACCGGCGCGTACTTCGGCCGGAAAGTCTGGCACCCCGGCAGCCAGGCCCAGCCGTTCATGCGGCCAGCGCTGTACCGGCGCCGCCGCCTGACCCGCGCCCGCGTCGGCGCGATCACGGCAGGCCTGCGATGACCACCGTGCTGCCGATCCCGCACCGGGCCAACGCCGAGCTGGTGGCCGGGGCCTACCTGCGCACCGTGCTGGCCGACTACGCCACGGCGGTCGGCGCCGTCCTGCAGGGCCCCGACCGGGATACCGGCACCGTCACCTGGGGCAGCACCGGCTTTATCCAGTTGACCGCGATCAGCGGCACCCTCGACATCAACGTCCCGGTGCGGCACACCGTGGTCTCCATCGACGTCTGGGCGGCCACCGCGCAGGGCCGGTCGAAGAAGCCACCGTGGAACGTCGCCTACGCGATCGCCGAGGCGGTCATCGCCACCCAGTTCGATACCACAAGCCACGACACCCACCGCGTGGTCAGCCTGCCCACCGGCTACCCCGACGCCCGCGTGCTGGAGTTCTCCGCCCTGACCGAGCCGTCCCGGCGCCCGTCCGACCCGGCCGACTATGCCCGGGTCGGCATGGACGTGCGCTTCGCCTGGCACGGGCTCGGTACCACCTGGACAACGCCGTGAACGCGGCAGGGCATTACCCAACACGAGGAGTAGCACATGCCTAACGGTCAGGCGTATCAGGTCATTCAAGGCACGGGCCGGATGTACACCGGCGTCTTCTCCGCCACTGGCGCCTTCGAGCCCGGCCTGGCCGCGGTCAACAGCGTGCCGCAGGCCAGCGCGTGGACGTACACCGGCTTCACCAGCGACGGCATCACGATCACGATCAACCAGTCCTTCAGCGAGATGCGGGTCGACCAGCTGGCCGACCGCATCGGCACGAAGACGACCGAGCGTGAGCTGCAGATCAACGCCAACCTCGCCGAGGCGACGCTGGCGAACTTCACGCTGGGCCTCAACGGCGGCACCATCACCACGGCCAGCGGCTACAGCTTCTACGAACCGACCTACGACGGTACCGAGCTGCAGCCGACGTACATCGCCGTCCTCTTCGACGGCTACGCCCCGGCCAACGCCGCGGGCGTGTCGAAGCGCCGCCGGTTCATCCTGCGGAAGGCGATCTCGACGGAGAACGTCGAAATGTCGTACAAAAAGGACGAACTTACCCTGGTCCCGGTGACGTTCACCAGCCACTACGTCTCCGACACGGTGGCGCCGTTTAGGATCATTGACGAATCGTAGATCATCTATATCCCCTGACCGTCCGAGGGAGAGGCAGATCCCATGGCAGCACCGACAGCACCGGCACGCAAGGCAACCAAGAAGGCCGGGGGTACCGCGAAGGTGGCGCCCCCGGCCAACGCCAACCTGCTCCACCCCGACCTGGCCGACTTCTACTCGGCGCCCGCGCTGGGCACCGCCCGTGGCGCAGGCACCACCACGGCGGACCCCGACGACGACCTCGACTTCGACACCAGCACCCCGGCGCCCGCGATCCCGATGGAGCGGCTGTTCGCCATCGACGGCATGCCGTATTTCATCCCGGTCGAGTTCCCGCCCGGCTACAGCATCGTCTACCTCGATGCTCTCGACGAGGGCCGGGACGTCGCCGTCGGCCGCGTGCTGAAGCTCGCCATCGGCCAGGGCTGGACGGCGCTCAAGGACCTCGCGGTCGAGCGGCCCGACCTGATCACCCCGCAGCAGCTCCAGGGGATCATGAACAAGGTCCTCAAAAAGATCATGGGCACCCTGGAGGACAACGGCGAAAAAAATGGCTAAAGCGCGCTGAGCAGGTCGGATGGGTCCTCGACCACCTCGCGGACATCGAATCTGACCTATCAGCCATCCACCGCATCGACGACATGTGGCGGATGGAGGCCGGGAAGTTCTACCGGTTCGCGTTCCGCCTCCCCGCCTACAAGGGGGCGATGCGGGCGGTAGCCGAACGGCAGGCGCGCAACGAGGAGAAACGCAGGGAAGCGCAGGGGGTCGCGGGCCGGGAAATCGTCCCGGTGCCCGCGGGCGAACTGCACAAGGTGCCCGCCCTGGCGGGGGCCGCGCTCGACGGCATCATCCAGTTCGGCTGACGGAAGGGGGCGACGGTGGCGAAAGGCTTCGAAATTGCTGAGGGCTATCTCGACATCGAGGCCGACGTCGACGGCGCCCTCGCCGATGTCCGGCGCTTCTTCAAAGAGGTCGACGGTGAGCTGAAAGCCGAGGAAAAGGCGTTCAGTCAGTCCGGCGAGAAGTCCGGCAAAGGCTACGTAAAAGGCCTCGAACGGTCCGGGGGCGACATTGACCGGACGTTCAAAGCGTTCGCCAACCGCGCATTCAACGTCGCCCAGGAGGAGGGCCGCCGCCGCAACGTGCTGGCCGCGCTGTTCGGCGGTGGCAAGGGCGGCGGCGGGGCCAGCATCGGCCGGTCCATTCTCGGCGGCCTCACCGGCGCGCTACGCCGCGCCCGCGGCCTCGTCGGCAAAGCCTTCTCTGGCCTCGGATCGGGCCTGTCGAACCTGTTCTCCGGCGGCAAAGCCCTGTTCTCCGGCATTGCCAGCGGCATTTCCAGCGCTGTCTCCGACGGCCTCGACAAGGCCAAGGAGCTGTGGAAGAGCGCGTCGGGCGCGTTCAGCTCCCTAAGTTCCGCCGCCGGTGGGGCGGGCGGTGTCATCCAGTTCGCCGCCATGGGCGCGGCCATCCCCATCGCGCTCGGCCTGGCCGGGGCGCTGACGCACCTCGCAGCGGCCGCCCTGGCACTGCCCGCGGCCCTGGGCGTGCTCGTCGCCGCGATCGCGCCCGCCATCGTCGCCTTCCAGGGCTTCGGCGAGGCCGTCGGTGCAGGCCTGTCCGGTGACGTGGAGAAGTTCAACGAGGCACTCAAGGGGCTCACGCCGTCGGCGCGCACCGTGGCCAAGGAATTCGTGAAGCTCGGCCCGGCGCTGAAAGAGATCAAGCGCATCACGCAGGAGTCGCTGTTCAATCAGCTGATCGGCCAGTTCGACAAGCTCGGCTCGACACTGCTCCCGGCCCTCGCGACCGGCATGTCCGGCGTCGCCGGTGCCCTCGGCCACCTGATTGCGCTATTCCTGCAGCTCCTGTCCGCACCCGGCACCATCGAGATGATCAACAACCTGTTCTACACGACGACGCGCATCATCGACACCCTGGCCGAACCGCTCGTCAACGCCTTCGGCGGCTTTCTCGCCCTGATCAACGCCGGTCTGCCGTGGGTGCTGAAGTTCGTCTCGGTACTCGCCGACGGCCTGCAGGCAGCCGCCGATTGGATGGTCAAGATCACCGCCCCCGGCGGCAAGTTCACCGGGTGGATGGAGCGCGCCTGGAACGTCGGCGTGAAGCTCTGGAACGTCCTGAAAGGCCTCGGCGAGTTCGCGGGCACTATCCTTTCATCCCTGGGGGACGAAGGCACCGACACGCTCCGCGGCATGGGTGACGCCATCGCCAAGGTCAACGAGTACCTGAAAAGCGCCGAAGGCCAGGAGACGCTGCACAACCTCGGCGTGCTCGTGCACTGGGCGGGCAATGCCTTCGTGGCCCTGCTCGGCTCCACCGTGGCCGCCTACAAGGGCCTCAACATGGTCTTCAGCTTCGTCCGCGGGATCGGGCCGTTCTTCTCGAACTTGTGGGAAAACATCGTTGGCGGGGTCAAGGCCGTCGGCACCTGGTTCGCGTGGCTCGGCACCACCATCTGGGGCGGCATCACCTCGGCGGCGTCCGCCGTTGGTGGGTTCTTTGTCATGATTTGGAACGGTCTAGTGACCGCCTTCAATTTCGTCGTCGAGTGGGGCGGCAAGATCGTCAACTGGTTCGCATCGCTGCCCGCACTCATCGGCGGCTTCATCATGGCCCTGCCCGGCATGATCGCCAACGGCCTGTCGTGGCTGGCGAACGCCATCCTGTACGGCCTCGGCTACATCGCGGGCTTCTTCGTGAAGCTGTGGATGGTCGACATTCCCGCCTACGTCTCGATGGGCGTGGCCTGGCTCATCAACACCGTGACCGGCGCCATCAACTTCCTGGTGGCGCTGTGGAACGCGTTCCCGGGCCTCGTCATGGCCGCCCTGTCCGGCTTCTGGGGGTGGATCACCGGGGCGTTCTCGGCCGCCTGGGACTGGGTCAAGATGGTCACCTCGGCGACGGTCAACGACCTGGTGGCCCGCGCAAAGGCCCTGCCGGGCCAGGTGACGGGCGCCCTGTCGAGCCTCGGCTCGATGCTGGCGGGCGTCTTCTCCCGGGCCTGGAACTGGGTGAAGCAGGAGGTCAGCTCCGGCATTGACGGGATGATGAACTTCGTGCGCAGCATTCCTGGCAGGGTCACCTCGGCCCTGTCCGGCGCCGGGTCGTGGCTGGTCAGCGCCGGTAAAGACATGATCCGCGGCCTGGCCAACGGCATCGAGGACATGCTCAGCTGGGCAGTCAACAAGGCGAAGGCGGCGGCGCAGCGGATCAAGCAGGGCTTCCTCGACGCCCTCGACATCGGCTCCCCGTCGAAGGTCATGCAGAAAGAAGTCGGGCACTGGATCCTGCCCGGCGTCATGCGGGGCATGCAGGACACCGAGCCGCAGCTGCAGCGCTACCTCGGCAACACCGCCGACATGATCAGCGGCATGCGCCCCACAGTCAACGTCGCCGCGCCGAACGTCTCCGTCGGCGGTGTCACCCTCCTGGCCGACCTCGGCGACGGCATCCGCCGCGCCATCCCCGTGGTCCTCATGGACAGCGCGGCTACGGTGGCCGCCGCCGCCCAGGTCGGCAACCGCACCCGCACCGGCTGGACGAACACCGGCCGGTCCGTCATCACCACGGCCGGAGGGTAGGCATGGCCTTCGATTCCAGGATCTACCTCGGGCGGCTCGGCCAGCTGACCGCCATCCGGTCGCCGCGGGGCAACTTCGAGGCGCCCCGGCAGCGGCGCACCGCCACGTTCGAGCTGGGCGTCGGCGGCACCGCCGTCGACCAGATGCTGGGCGGGGCCCGGGTCTACACCCTCAACTACGACCAGTTGTTCCGTGAGGACTGGATCTACCTGCAGGGCTTCCTCGACGGCCACCAGGGGCCCGGCCCGTTCGTGCTCCTCGACCCGGGCCAGCGCAACATGTTGCCCGCCAACATGTCGAGCAGCACCTCCCTCACCAACGACACCACCAACTTCGCTGTCGCCGGGTCCGGCTGCACGATCACGTCCGGGCTCGTCACCCCCCTGGACACGATCGGCCCCCGCGGCCTCTTCTGGAACTTCGCCAACGCCTCTCCGGGTGCGTCGGCGGCGGCGTACATCACCGCGGACTGGCCGTCGAGCTGGTACCAGTACGGTGTGCCCGTCGTCGCTGGGCGGCCGCTGTGCTTCTCCTTCACGGTCCGCAGCTCCGGCGCCGTCTACACCATCCAGCCCCAGATCATCTGGCGGGACGCGACCGGCAGCCAGGTCACCGCCTCGACCGCGGGCAGTGGCCCGGTGACGACGTCCGTGTCGGCGTCGACGCAGGGCTATGCGACCGGCACCCCGCCCGTCGGTGCCGTCTACGCCGACTGGAAGATCAACTACCTGTCGGGGGCCTCGCCCGGAACGCTGATCCGCTTCCGGCAGTTCATGCTCAACGAAGGCACCACCCCCGACACGACGTTCGCGCACGGCACCGGCGTCTGGCCGGTCCGCCTCGTCGCCGGGCCGGAGGCGTGGCCGTTCCTGAGCCCCGAACTGCGGGTCAGCCCAACCGTGGTCTTCGCCGAAGACGTCACCTAGGAGGCGGCATGCAGGACGCTGGCAGCGACTACGCCGCCGCCGTGGTCAGCCACCGCACGTGGGTGCCACCGCGGGCGCGAGCCGACTTCTCCGGGTACGGCTACACCGCCGACAAGACCCTCGATGATCTGTCGTCGCAGATCTCCCAGGACTGGGAGGTCGCGCACGACCTCGACGACGGCTATCCGAACACGGTCAGTTTCGTGTCCGGCACGTCCGTGCCGGAGTTCGAGACCGAACTCACCGGCCGGGCCCCGTCCCGCACGGTGGTGTCGGCGGCATCATCGTGGTCGGCACAGGTCGTCAACGGCACCGGCACCGGCTTCGCCGACACCCTCGTCATCCCGCCGACGGCCAGCGGCGGCCCCCGCGCCGGTGAGTGGATCGTCGTCACCGTCAACGTGCGCAACGTCCTCGCAACCATCGACTGCAACGACGAACTGTTCGAGCAGGTCATGTCGGCGGCCGACGTCACCGTCTTCACCACCGTGTACGTGCGGAAGGTGTCGGCGGACCTGGCCGCCAGCGGTGCGTCGGTGGTGTTTTCGTTCGCCGGGACGGCCCCGACCACCTACACGATCATTGCCGCCGCCGTCGGCCTGCGCGACGGCAAGGATCAGCAGGTCGACATGGAGCTGACCACGGCGTCGATCGTTGCGAACGCCGGGGTCGGCCCGTCGCTGTCGGCCCCGGCCGTCACCGTGGCGGCCGCCCCGACCCGGGCCCCGACGGAGGCAGCGCTGATCGTGTCGGCGTTCGCCCGCGGATCCGCCGGTGCCGCGAACTGGGTGCCGCCGAGCGGGGACACCGAGATCCGGGATGCCGTCGGCGGCAACGGCGCCCTCAACGTCAACGCCGAACTCAACTACGACCCCACGGTGCGCGCCGCCGGGTCCTACACGAAGACGGCGACGACCGGCGCCGGGGCCGTCACCGACGCCACCATGGCCGCCCTGGTGTTCACCGCCATCACCTGGAACCAGTTGCGTGGCGTCGAGTTCTGGTCGCCGCTGCGGGCCGACTCACCGCTGTACGGCGTCGAGCGCGACCTGGCCGGGTTCACCCTCGACACAGGCCTCGTCACCGATGCGGGCATCAAATACGTGCGGATCTTCACCGGCCAGACCGTCAACATCCCCGTCAAGGGCGGCAAGGCGCAGCTGAAAACGGTGTCGGCGACCAGGATGAAGCTCATGCGGCAGGTCCGGCCGTTCGCGTTCCCGGCCCGGTACGCGGGTGGCCTGCGGGCCTGCTGGCCGGTGTCGTGGGCGGTCGCCCAGGCGGGCATCTACGCCGGGCCGAAGCCGCGGGACGGGTACACGACGCTGTACTACCCCAACCACGGCTCCCTGTGGCGGTTCCACGACGCCGGATACCCCGATGGCAACCGGCTCGCCACCAGCGGCATCGAGCGGTGGAACGTCGTCGAGATCGCCTCCGGCGGCACGTTCGCCTCCGGCACGTCCCTGGAAGACGCCGACTGGATCGAGGGGCCGTACGTTACCGCACCCGACCTGCAGCTACGGGCGGCCCGGTCCCGCCGGGCCTACACCCAGAATCCGCCGTTCGACCAGTCCGACGGCCAGCCCGCCGCGCTCACCGTCGGCGGCCACAAGGGTCGTCTCGAAGCCTGGGTGAAGGGTGACACCACCGACTGGAGTCAGGCCCCGGGCGGATCGTCGAACGTCACCGCGCTGCTCAAGCTGCAGATGATCAACGTGACAAACTCGGCGTCAGCCCAGATGGGCCTCGACGTGCAGCGCCGCGTCTACATCACCGTCAACGATGCCGTCACCGGGGCGAAAACCCTCACCGGCCCGCAGCTGCCGCTCGACGGGGAATGGCATTTCATCGGCGCCGCCTACGACTTCGACTCGGACAAGCTCTGGACCTGCATGGACAACACCGTCGGGTCGGCATCCGCGTCGCTGGCCACGACGAACCTGCCCAACAACAATGTCAACAACTTCGATATCACCAACTCGTTCATCCTGTCGTACCTGCCGTTCAGCGACTTCACCTTCTCCACTGGCGCGCAGGCGAACCCCGACGACTTCCCCCGCTGGCGCAACCACGCCGACTTCGCGCCGACCGCCCAGGTCGGGCTGTCCCGGAACAAGCTCGTCGCCCTGTGCGAGACGAAGCCGCGGGAGATCTGGGAGTTCGCGGCCTCCTACGCGCAGAGCGAACTGGCAGCAATGCGCTGTGACGAACTGGACCAGTTCCAATATCTGCCGCTGAGCTGGTGGGTGAAGCCCGAGCAGCAGCAGGTTTCGGCGCTGGCCGTGTCGTCGGCACTCAACAGCGGGTCCTTCGACGTCGACAACGACCCGGCCCGGATCCGCAACGCCGTCAGCGTGTCGTACTCGGAGGCCAGCGTGCCGGGATTCACCGCGGAGGCGGGGCTGTACCGGCGGGCCTACGAGCTGCCCACCAACCAGGAAATCGCGATCCCGCCGGGCATGACAACGCTGCGGGTGACGTTCTCGGCGCCGATCGTCGGCCTCAACCAGATCATCACCGCCGTGGACAGCACCACGATCCCCGCGTCGGCCACGGCGGACCCCAGCACGTCGTACGCCTCCTACAACCTGGCGTCGGACGGCTCCGGCGGCTACACCACGGCGTCGATCAGTGCCACCGTGGTCGGCTGGAACGCCGGTGAGGCGTTGATCCAGTTCAGCAACTCGTCGCTGTTCACCTACTACTTGGCGAACGGGGTGAACCTTCCAGCGCTGGCGCTGGCAGGCCTGCCGGTGTCGACGGTGCAAACGTATGCCACCGACACGGACCTGTCCGCGGTCTCCGTCCGCCGGGGTGAGCGCAGCCTCTCCGTCTCCGCCGGGGGCGTGCAGACGAGCGAGTCCGCGCGCCGCCTGGCCCGCAACCTGAAAACGAACCTGCGGCTGCCGATGACCACGGTCGGCGACGACTCGTCCGGCGTGACCGTCGTCGCCGACGCGCGCCGCCAGCCGGGCGACCTCTCGCAGTTCGTCGACACCGAGTCCGGCACCGACGGCAGCCTGTGGCGGCTCCAGTCGGTGCGGCACGCCGGGTCTGGCGCCGCCTACACGCAGCAGGTCGTCGCCCGGAAGACGTATCCCATCTGCATCGTCGGCGAAAGCCTCGTCGGCCGGTCCATCGTCGGGCCCAGCTCATGATCACGGAAAGGGTCTGCTGATGACCGTCACGTTTCCCATCGTTGCCGTCGCCGACGGCGAGGTGCTCGACCCGCAGTGGATCGCCGACGTCACCGAGGCGGTCAACGACCTCCACGACGACGTTACCGACCTGGAGCTGCTGACCACGGCGCAGAGTGCGTCGTCGGTCCTGCCCTCGTCGTCGATCGGCACGTCGATCACCGCGGTTCTGACCTTGTCCGGGTGTGTGCTCGGCGCCGGGCGGGCTTACTCGATCGAGAACATCGGTGGCTCGGTCGGCTCGTCCGGCGGCGTGCTGGCCAACTACTCGCTGTGGAAGACCGTGGTGTCGACGCCGCCGCAGATCGGCGCTTTTTACCGCACCCGGACGGAGACGCTGGGCGTCAACCACTACGGCAAGATCTACATGCGGAACACGGCGTCAACGCCGCTCACGGTAACCCTGGTCCTGGGCCTGGACACGAACACCGGCACATGCGTGTCCGATGCCGACACGATCCGGCCGCGGGCCCTGGTGGTGACTGACGTCGGCCCGGCCGCGTCGTGGCCGTTCGCGCCGAACGTGACGTAAGCACACCGCGTACCGCACACTTGTTCGAGAAGGAGGCAGTCATGGCAGACCACAGTGCAGCGCTGCTGCAGCAGATCAAGACCGACCTGGAAGGTCAGGGCGTTGTCGGGGCGCTCGCCGCCGACGGCAGCACCCTGACCGTCGACGTGGCCGGACGGTCGTACACCATCAGCGTCGAACCGGGCGCCGACGACAAGCCGGTCGGCTAGTGGCCTGGCGGGCGGCCCGGTCGCTGCTGAAGCTCCAGCGGCAGCTGCAGAAGGCCGCGCCGAAGGCCGCGCCCCGCAAGGCGGGCACCCCCGGCCAGGTCGGTGCCGACGAGTGGGGCCTCATCGGCGACCCGGCGCACACCACCGGCGACCACCTGGCGAAAAACTTCCCCGGCTGGGGCAACCAGATCGTCACCGCCGGGGACTTCCCCAACCGGCCTGACCTGGGGCTCGACGCGCATCAGGTGCTCGATGACATCCGGCGGTCGAGGGATGCGCGGGTGAAGTACGGGATCTCCAACGGGCAGATCTACTCCAGCTACGCCGTGAGCGGCTACGGGGCGTGGACCTGGCGGCCGTACAACCCCAAAAACGGTGACAAGCACTTCACGCACGGCCACCTCTCCGTCGTCGGCGATGCGCGTGCCGACGGCGAGCAGGACTGGCAGACGATCGGCCGCACGGCCACCACGAGCGGCATCGCCGCGGAAGACGAGGACGACATGGGCGCAAGCTTCCCCCCGATCGCGATCGAGCGTGAGGGCATCACCTCCATCACCCTCCCGGCCGTCCAGGGCGGCGTTGCCGACCCGCGGCGGGCGTGGCTGCGGCTCTGCAACGCCACCGGCGACACCCAGTACAAGGTGCGGGTGTTCCTGTCCAAGGGCCAGCCGGACGTCTGGGAGCCCCTCGCGGGCGACCGCTGGACCAATGGCGAGCGGCTCATCAAGGGCGGCGAGCTGGTCAGCGTCGAACTCCCGAAGGACACGACCGGCCTCGACGTGCGGCGCGTCCCGGTCAAGCCCGGCGGCGACGTCTACCCCGGCCACCTGACCTTGGAGGTCGAGCGCGGCCCCGTCGTCGCCCCCGTCGCCACCCCCGGTCAGTAAACTGCTCTAACAGTTGCACAACTGCACGTAACGGGGGGCGACACCGTGGACTGGTTCGATGCGGTGCCCTTCGACAAGATCCTGAACGGCAGTGGCTGGGCGGTCGCCTTCTGGACGCTCCTCGGCGTTTCGAGGTTCATCCTGAAAGGCGACCTGGTGCCGCGGAAGACGTATGAGGACGTCCTCGACGCGCTGGTGACGGAACGGGCCCGGAATGATCTGCTGCTCAAGCAGCTGGAGAAGGTGACCGACGGCATGGAGACGTTCGAACGCTTCGTGCGGGCACTGCCGCAGCCGTCGTCGGTGCCGACGCCGGGACCCGTCGGCCGAGCCGGGCGCAACCCGAAGGGTGCGCAGAGTAACCGTAGGGGTGACCACGGTCAAGATCCGACTCCGCGGGCATCACAATGGGGCAACTGGGATCCTCCCGGAAGTGGTGGGGAGTAACACGATGCCGTGGCGCTGGGGTTGGCCCCCGTGGGAGTCCGCGCAGGTCAGGGCCGACCGCCAGCGCGCTCTCGATGCGGTTGAGCGTGCAACACTTGATCTCGACGACACCCGGCGGCGGCTGTTGCGCACCGACCGGGTGACAGAGAACCTCGCGCATGCGCGGGGCCGGAACCATTTTTCCGAGTCGATGGAAGCGCTGTTCGCGGCTCGGCAGGCAAAACCGCACGAAAGGTAGGGCGCCATGGCCGCCGACGACATCACCACCCCACCGGCGGCCGGACAGTTTCCCCCGCGCCGTCCCGCGCTGTTCCCGCGGAAACACCGGCGTTCCAGCTGGATCGGCCCGCTCATCCTCATGGCCAGCTACATCGCCGGGTTGTTCGTTGCCCACCTGGCGAAGCCGATCCTGCCGGACCTGACCCTCTACGCGTACGCCGTCGCCGACGTCGGCGGCCTGGCGTTTTTGTTGCGCTATGTCCGCACCGACTGGAACTCCCACCCGTGGGGGCGGCACGTCATGGCGTTCATGCTGTGCCTGGAAGCCCTGTTCACCCTGGCCCTGAGCCGCCGGATCTTCGGCGACTGGCCGGGCCTGGAAGAGGCCCTGTTCCTCGGCTCGTGCACATTCGCCGGGATCGTGTGGTGGCGGTATCGGCTGCAGGCTCTTGGCGACCGGCGGGCCCGGGACGCACAATCAGGCGACTAACCATTCCTGGCCCCTCGACTTGCCGTCCGCGTCGCGATACCCGTCGCCCCGCCCCGATCGCCCCACCGCCCTGGAGGGCTCCATGACCTCGACTTCCCGCCCGCGGCCCGTCGTCCTGTACGGGGCGTTCACCGCGGCCCTCGGCGCTTTCCTCGGCTACGCCGGGGTGACCGACCTCCTGCCGAAGAACGTCATCGGCTGGGTGGCCCTCATCGGCGCCATCATCACCGCCGGTGGTGCCGTTCTCGTACAGAACACGGTGACGCCGCTGAGCGACCCGCAGGACGCCCGCGGCGTGTCGCTGACCCCGGTCGACGTCGCCGAGGCGGAGAAGGCGCAGGCGGTCGCTGAGGCGGTCGCTTTGCCTTCGCCGGTGGTGTCGTGGCCGACGACGACCGGGAAGACCCTCCTGCCCGAGTAGTTGACACACCATGTGACAGTTTGCTAATCTGGGGTCTCCACCAACAAGGAGGCCCCCGTGCAGCAGGAACTGTTCCCGATCTACCCGGGCAGGACCGCCAACACCGGTCGCGTGTACAGCGCCGTCCTCGGCAAGCACGTCACCTTGACGAAGCCGATGCTGTCGCTGGTTCGGGCACTCAACCAGCGCGGCCACCTGGACCCGATCCGCGACGGCGGCCGGGTCGGCACCTACGTGGCGCTGATGGACCGCGGTATCCTCCGCGAGACCCGGAACACGCGTGGCGTGCACATGCCCGCCACCACCCCCGAACAGGTCGAAGAGGCTGCGTACGCTGAGAATGCTCGCCGTGAGGCCGAGCGGGCCGCGCACGACGCCGACCCGGAGCGCTGGGTACAGGTCACCGACGCCGAGAATAACGAAGTTCACTACCGTATTGGCCGCAACGGCCAGCCGGTCGAAATCGTTAAGGGCGGCTTTCGCTTCTGGTACATCGTGGCCGGTCAGCGAACCAAGCACAGCGCGGGTGGCACCTTCGTGGAGGCCCGCGCCGCCGCGGACCGGGTGGAGCGCGACCGGGCGCACGCCGACGTCGTCGCCGAGCAGGAGATCGCGGAGCAGCAGGCCACCCAGGCCACCCCCGCCTACCAGCACTTCATTGCTGCTGTCCGGAAGGCCAAGAGCTACAAGGGCGCCCTGGAGCTACTGCACGCTGAGGCCCTCGACGAGTACCGGGCCCGCCCGCTGGCCACCGGGGAGGCCGTGCTCGACGCCGACGGCAACACCGGGTGGATTGAGCTTGTCGACGACAAATTTGGTCAGATCAAGGTCAACTGGAACCGGGACGGGTTCGACTGGCACACGCCGGACGAGCTGCGCCGCCGTGACGACGTCGCGGAGGCCATCGCGAACACCCCGGCCGAGGCCCGCACCGGCATCTCCGACCGGGCGGCGGCCGCCCTGGCCGACGTCGCCAGCCTGCGCCGCACGATCGGCCTGTACCCCGCCGATGACCGGCGCGAAACGCTGGCGAGGCTCGACCGCATCGAAGCCGCCCTGCGAGCCGGAAAATGACCGCGGCCGTGCGGCCGCAGCGCGAACGCTGCCCCGTCACCGGCAAGATCATGTGCCAGACCAGGCGTGAAGGCCGCGACCTCCGAGCCAAGATCTACCGGGGTACCACGAACATCACCAAGCGCAAGGTCTTCCGCTGCGGCTGGTGCGAGACGTACCACGTTGGCCGCCCCCGCGGCCATGGCGGCGGCCGGGCATGATGAGCCCCACCACCACGAAAGGCACCCGATGGACTCCCTGATGACCCTCATCGACCGCTGGCACGCCCACGACCGTGACGGCGACCCCGAGGCGTACGAGGCGCGACAGGAGCTGATACTGCGGCTGGCCAGCATCCAGGGCTTTGCCGAAGGCCTGGCCCTGATCACCCCGGGTGCCGCGAACGCCATCCCTCGGCTCCGCGAGTTGTTCGACGGCCGGTCGTGACACCGCCCGCCACCTTGGCCCGCCCGGCACCCCGCCGGGCGGGCCGCCCCCGTTCCCCCGGAAGGACCTCCGTGACCACCACCCAGTCCCTGCCGCACGTCGTCGGCCTCGACCTGTCCATCACCGCCAGCGCCTTCGCCTGGCCCGACGGCGAAACCCAGGTCACCGGGGAGGCCGGACTCACCAGCCCGCGGCTGCCCCACCTCAGCCGGGCCGAGCGGCTCCGCGAACTGGCCGAGCGGCTCGACAACAAGACCCGGGAGCGCCGGACCGAATGGGACGGCTGGGCGCCCGCCCTCGTCGCCATCGAAGGCCTGCCGACGTCCGGCACCAGGGTCGACGCCGAACGCTGCTACCTGTGGTTCGAGACCGTCCGGCTCATCGGCGGCTACGGCACCCCGCTCGTCGTCGTCCCCCCGACCACGGTGAAGCTGTACGCCTACGGCAACGGGTCGGCGAACAAGCGGGAGGTCATCGCCTCCGTGCAGCGCGACCTTCCGCAGTTCCAGATCAACAAGACCGGCAAGCGAGGCAATGTCCTCGCCTCCCTCGACGACAACCGGGCCGACGCGGCCGTGCTGTGCACCATCGCCTGCCACCTCGTCGGCTCCCCCCTGGTCGAGGTCACCCCGTTCCGGGAGCGGGCCCTGGAGGCACTGGTGCTGCCGGAGGGAATGCGATGAGGGTTACGTGGCGGACCCCGGACCTCGGCTGGTCGGCCGGGCTCAAGCCCGGGGAGTTCCAGCGCCCCTGCGGGGTGGTGCTGCGGTCCTACCCGCGGGTGGTGCTACGGGGCGTCTGCAAGCTCCGGAGGCCGAAGCCCTACGAGACGTGGGAGCTGAACTGCGCCAGCATGGCCGAAACGATCACGCGGTCATGGCCGGAGTACCAGTACGGCTGGGAGGTCGAAATCACCACCCCGATGACCCCCGATCTGGGCAACGTGCTCTTCAACCCGGCCATCTCGGCGCCGCTGGCCGCGTATCAGACGGTCCGTATCGGGTTCAACCGGACGCCGGGGGTCCTGATCGAGGGACGGGCGGGCATTCTGGACGTGCAGATGACGACGGGGCTTGCAACGTACTTCCGCCCGGACGACCCCGCCCCGGAGTGGCCGCTGGCGCGGTTCACCCTCGACGGCGAGGGTGAATTCAGGCGGCTGCGGCTCATCTACAACGCGTGACCGCTCAGCCGCGGGTGAGCAGGCCGACGATGACCGCTCCGACGGTGAGCACCCCGATCAGCACCGCCCACCCGGTCGACAGCCCGGCCCGGCTGCCTTCGGCCCGCTCGATCCGGCCGGTCAGTGCGGTGACGATCTCGCGCAGCGCTTCCACCTGGTCGCGGGTGGCGAACGTGGCCGCTTGATCGGACAGGGTGGCCCGGAACTCGTTGACGCCTTGGAACCGGCGCTCCGTGGCGTCGAGGGCGGTGCGGAGCGCTTCCTGGGACGCCCGGAAGCGCTCCTCGTACCGGCGGTCACGCTCGTCGAGGAGGGCCAGGACATGCCGGAGCAGGGGGATACCCACACTGGAAGCGTAGATGACCGGGCCGCCGTCTGAGCGTAGTTGACACACCGTGTGACAGTTTGCTATGTTGGTGTCTCCACCAAGCGAAGGAGCCCCACATGCCGGACACCACGATCAAGCTCCACAGGACCGACCGCCAGCTGCTGACCTGGGTGGCGAACAAGGCCACCGATTCCCGCGGCATCGTGTGGTTCTGGACCGCCCGGCACAACGACACGAACAGTCAGGCCAGCCGGGCGCAGCGCTACACCCGCCCGCAAGACCGCAGCCGGGATGTCGTCTGCACCGCCCCCGCCGAGCGGCTCGTAGCGGCCGGGCTGCTGGCCCACGAGAAGCCGGAGGGCAACTCCCCGGTCGTGGTTACCGACGCGGGCCTGGCCTGGCTGGCAGCCAACGCCTGACCCGCCCGAACAAAGCCCCCAGCATGGTGCTGGGGGCTTTGTCGTGCATACCCTGGAGTGAGAGAGGGGCGGTCAAGATCGTTAGCGCGCGCGGTGGTCGATTCGGTTTCGTCTATCCCTCCAGGCAGCGGGCATATAAGGCCCTGCGCCGGAAGGGCAAGTCCAAGCGTGTCGCGGCGGCCATTGCGAACGGTGGCAGGACGTTTTCGCAGCGTAGCCGAATGGCCCGCAAGGCTAGTCGCACCCGGAAGGCACGCGGCCGCCGCCGGTAACTTGACACGCCGTGTGACAGTTTGCTAGAGTGGTCTCACCACCGAGCGAGGGAGACCGAAATGCTTACCGTTGCCGATCTGACCAAGGGTGCCGCACTCGCCGCCGTGCACGGCCACTTCGCCGCCCCCGGCGATGCGCGAGTTGTCCGGGTCCAGCTCGCTAAGGACGGCCGCACGGCGGGCATCTGGATCTCCAGCGTGATCCGCTGTGGCGTCCCCACCCGGCGCCCCAACGTCTGGCTCGTGCAGTGCGACCCAGCGGCGCCGATCAGCCTCCGCTAATCGCCTCGAACGCAAGCCCCCGGCACTGTTGCCGGGGGCTTTGTCGTGAGTACCGTGGTGGCGGAGGTGGTTGCCGTGGTCAGTGACAGGGGCGGCAAATACGGCTACGTGGTCCGGTCCCGGCAGAACGTGTACCGGGCGTTGCGCCGCAAGGGCGCCAGCAAGAGCAAGGCGGCCCGCATCGCCAACGCCGGACGCCTCCGAGTCGGCCGGGTCCGCATGGCCAGGAAAGCTGCCCGCACCCGGCGCCGTCACGGGCGATAGTTGACACATCGTGTGACAGTTTGCTAGTGTTGCCTTGTTGGCGGGAACGGCCCGCCGGAGCTTCGGAGGCAACCATGGCCCGCACGACGTTCGGCGGATACGGCATCACTGAGCTGCGCAACATCGCCCGGGAGATCGGCATCAAGGCCGTGGTTGACGTGGCCGCCGCCGAGACCGAGGCGTACCGCGAGGACTCACGCCGCCGGGTGGCCGCGGCTCGCCAGGGACACCCGGCGGCCCTTGACGGCACGCTTGGCGGGCCTGAGATGATCCTGGCGATCCTGCCCGCTGCGATCGAGCAGGCACACTCCCAGGCGCTGGACGAGGCGGCTGAGCGCGCCCCGGCGCACATCCGCACCAATTGCCCCGCGCTGAAGGTCGGGGGCTGCATGAAGTGCACCGCCCCCGCCACCGTCCGGGCGGCGCAGGGCGACGATAGCGCCTACCAGCCGACGCTAGCCGAGCTTGAGCAGCCGGTTCCCTGCGGGCAGCGCTGGGTAGCTGAAATCCAGCGGTGCCCACGGTGCGGCCTGCACGCTGCTGCGCACGTCTGACCTCCCCGTTAATAGATCACGCCCCGAGGGTATCCCCGGGGCGTGATCGCTTTTCTGTGCTTCCTCGTGGCCGCCATCCTGGCGGGCATCTGCTTTTTCGTGCCGGAGGTTCTCCGGCTGCGCCTGCTCGCCGGTACCCTTGCCCTGATCGGCCTGGGCCTCGCCATCGGCGTCTACCCCGGCGCCTAGCGGTCGTCGTCGCCCGTGGCGTCGTCGGCCTCGACCGGCACCGATGCACGGGCCACCTCAGCCCGCCACGGCGCCACCTGCGGCTCCTGCGACAGCGTCATGTGCTCCGGGAGGCCATCGGCCTGAATCTTCGGCAGGAAGTCGCTGAGCGGCTGCGCGTGCGACTTCAACGGGCGCCCGCCCCGGGCCGTCCAACCCTCCGGGTAGCGGGCCAGGCTGTCGTCGACCGCCGCGAGAGTCAGCGTCCGCTGCTGGATCGCGGCCGCCGCCGCCTCCCACCCGCGGTGGGCCCGCTCCTTGTTGCCGTGCAGGTCATCCCACTCGGGGATCGACTTGTCGTCGTAGGCGGCGCCCTGCACCTCGGCGCGGTACGCCTCGAACGCGATCTGCCCCAGCGTTTTGTTGACCTCAGCCACGGTCTGCCTCCTGCTCATTGATGTAGTCGCCGACGCGAGCGTACTTCTGCTCCGTCGTGTGGCCGTCGTACGGCTGCTTGTGCACCGGAATGTGCCAGCCCACAGGACCGGTCGGCAGCTCGATGCAGGCCACCACGTAGTCGGGCTCCGCCGGGTCGATCTGGAACCCGGCCTCCAGGCCGACCAGGACCGCCGTCGCCACCGCGAACAACACCAGCGTGTACCGGTGGCTGTAGTCGGTGTCGTGCAGCTGGATCTCCTCCAGGATCCCGGCCAGCACATCCGCACCCTGGCGCCGGTCGCCGTCGTCGAGTTCGTCGATGATGCAGTCGTGCTCTTCAACAGTGCTCATGGCCCCTCCAGGGCGTGTGTGTCGGTGAAGCCGTCCGGCCGCCGCCAGTGGCCGTGCTCGGCCCGGTCGGCGTAGAACCGCAGCTCCTCAGGCAGGTTCGCCGTGTCCTCGTACCACGGCAGGTGCCGGGCCCAGTACGGCGCCGCGGTGCGGATCGCCGGGCCCAGCCGGAACGTCTCGAACCCGCGGTACATCGCGAGGGTGGTGTCGACGTCGGCCCACACCGCGGGCGGCTGGAAGGTGTGGTCGCCGATCACCCACGGGGCGGCCGGTCGCTGAAACCGCGCCTCCCACCGCTGCACCCGGTCGCGGTGCTCGAAGTGCTCCGGGAGGTCGTCGGTGCGCAGGCCTAGGCCCGCTTTGACCGCACGCGGGTTGAAGTCGAGCAGCGTGGCCAGCATCCCCGGCCAGTCGGCCGGGCAGGACTCGTCCGGCACCGTGTCGCAGTCGGTGACGACGAAGCGCTCATCGGCCGGTCGGCGGCCCAGGTAGCCGTCGAGGGGGCCGCCGACGCGCCACAGGTCCCGGGGATGGTTGTTGAAGTCGTGCCACACCCGCGGCCACTCCGGGCCAGGGCCGATTTCCTCGCGGAGCCACGTCCTGGCCTCCGGCCACCGGGAGTCGTGGTCGACGATGACCACGTCGAGCCCGGCGTCGAGGAGGGCCTGTACGCACTGCTGGGCGTAGGTGACCCGGTCTCGCATGATCACGAAGCTCAGCATTGCGGCGCCAGCGGGCCGTCGCCGCGCCACGGGTGGCCGGACGTGTTCTTGCCGTGGGAAGCGTCATAGTGCCACGTTTCCTCGCCGGTGCCGACGAACCTGGCCCCCAATTCACACAGGCGAAGTATGAAAATCCAGTCTTCCCCGGCCCACTCCATGTTCAGTGGGGCGCTGCCGAACCCGGCCGCCTTCGCCAGCTCAGTGCGCACCGTCAGCGTCATCGTGATGTGATGCGGGTGCTCCGGGTCGAACGGGATGCCCCTGTGGGTGGACTCCGGGAACGGCCGATTGCCTGACCACCAGCTGTAAGCGACGTCGGCGTCGTTTTCCGTAATCAAACGCCAGTGTGTCTCCAGGTGGTTCGGATATAGATAATCATCACTGTCAAGGAAGCTGACCCAGGACTGCGTTACCTCATCGAGGGCCCGCTGCCGGGTGACCGCCGCCCCATCGCCGTTGAGGTCGCAGGCGATCGATACCCCACCGAGCGCTTCCACCGTCTGCGCATAGATGCTGGCCACCGCCCGACCGAGCAGCGTGCCTGGGTCGTTGACGTTGCCGCGGGCCGGGTGGGTCGGCACGACGAAGGTCACCGGCACCCCAGTCAGTTCGGTCACAGCCCCATCTCCCCCCGGATCGCCTCGACGGTCAGCCGGAGGCCGTCCGTGAGGGGCGTGGCGGCCAGCGGATGCCGCGGGAACACCATCGAACGGATGTCGGCCGCCCGCGCGGGCATGCGCGCCGCCGGGCGGTGTGTCGGCGTGGGCCGGGCCTGCCGGACAACCTCGGCGGTGACCGCGGTCAGCAGCGCGTCGTCGGTGGTGCCGACGCCGGTGCCGACCAGCATGCGGCCCTCGGAGAGGAGCGGCGGGACAAGGTGCCCGCGAGTGTCCTGCAGCGTGCCGCCCGCGGCCGCGATCGCGGCAGCCGCGTCGGTGACGTAGACGTAGTCCCGGACGTTCTGCCCGTCGCCGTACAAGGTGACCGGCTCGCCTGTCAGCAGCTTGCGCGTGAAGAGGTTCACCGCGCCGAAGCTGGGCCGCTGGCGGGGCCCGTAGACGTTGCTGAGGACAACCGTGGACGCGGTCATGCTGTGGTGGCCGATGGCACCCATGCGGTCGTACAGGTCGACGTAGAGGGCGGCGGCGGCTTTGCTGGCCCCGTACGGGCTGATCGGGACGGCCCGGAAGCCATCAGCGCCCGCCCGCAGCGACCGCGGGGCGCCCCGGTCGCCGAACATGGCGGCGGAGGAGACGAACACGAACCGGCGCACCTCGGCCGAGACGGCCGCCTGCAGCATGCGCAGCGTGCCCATGACGTTGACGTCGGCGTCGACCTCCGGGTTGGTCACCGAGGTTTGCACGTCGATCTGGGCGGCCAGGTGGAACACCACCTCCGGCCGGGCCAGGGCCATAATGTCGGTGACGTTGGCACTCCAGGTGACCGTGCCGGGCTGAACGGTCAGTGGCCGGTTCGGGGAACGCACCCAGAATTTGCTCATGGAGACACCTGAGGGTGGCGGGGTTGGTTGCCCGCCCCACGCGGTGGTGAGGTTCTCCCAGCGGCCGGTCGCGAAGCTGTCGAAGACGGTCACCTCGTGGCCATTGGCCAGCAGGAGATCGACGAGGTGGGAGCCGATCATGCCCGCCCCACCGGTAACCAAGATACGCATCAATGTCTCCCGCTCCCTTCGTAGGCCAGCCACTCGTTGCCCAGGTGGGTGCCAGGCAGGTCGGCCGGGCGGATGCCGTGCCGCCAGCACGCGAACGGGTGACTCACCTGGTCCTGGTAGGAGTGCTGGACGATCTCCCGGCCCCAGAACGCACCCCAGGCCAGCACCTCGTCGGTGTGGTGGCGGGCAATCACGCCGGTGGCCCACAGGCCCCAGGCCGACGGCATGCCCGCTTCGCGGTAGGCCCGCCACTGCCGGTCGATCCGGTCGGCCTCCCCCGCGTATTTCGGCAGGCCGATGGAGAACATGGCCTCCTCCATGCAGTCATCCCGCCACGGGTGCCGGAACTGGGCCACGCCGTCGCGGGAGCCGTCGGCGGCGGCCACCATGTCGGCGGCGAACCGCGGGCTGACGACCCGGAAGGATGCGTCGAGCCACACCGAGTGCAGCCGGTCAGTGAACATGCCGGGGTTGACCTTCGGCGCCTTCGCCGCCCGGTTCGGATGTTCGCCCGGCGGCCGGTGGTAGGGCATGAGTTCCCAGCCGGTGGGGTGGACCAGCGCGAGGTATTCGCCGCGGTGGCCGTCCGGCACCAGCCGCTCCTCAGCCTCGGCCAGCAGTGCGGCAGAGTCCGTGAGGCACACCCACCGCACGTCGGCGTCATCCTGCGGCAGGGTCGGCTTCAGCGTGTCGTAGTCGTCCATGAGCGCCGACAGGATCGCAACCCGGGTCATGCGGCGGGCCGGTAGGCGAGGATCGCCTGGTCGAGGTCGCTCCAGTCGAGGAGCGGCTGCCAGCCGAGCAGGTTCCACCCGCGGCCTTCGGCGACGATGTGCGTCGGCGTCTCGCCCTTGCGCATCGGCAGGTACTCGATGCCCGCCGTCGAGCCGGTGACCTCGTTGACGTAGTCGGCCACCTGGTTGACGGTCAGGGCGTAGCCGGTCCCGGCGTCGAACACCTGGTCGTCGCCGAAGCGGGTCGCCTCGATGAGCATCCGGCCGATGTCGCGGGCGTCGATCAGGTCGACGGTCTGCTCACCGTCGCCCCACACGGGGATCGGCCGCCCGGCCCAGGCTTCCGTCGCGAACGTGGGGATGATCTTCTGCGGGTGGCCGGGGCCGTGTTTCTGTCCGGCGCCGAACGCGTTGTAGGCGATGACGTGCGACGTGCGCACGCCCATGGACTTGTGCCAGGCGGTGGCCAGCCGATCGGCGCACACCTTGGTCGCCGTATAGACGGAGTCAAATACGGGCGGCATTGAAATCCCTGTATATCCCGCACCGAGCAGGTGGCAGGCCTCCAGCACGTTGAGGGTGCCGTGGACGTTGACGTCGACCGCGGTGTGCGGGTCGTCGAACAGTTCAGCGGTACCGAGCATGCCCGCCAAGTGGATGACGTGCTCAACGCCGTGCTCGGCGAGCGCGCGGGCCAGCCCGTCGCTGTCGGTGACGTCGGCGACGATCACGCCCGGGTGCAGTTCGTTGGTGCGGTCGACCACCAGCATGTCGTGCCCGGCGTTACGCCCAGCCGTGATGGTGGCCTGGCCAAGGAACCCGGCCCCGCCGGTGACTGCGATGCGCATCTATGCCTCCGTGATGTTCAGGATGGAGCGGATCTCGTGCAGCGCGTCGGCCGGGCCGATGGCCCAGCGGCTCTCGGCGGCAATTCCGGCAGCGGTTTCCGCGCTGGAGAACTCACGGGCATTGCGGGCCATGAGCTGCTCGAACGCCTCCGGCAGCACGGTGCTGGCCGGGTCGAGTCCGAGCACGACGAGGGCGCCGGTCGGCTCGACGTGCACCGGAATGGTGGTCAGGTCCGGCCGCACCGTTTCCAGAATATTGGTGATCTTCCAGACGTCGCCCGCCCAGTCCCCGGGCAGCGGGGTGCGTTCGGCGATGTCGGCGGAGTAGGGCAGCACGTCGTCGAAGACGGCGACGGTGCGCCCATCCGGCCGGGCCAGCCGCTCGACGCCGATGAAGTCGCGCAGGGCGTCCTCGGCCAGGTGTGATCCGTCGATGAACGCCAGATCAAACGGGGCCCGGCACGGTGACGGCAACTGGGCGAAGAACTCGTCCGACGTGGCCGTGTAGACCATGCCGTTCGGTGGCACCGGTCCCAGCGGCTGCGGATCGACGCCGTACGCCGACGTGTCCTCGCGGGTAACCCACATGCTGTTGCCGAACTGGAAGCCGATCTCCAGATACCGCTCAGGACGCAGCAGGTCGTGCAGATCCTGCAGGAACTGGTGCTTGCCGGTGTGCGGGATCGGGCTACCCGGGGCGCGGCGGGACCTCATGGCGTCACCTCCGGCGCGGGCCCCGAGTAGCACAGGCCATAGTTCTGGCCGCGCTTGCGTACCCGGAACATGGCGTGGATCGTGCCGTGGTCGACGACCACCTCGCGCAACATCTCGATGAGGTCCGACACGAACATCGGGTAGGAGTGGCCGTCGGTGTCGACCCACATCAGGTACTTCGCCGACCGGCCGGACCGCACCGAGTCGATGGCGAGCTGCAGCTCCATCGGATCGTTGGGCCGCCACTCATCGGCGCTGTACTCAGCCCAGTGCTCCAGGTCGCCCCGGCTGGTGAACGGGGCCAGTTTCAGGCCGTTCTTGAGCATCACCATGGACGCCGTCCCCACTTCTCCTCGAAGCGGGCCATGTCCCGGCCCGCCTGCTCGGCCAGCACGCCGACCGTGCTGGTGTCGGCACCGGTGTTCGGCACCTCGAACCCGCCGATCTGAACCAGGCCGCCAGCGAGCCGGGCGCGGTGCGACATGTCGTCGTCGGAGGCCCACCAGCGCATCGTCTCGTCGAACCGGGCACCGTCCCATTCGCCGCGGAGCAGCATCGCCCAGCCGGTGAGCCGGTTCGATACCCCCATCGGCGTGTCGGCGCCGAGCACCCGCACCTCACCGGGGCCGAGGAAGCCGAACGGGTGCCCGGAGGCCGCGTCGGCGCCGGTGCTGCGCATCGCCGCGGACATCGCATCCCACCAGCGGGGCGGCGGCACGGCGTCGTCGTTGAGGACGGCCACGTCGTAGCGTTCGCCGCCGGAGAACAGGTCGGCACCCACCTGCAGGCCCCGGTTCCACAGGCGGGACAGGTTCGGCGGCTGCTCCGGATCATGAATGACCTTGACCCAGCAGCTGTGCTCCGTACCGGCCCGGCCCGTCGGCCACCGCTCAACCTCCCAGTGCGGCACCGGCGGGTCGCTGGCGTTGTCGATGATCACGATGAAGTCGCACTGCGGCGCGATGGCGTCGATGAGCCGCTGCAGCTCGGCCGGGCGGTTGTGCGTCGCGACCACCGCGAGGCGGTGGATGTGGTCCGGGGGGTTCACGTGGCCTTCTCTCCGGCGGCGGCAGCGCGGTACGCCGACACCCATCGATGGATGTTTTCCTCGATCGTCCAGCCGCGGGCCCGCTCCCGGGCGGCCGCGCCCATCGTTACCCGCAGCTCGGCATCCATCAGCGCCTCCATGGCGGTGCGCCACTCAGCCCGGCTGCCGACAAGGAAGCCGTCGGCACCGTGCTGGACCAGGCCCCGGTACGCCTCGACCCGGCTGGCGACGACCGGCACCCCCAGGGCGTAGCTCTCCAGCACGCGCAGGCCGCTCTTGCTGGCGTTGAACCGGGTTGGTGCCAGCGGCGCCAAGGTCACGTCAAAGCGGGACACCCGCTTGTGGTGGGTGTCGAGGTCGGCGGTCCACGGCATGAACGTCAGCCGGGTGGTGCGGCCGCCGTCGAGGATCGGCAGGCCCTCGAAATACTGGGTGCCGAGCATTTTCAGCTGGGCCCGCTCGTCGGCGGCGAGCACGTCACCGACGGCGGCGCGGGCGAACTCCCAGTCCTCGCGGTGCGTCTGCGAGCCCTGCCAGCCGAAGATGACCCGGCCGTCGTCCTTGCCGCGCCGCAGCGGCGGCTCAATGTCGAAGATTTTCGCCTCGATGCAGTTGGGCAGCACGACGACGTTCTTGTTCCACCGGCTGACGACCTTGGCCAAGGGTTCAGTGGAGACGGTGACCATGTCGGCCAGCGTGATGTTGTCGATCATGTTCTGCCGGACCTCGGGGTGCCGGAAGATCTTCCCGGCCGGGTTGGTCACCGGGTCGATCGAGAAGAGGTCGTCGTCGGTCTCGTACACCAGGGCATACGACCGGTCCGGTTTTGCGGCCAGCATTTGCCACATCGCCGACGGCGGACCGGTGCACACCCGCTGGCCGACGATGACGTCGGCGTGGTCGCGGGCCCATTCGCCCATGTGCTGCGACGTCTGCACCTCGTGCCCGCGGCGGAGGAGTTCGTCACGCTGCATGCGGACCCGGTATTCGAAGACGCCGGAGGTGACGTCAGCAGGCCAGAAGAACACCCGGAGGGGCCGCTCCGGCGGCGCGGCCGGGCGGAGGCGGGCGGCAAGCCGTTCGACGTCGGGGCTGACCGTCATGTGTCCTCCAAGGTGGGGGTGGCCCCGGGCGTTGCCGCGCCCGGGGCCGGTGGTGCCATCCTTCCGCCGTGCCCGGGTTCCGGGTCACAGGTCGTGCGCGCAGCACGGGCAAACGTAGATCTTGCTCGGACGCCGGAGCCGCACATACCGCATGCATTTCCAGTCAGCCCGTGCGCTGTGCAGGCTGAGCAGCCAGGACCAGCGCCACGCGTGGCCGCATTCGCCGCACTGGACGGCCGCCCGGCCGGGGAGCGGGTGGCCGCACGCAAAGCAGTGCAGTTCATCCGGGTGATCCCCCATGTCCGGCGGCTGCCCCCACGTGACGGCGAAACGCCGCGAGTTCACCAGGGCGGCGTCTGCTCGGGCTGCGTGCTGCGCTGCGTGTCCGCGGACGGCTGCGCCGGGGCCGACTCCTGCCGGGCCGGGCGGGAACCGCCGTCGGACCGGGCCGCCTTCGTCACCTGCGCCGATGCCCAGAGCAGGTCCGGGCCAACCGCATCCGCCTCCAGCTCCGTGACGGTGCGCTTCTCACCTTCGCGCGTCTCGTACGTCCGGGACTTCAGGCGGCCGGTAACGATGACCCGCGTGCCGCGCTTGAGCGACTCGGCGACGTTCTCCGCCAAGGTCCTCCAGCACGTGACGGACATCCACAGCGGCTCGCCGTCCTTCCACTCGGTACCGCCCGCGGCCTTCTCCCGCGGGGTCTGCGCCATCCGGAACTTCGCCACGGCCGCCCCCGACGGGGTGAACCGCAACTCCGGGTCGTCGGCGAGGTTGCCAACCATGGTGATGAGGGGTTCATTCATTGCTCTTCTTCACTCTCTCTAGGGTCCGTGCTGTGCGTTGTGGCTGGTGGTGGCACGTCGTGACGGTCGGATGATGTCAGGGGAACGGCCAGATGGGTTTCAGGGGTTGCACGGTCGGATTGTTCCCGGGCTGACGGGTCGCGTGGTCGGACAGGCGCGTCCGGCCCCCATCCCATCACCCCGTCACGGCACGTGTCAATCGGCCTGATCATCGGTGTCGAACATGCCCGGGATGGGCTCCATGTCGCCGGGCTCATCCTCGCCGGTGCGCCGGGCTCGGGCCGCGGTCAGCAGCCGTTCGCCCTGCTTCGCCAGCGAGAAGTCGTAGCGCGGGTTGTCGCCCTCGGCGAGCCTCGGCAGGCCCTCGATGTGGGCGATGGTCAGCTTCGGCTCCCGGGTACCACCGGGGCGCAGCACCACCTCGTTGGCAACAAGCCGGACGACCGCGTACGCGGCGCCGTGGTTCCTCACCTCGTCGTAGATGGTGTCGAGGCCGTTGGCGTTGCCTTTCGGCAGCTTGGCCAAGATCTTGATCGGCCGTTCCGTCGTCATGCGCGCGCTCCTTGAGTACGGCTGGGACAGGAGAGAATAGGGTTGTCGCGGAGATGAGGTGTGGGTCGTCGCTCGGCAGGGTGTGGATCGTCGCGCAGGGCAGGAATGATCGGCTGGCGGATAGGCCCGTCGAGGGGGCGTGGGCAGGGATGGGGACTGGGCGGATAGGTTCGTCAGTTCGGGTGGTCGGGGTTGGTGCAGAGTGGCCAGCAAGTATCCACCCTGACCTCCGGGTTGCGCTTCCGCAGGTGCCGTTCAAGGCCTGACTGCTGGTCGAAGCGCCACAGCTTCTGCACCTGGTGCAGGGCCACCGGGTCGGTGGGAATGTCCGGATGCCGGTCGGCGATGATGACGGCGATCTGCGCGGCGGCCATCGCATCAGCGTCGGCGGCGTGCGCCCGGGTCAGCTTCACCCCGTAGTGCGAGGCAACGCCGGGGCCTTTCTCGGGGTCGTCGTCGAGCTTCCGGGAGCCGCGCCGGAACTGGTCGACGTGCTTGTCGAGCACGTAGGCGTCGATGATCGGCCCGACCGGCGCCGCGGGCGGGTAGCCGAGCTGCTCGGCGACGGTCGGCACGCCGTGGCGCAGGCACTCCCAGTACAGCAGGCTGAAGTCGTAGGCGAGGTTGAAGCCGACGACCGGGATGCGGGCCTTCAGCGCGTCGGCGAGCGCCTTCGCGATCGAGTAGACGCCGACCTCGGGGACAGACCCCTTCGCTTTTACGAAGTCATCTGTCAACCCGTGGACCCGGCTGGCCTCCGCCGGGATCGGCACGCCCGGGTCGATGATGACCTGCGCGCCGGGCCGGACCTGTCGGCCTTCGGCGCGGCTCGTCACCGTGGCGACGTAGCCGGTCAGGATCCGGTCCGACCGGGTGTTGATGCCGGTCGATTCAATGTCGAACGGAGCCAATGGCCCGAGGTGCCATGGGGTCATGCGTGACCTGCGCCTTTCTTCGCCTTCGTCTTGCGCTGCTCGGCCTGGCACATCTCGCGGTGCTCGACGTAGAGCACCACATCCCGGCCGAAGGCCTTGTACGCCATGGTCGCGGTCAGCTTCGTCACGGTGATCTTGACGCCACCGGCCGGGATGATCTTGAGCCGGGCGCCTTGCTCCCACGTCTGCGGCACCGCGTCGAGCACCAGCTCGACGGGGGCGCCGCGGAGTTTGATGATCTGCGCGTCAAAGACCCGGCGCTTGCACCGGGCGTGCTCGCAGGGCCGCAGGGGCAGGGCGTCCGGCACGGCTCAGCCCGCCAGGGACAGGCGCAGCCGGGCGAACTTCTCCCCGGTGACCTGCTCCACGCTGGTGACGCCGTAGGTGGCTTTGGCCCAGGCCTTGACCTGTTCGGTGGTCATGGGCGGGCTGAGCTTCCCGGCGGCCATGAGGAGGTTCGACCATTCGGTGAGCCGGTCGTAGCTGCCCGCGGGCACCATGGGCAGGCCGGTGCCCTCGACGGCGCCCTCGACCGGCGGGTTCGCATCCCAGTGGGCTGCCTCCGTCTCGGCCGCCTCGGTCATGTCGAACAACTGGGCGGCGGGCGAGCCAGGCGGGAACGGGTTGTCGGAGATCTTGGTGAACTCGATGCCGCCGACGGTGAGCACCGTGCCGACCGGGTAGTCCGGCTCACCGCGGTCGAGACCCTCGATGTACGGCTCCGTGTCGTCGTACGGCTCCCGGTTGGCGTACTCGTCCTGCAGGGCCTCCGCCGCGATCTCGGCCGCCTCCTGGGCCAGCTGGTCGGCGTCACGGGCCTCGATCCCGGCACGCTTCGACAGCCACGCGTCAAAAACCCGCCGATGTCTCACGTTCTGGCTGGCGAACGCGTCCTTCAGCACGTCGAGCGCGGCCAGGGTGGAAGCGTTCTCGATGGCGGTCAGGATGCGTGGCAGCTCCCCTTCCTCCAGTGGGCGGCCCTCGTTGAGCGGGTCCGCAGGCTGGGGCGGGACTTCTTCGGGGTTCGTTTTGTCTCGGGCCCCAGCCTGCGGCGTCTGTGCGGGTGCGGCCGCCTCCAGCTCCCGGCGGACCTCCGCCGGGGCCAGGGCCGCGGGCGCACCGTTGGCCACGAGGGCAGCCGTGATCGCCTCCGGCCCGGCCGCCAGCTCCAGCGCGCTCAGCCGGATGTGAAACGTCGGCACAAAGAAGTCGCGGGTCTCGAACTCCCCCCTGGCATGGTTGCGCTCCCGGCGCTGCTCCTTGCGCAGGTACAGCGTCGCGGGCACCGGCACCTGCGCGATCCGGACGAGACCGCCGACGGTCGGCGCCGACCACTCGACGGCGGCGTTCTCGGAGTGGGTCTCCAGCCGCCACGCGTGCAGTCCGGCCACGCTGGGCAGCATCACCTGGGCCCGGGTCGTAATCTTGCACAGCTGCCGCGGATCGCTTGGCCGGTTCGGGCCGTTGCACAGGCAGTCCTCGCGGGTCTGCGCGTTCCACACGCCGTCGCACCGGCGGATGCACGTGCGGCCCTTGCCCCACTGCTCGTAGACGGGGTCGATGTGCTGGCCGTTGATCAGCAGCACTTCCAGGGAGCCCAGCTCGGTGACGACCTCCCACTGCTGGGCGCCACCACCCTGCGGCTGATACGGCCGGGCCTCGCCGCCGTACTGCTCGGCGGCGGCCCGGATGTGCTCCTCCTTCTCGGAGGTCAGCCGGAACTTGTCCAGCTTCACCGGGCGGCCGCTCTTCCCCTCGGGAATGACGTACTGACCGGTGCGGATGCGGCCGACCTCGACGGTGCGGGTCTGGAAGTCGCGGAATTCGCCGAGGTCACGGGAGATCATGCGTCGGATCACGGGTAGTCGTCCTCCGGAATGGGTGTGGTGGGAGGCAGGCAAGTCGGTGGGGTCTTGGGCGGCGGGAGCGTGATATGGGCAGTCGGTTCGTCTAGCGGTGGGACGGGCTGCAAAGTCGGGGTCGAAATGGACTGGGTAGTCGATGCGGGGGGATGGGGTTGGTGGTGGCTGGTCGGCACGGTGTGAGGGTCGAGCGGGTTTGTCGAACAGACGTTCTAAAACGGGATGTCGTCGTCGGGGGTCTCGGGCCAGACCCCCATGCCCATGGACTTCGACAGGTCGGCCAGCGGTGACGGCTTCCGGGCGGCCGGTGCGGCAGCCTTCGCCGGGGTGGCCTTCTTGGCGGCCCGCTTCGCCGGGGCCCGCTTCTTCGGCGGCGCGGGGTCACCGTCGGCGGTCACCTCGCGCACGTGCAGCCCCGGCGGACGTGACGCCCGGCCCGCGAACAGGCAGTCGGGGTCGTTCGGGTTGTCACAGGCCGCGCAGCCGCACAGCTTACCGTCCGGCGTCGTGGCCCGCTCGAACGTCGGCGGCTGCCACGTCCAGCCCCCGGGGAGAGGGAAGCTGCCGACCTGGTTCGACTTGTCGCCGAACTCGGCCTCCCACCGGGCGTCGACGATGACCGCCTCGAAAGCGCGCATCGCGTGGCCGTCGGTGACCACCGGCCGGAACGTGTACGCGGGCTTGCCGGTCTCCGGGTCGTAGCGCAGCTGCAGGATCGCGGCACCGTCGGTCTCCGCCATCGGCCGTTCCATCTCCGGCGCGGCATGCTTCGGCGTCATCGTCTCCGCGTTGCGGTAGCCGGTCAACTGCAGCGTGTATTCGCTGTAGAGCTTCGGTGCGGCGCCCTCGGTGGTCTTCGCGTCGCCGAGGATACGCACCGGCCGGGCCAAGTCGGCCGCGGTGATGCCCGCGGCCAGCTCTTCCGGCACCGCCTCCGCGCCCAGGGCGTTGATCCGGACGTTGGCCTGCAGGTGTGCTGCGTAGTTGATCCGGACGCAGAACTCCGCCGCCTTCTTCGTCCGCGGCTCGACATTAACGATGAAATCGAGGGTCCCGGCGTACCGCAGCCGATGATTCCACACCGTGCACTCGGCGACGAGGAAGTCCTCCGGCGTCAGCCCGTAGTCGGCGACGAACGTCTGCAGGGCCGTGATGTACGGCGCCATCGCCTCCGGCGTCGGCACGTACTGGTCGACGGCCGGATCGCCGGTCGTGACCGGGGTGTACGACCACTCACCGGTGAGAATCCACCGCTCCAGCACGTCGTGCGCGCAGGTGCCCTCCCGGGCCCGGCGCTCTTTCTCCCCGACGTGGAACAGGGACACCCACCGCTCGATGCAGGCCTCACACTCCTTGCACCCGTACGGTTCGGTGCGGGCGGCGGCCCGGCCGCAGTCGTCGACGAGCGCGGCCGCCAGCAGCTTCGGCAGGTTGTCCATGGCCCGGCGGGCGGCGAGGTTTGCCGCCCAGAACACCAGCGCGGGTTTGTTGCGTTGCTGCAGCACCTGCGTCACGGAGATGTAGGTGGCGGGGCGCACGATCGTGCTCCCGGCCGGGCCGGGGATCTCCTCGGTGCGGCTCGGGTGCTCGTAGAACTTCCCGCCGTCGGCGTTG
>Ga0068863_100000189_pt1 | contig 65435 bp, 48 predicted proteins | sample KBSSwiS62_FD_66596 | JGI IMG/M metagenome (GOLD analysis project Ga0068863, IMG submission 66596) | Switchgrass rhizosphere microbial communities from Kellogg Biological Station, Michigan, USA - KBS Switchgrass S6-2 | ecosystem: Host-associated > Plants > Roots > Rhizosphere > Soil ... | reverse complement strand
GCGGTCCTGGCGACCGCGGTCCTGGCGTGCCGGTCCTGGCGTGGCGGTCCTGGCGACCGCGGTCCTGGCGTGCCGGTCCTGGCGTGGCGGTCCTGGCGACCGCGGTCCTGGCGACCGCGGTCCTGGCGACCGCCGGGGGCATGCCGCATCCGGTCTCCGGCGGCCCGGCTCCGCGAGCACGGCACGCCTGGAGGGCGGCCGGGCCGGCCGCCCTCCGCCCGGTCCGTGCCGCGTCCGGAGCGCGGCGGTCGGTCCCGACCATGCGTCGGGCGTCTCGTTGCCGGTGGGTTCCCGGCTTACCTACGGCAAACCGCTCGTCAGGTCAGCTGGTCGGCACGGGCCTTGGCCGCCTCGACGTCGGTCGCGGCGTGTTCGTGCTCCCGCTCGAAGAAGGGCTCGACGGCCCGGTCTGACGCGGTCTGCTGGGCCACCTGCCTGGTCATCTCCTGATCGGTGGCGCCCGCTCCCGCCTCGGTGGTCCTGCCGCCTCGCGGGGCGCCCTCTTTCGTCCCCCCGCGCGCGGGGGCTCCCTTCGTGGTCCGCCCCCCGCCGGGCGGCGAGCTGGTCGGAGTCGTCATCGTCGTCTCCCCGTGTTGTCCGTGAACGGTGTCGTCTTGAACCTGCCGTCCAGCACGTACCCGGAGATCGGCCAGCTAGCCAGTCAGTCCCTGCTGTGGCCGCTCGTTCGGCCTGATTTGGGGTTGTGCGCGCGGTAAGAGCAGGTCCTGGCGGACCGCCGGGCTTGGAATTGTCAGGTCTGCTGTCGACTGGCGAGACAGCCGGGGGGATCGGCGACGATAACGAGACCGACCCCCACCCGGCGAGGAGCGAGGGATGCCGAAGCTGGAGCACGACAGAGGCGTGTACGTGCTGGATCTTGGCGACGGCGAGAACCGCTTCACCAGGGACTGGCTTGCCGAGATCAACGCGCTGCTGTCCGAGGTCGAGGCGGACGACGGGCCGAAGGCCCTGGTCACCGTCGCGCACGGCAGGATCTGGTCGAATGGCCTGGACCTGGACTGGATGCTCGCCCACAGTGAGGAGGCGGCCAGCTACCTCAGGTCCGTGCATTCCCTGTTCGCCCGGGTTCTGACGCTGCCGTTCATCACGGTCGCCGCGGTCCAGGGGCATGCGTTCGCCGCGGGCGCGATGCTGATGCTCGCCCATGACTTCCGGGTGATGCGGGCCGACCGCGGTTTCTGGTGCCTGCCCGAGGTCGACCTACGCCTTCCGTTCACGGTAGGGATGAGCAGCCTGATCGCCGGCAGGCTGCCGGCGCGCACCGCGGCCGAGGCGATGGTCACCGGCCGCAGGTACGGGGGCACCGACGCGCTCGCCGCCGGCATCGTCGATGCCGTGACCGCGGCCGGCGTCACCGATCCCGGCGAGGCCGAGCGCGCGCTCCAGACGGCCGCCGACGAGATAGCCCGCCCGCTCACCGACAAGGCCTGCCCTGCCCTCGGCGTCATCAAGTCCCGCCTGCACGCGCAGGCCGTCGCCGCCCTGCTCCCCGCCGAGCCGACCAGCGGCTGACACGCGGCGGCCCGCGGAGCATGCAGCCGACGGAGTGGCAGCGGTGGCACTGAACCCGCCGTCACCAGCGCGTCCCGCCCGGCCGTTCACCTGCCCCGACCGGACGGTCCGCGACGGGTGAGAACCGCCCGGGCCGAGAGCCGAAGGGCCAGGCGACGGCGGCGGGAGGCCGTCCGCCAGGCCGTCCGCTCCACCACCAGCGCGAGCCGGCTCGCCTCGTCGGCCACGGCGGCGGGTCCTGGCCCGGCGGCCCCGTCCCCCGGGCCGAACAGGACGAGCTCGGTGAGGTTCGCCAGGCCGCGCAGGGCGCTCACCCCGGCGCCGTGGCCGGACGCGCCGGGCCGGCGCTCGCCCGCGGGCTGTCCGACCGCGGCGGCGCCGAGCCGGACGACCTCCGTCGGGCTCGCCGACGCCGGGATCGGCGCGCCCACGGCGAGCAGGGCGTCGACGGCGTGCTCCCAGGCGAGCACGACGCGTTCGCGCGCGCCGCGCCGGCCGGACAGCCGCCGCCGTCGCCGCGCGACCGGCCGCGCGAAGGCGACCGCCAGGTAGCCGGCGGCCACCACCGCCGCGCCCGTCCCGACGGACGCGAGCAGCGCGCCCAGGTGGCTCGCCCGGCCCGACGGCGCCATCGCGCGCACGACCGGACGGTCCGCCGCCGCGGGAACGGTCAGCGGGCCGCGCACCGCTGCGGTGACGAGAGCCGCCTGCGCGGCCGACTCGCCCTGGGTCGAGCCGGCGATCGCGGCGCCCTCGCGGTCGGCCGGGGCCGGGGTCGGGAAGAACGGCAGCCAGCCGGCCCCGTCGAACCGGACCTCCGCCCAGGCCAGCGCCTGGCGTCCGGTCACCGTCACCGTCGCCGGGCCGGCCGGGGCGGACGGCGCGAAGCCGACGACCAGCCGGCTAGGCAGCCCGAGGATGCGCGCCGCCAGCACGAACGTGGCCGCGAACTGCTCGGAGGTGCCGCGTCGGGTGTCCGCGACGAAGTGCTCGACGTGCGCGAGCGAATGCCCGGGCGGCGCGCTCGGGTCGAACCGGAAGTTGGCCGCCAGGTAGTGCTGCAGCAGCGCGGCCCGCTGAAACGGCCCGGCGCCCTGCCCGGCGGCGACCAGGGCGAGCGCGCGCAGCACCGGCGGTACGTTCGGCGGCAGCGCCACGTACTCGGTGTCCTGGGCGGCGGTCGCCGGGGTGCCGGTCGTCAGCGCGGCGAGCCGCGCCATCGAGAGCGCCGGCGCCGGCGCGGACACCACCGTGAACCGCTCGCCGGGCGCGAGCGGGCTCGTGCGCAGCAGCAGCCCGTCCGTCAGGTCCGCGGCGAATCCCGTGTCGCCGGCCGGGCCCAGCTCGACGGGCCGGTCCATGGCAGGCAGCAGCGCCCCGGTGAGGCCGGCGACCGTGAGGTCCTGGGTGACGCGGGCGCCAGCGTCGGTTTGCCCAGTGCTCGGGGGCTGCTCGCCGCTTGGCGGGATGGCCGGTCCGGCGCGGGTGTACCGGGCCGGCGTCGTCCAGCTCGCGCCGTCGAAGTCGCGGAGCACGGCCAGCCGCAGCGGGACCGGGCCGGACGACTGGCCGGCCAGCCGCAGCGTGAACAGGCGCTCGTCGGGCCGCGCCGTCCAGCCCGCCAGTTCGGACAGCGGGTTCAGCCCGTCGAGGGGGCCCACCGGCGTCGACCGGTAGGCCCGCGGGTCCACCGGACCGCCCGCGCCGAAGGCGCCGGGCAGCAGCCTGCCTGCCGCGAGCGCCGCGGCGACCAGCACCGCCAGCGCGGCGATGGCCCGCGCCGCGGCGGGTAGCCGGGGCGGCCGGCCGGGAGCGATCGTGATCCGCGGCTGCCGCGGGCGCGCCACGGTGACGGCCTGGCCCGGCGCGGGCGGCCCATCCGCCGAAGCCGCGGCCGGCGGCATGGCGGTCGCGTCGGGCAACTGCGGCGACGGCGGCCCGGTCCGGTCCATCCCGGCCCGCGGCTCGCCGGATTCCGCCGCGATCGGCTGGCGGGCCAGCACCAGCAGGCCGGCGAGCGCCGTCAGGGCGACGGCCGGGCCGAGGTTCGAGCCGGTGGCGGGCACCGCGGCCGCAGTCGCCGCCAGCAGGCCGGCCAGCGCCGGGGCCGCGGGTAGCAGCCGGGTCCTGGTCCGGACGACCAGCTCCGCGCCGAGCGCCGCCGCAAGCCAGCACACCGCGAAGGGCACAACCAGCAGGTCGGGGCCGCCGGGCGCCGGCACCGCGACGTCGAGCAGCCTGACCGGGCTGTCCAGCACTCCCGCGCGGACTCCGGCGAGGCGGGCGAGCGGCCCGCCGGCCCCGGCCTCGACGGTCACCGCCGCGACCAGCACGAACCCGACCATCCACCACAGCATCGACAGCGCGAACGGCGGCGGCCGGCGCCGCCGCGCCGAAGCCGCCGCGACCAGCAGCACCGGCGCCGCCGCCGAGACCGGGACGAGTGGCCGCAGGTCAGCCACCGAGAACAGCCGGGCGAACCCCCACCCGTCGACGCCGGCCAGTGCGGCGACCAGCAGGAGCGCGGCAGCGCGCCGGGCGGCCGGCTCCACCGCCGCGGCCCGAGGCGCGGACCGGGACCATTCGCCGCCGCCCGCGACTTCTCGCGCTTGGGGTCCTGAGGCTTCCGGTCCTGGCGTCGGTGGTCCTGGCGTTTCTGGTCCCCGCGCCGCTGGTCCCCGCGCGCCCGGCGCCTGGCCAGCGTCGCGGTCCGGCATCGGCCGGCGGGAACGGCCGGCCGGACGGCGCGGCCCGGGCAGCGGGGGCACCGGGACAGCGACCGTCTCCGCGTCGGACCGCGGGATGATCGGCATCGTGGGCGTGGTCGGGCCGTTCAGCGTCCGGACACCGGGCGCCGGCCGCCGCGCCCGGCCGGGGAGCCGCTCCCGGCGCCGGAGGTTCTCCAGCAGGTCCGGCGGTTCCTGCCCGTTCACACGCCCCCGCCCCCGAAGTAGCCGGCCCGGGTGTTCGAGCGCACCCCGGCGGCCCGGCCGCGGCGAGCCGCGGGCCAGACCTCGGCGAGCCTGGCGGCGTCCGGGATGTCCACGACCCGCAGCCGGCCCGCCACGCTCGTCCCGACCTCGCTCGGCCGCCCGATCAGGTCGAACCGGCCGAGCAGCGTCGCGGCGTCCGGACCCGCCGACGCGCGGCGCAGCCGAGGCCGGCCCGCCGGCGTCCGCCGGGACCGGGCCCGCGCCGCCGCGAGGCTGCGGGCGCCGACCCGCACGACGACGACCTGGCCGAACCGGTGGACCACCGGGGCAACGGACCGCGGCTGGCCGTCATCGAAGCCGCCCGTGACGACGACCAGCGTGCCGACGCCGCCGCGGCGCACGGTCCCGAGCACGTCGAGCGACCCGGTCGGGTCGAGGGTGACCTCGGCGAGGTCGTCGAACAGTGCCTCGGTCTCGGGCACCCGCCCGCGCCCGGATCGGCGCGCCCCGTCGGTGGTGAGCAGCACGACGCCGAGCGACTCGCGGGCGCAGCCGAGCACCACTGACGCGGCGACGTCGACCGCCTCCTCGAAGGTGTCGGCGCCGACGTCGCCCGGCGGGTAGGCCTCGGGCCGGGTGTCGAGGACGACGATCGACGCCGGCTCGCTCGGCTCGACGTGCTCGCGGACCATCAGGACACCCGTGCGGGCGCTGGACGACCAGTGGACGAACCGCAGGTCCTCGCCACTGACGTACTCGCGCAGCCCGTGGAAGAGGACTCCGCCGGCGGCGCCGTCGGCCGTCCGGCCGTCCGGGTCGCGGGACGGGGCGGCCGGTGGCGCTCCCAGCGCCACGGCCTTCGGACGCACGCGCAGCACGTCCGCCGCCGCGAGCCAGGCCGTGGAGCTGACCAGGCCGAACGGATCCGCCCGCCGGACCAGCACCGGGCCGAAGCTGACCAGGCCGCGGCGCGAGGTGTCCAGCGGCAGCTGGACCGACCGGCTCGCACCGCCGGCCAGCCGGCGCACGTCGACGGCGATCGTCCCGGCGGCGTTCGCCCACCCCTGCCGCCACCCGACCTCCACCCGCACCGGGGGTGACGGCCGCCGGTGCGGGTTGCACAACTCGACGACGAGCGTCGCCGGCTCACCACGGCCGACGCCGGCCGGGGTCACCCGCAGCGTCGCCCGCAGGCGCGGCCCGCGGGCGACGGCGAGCCCGGCGATGACCAGCGCGCCCAACGCCCCGCCGGCGAGCGCCGCGAGCTCCGTGTACCTGAGAACGAACGCCCCCGCCGCCAGCACGGCCCCGGTGGCGAGCACCCCGCAGCCCAGCGGCGTGACCCGGCGCACCACCACCGGACGCGGCTCGGGCGCCTCCGTCGCGGTCGGGCCCACGCCGCCGGCGCCGGCCGGCGGCGGCGCGGGTCCCGCCGCTCGCGCGGCCACCGTCACCGGCTACACACCCACGAGCCGGCGCGGCGACGGCACCGCGCGCACCACTTCGGCCACGACATCCTCGGCCGTGACCCGCTTGAGCTCCGTCTCGGGGCTGAGCACCAGCCGGTGGGCGAGCACCGGCGCCGCCAGCGCCTTCACGTCGTCCGGGTTGGCGAACTCCCGGCCGGCCGCGGCGGCCCGGACCTGGGCGGCCCGCAGCAGCGCGAGGCTGCCGCGCGGGCTCGCGCCGAGGCGCAGCACGTCGGGAATGCGCCGGGTCGCGCCGACGATGTCGACGATGTAGCGGCGCAGCGCGGGCGCGACGTGCACGGACAGCGTCCGCTCGCTGTGGGTGACGACGTCCTCGGCGCGCATCACCGGCGTGAGGTCCTCCACCCGGCGCCCCACCTGGCGGCCCTCCAGGATCTCCAGCTCGGCCTCGGGGCTTGGATAGCCGAGCCGGAGGCGCATCAGGAACCGGTCGACCTGGGCCTCCGGCAGCGCGTAGGTGCCGTCCATGTCGACCGGGTTCTGGGTCGCGACGACGAGGAACGGCAGCGGGACCGGGTAGCGGGTCCCGTCGACGGTGACCTGCCGCTCCGCCATCACCTCGAGCAGCGCGGACTGGGTCTTCGGGGACGCCCGGTTGATCTCGTCGCCGATGACGAGGTTCGCGAAGACCGGCCCGGGCCGGAACCCGAACTCGCCGTGACGCTGGTTGTAGACCGTGGTGCCTGTGATGTCGGAGGGCAGCAGGTCGGGGGTGAACTGGATCCGGTGCGCGGTGGCGTTGACCGACGCGGCGAGGCTGCGCGCCAGCGTCGTCTTGCCCAGGCCGGGAACGTCCTCCACGAGCAGGTGGCCCTCCGCGAACAGGCAGATGACCGCGAGCTCGATCGCCTCCCGCTTGCCGCGGATCACCCGCTCGACGTTGGCGACGACGTCGGCGAACGCCGTCGCGAACGGCTCCGGCTCGGTGCTCACCGCGTACCGTCGCCGGGCCGCGCCCACCGGGCTGTCCCGGTGCCCGTTTCCCCGTCGACCGGGCCTCGGTTGGTCCCCTCGGCCCCGCTGGGGCTGGGAATCGTCACGGTGCGCTTTCCCTCCTGACAGGCACGGCGGCGTGCCGTGCGGTCCGGCCCGGGATCTCGCTGATGGGCGTGAGCGCGGTGGGGCCGGCGGGCGCGTTCTGGCTAGAAGGCCACCGAGCATGCGCAAAAGATCTTCCTTCGCATGCCTGGCGGCCACGGTCCCCCGGGTCACTGACGGACGGTTTCGCGGCGGCCGCCGCGACGCGCGGGCCTCGCGAGGGCGGGCGGGTCGCACCGTCCGAGGGGGACGACCGGCGCGACCCGCCCGCACGGGCGGCGGGGGGATGCCGCCCGGAGCCGAGCCCGGTGTGCGCGCCCATGGAGATGTCCCCACAGCCCGAGTCGGCTCGCCCATTCCAGACGTGGGACTCAGGGGGTTCGTTGTTCAGGTGCCCGAGAAATTTGGCCCATCCGTGACTTTGGGTCAGTCAGACCCTCAATGGCCACCAACCGGGCCCACCCAGCATCGACCGCGGCGCAACTCGTCCCGGCTCCAGCACGTCACACGTGCCGTGACGCGACCACCGCGCATCGGAGCCCCGCCCCCCGGTCCGCTCGGCACCGGCCAGCCGGCCATGCCCAGCGGACGGCGCGGCCCCGCGAGGGCGGCCGACTCGGCGGGGCCGGACGACGACCGGGGCGGGCCGGCGCCGCCGCCGGGCCCGGGCCGCGCCCGGCGCGTCACCTCGATCGTCGCGGCGCTCGCGCTCGTCGCGGTCGGCGGTGCGACGGCGGCGTTCGGCCGGGGCTCCCATCCGGTCGCGCTGGCGCTGTCCGACGGCGACGGCTGGCTGACGAGCGAGCGTCTCGGCCTGCTGTTCCACGTCAACGGCCCGTCCGGGCAGACAGACGCGGCGGTGACGCTCCCCGGCGCCGCCGGGCACTCGCTGACCGTGCTGACCGACTTCGCCCGGCCCCAGGACGCGCCACCCGCCACCGGTGATCCGTCCTCCGGCGCCGCCACCCCGCGCCCGGTCGGTGCCAACCAGCCGCCGGCCGCCGCGGGCACCGAGTCGGCGGCCACCGCTGGTGCCGGAGACGACCTCGACCCGGGCTGGCCGGCGGACGAGGCGGAGGCGGTAATCGTCGTCGACGACGTCGCCGGAACCTTCTGGCTCGTCGACCCGTCGCTGCTGACCGTCGCCGCGTCGGTCGCCTACCCGCCGGGCACCACCGTGCGCGCCGCGGCCGGGGAGGCATACGCGGTGGAGGCGGCCACCGGCCGGGTGACCCGGCTCGACCCGCGCACCCTGGCCCGGGTGGGCGCGCCGCTGACGTTCCCCGCCGGCCTGGGCACCGCCGCCCAGACGCCGGACGGAACGCTGTGGGTCCCGGTGCCGCGCACGGGCACCGTCGTCCCGGTGCGTGGCGGCGTCCCCGGGGCGCCGGTCCCGGCTGCGCCTGCCGGGGACCGGATCGACGTGGCCGTTCTCGGCGGCTCGCCCGTGATCGTCGACCAGACGGCCGCCACCGTCGCCCGGCTGGCCGCCGGCCGCGTCGGCGCCACGATCCGGCTGCCGGCCGCCGCAGCGGCAGGGACTGGCACCGGGTCCCCCACGGCCGGGTCCGCGGCCGGCGGTGAGCGGCTGCTCGTCCCCCCGAGCACCGCCGGCACGCAGCTCGCGCTCACCGAGCCGGCGACCGGCCGCCTGATGCTCGCGAACCTGGCGACCGGTCAGGTGAGCGCGACGCCGCTGCCGGCCGTCGACGAGTCCGACATCGACGTCGCGGCCCTCGCCGCCGCGACCGGCACCGGCGGCTCCGGCGCGCCGACGAGCGGCGCCGGGCCGCGGCTCGGAGCGCCGGTCGTCCACGACCGCCAGGTCTACGTACCCGACTCCGTGGCCGGCGTCGTCTGGGACTTCGACCCGGCAGCCCGCAGGTTCGCCGCCCCGGTGCCTGTCGCCTCCGTCGGCAACCAGGCGTTGATCACGCTGGAGGTCCAGAACGGCCAGCTCTGGATCAATGACGAGACCGGCCCGACCGTCGTCCTCGTCAACGGAGGCAGCCGGCGGACCCTGGTGAAGTTCGGTGCGGCCCTGCCGGGCGGCACGGGCACTGGAACTCCCAGGCCGCTGCCACCGGGCCCGACGCCGGCCGGCGGGCGGCCCTCCGCCACGGGCACTCCCAGCGCGAGCACCGGCCCAGGCCTGGTCTGGCCAGGCTGGATCCGGCCCAGCACCGGCGACACCGCAAACGGCGGCCGCGGGGGTGGCCAGAACAGCGCCGGCCAGAACAGCGGTGGGCGGCAGAACGACGGCGGGCAGGGCGGCGGCCGCGGGGACCGCGGCGACCACCGGCCGGGTGGCCAGCCCCAGGGACAGCCGGGCCCCGGCCAGCCGCAGGGCTCCGGCCAGCCCGAACCGACCTCGGGCCACACCGTCGACCCGCCCGAGCCCGAGCCGACGCTGACCCAGCAACCTTCCGGCCAGCCGACCGGTCCCGGCGGAATCCTCGGCCACCCCGGCCAGGCCGGCGGGTCCGGCGGCACCGGGCAGGTCAGTGGCGCGGGCGGCGCCGAGCAGGCGCCCGGGGATGGCCCAAGCGCCAGGTCGACAGACCGGCCGACCGGACAGACACCCGGCGCGGGCGGGCCGCCGACGGCCCAGCCCACCACGGCCCCCGCGCCGACCGAACCGCCCAGCGGATCGGCCGGGGCACCCGGCCCGACGGCAACCCCTGGCCACGCACCGACCCCTCCGGACCAGGGCTCGCCGAAACTGCCCGGCTTCTGGCTCCTCACCGCCGACGGATCGGTGCTCGCCCAGGGCGACGCGACGGCTGTCGCGAGCGGCCCGGCCGTCCCGGGCGCGGTCGCGATCGTGCCGACGGCGACCGGCCGCGGCTACTGGCTGGTCGGCCCGAGCGGCGCGGCCCAGTCGGTGGGCGACGCGGCGGCCTGGCCGAATCCGGGCAGCGCGGGAACGGTCGTCGCGGCCGCCGCCCGGCCGACCGGAGGCGGGTACTGGAGCGTCACCTCGGCGGGCACCGTCGTCCCGCACGGCGGCCTGCCCGAATACGGATCGCTGGCCGCGACGGCGCCGGTCGTCGGCATCGCCGCCACCCCGACCGGCGGCGGCTACTGGCTGCTCGACGCGGCCGGCGCCGTCCACCCGTTCGGCGACGCGGCCACGATCGCCCCCGGCGCCGCGCCCACCGGCCAGGCCTCCGGGCCGGACCGGGCCGTCGGCATCGCTGCGGCGCCGACCGGCTCCGGGTACTGGACGGTCACCGCGGCAGGCGCGGTCACCGCGCACGGGTCGGCCGGCCAGTACGGCTCGGCCACCGGGTCACCGGCCACGGTCGGCATCGCGGCGACGCCCACCGGACGCGGCTACTGGGTGCTCGACGCGGCCGGGGGCGCGCACCCGTTCGGCGACGCCGTAGCCGGCGGTGCCACCGTCCCCGCCGGCACCCGGGCCGTCGCGATCGCGGCCGTCCCATGAGCGCAGGAGGACGCGAGCGCAGGTCCCGTCCGGAGCTTGCGGAGGACGGGGCCGGAGCACGCGGCCGACGGAGCGAAGCAGGGACTCTGAGCGCAGGAGGACGCGAGCGCAGGTCCCGTCCGGAGCTTGCGGAGGACGGGGCCGGAGCACGCGGCCGACGGAGCGAAGCAGGGAGTCCGAGCGCGGGACCCGGCACGCGAGAGATCGGTTGGTGGCTGGATCAGCGGTCGGGGTGCCGTCAGCATGGGGATGTCCCCACCGGTCGGACGCCACCGGAGGCGTACCGTCAACGCTCCCGGAGCCGCCCGGACGGCGGGCCGGGCATCAGGTCGGAGGCCGTCATGCCGTCAGTCAGCTCACGGACCAGCACCCCGGCATCCACGCCGGGAGCTCAGCAGACGGGCGGTGCCCGCGCGGCGCGGCGGCGCGCCGGTGGTCTGCTGTCCCTGGCGATCGTGCTCGGCGTCGCCGCTGGCTGCTCCAGCGGCGGCGGCCCGGCGCCCGCGCCCGGCACCCCCACGGCCACCGCGGGCGCGGCGGCGTCGCCGAGCCCGCTCACGGCACCGAGCCCCAGCGAAGGGCAGGCGCCGAGCGCGCCCGCGTGGCCCACCGGCCCGACCTCCCTGGTCCGGGCCCCGGCGCCACCGCCCCGGCTGGTCGGCGTGACGGCCGCGCACGACCTCACGGCCGGGCTGAGCTTCGACCGGGTGGTGCTCACCTTCAACGGCGGGGTGCCCGGCTACACGGCGCACTACGTCAGCAAGGTGATCAGCCCGGGCGAAGGCTCACCGGTGCCACTGGCCGGGCAGGCGTTCTTCGAGATCGTGCTGCAACCGGCAACCGCCCACGACGACGCCGGCACGCCCACCGTGGCGAGCCCGATCGCCGCCGACGGACTGCCGGCCATCCGCCAGATCGCGCTGGCCGGCGACTTCGAAGGCTACGTGCACCTCGGCATCGGCCTGACCGGCGTCACCGGCTACCGCGTCACCCAGTTGACGGGCCCCGACCGGCTGGTCTTCGACTTCGCCGGCCAGGCCACCGGCGCGCCGTGACCGCCCACTAGATTCGAGCCGTGAAGCTCGCCCAGGTGACAGTGCTCGTCGAGGAGTACGACCCCGCGATCGCGTTCTTCACCGAGGTGCTCGGCTTCGAGCTGGTCGAGGACTCGCCGGCGACGACGAACGACGGCCGGCCGAAACGCTGGGTGGTTGTCCGCCCGCCGGGCGGCGAGACCACCATCCTGCTGGCCCGGGCCGACGGGGCCGAGCAGCAGGCGACCGTCGGCAGCCAGGTAGGCGGCCGGGTCGGCTTCTTCCTGCACGTCGACGATTTCGAGGCCAGCTACCAGCGAATGCGGGCCGCCGACGTGACCTTCATCACCAGCCCACGTACCGAGCCCTACGGCCGGGTCGTGGTCTTCCTCGACCTCGCCGGCAACCGATGGGACCTGATCGGCCCAGCCTGAGCCGCCGCGACCCGGTGGGGCCACTCCTTCAATGAGGGCAGGCGTTTGCGCCGCGGTAAGCCGTGCGAGAATCTCGTTTCCCGATTACTGTGACCGGCTGGCCGACCACCGAGCGCGCTCGTCCTCCCACCCGAGCGCCGCCGAGCGGGCGGCCGAGAACTCGACACCGCGACCAGCGGACACCCAGGGTCACGAGTGGCGACTTCGGGGCGGGTCGATGCCCCGCTATGTCGCACGTGTCAGGTATATGACTTAAGACAACCAAAGAGTCGCCCTGCGCGTCACTAAAGGGGGACGTGCGGCCGTCCGACACATCACAGGTGACCGGGGGGGACGTGGACTCACGCGGAGGCGCGGGAGCGTCGCGTGCACTGCCGCGCCCGTCCTCGCGGATGGCACCGCTGCCGGGCAGCCCACTGCGCCCGTCGGATCCCCGCGAGCTGGACGGCTACCAGTTGCTGCGCCGGCTCGGGGCCGGCGGAATGGGAACCGTCTACCTGGGCCGTTCCCCGGCCGGGCGCCGGGTCGCCGTCAAGATCGTGCGGGCCGAGCTCGCCGACGACCCCGAGTACCGCGCCCGGTTCCGGCGCGAGGCCGAAGTGGCCCGCCGCGTCGCCCGCTACTGCACCGCCGAGGTGCTCGACGCCGTCGACCCGCCGGACGGTGCGCCCTACCTGGTCACCGAGTTCGTCGACGGGCCGTCACTCTCCGAGACCGTGTCGCGACACGGGCCGCTCGGCTCGGCGGACGTGGAGCGAATCGCCGTCAGCGTCGCCTCCGCGCTGACCGTGATCCACGCTGCCGGGCTGGTCCATCGCGACCTCAAGCCGTCGAACGTCCTGCTCTCCAAGTTCGGCCCCCGCGTGATCGACTTCGGCGTCGCCTGGGCGGACGACAGCGTGACGGTCACCCAGGACCTGGTTGTCGGCACGCCGGCGTTCATGGCGCCGGAGCAGGCCCGCGGCCAGCGGGTGACCACCAAGGCCGACGTCTTCTCCTGGGGCGGTCTGGTCATCTACGCCGCGACCGGGCGGCGCCCCTTCGGCGGCGGCGCGGTGCCGGCCGTGTTGTACCGCATCGTGAACTCCGACCCCGACCTCGGCGGGCTTGACGACGGGCTGGCCGAGGTCGTGTGCCGGGCGATGCACCGCGACCCGGCCGAGCGCCCGACAGCGCCGGAGATCGTCACCCAGCTGCAGGCGCTCAGCACGATCCGGACCACGGCGCCGATCTGGATCACGCCGACGCCCGGCGAGCCGGCCGCCGAGGCCAGCGACGCCACCCCAGCCAGCGACACCACCCCAGCCAGCGACGCCACCCCAAGCAGCGACGCCACCCCAGCGAGCGAGGCCAGCCCGGCGGGCGGCGCCCGCTCGGCAAGCGGGACCGGCGGCGCCGCGGCTCGGGCAGCCGAGGCCGCGCAGGACGATTCCGCGGCGAGCGGGCCCGAGGGCGAGCCCGCCGCGGGCCTGGCCGCGGTCCCCGCGCAGCCGTCCGCCAGCGAGATCAGCGGCACCGCGCCGGCGGACCGGGCCCCCGATCCCGCCGGTGGAACGAGCAGCGACGGCGAGGCCCCGAGTAGCGAAGGCTCGAGCCTGGCTGGCGGCTCGGCCCCCGAGCAGGCGCGGACGCCGCAGGCAAAGGAGCTCCCCACGGCTGGCGTGGCCAACCTGGTCGCCGCGACGGCCGAGCCGCTCGACGCCCAGCAGAACGTCGCCCAGCAGAACGGCGCGCAGCAGAACGGCGCGCAGCAGAACGGCGCGCAGCCGGGCACGGCGGTGCCGGACACCGCCGACGCCTTCGCCGCCGAGGACGGCTCGGCGAGCGAGGACGGCGACGACGAGTCCGGGGGCGCGTCCGCCCCCGATACCGGCGACGATCCGACCGTCGGGACCGGCCCGCACGACCTCGACCACGAGGCCAGCGGGGACGACTTCACCTTCGACGACCTCGGCGGCCTGGACGATGTCGATGACCTGGACGACGTAGGTGACCTGGACGACGTGGAGCCCTGGGACGCGAACGGCGCCGAGCTTACCGTCGGTTACCTCGCCCGGCTCGAATCCGTGCTGGACCACTCCGGCGACCAGGGCTCCGCGGAGCGCGACCGGGTAGCCCTGGGCACCAGCGACTCGGGTGGCCGCTCGGTGAGCCAGCGGACGGTCGCCCTGCGCGGCGACGCGGCGCAGGTACCCGCGCTGACTCTGGAGACCCTCTCGCTGAGCGGCCGCGGCGGCCGTGACCTCGGCGGCCGGGACTATGCCGAGCAGCCGACGACGACGTCGGCGAGCCACGCCTGGCCGCGGCCTCGCCAGGACGGCCGGCTGGCCCGGCGGGTGCCCCCGATCGGCCGGCTGCCGTGGACGACCGTGATCAGCGCGTTCAGCGTCGTCGTCGCGCTGTGCGCGGTGGCGGTCGCGGCGATGGCCGCCCTGGACCACGGGCCGAACCGGCCGGCGACACTCACCCAGGCGACGCGGCTGACCATCCCGGGCAGCCTGGTCGGCCGCAACGTGAAGGAGGCGGAGGCTCGGCTGCGCAAGGCGGGGTTCGCCCACTGGCAGACCGAGATGACGCCGGACCTCAAGCCCACGGGAACCGTGCTGGCCGTCCAGCCGGGTGAAGGCGTCCAGGTCGAGGCCGCGGACACGGTCGTCCTCATGGTGTCCGCCGGGATGGCGTCGGTCCGAATTCCCCAGGTCATAGGCCTCACCGACATCGCGGCCAGGTCCAACCTCCAGGATCTGGGCCTGACCGTCGTCGTGCGCACGTTCACCGGGCCGGCCAACGTCGGCCCCGGCGAAGTCGCGGCGATCGACCCGGCCGCCGGCGTCGAGGTGCCGCCCGGCTCCACCGTCACGATCAGCGTGGTCCCGCGGCCCGGCACCAGGTCGATGGCCACCGTGCCGAACGTGGTTGGCAAAGCGCTGAGCGACGCGCAGGACGCTGTCCGCAAGGCCGGGTTCAGCGACGTCGCGGTCGCCTACAAGTCCGCGACGGATCCGGCGGGCACCGTCACCGCGACCGATCCGGCCAGCGGCACCTCGGTAGCGAAGAACGCCACGGTGACGCTGACGGTGTCCACCGGCCCCGGCCAGACCGCGGTGCCGGACGTCGCCGGCCGGACGGAGACCGACGCGGGCAACGTCCTGGGGGAAGCGGGGCTGGCCTTCACCGTCAGGCAGGACACCGGCCCGTCCACCGTCAAGGCGGGGCTGGTCGAGAGCGTCGACCCGGCGGCCGGCACGCAGGTCCCCCTGCACAGCTCCGTGACGATCACGGTGGTCAGCGGCCAGGTGGTGATGCCGGACGTCAGGGGGAATCAGCGTGCCGACGCCGCGCGAGTGCTCGCCTCCTACGGCGTGAACGTCGCGGTCATCGAGCAGGCCAGCGGTCAGCCGGTCGGCACGGTGCTCTCGCAGTCGGTCGCGTCCGGTTCCATGGTCAACCGCGGGAGCACGGTCACGCTGGTGGTCGCCAAGGTAGCGGACTCGCCGACCGGCAGCGGCCCCACGTCCGGCCCGCCGTCGAACCCGCCCACCGGTCCGCCCACCGGTCCCCCGACCACCACGACGCCGACCTCCCCACCCGTCTCGCCGACGTCCTGAGTCCGTCGATGTCCCGCCTGATCCAGCCGTCCGCACCGGTCCTCGGTGCCGGGCCGGGTCAGTACCACCGCTGCCGCCCTCCTGCGCGTCAGGCCCGGCGCCTCCCGTCGCGTCGCGGCCCTCGCCCGCGGCGCGGCTCCCGCGGCCCGTCAACGGGACGGCGCCGGAGAGGTCCGCCGGCGGCGAGTCCGTCGACAGCGGTAAAACTGGCGGACTACCCCGGTACGATTGTCACGCAATCGGTAGCGATCTCGGCACGGTCGGCGAATTCTTGCGACGGATATACGGAGGTCCTAGTCTGGCTGTCGGTCAAGAGGACTGTGTCAAGGCCTGGCTCGCCGTCCGGCAACCTTCGCGCAAGGTGCCCCAGGAACGACCTGATCGCCGCCGGTGACGGCCGATGGCGGTAACGCGGATCTCCCGGACCGGGCACGGTCGCGGGGGTCCACCGAGGCCCCCGGAGGTTGACGTGTCCGTGCCCCCGAACTCCACCCGCGCCGAACTGCTGGCCGTCCTCGGAGCCGAACCGGATGCCTCCCTCGCGGCCGCCTACCCGGCCTACCTCTCCCGGCGCGCCCAGTTGCTCGCCGCCGACCCCGGCCGCCCCGGGCCGGAGGCTGCCCGGCTCGCGGAAGTCGCCCGGCTCGACGACGCGTTCACCCGGCTGCACGCCGCGGCCGACGTCGAGCACCGCCTCGGCCGACGCGAGCCCGCCGAGATGCGGATCGGCGTCGAGGGCGCGACGGTCCTGGTCTGCCCGGCGCCCGCCGGCACCGCCGAAGGGGAGTTCCCTTTCGCAGGCGTCGAACGAGTGCATGTGCTCACCGCGTTCAACCCACGTGGCCAGCGGCGGCGCCCGCACGAGAACGCGAGCCGGCAGCGCGCGCTGGCCGGGCGGGTCGCCACCGCCGGCCTGATCTCGTGGCCGGCCGTATCCGGTGACGGGCGCGCCGAACCGAGCATCGCCGTCGCCGGGCTGACGAGGGCCGAGGCTCGGGCGCTGGGCCTGGAGTTCGGCCAGGACGCCGTCGTCGAGTGGACCCGGACCGCCTGGTCGCTGGTGCCCTGCGACGAGCTCGTCGCGCCGCGTGAGCTGGGCTGGCGCAGTTCCCGGCTCGCCGAGGCGCTGCCCGACCCTATGGCGGCCGCCCGGCGCGCCGAGGTGGCGCCACACGCGGTGAGAACCGTCCCCGCGCCAGCGGACGCGCCGGTCCGGGCGGAGTCCGCCCGGTCGGCCGACGACGGTCAGCCGGGTGAGATCGAGGAGGCACGGGACGCGGGCCAGCCGGACGGCCGGCTCACCGAGTCCCGCGAGCTGCTCGTGGCCGAGGCCGTGCTGGCCCTGGCCGCGCACGAGGCCGAGTCCGCGGCGATCGCCCGGGCGCGGGAGCTCACGGCCGCCGCACGCCCGGAATCCGCCTCGGCCGGTCCCGAGGGTGAGGCCGCCACGGCGCAGCCGGCCCGCCCGACCGACCCCGGCTCGCGGCCGGCGGCGGCTGGCCCGGCGCCGGGCGGCACGGCGGCCGGCGGGACGGCGGCCCCGCGTAAGGCCGATCCGGCGGCCGGCAGCGGCGCAGCGGATCCGCACGACCTGCCGGCCTCGCACGGAGGAAACGGTGAGTAACGCGATCGCGTTCAACACCGGTCTTCCGCTCGCCGCCGAGCTGCGCGCGCAGCTGCTGCGTGAGCTCGGCGCCGAGGACGAGTGGGTCGGCCCCGGCCCGGAGGGCACCGGCCTGCTCTGGCGGCACAGCGAGCTCGGCACGCTGCTGGAGCTGCTTCCGGTGGCCGGCGGAGCCTCCTCCGTCGCCGTGCTCCGGGTCACGACTCCGGTGTCGACGATCGGCGACCCCGACCGGGCCCTGGCACTGTGCCAGCGGCTGAACGCCGAGAGCACGCTGAACCGCTGGGTAGCCGGGCCCTGGCCCGCGATCCCCGAGCGGGCCGACCCCGAGGACTCCGACGACGAGGACGACGAGCCGGGCACCCGGATCAGTCTCCCCGACACCGCACCCGAGCTGGCCTCGTTCCCCGCCGCCTCGGCGGAGCCGGCGGCCGCCGCGGGGTCCGCCCAGCCCGAGGCCGGCACGCGAGACCAGGCACCTCCACCCGCCGAAGCCTCGGCGGGCGGCGACGCGCAGGACTCCGCGCCGAACGGCGACGAGGCGGACGGTGACGAGACCGCCGGTGACGTGCCGGACGCGCTGTACCTGTCCTGCTCGTTCGTCGTCGGCAGGATGGAGCAGGTCGACGAGGACGACGACGTGGACGACGACGACGATGATGACGAGGACGACGACGACGAGGTAGCGCTCGCGGGCGCGGGGCTCGCGGCCCTGGCCGTGGCGGCGGTCGGCGACCAGATAGCGACCGCGGTCGCCGCGCTCGGCGCCGGCCTGCACGACGAGATCGCGGGCGTGCCGTTCGTGGCCCGCGACGACGAGGGCCAGGCCCGGCCAGGGCGGCATCGCGTCACTCAGTATCACGACCTGCTGCATGCCGGCGCCGACGCGGACAACACACCCCTGTGGCGCGGCCTGTTGGCCGCGTTCGACGAGCTGCGCTACGACCAGGAGAGCGACGGCGGTCCGGTATGGGGCGCCGGCGACGGCCGCGGCTTCCGGTGTGAGGTCCCGTTCAGCTGGGGGCCGTTCTACACGCCGGACGACCGGCCGGTCGAGGTCGTGACCGCGCGCGAGCCGGCGCCGCCCGGCCTGCTGACCAGCGTCGTGCTGGCAAGCCGGCAGGACCCGCATCCGGAGGCCGGCGAGGGCCTGCTGGTTACCATGCGCACCCCCGTCACCGTCCGGCCGACCGACGACGTCGCCGGGCTGCTCGCCACCCTCAACACCCAGGACGCGCACGATCCCGGGGCCGCCCACGGCGTCGGAGTGTGGCTGCTGCGCGGCGGCGCGCCCACCTGGACCGTGTTCCTGCCGAACGCCCTGATGGCCGGCAGCCCCCGCACGACGGTGGGGCTGCTGCGCGAGGTGCTGCTGGCGGCGGCCGGGGCGTCGATGCTCGCCCGCCGGGCGCTGCTGTCCAGCGAGGAGCTCCTGGCGGCCGACCGGTATCCGATCGGCCCGTCGTCGCGACGGCCCGCCGGCCTCGCGTTCGCGGCCAGCTCGACGGCGTGTGACGAGCCGGCCCTCGCGCTGGACTCGCTGTACACCTCGCTGGTCGGCCCCGACGTCGACTGGTCCGTGCTCGACGCGGCCGGCTTCGACTGGTGGCCGTACCGGGGCCGCCAGCGGCTGCGGATCACGCCGCGCCCGGTCCCGGACGGCCGGCGCGCCGCCACCCTGCGGATCTCGACCGAGGTGGCGAGCGGTGTGCCGGCCACGGCGGAGGTCCTGCGGCTGCTCGCGCGGCGCAACGCGGGCGACGGCCGGTCCGCGCTGGTGCTCGACCCGGCGGCCGGAACGGTGGAGACGGTGGCCCGGATCCATCTCGGTCCGGCGCTCTGGTCGCCAGACCGGGCCTGGGCCCGGCTGGTCGCGGTCGACCAGCTCATCCGCGCCGAGGAGTCCGCGGCCGCCCTGGTCGGCCTCGGCGGGCCGGCCCGGGGCGCCGTCGCCGCGGACTCCGCGCACCCGACGAACGGCCCGCGCCCCACCAGGGACATCCTGTTCGACTCCCGGCTCGACATCCGCCGCGGCGCGCGGGACGCGACCGACGACCAGCCCGCCGTCCGCCCGCTCGTGCTGCCGGTGGCGCTGACCGCGCTGATGGCGCCGCCGCACCGGGTGACCGGCCACGAGCCGGGCCGCGCCCTGACCGCGGAATGGTGGACGAGGACGTACGACCCGTCCGGCCCGGCGGCCCGCTGCCGGACGGAGCTCACCGCCCTCGACGACCCGGACATCGGCCCGGGCGTACGGGTGCGCACCTACCTCGACTACCTGCCCGGTGACGTCGACGAGCGGGCGGCCTGGTGCAACGACCGCAACCAGACGCTGCTGGTCGAGACCGCGGTAGACGACCTGACCGTGGTCGGCGGCTGGGGCCTCGACGCGACCGACACCCCCTGCCTGACCAGCTGGTTCTTTCCGGAGACCATGCTCGGCGACCACCCGGACGAGGTCGCGGCGACCCTCGGCCGCCTGATCCGCTACCAGCAGTGGATCGTCTTCGTCAGCCTGGCGGACTCGCCGGTGGCACCGCTGACGGACGCCCGCACGGCCGCTGAGCTGGCCGCCGGCCTGCCATCACTGTTCGGCGCGTTCCGGGCGGTGCTCGACTACCCGGCGGGCCTGACGCTCACGGCCACCGTGCCGGCGGCGGCCCGGCCCGCACTTGGCCAGAGTGTCCGGCCCGCTCTTGGCCAAGATGTCCGGCCCGCTCTTGGCCAAGATGTCCGGCCCGCTCTTGGCCAAGATGTCACAGCCGCACCTGGCCGGGATGTCGCAGGCGGGACGGTGTCCGTCGAGCTGGCCCGGCCGGTCACGCCGCCGGTACACGAGGAGCTGATGAGCTGGCCCCGGCTGGCCGAGCCGGTCAGCGGCCCGCAGCGGCCGCGGCTGGTGACCCGCCTCGACGCGCCGCTCGACGGCCTGCGCGGCCCGCTCGCGCTGCTCCTGGCCGCGGTCACCGCCGGCAGCCGCACCTGGCTGCCCGATCTGAGCGCCGTGGCGGACCCGACGCGGCCCGGGCCGAAGCCGCTGACCGTGCCGGGCCGCCTAGGCAACGCATTCCGGGACGCACACGTCCGGGACGCCCTCGGCCGGCTGCTGTTCGACGGCCAGATCACCGACGACGGCAACGGCACCGGATTCCTGGTGCTGGCCGAGCCGAGCGCGCCGGTCGAGGTGGACGCCGACGGCCCGGGCGCCTCGTCACCGGGGCAGCGGGAGGCCGTGGCGGGCTTCGGGCCGGGCGACGGGCCAGAGGCCGAGTTCTCGTTCACGTTGGACGACGAGGTCGGGCTGGGCCGCCGCGCGCCCGGAACCGTCGCCCGGCTGGCGCCGCCATGTCCCGGCGAGCACCCGTTCTACGGCACGGGCACACTGGTCCTCGACACCCATCTGGACCCGGCGCTGCTGCACCCAGGCGGCCTGGAGCGACTCGGTGGACTGCGCCGGGTGAGCCAGCTGGACCGGCTGGCCGCGTTCGACGACGACGGGCCTGGCGGTGCCGCCCCGCTGGCCGATGACGCCGAGCTGACCGCGGCCCTGCTCGCGATCGGTGGTCTCGCGCCCGCGCAGACCTGCGGCGCGTGGATCGCGCACGAGAAGACCGGCACGCTGACCTACCGGATCTGCCTGCCGCCCTCGTGCCTGCTGTGGCCGGCTCCGGAAGCCGTCGGCTCGGTCATCGACGCCGCCTGGCGGATCGCGATCGCCCAGGCGCGCGCCGCTGCCCGCCTTCTCACCAGCCGGGCGATGGCCGGGGGGCAGTAAGCAGCGCCTCGACAGCAGCGGGCTGGGACGGGGCCGGCATCACCCGATCCGCGCCGAGCGCTCAGACCACTCGCGCCCAACCTGCTGTCAGGATCAACATGCTCTGGGCAACCAATGCCAGGCTCCCGACCAGGCAAGGGCAACCGCTGCCCGGAGGCCAGCGCGGGCACGGCCGGTGGTCATACGGTCGAGGCCGTCGAGCGCCGCACTCACCCGTGCGGCTCGCCCAGTTCCCCGGAGGTCTCATGACGACGTCGGCGGTCGACGCGGGCAGCGCGTTGCTGATCCAGCGCTGCGTGACCTGTCGTCTCTGGACGCATCCGGAGACCGAACGCTGTCCTCACTGCGAGGGAACGCTGCTCGCGGAACCGGTGAGCGGGGACGGCACGGTCTTCACCTTCACCGTCAATCATCACGCATTCCAGCCGAAACCGCCGGCTCCCCACATCATCGCCGCGGTCGTCGAGCTCGCCGAGCAGGCGGACCTGCGGATGGTGACGAATATCGTCGGCTGCCGGCCAGAGGAGGTATCGGTGGGCATGCCGGTGCGCGCCGTCCTCGAACAGCGCACTAATTCGCCGGTGCCCGTTTTCCGCAAGCGCTAGCCGAGCGCAAGGGGGAATGACCGGCGCGGAAACCGGTCAGGCCTTGGTCAGGTAGGTGGCGATGTCGCCGATGCTGCGCTCGATCCTCCGCAGGGTCACGAGGATCTGCGTCGGAACGTCGGCAGACGCCTTGACCAGGCTGACCGGGGCCTGCCGCCGGTCGTTCCACCGGTTCGCCGGCTCATCCTGCCTCGGGTAATCCTCGCCGAGCAGAATGCGGACGAGATGCTCGCCCGGCCAGCCCAATGCTCGGGACACCGCGGCGAGCGTGGCGTCCTGCGCCCGGCGGGAACCGTTGCCGCGCCGCAGAATCCGCAGCGTCGCGACGGAGACTCCCGAGGCGAGGGCGAGCTCGTGCTGGCTTACCCGCAGGTCCGACATCCGCGCTTCGATCGCGGCGGCGACGGCGGGCCAGTCCTCGTGAACCGCCCGGAGGCGCCGTTCCCCGTCTTTTGACATGTAGCAAAATCTATCACGCAAATCAACCGGTGATCATCGGGGGTCGGCGGAATGCGGTACCGAGAACGCGGCACCTGTTGGGGCCGCCGCCGGGGCGGCGGCCGCCTCGACCGGAAAGCCCTTGCGGCAGCGGAATTCAGACCGAATGCAGTGTGCATTCTTCAGCTCGCCCGGACCTCCGCCAAGCCGGGCCCTGTCGGAGGCGACGACGGAAAAGGCTCGGTACCACCACTGCCACTCCGTCGGCCGCGCGCTCCGGCGAGACCTCCGCACGCCGCCTCCTGCGTGTCAGTACCACCGCTGCCACTCCATCGGCGGCATGCTCCGGCCTCGCCCTCGCTACGCTCCGGCGAGACCTCCGCACGCCGCCTCCTGCGTGTCAGTCAGTAGGTCAGCCTGGTGATGGCGGTCGGGACAAGCCTCGCGACAAGCCGGACGCCGACCGGCTCTGCCGGGCGCGCGAGCGCCGCCGGCGCAGGCTCGCCGGCGTCCGCCGGGCAGCCACCCGACAGCTCACCGCCACCCGACAGCTCACCGGCGGCCAGCAGGTGCGCGGTCCCGTGGATCTCGATCGCCGACCGCGGGTCGGCGAGGTCGAAGACGGACACGCTCACCGGCGCGTCCCACGCCAGCTCGCTCCGCGGCCGCCGGGGGGCGACGATCGAGAGCAGCAGCGTCTCGCCCTCGCGGCGCACCCCGACGACGCGCGAGTACGGCTCCCCGTCCGGGCCGACCACTGCCAGCGTGGCGACGCTCGGCCCGTCGAGCATCGCGCGCAGCTCCTCCCGGACCGTCGCGTCCCGTAGCTCGACCTCAGGGACCGCCGCGGCCTCGGCGGCCGTCCCGCGCCTGGCTCGCGCCCTGATGTGGGTGAGGCGCCAGGCGACCAGCCCGAGCAGGGCGGCGGCCGGAATCTCGACGAACACCGCGGTCGCCAGGCTGGCGAGGAAGTCGTCGGTCCCACTGGCCAGCGCCAGGTCGAACCACGCATCGCAGAGCAGGAGGGTCGCGCTGACGATGGAGGCGGGCACCACCGTCCAGCGGTCGCGCAGCGCACTGATCCCGGTGGTCGCGAGCGCGCCCAGCTCCGCGACGTCGAAACCGGTCCAGGCGAGCCGCCAGCCCCCGGTCTCGTAGTGCTTCGGCAGGCTGAGCGCCAGAGCGACAATCCAGGCAATGAACGCGGCGCAACTGACGAGCAGCGCGACGCCGAGCCGGACGCGGCGCCGACGGGTGGCCGCCGGCAGCGGCGGGTGCGCAATGACCATGTCCGGCTCCCCTGAAGCTCAGGTCTCCAGTGCAGGTGTCCGGTCGTGCCTGGTCGAGGCCACGCCGGACGATCTCGGCGCGCCTCGGCCCACCCCCGCCGACACACTCCGTCGCGCCTCGGAGTGAGCGTCTGTAGGGACCAATGCGGGCCACCACACCCTTATGCCCACCTGGACGCAACTTTCGACCTGATGACACCGGCTGGACTTTCCCTCGCCCGTGGTGGCCAGGAGCCGAGCGGATCAGTACCACCGCTGCCACTCCGTCGGCTGCGCGCTCCGGCGAGACCTCCGCGCTCCGCCTCCTGCGTGTCAGAAGTGCCGCAACAGCTCGGTGAAGGACGTCAGGCGCAGCACGCCGGTGTCGTCGGGGTCGAGGTCGGCCTGGTCCAGCGCCCAGCTGTGCTCGTCCGGAATGTGCACCGCGCGCCAGCCCGCGGCCCTGGCCGGCAGGATGTCGGACTTCGGCGAGTTCCCGATCATCCAGGTGGTCGCCGGGTCGAGGCCCAGCCGCTCGGCGAGCCCGCGGTAGACCCCGACGTGCTTCTCCATGACGATATGGGTGCCGAGCGCGAAGAACCGGGCCAGCCCAGACGCGTCGATCTTGCCTTGCTGCTCCTCGTGCGCGCCCTTTGTCAGCAGCGCGAGGCGGTGCCGCGTGCCGAGCTCGCCCAGCGTCTCGGCAACCCCCGGCATGAGCTCCACGCGGTGGTCCGCCAGCGCGGCGGCGAGCTCGGCGATCTCGCGGCGCTCCCGCTCGTCGGCCGGCCGCTCGCGCAGCCGCTCGAACAGGTCATGCAGGCAGCGGAGGAAGACCTTGGTGCCGTAGCCGTGGACGACGATGTTCGCCGCCTGGATATCCAGCAGCATCGCGTACAGCGCGGCATGGTCGAGGGTCGGATGGGCGAGCCAGTCCAGGTAGTCGTGGACGACCCGCTCGAAGCGCTCATTGTTCGCCCACAATGTGTCATCAGCGTCGAAGACGAGCGTCAGCCGTGTCCCGTCCGGTCCCGCGTCCACAACCCGCGATCTGACCAGACGGTCGCGACGCCCGTCGACCGTTTTTCCGGGAATCCTCCGCCCGTGCGCCGAGGCCGACACCGAGCCGTGGCTGCGCGCGACCGTCACCGAAGCGGCGAAGCGGCCGGTCGCGGGCGTGTGGCACGCTGGGCCACGAGCTCCCGCCGGCTCGCTCCCGACACGCGAGAGGTGGTCAGGCCGGGTGAGTCAGATCGTCGACGGGCTGGTCAACCTTCCGCCATGGCTGGTCCTGCTGGTGGCCTTCGCGCTGCCGGCGGCGGAGGCGTCGATCTTCGCCGGGGTCATCTTCCCTGGTGAGATCGCCATCGTCATCGCCGGCGTGCTCGCTCACGACCACAAGCTGCCACTGTGGCTGGTGATCGTCGTCGGGACGGCCGGGGCAGTCCTCGGGGACAGCGTCGGCTACGAGGTCGGCGCCCGCTACGGTGACCGGCTGCTGGCGAAGCTGCCGCGCCGGCTGGTGAAGCCCGAGCACCTCGAGTCGGGCCGAGCACTGCTGCGCCGCCGCGGTGGCTGGGCGGTGCTGATCGGCCGGTTCGCCGCCGCGCTGCGCGCGCTCGTCCCGGGCCTCGCCGGCAACAGCCGGCTCCCCTACCGCACGTTCCTGCCGTTCAACATCGTCGGCGGCCTCGCCTGGGTGACGATGTCCGCCCTGATCGGCTACGTCGCCGGGGCGAGCTACCAGGCCGCCGAACACCGGCTCAGCCTGGTCTCCGGCGGTCTGCTCGCCCTGATCGTCGTCGCGATCCTCTACCGGACGGCACGCAACTCGAAACGGCTGCGCGCCTGGCTGGAGCGGCGCGGCGGCAGTCCGTGAGCCGAGCCGTGAGCGTTACCTGAGGCCGGCTGCGCGCGGCACTCAGAAGCGCTCGGAGGGCAGCCGCTCGGCCAGGCCACGCAGCGGCGCCGGATAGCCGATCGCGGCGCGTTCGCGGTCCGGCAGCCGCCACGGCCGGTGGACGGCGCCACCAGGCAGGTCGGCGAGCTCGGGCACCCACCGGCAGACGTAGTCGCCGGCCGGGTCGAAGCGTTCGGCCTGGCGCAGCGGGTTCAGGACACGGCCCGGTCGGCTGTCGGTGCCGGTCCCGCCCACCCACTGCCAGTTCAGGCTGTTGTTGGCCACATCGGCGTCCACCAGGTGCTCCAGATAGTGCGCCGCGCCAGCCCGCCAGTCGAGACCAAGGGTCCTGGTCAGGAAGCTCGCGGTGATCATCCGGGCTCGGTTCGGCAGCCAGCCCTCAGCCAGCAGCTGGCGCATCCCCGCGTCGACGATCGGGATCCCGGTCCAGCCCGCCCGCCAGGCGTCCAGCGCCTCCGGGTCGTCGCGCCAGTCCCGGGCACCGGGGCGGTAGTCCTCGTGCGCCGTCTCGGGGCGGGCCGCCAGAAGCTGGTAGAAGAAGTCGCGCCAGGCCAGCTGCCGCACGAACTCCCGCGCCCCGCCGCCCGGCCCCGCCTGGGCGGCGAGCTCGCGCGCGGACAGGCAGCCGAAGTGCAGGTACGGCGACAGCCGAGACGTGCCGTCGACGGCCAGCAGGTCGCGGCGATCGTCATAGCCATCGACGCCCCCGCGCAGCCACCGCCCGGCCCGCCGCCGCCCGGCGCCCTCCCCGCCGGGCAGCCCGCCCGGACTCGAGGCCGGCGCAGCGCGGGCCGGCTCGTCGTCGTCGAGCGGCGGCAGCCAGATCCGGTCCGGCGGCGCCAGGACGGCCCGCCGCGGTGCCTCGACCCAGCGCCGGTGGTAGGCGCCGAACACCGCGTAGTGATCACGGCCGGCGGGCGTCAGCCGGCGGGGCGCGACCACGACGTGCACCTCGTCATGGCAGCGCAGCTCCCGGCCGCGGGCCGCGAGCGCCGCGCGCAGCGCCTCCCGGCGTCGGCCTGCGTAACCGGAGCTGTCCGCGGCGATGTGGACCGTGGCCGCGTCAACCTGGTCCGCGAGGCGGCACACCTGGTCGACCGGGTCGCCATCCCGGACCACGAGCCGCCCGCCGAGCCCGCGCAGCGACGCGTCGAGGTCGGCGAGGCTCTCGGCCAGGAACCGCGGCCGCTCGCCCGCCGCGGGCAGCGAGGGGGCCATCGCGGTGTCCCGCACGAACAGCGGCACCGTGTGCTGGGCGCGCCGGGTGGCCGCGACGAGCATGGGATTGTCGTGCACCCGCAGGTCTCGGGTGAAGACGGCGACCGTGGTCACCATGTCGGCCCGGTCACGATGTCGGCCCCGTCATGGTTTCGACCCCGTCACCATGCTGGCCCGTCACCATGGCGGGCCCGTGGAGACCGGGAGCTCGGCCGCTCGGGTGATCCCGTGGGCCAGCCGGTCCAGCGCAGGGCGCCGGACCGGGGTGAGCGCCGTCCACAGGAGCTGTCCGAACAGCCCGCGCGGCTCGAAGACCGCGCGCTGCCGGTAGACGGAGCCGCCGGGCGCCGCCGTCGCGGACAGGTCCAGCCAGATTCGGCCGGGCCGGCGCGCCGGCCCGCGCAGCCGTAGCCGGCGCGGCCGCTCGACGTCGTCGACGCTCCATCGCCCGGGCAGCGCCCGGTGGTCGTGGCTGCCGGTGCCGGCGTCCTCGATGGCCCGCCACAGCCTGGCGGCGTCGGCGGGGGTGGCCAGCTCGCGGGTGTCCTGGTAGACGGTCCCGCCCGACCAGGCCGGGTCGGTGGGCAGCGGGTCCGACGGCGGGCGCGCGCGGGCCTGCGTCCTGCCACCCGACGCCGCGCAGGACGAGGGGGACGACGCGCCGGGCTCGCGGGTCCTGGCGCGGGCCAGCTCGACGGCCTCGTCGAACCCGGTCAGGCCGCCCGGCGGGTCGGGGATGTAGGCGGCGATGTCGTGGTCGTGGCAGACGACCTCGTGGACGAGCGAGGAGATCAGCGGCACGGCGATGCTGCGGGGCACTGGCGTCACGAGGTTGACCCACTGAGCGGACAGCCACGGCGTGAGCAGCGGCACCGGGATCACGGCCCGGCGCGGCAGGCCCGCGACGGCGGCGTAGCGCCGCATCATCGCGCGGTAGGTGAGGACTTCGGGCCCCCCGATGTCGAAGCCGCGGCTGACAGCGGCCGGTACCCGTTCGGCGGCCTGGGTCAGGTAGTAAAGCACGTCTCGGACGGCGATCGGCTGAACGCGTGTTCCCACCCAGCGCGGCGTGACCATGGCCGGAAGCCGCTCGGTCAGGTACCTGAGCATCTCGAAGCTCGCCGAGCCGGATCCCAGGACGACGGCGGCCCGCAGCACGACCGTGGGCACCCCGGAGCCGAGCAGGATGGACCCGACCTCCGCGCGTGAGGCGAGGTGCGGGGACAGCCGCTGCCCGGTCGGGCTGATCCCGCCGAGGTAGATGATCCGGCGCACGCCGGCCCGCCGGGCCTCGCGGGCGACGGTGTGGGCGGCGGCCCGGTCGCGCTCGACGAAGTCGCCGCGGTGCAGCGAGTGCACGAGGTAGTAGGCGACGTCCTGACCGGCGAGGGCCGCAGCCACCTGGCTGGGCTCGGTCACGTCCGCCGTCACCAGTTCGGCGTCGTCGCGCCACGGCGCGTCAGCCAGCTTGCCGGGGGCGCGGGCGGCGGCGCGCACGGTGTGTCCCGCGGCGAGCAGCTCGGGGACGAGCCGGCTGCCGAGGTAGCCGGTCGCGCCCAGGACGACGCAATTCACCTTGAGGTACTGCCCAGCTGCGCAGGCAACACAACCGAACACTCTATGTCGAAGTTCATGTTCGGACGGTAGATGAGCTGCCGGGAGGGAAACCCCGGAGGGGAGGTCGAGATGGCGGGCAGTCCACGGTCGGGGGCACGGGTGATCGAACCCGATCGCAAGGTGACGGACCTGCTCGACGTGCTGCGCCAGCATCTCGCCATGGACGCGACGGCTCTCGCCATCTGGCTCGACGGGCAGCTCGTGATCCAGCTCTTCGCCGGGGACGGCCGAGGCTTCGGGCTGACGCCCGGAACGACCGTCCGAGGCGGTGACGAGCTCTACCGGGACGTCGTGGAAGGGCGCATCCCCGCTCTGTCGAACAACGTGGACGCCGAGGGCCGGTCCCGCGACTCCACGGTGCTGAACGCGCTCGGCGTCGGCGCCTATGTGCTGGCGGCGCTCACGGACCCGCGCGACGAGCCCTACGGTCTGCTGTGCTGCCTGGCACACGGCTCGTGCCCGGGCCTGCACGACCGGCACCGCCAGTTCGTCGACCTGATCGTCACCTTCCTGCGCGACTCGCTGCTGGACCTGCGGCAGATCTGGCAGACGCGCAGCCAGATCTGGTCACGGATCAGCGACCTGATCGACGCCGGCGGCCCGAAGATCGCCTTCCAGCCCATCGTCCGGCTCGGCACAGGCGAGATCGTCGCCCTGGAGGCGCTGGCCCGCTTCCCGCCGCGCGGCCACGGGGCGGCCCACAGCACGGAGGACTGGTTCCGTGACGCGCGTCTGGTCGGCCTGGGCACCGAACTGGACCTCGCGGCACTCGGGCGGGCGGCCGAGGCGCTCCCCCGCCTGCCGAAGCACCTGAAGCTGGCCGTGAACTCCGCGCCGAGCACGTTCGCGAGCGGGCTGGTCACCTTCGTCCGGGACCTGCGCGACCACAACCGGCTCATCATCGAGATCACCGAGCAGGAGACCTACCCCCCGGAGCCCGGCATGCTGCTGGCCGTCAGCCAGCTGCGCGAGCTCGGTGTGCGGATCGCCATCGACGACGCGGGCACCGGGTACTCCGGGCTGGAGAAGCTCGTCCAGCTGCGGCCGGACGTCATCAAGATCGACCAGGTGCTGACCCGTGGCGTCGACCGGGATCCCGCGCGGCGGGCCATCATCACCGGCCTGGTCCGGCTGGCCGGCGAGCTGGCCGGTGTCGCCATCGCCGAGGGCATCGAGTCACGAGCCGAACGAGACGCGATGATCAGCGCCGGCGTCCGCTACGGCCAGGGCTACTACCTCGGGCGGCCGTCATCGACTCCGCTGCCAGCCGCGCCGGTCCGCGTCGGCGCCGGCTTGCCCTGAGCGCAGGCGGCGGCGAGCGGAGGTCCCGTGCGAGGAACGAGCAGGGGGCCATAGCTCGCGGCCGCCGGAGCGAAGCAGAGGCACTGAGACACCCTCTGTCAACCTCTTCAGGCAGCCTCCTTCTGTCCGTGGTTGCGCAGGCGGCGGCGAGCGGAGGTCCCGTGCGAGGAACGAGCAGGGGGCCGTAGCTCGCGGCCGCCGGAGCGAAGCCAGACGCACTGAGCGGTCCGCCGCGGCGCGCCGCGGGGCTGGCGGGCGCGGCGGATGACCGATGGCGCGCGGGAACGCCAAAGGAACGACTCGTCCGTAGAGTCCTCGATGAACCCCGGCTCAACCCGGCGCCTGGCGCGCCGGGTCTCTCAAGACGGAGACAGCGATGACTCTGACCATCGGCGACACCGCGCCCGACTTCGTGGCCGCGACGACCGAGGGCCCGATCAGCTTCCACGAGTGGATCGGCGACTCGTGGGCGGTGCTCTTCTCGCACCCGAAGAACTTCACCCCTATCTGCACGACCGAGCTCGGCTACGTCGCGTCGATCAAGCCCGAGTTCGACAAGCGCGGCGTGAAGATCATCGGCCTGTCGGTGGACCCGGTCGAGCTGCACGCCGACTGGGCCAAGGACATCGAGGAGACCCAGGGCACCGCGCCGAACTACCCGCTGATCGGCGACTCCGACTTCACGATCTCCAAGGCCTACGGGATGCTCGGCGCGGACGTCAGCGGCGACCCCGCCGACCGGACCGCCGCGGACAACCAGACCGTCCGCAACGTGTTCGTGATCGGCCCGGACAAGAAGATCAAGCTGATCCTGGTCTACCCGATGACGACCGGCCGCAACTTCGACGAGGTCCTGCGGGTCATCGACTCCCTGCAGCTGACCGCGAAGCACAAGGTCGCGACCCCGGTGAACTGGAAGCAGGGCGAGAACGTCGTCATCGCCGGCTCGGTCAACAACGAGCAGGCCAAGGAGCTCTTCGGCACCTGGGAGGCGCCGAAGCCCTACCTGCGCATCGTCCCGCAGCCCAGCGCCTGACAGCGGAGTCGGTAGCGGCTCGCGCAGGGTTGCGATCCGCTGCCGTCGATCCCAAAGCCCGGCGCGTCGACACGGACGCCGGCCGCTTCGAGGGCGACCTCTGGTCGTCGTCCTCGGAGCGGGCCCGACCCGTCGGCGACGCCGGGCCTCCCCGAGGCCAGCTGACGGAAACGGCTGGGCCGCTGGCCGGCCGGGCCTGCTCGGCCGTCGGCGTGAGTGCTCCCAGCTGTGCCGTCAGCTGGCTGTGGCCGCGGTGGAGGCGGGAATCACCGCCCAGCGGAGGCCGTCGCGTAGTGCCGGACGCCAGACGCCGTAGTCGTGCCCGCCGGGCCGGAGTCGCAGCGTGACGTCGAAGCCGCCGCGGTGCGTGAGCAGCGCCGCCATTGTGCGGGTGTCGCGCAGGGCGTCGTGGTCGTCGCGGCCGCAGTCCAGCCAGATCCGCATCGGTGGGGTCGGTCGGAGCTCGGTCGCGTAGCGGACGGGGGTGTTCGCCGCGGCGACCGCCGCCAGGTCAGGCCGGGGGCCGAACAGTGCGGCCATGCCGCCGCTGTGGGTGGGTTCGTCCAGTGCGGACATCGCCACGATCGTCTCGACGAGGTCCCGGTGGCGCAGCCCGAGGTTGAGCGCGCAGAACCCACCGGCGGACATCCCGGCGAAGACCCGGTCGGCCCGATCGGGAAGGGTACGTAACCGCGCGTCCACGCTGGGGATGACGTCGTCGATCAGATAGGTCTCGATGTGTTCGCCGGGCCGGTCGACGCACTCGCTGTCGTCGAGCCAGCCGTGGCTGAGCCGCGGGGCGACGAGGATGGCTGGGTCGTGGGCGTCGGCGAGCAGCGCGCCGACCACCGCGGCCCGGTTCGCCCGGTACCAGTCGACCGGCGCACCCGGGGTGCCATGCAGCAGGTAGACCACGGGAAACCGCGCATGGGGGTCGGTGAAGTACTGCGGCGGGAGGTAGACCAGCGCCCCGTGGGTACCGAAGCCGCTCCGCGGGCCGGCGACGGGCAGGGTGATGACAGATCCGTGGGGGTGCGGACGGGCCGGCACCTGGGCGACCGCGTCGCGCACCGGCGCCGCCGGCCAGGACCGCACCCCGATGACGTCATCGACGCGGGGAAGGTAGCCGAAGTGGGCGTTGACCAGATCCGCCGCCGTCGCGAGCGTGACCAGCACGGCGAGGGTACCGACGCCGATCGCGCCGCCGCGCCCCCGCCCTCGACGGCCCAGCCAGATACAGCACGCCCAGCAGGCCAGCGACAGGCCCGCCAGCGCCAGCAGGAACCACTTCCCGATAACGACGACTGACCCCAACACCCACCCCCAGACCCTCGATCCGAGCCGTGCATGGCCGGCATCGCATCCTCGCTCCAGTCGAACCGTAAGTCACGGGATGACCGAATCGCACCCGGTAGCGGCCTCCGAAGGGCCCGGTAGGGGCTCGAGCGCGTCCCGAACGGTTCACAGGGGATGCCGCCAGCTGTCGCTCCCGGACAGCCAGCGCCGTCTTGGCCACAGCTGCCACCGGCCTCGAGACGCCCGGCGTGACGGTTATGCGTCAGCTGGAGCCGAGCCGCCGAATTCGTTAGCCGAACCCCGAGGTCACCGCAATGAGTGACTAATCGTATCGGCACTTTCTCCCTCCGCGACCGGCATGAACCCCTGCCGTCCTCTCGCAGGCGAGGTCCCATCATCTGCGCGGTGAGCGAGAGCGCGGAGGTGGGCGGAGGTGCGGCCGCCACCGGTGGCATCCTGCGGCGGTCAGCCGCATTAGCGGGGCCGCGATCCGGCCCTGCCGGCCTGGCAGCCTCGTCGGCGCCAGCAGACGTTTACATCCGGACCATTGACGACCAGCCAGATCTCGCCTCGGCGCTGTCGGAAGCGCGGCGCGGTGACGAGTCGGCTTTCAGGCTGATCTATCGGACGATTCAGCCAGGCCTGTTGCGGTACGTCCGGTTGTTGGTCGGCAACGACGCCGAGGACGTCGCCGCCGAGGCTTGGCTGCGGATCGCTCGGGACCTGCGATCGTTCCGTGGGGACGTCGACGATTTTCGCGGCTGGGCGGCCACGATCGCACGCCATCGCGCGCTTGACCACCTGCGCCAACGACATCGCCGCCAGCGCGACGACGTACCGGTCGAGATGGTGATGACGGAGCTGGCCGCGCCCGACGACACCCCTGGAAGCGCGATGGAGGCGATGTCCACCGAGGCGGCGCTACGGCTGATCACCGGTCTGCCGTTGGACCAGGCGGAGGCGGTGCTCCTGCGGGTGGTCATGGGACTGGACGCGAAGACCGCGGGTCGGGTCTTGGGCAAACGCGCCGGCGCGGTCCGCACCGCGGCGCACCGGGGGCTGCGCAGGCTCGCCGAACAGCTCGGGGAGCGAGTGATCACCGGACCTGAGACCGGAGGCAGGTGAACATGATCGGGGTGACCGTGCGTGACGATGACCATGGCCTCGGGCCAGGTGTAACACCGCAGAGGGCTTCGACGCTGAAGGACGTGAGATGAGCGCACACCGACCCCGTCGGATTGGCCGGGGCGCCGCGGAGCGGATGCTCCGCGGCGGTCCGGTCAACGCTGGGGCCGGTGCGGATCCCCTCGCCGACCTGCTCGCCGCCGCGGCCGTTCCGGCCCGCGATCGCGAGCTCGACAGCGAGGAAGCGGCCGTGGCCGCCTTCCGGGAGGCGCGTCTCGCCCACGTCACCCAGCCGCGAAGGAAACCTGTGATCAAGATGCTGCTTGCACGACTGCTGACCATGAAGGTCGCCGCCCTGGCGGCCGGAGCGACGGTCATCGGAGGTGCCGCTGTGGCTGCCAGCACGGGAGTGCTGCCCGGTGTCGGCGGAGGTGGCAGCGCCGCTGTCTCCCCCACGTACTCCGCCACCTACGTCCCGTCGATCAAGGTCCCGCAGGCAGACGCGTCGGTCTCGGCCTCGGTGCTCGCGTTGTGCCGCTCCTACCAGGCCGCCGCGGCGACCGACGCCAGCGCGGCTCTCGCCTCCCCGACCATGAGCGCACTCGTCAGTGCCGCCGGCGGCACTGGCGAGGTCGGCCCCTTCTGCGTAAAGGCACTGCGTGCTGAGGGCGACGGCATGGTGACACCAGGCGCCGGTGCTGGCGCGAACGCGGGGCCGGACGGCGCCGCGGCCGGGGTCGCAGCGAGTCCGGGCGCGAGCGTGACCCTGGACACGGAGCCGACCGGCGCCGGTGTCGGCGCGCAGGTTCCGGGAGCGGGAGCGGGCGCGAGCGCGGGGCCGCAGGGGGCGGGCGTCGTCGTAGCGCCGGGTGCGGACGCGAACGCGGGCGCCTCCGGCGCCGGCGTCGGCGCGGGGGTGTCGGTTCATCGCTGACCGCCCGGTCTCGCGGGAGGTCTGGTAGATCGCTCGGCGGAGCCAGCCGCGATCAGCCAGACCTCCGCCGCTGGTCAGCGGGCGCGGCGTGCGCTGAACATCGCGGCGCTGTGGGTTGGCCGCGACCCGGGTCGCGGCGCGGACGACGGGGCCTCGTGATCGGGTGAGCTGGTACGCGCCGTGGTCGTGGGTGTTCGAGACGCCGTGGCCCGCCCGGCAGACGCCGTGGCCCGCCCGGCGCGGTGGCTCTGGCCTCCGCCTGGGCGGCGTCCACGCCGTCTGCCCGTTCGAGGTGTCGGCTCGGTGCCACGGTTTGCGTCAACCGGCTTGCGCCCGGCTGGACTGGTCTTGGTCTCCGCCTGGATCGCGACCACGGGGCTGGTGAGCGACCGAGCACCCGGGGCGAGCGTGGCGAGTATCGGGTGATCGGCGGACGCGACCCGCGTGGTCGTCGGCCTGATGCCGGCGGCGCGAGCCAGCTGGGTGACCTCACGGATCTGCTCCGTGGTCGCCATTGTGATGACGGTGCCGCTGTTGCCGGCGCGCGCGGTGCGCCCGGAACGGTGCAGGTATGACTTGTGGTCCGCCGGTGGATCGGCGTGGATGACGAGGGCCACGTTGTCGACGTGGATGCCGCGGGCGGCGATGTCCGTGGCGACCAGCGCCGAGGCCCGGCCGGTGTGGAAGTCCTCGAGGTTGCGGGTACGGGCGTTCTGGCTCAGGTTGCCGTGCAGCTCGACCGTGGGCACGCCGGCGCGGTTGAGGTGGCGGGCCAGCGCCTTGGCCCCGTGCTTCGTGCGGGTGAACACGACCGTGCGGCCCGGCGCGCTGGACAGGTCGACGAGCACGGCCAGCCGGCCGTCCTTCTCGACGTGCAGGACGTGATGCGTCATGGTCCCCACCGGGGACTGGGCGGAGTCGGCCTCGTGTACCGCGGGCTTGTTGAGGTACTGGCGCACCAGGGTGTCGATGGCCTTGTCCAGGGTGGCCGAGAACAACATGCGCTGCCCGCCGGCCGGGGTCTGGCCGATCAGCCGGCGTACCGCGGGAAGGAACCCCAGGTCGGCCATGTGGTCGGCCTCGTCCAGCACGGTGATCTTTACCTGGGCCAGCGAGCAGTGCCCCTGCGCGAGGAGGTCCTCGAGCCGGCCGGGGCAGGCCACGACGATGTCGGCCCCCCGCCGCAGCGCCGCCACCTGCGGATTCTGCCCGACGCCGCCGAACACCGTGCACGAGGTGAGGCCGGCCGCGGCGGCGAGCGGCCGCAGGGCCGTGTCGATCTGCGCGGCGAGTTCGCGGGTGGGCGCCAGGATCAGCGCGCGCGGAGCCCCGAATCGGGCCCGGGGACCGCCGGAAAGCCGGGCGACCACGGGCAGGAGGAACGCGAGCGTCTTGCCAGAGCCGGTGCGGCCGCGGCCGAGGACGTCACGTCCAGCGAGCGCGTCCGGCAGCGTCGCCCGCTGGACGGGGGTGGGGATCTCGATGCCGAGACGGGTGAGAACGTCGGTCAGGCGCGCGGGCACGCCAACTTCGGTGAACGAAGACAAGGAAAATCGCTATCTGTGCGGATGTCCCGCCGACAACCGGGGATCGGAGGATCTCAACCGGTTACGCGCGGAGCAGAGGCCCGATGCCCAGAAGCGGGTGCTACTGAGATCGAGACGCTACTGAGATCGGGGTGCTACGACGCGCGGACAACTCGCGGCAGGAGCTCGACGAGCTGATGCAGCCAGCATAGCCGGTCTGGCGGCCGGGCGTGATATACACACCGCAACCGGAAGGGCACCATCCGAAATGGCCCCGTGACGGCCGGTTTACGCCTTCATGCGCCCGGGCATGGCGCAGCCACTGCCGGCCACCCGGCCGGTGGGTGCACGGCCCTGGGGCGACGTGGCCCGGTCGTCGGTGGCGGAGCCGGACATCATCCGGCCATCAGCGCCTCCTGCCCGCGTGTCGCCCCTGATAACGCGACGTGGGGTGGTGAGCACGGCCCATGAGAATTCGACAATCCCGCGGACCTCGTCGAGCCGGCCGACATTTCGACCACCGTCCGGGGGCGGCCGGCTCCGCCCGCGGGGGCGTCCGCGGCGCGGCGACCGGCCGGCGCGGCCGGTCTGCGGCGGCGGCGGTGGGAGCGCTGGTTCTGGCCGCCGGGCCGGTGCTGGCCGGTTGCGGCGGTTCCGGCAACGACGGTGGTGACCGCGGCCCGGCCCGGCTGACCTGGTACGTCTACAACGAGTCGTCCGGTTCCTTCGCGAAGGCCGCCGCGGACTGCTCGGCCGCGTCGAAGGGCCAGTACACGATCAGCATCAACGTGCTGCCGAACGACTCGGACGGGCAGCGCCAGCAGTTGGTGCGGCGGCTCGCCGCCGGGGACTCCTCGATGGACATCCTCGCGCTGGACGTGACCTGGACCGCGGAGTTCGCCGAAGCAGGGTGGATCGTGCCCTTCCCGGCGGCGCAGGCCAAGCGGCTCACCGCCGGAATGCTGCCGGTCGCGGTCCAGACCGGCACCTGGGACAACCAGCTCTACGCCGTGCCGCTGAACACCAACGCCCAGCTCCTCTGGTACCGCAAGGACCTGGTGCCGAACCCGCCGCGGACCTGGGACGAGATGCTGGCCGACGCCCGGCGGCTGGCCGCGGCGGGCAAGCCGCACTACGTCGAGGTGCAGGGCGCCCAGTACGAGGGCTACACGGTGCTGTTCAACTCGTTGGTGGCCTCCGCCGGCGGCCAGATCCTCAGTGACGACGGCACCAAGGTCGTGCTCGGTCCACCCGCCGAAAAGGCCGTCGAGGCGATCCAGGCCCTGGCACATTCGCCGGCCGCCGACCCGTCCTGGTCAAACCAGAAGGAGGACGACAACCGCCTCGCGTTCGAGACCGGGTCGGCCGCCTTCCAGCTGAACTACCCGTTCATCTATCCGTCGGCCAAGCAGAACAATCCGAAGCTGGCCGAGCAGATCGGCTGGACACAGTGGCCGACGCTGGTACCCGGCCAGCCCTCGCACACGACGGTGGGCGGTTACAACCTGGCGATCGGTGCCTACAGCAGGCACCGGGTCGCGGCAGCCGCGGCGATCAGCTGTATGACCAGCCGGGACAACCAGATCCGGACCGCGACGGCCGGCGGACTCGCGCCGACGCTGAAGGACCTTTACACCGACCAGCAGTTCATCAACGGCGGCTACCCGTTCGCGGCGGCGATCTACGAGGCGCTTCAGAACGCCAGCGTCCGCCCGAAGACACCGGCCTACCAGAGCGTGTCGCTGCAGATCGCGCACACCTTGTCGCCGCCGTCCTCGGCGAGTCCCAGGCGGCTCGGCGACCTGCGCGGGGCGATCTCCGACGCCATCGAGTCGAAGGGACTGGTGCCGTGACTGCCGGCGAGGCGACCATGAATGTCAGCGAGCCGGCGAACGGCGCCGGACCAGCGAAGCGGCGACGAGCGCCGTTGTCGGCGGGGGCGCGGGCCGAGCGCCGGCTCGGCTGGGCACTGTGCGCTCCGGCGGTCGTCGTCATCCTGGCGGTGACGGGCTACCCCATCGGATACGCGGTCTACCTGTCGCTACGGCGCTACGACCTGCGGTTCCCCAACGACTCCAAGTTCGTCGGGCTGGCGAACTACGCCACCGTGCTGACCTCGTCGCTGTGGTGGCAGGCGCTCGCGGTGACACTGATCATCACGGTGATCTCGGTGGCGATCCAGTTCGTGCTGGGGATGGCGCTGGCGCTGGTGATGCATCGGGCGCTCATCGGCCGTGGCCTGGTGCGCACGGTGATCCTCATCCCGTACGGGATCGTCACCGTCGTCGCGGCGTTCGGCTGGCGTTATGCCTGGACACCGGGCACCGGTTACCTGTCCGGGATGTTCGGCGACGCCACCCCGCTGAGCTCGCAGGTCTGGGGCATCGCGGTGATCATCCTGGCCGAGGTGTGGAAGACGACGCCGTTCATGGCGCTGCTGCTGCTCGCCGGGCTGGCACTGGTCCCGGAGGAGCTGCTGCGGGCGGCAAAGGTCGACGGGGCCACCGCCTGGCAGCGACTGACCCGGGTGATGCTGCCGCTGATGAAGCCGGCGATCCTGGTCGCGCTGCTGTTCCGCCTGCTGGACGCCTTCCGCATCTTCGACAGCATCTACGTGCTGACCGGCGGGTCGTACGACACCCGGTCGGTGTCGATCCTGGGCTACGACAACCTGTTCACCGCGCTGAACCTGGGCGTCGGCTCGTCGTTGTCGGTACTCATCTTCCTCGTCGTGGCGCTCATCGCGTTCGTCTTCGTCAAGGGCTTCGGCACCGCCGCGCCAGGCGGCCCGCGTTTGGCCCGAAAAGACACAGGCCCGCGTTTGGCCCGAAAAGGCACAGGGGAGGTCCGCCGCTGATGGCCACCATCGCCTCTGTTCCCGCCGCCGGAACAGCCGCCCCAGCGCGCGGCCGGCGCCCGTCCGGGGAGCGCACCGCGCTGCTCGGCTGGTCCGCCGCCAACCTCGTCATCATCGGGGTATCCCTGGTGCCGCTGCTGTGGCTGGTGTCGCTGTCGTTCAAGACTCCGGCCAGTATCACCGACGGCAGCTTCATTCCGAAGAAGTGGACGCTCGAGAACTACCGGGGGATCTTCGGCGAGTCACTGTTCACCAGGGCACTGCTGAACAGCCTCGGGATCGCGCTTATCTCCACCGTGCTCGCGGTGGTGCTCGGCTCGATGGCCGCCTACGCGATCGCCCGGCTCACCTTCCCGGGTAAGGGGCTGCTCGTCGGACTGGCCCTGCTGATCGCCATGTTCCCGCAGATCTCGCTGGTCAGCCCGATGTTCAACCTGTGGCGCCAGATCGGCATCTTCGACACCTGGATCGGGCTCATCATCCCGTACCTGACGTTCTCGTTGCCGCTGGCCATCTACACCTTGTCGGCGTTCTTCCGGGAGATTCCCTGGGACCTGGAGAAAGCCGCGCAGGTCGACGGTGCCACCCCGCTGCAGGCATTCCTGCGAGTCATCGCCCCGCTGGCCGCGCCGGGCATGGTGACCACCGCGATCCTGGTCTTCATCTTCTGCTGGAACGACTTCCTGTTCGCCATCTCGCTGACGTCGACGGAACGGTCGCGTACCGTCCCGGCCGCCATCGCGTTCTTCACCGGAGCGTCGCAGTTCGCCCAGCCGATCGGCTCGATCGCGGCGGCGGCCGTCGTCATCACGATCCCGATCATCATCTTCGTGCTGCTGTTCCAACGTCGGATCGTCGCCGGGCTGACGTCCGGCGCGGTGAAGGGATAGGACCGGCCATGGCGGACATCGTTCTCGACCACGTGACCAAGCGGTACCCGGACGGCCGGCTCGCGGTGGACGACGCGAGCCTCTCCATCGCCGACGGCGAGTTCGTCATCCTGGTCGGTCCGTCCGGCTGCGGGAAATCGACCACCCTGAACATGATCGCCGGCTTGGAGGACATCACCTCCGGCGAGCTGCGGATCGACGGGAAGGTCGTCAACAACCTCGCGCCGAAGGACCGCGACATCGCCATGGTGTTCCAGAGCTACGCGCTCTACCCGCACATGTCGGTGCGCAGGAACATGGGCTTCGCGCTCGCGCTGGCAAAACGGCCGAAGGAGGAGATCGACCGGAAGGTCGAGGAGGCCGCCCGGGTGCTCGACCTCACCGACCACCTGGACCGCAAGCCGGCCCAGCTGTCCGGCGGGCAGCGCCAGCGGGTCGCGATGGGTCGGGCGATCGTCCGCTCCCCGAAGGCGTTCCTGATGGACGAGCCGCTGTCCAACCTGGACGCGAAGCTGCGGGTGCAGATGCGCACCGAGGTGTCCCGGCTCCAGAACAGGCTCGGCACCACCACGGTGTACGTCACCCACGACCAGACCGAGGCGATGACCCTCGGCGACCGAGTGGCGGTGCTGCGGTCCGGACGGATCCAGCAGGTCGGCACGCCAACCGAGCTGTATGGCCGGCCGGCGACCATTTTCGTGGCCGGCTTCATCGGCTCACCGTCGATGAACTTCGTGCCGGCGACCGTCGAGGAAGGCGAGCTGCGCACCCCGTTCGGGGCGATCATTCCGGACGACAGACAGCGGCGGCTGCTGGACGGCTGGGACTCAGGCGCGGCCGGCCGCCGGTCGTTGATCGTGGGAGCGCGGCCCGAGCACTTCGAGGACGCCGCGCTGGAACCGATGAAGGAACGTTCGGGACTGCGGTTCAGCGTGACCGTGGACGTGCTGGAGCGGCTCGGCTCGGACAGCTACGCCTACTTCACCCTGGCCGGCGGCCGGACTCGGATCGCCGACCTGGAGGAACTGGCCCATGACGCCGGCACCGTCGACCTGACCAGCGGAGCGGAACAGGTCGTCGCCCGGCTCGACGCGGCCAGCCGGATACGCGAGGGCGAGAAGGCCGAGCTCTGGCTGGACACCCACCAACTGCACCTGTTCGACCCCGACACCGGCCGCAACCTGGACGCCCCGACCACCAGCTGACCTGACCCGGCCGCAAGAAGTGAACGCAGGCGCCACCCGCCCGACGGCACCGGGCCTCGGCGTCGCTCGCTGCCCACGCGGGGTCGTGGCGCAGGTGTCCGGCGTTCCGGTGGCGGTTTCCGCTGCGCCCCGTTTAAGTCTGATGCGACAGCTTTGCCACGCTTCGTACACTGGCGTAGGCCGGGGGGCTTCCGTATGGGCAGCGTGGGGGTGAGCTGCCCGTCGTAACGGCCGGCGCGCGAGAGCTGGGCAGTCCAGACTGCCCGCACCGATGCGGCGGTCGGTGGGCCGTGAGGAGCCAATGGAGACGTTGTCGCAGACCACCGAGCCTTCAGGGCCGCGGGAGGCCAGCGCTTCCGGTGGCGGCACCTCGCGCGACCGGCGGCGCGCAGCAGCGGATCGCTTGTTCCTGCCTCTGCTGCCTGATGACCCGGCCGAGGTGGGCGGTTATACGCTGCGCGCCCGGATCGGCCAGGGCGGCATGGGGACCGTCTTCCTGTCAGCGAGCCGCGGTGGACGGCCGATCGCGCTGAAGCTGGTGCGCCAGGAGCTCGCCGACAATCCGGAGTTCCGCCAACGATTCGCCAGTGAAGTCGCGATCGCGCGCCGTGTGCAGGGTGCCTACACAGTGCCGGTCATCGACGCGGACACCGAAGCCGCCCAGCCGTGGATCGCGACGTCCTACATCCCGGCACCGAACCTGTCAGCTGTGGTGCGCCGTGGTGGACCGCTGCCCGCCCGAACCGTGCTCGGCCTGCTCGCCGGAGTCGCCGAGGCACTCGAATCGGTCCACCGCGCCGGTGTCATTCATCGGGACCTCAAGCCCTCGAACATCATCACCGCGGTGGACGGGCCGTTGCTCATCGATTTCGGGCTCGCGCGGGCCGCCGACAGCGCCGGTGCGGCTGTCAGCCACCCGGGGGTGCCGGTGGGCACGCCCGCGTTCATGGCACCAGAGCAGGTCAGCGCGGGACGGGCGGAACGCGCGTCGGATGTGTTCTCGCTGGGCGCGACCGCCTTTTTCGCGGCGACCGGCGAGAACCCGTTCGGCAGCGACATCGGCGTCTTTCACCGCATCGAATACGCGGATCCCGACTGGGAGCTCGTCCCCTGGCCGTTGCGGCTCGTCCTGACCGGCTGCCTGGCCAAGTCACCGGAACAGCGGACCACCTGCGCCGAGATCATCGACCTGTGCGGCCGCCTCGTCGCCGAACTGGATGTGCGAGTCGGCAGCGTCACGGTCCCGACGGCGCCGCGCGGCCTCCTCGGTGAGGGATGGCTGCCCGAAATCGTCGACACTGAGATCAGCCGATACCGGCGCGCAGCCGCCACCACGCTGCCCGCACGCACCCACAGCCGCCGGGAAAGTGGGAAATCCGATCTGCCCACCGAGCTCGACCAGCACCCCGCAGGCACCGACCGCCCATCCGCACCGACCGGCCGGAGTCGCGTCCGATGGGTCATGATCGCTTCCGCCGGCGCTCTGAGCGCGCTGGTGCTGCTGCTCGCCGGGCTGCTCGCGCTGCTTGGTCGTCACCAAGGTCACGCCGGCCCCATCGCGGCGCTTTCGCCGGCAACGATCGTCACGACTCGCGTCCTCCTCCCGCCCACGATGGCCGCGAGCTCCGCGAGCGCGCGGTTGGCGAACCCGTCGACCAGTCCGCACCTGACCACGGCGCCGGCGCCCATGCCGAGGCCGACCGGCACGGTCACCCTGGCACCCACCCAACAACCTTCGGCGACGCCGTCGTCGGGCTTCGCCGATATCGTCCACGCCCTCCTGAACCCATCGCCCGCCACCACACCATCCGCGTCGGCGCGCTGACCGCACGGCCGCCCACCCCGTCGCGTCATCGGAGCCCCGCGCTATCCCTGGATGGTGAGGTGTAACGGTTGGGCTTCGCGAAACGCTTGAGGAGGGAGAACGGCCGCGTTCGGCGGCTGGTTGGTGCGAAAGGCGAAAGTCTTCATGGACACCGGGCTCATCCTCCCGCCGCCCGCGCGGGCGGCTCTCCTGCGCGTTCGGCGGCTCCTCAGCGCCTACCTGGCGGTGGGTGTGGCAGCCGTAGCCGCCATCATCGCGACGCGCAACAGCAACCCCGAGGTTTATGCGGCCGGGATCGGGCGCCTCGTCGGTGGGACTGTCATGTTCGTCTTCGCCGGAAGGGCCGTCCGCGGACTGCGCTCGGCGTTCACGCGGGTCCGGATCGTCTCCGGCATCGTCACGCTGACCGTGTTGCCCGTTCTCCTCGTTCCTGGCCGCTTTCCGACGTGGCTGAGGGTCGAGCAGGGCTGTTCCGGGCTGATCGCGCTGGGCGTCGTCCTGATCGCCAACAGTCGCCACCTCCGGTCAGCCTTCGCCGCCAACGAGGCAGCTTCAGCCGAGGGTGGCGATGCCAGGCCTTGCCAGGCGGCTCCCCTGCCCGCCACGGCGCCGGCCCCCAGGCGGCCGTCCGCGTCCGAGGACCCCAGCCCGACCATGTGGATCAGCCTGGGGCGGAGGCGGCCCGCCGATACGGAGAAAGCCAGCTTCGGGCTGGTGCGCCCGTATCTAGGCCGCGAGTAGTGCGTCCGTTCGACCGGGCGCTCGCGTCACCGAGGCCACCTACGGTCCCGACCGCGCTGTCCATCGGGGAGGTCGCCGAGCGTGCCGGCGTCCCCAAGACCGCCTCTACCGGCGTTGGCCGACCAAGGAGGCCCGAGGTGTGCTGGCCTGCCGAGTGGGCGGCCCCAGACGTCTCAGGGTCCGCAGCGTGCTCCGGGCGCAGGGGGCGTCCCGTCGAGGAGGTAGGCGCTTTCGTAGCGGGCGACGCAGGCGTCGCCGAGGTCCGCCGCGAACGCGGTGTGGCCCGGGCCGACGCGGGTGAGTACCACGGCCGATCCGAGGCTCGTGGCCAGGCGCGCCGCCCACGGGTACGGCGTGATCGGGTCTCCGGTTCCGCCGACGACGAGCAGCGGGACGGCGCGGCCGGGCAGGTAGGTGGTGCTCAGCGGTTCGCGAGCGGCCGGCCAGACCGGGCAGGCACCGAGGTAGAACGACACCGCCTCGCCGCCGAGGCGCGGGAAGCGGGTCGCGAACTCGCGGGCGAGCACTCCCGCCTGGGCCGGGGAGGGCCGCTCGGCTGTGTCGTTGCAGGTGATCGCCCAGTAGGCGGCCAGCACCGAGGTCCCGTCGACGTCGGTGAATTGCCCCGCCGCCAGGCTCCGCAGCGCCGAGCCGTCACCGCGTAGCGCGGCCTGGAGCGCGTCCGGGTAGTTCGGGGCGAGCGAGGGCGCCGCCAGGTACGTCAGCGTTGCCAGGTCCAGGTCGCCTTCCGTGACCGCCGTGGTGTCGCCCTGCCCGGGCGCGGGCAGCGGCGCGCGGGCCAGCCGCTGGCGAAGGGCGTCGAAGGCGGCCAGCGCCGGCATGGCGCGGGCGCTCGCCTCGGCCGCCGCGGCCTGGTCGGTCGCCGCGTCGGTGACCTTCTCGGCCGCGTCGATCGGGCCGTCCAGGATGGCCGCCCGCAGGTGGTCGCCGAACAGCCGGGCGTATTCCGCGCCGAGCAGCGTCCCGTAGGACAGGCCGAGGAACGACACCGACGCGGCGCCGACGGCGCGGCGGACGAGGTCGAGGTCCCGCGCTGTATTCGCCGTGCTGATGAACGGCAGCAGTCCGTCGTAGCGCTGGCGGCAGTCATCGAGGAGGTTCCGGTAGGGAACGGTGGCGGGTAGCGGCGCGGCCGGCGGGGGTACCGGCTGCGCCGCCGTGGCCGTGCCGACGGCCGGCCCGCACGCCAGGGGAGAACTGCCACCGGTGCCACGCGGGTCGAAGGTCACGATGTCGAACCGCGCGCGGATGTCGGCGGGGAAGGCTCCGGCGGCGAGCCGAAGCGTCTTGATCCCCGACAGTGCTGGACCGCCCGGGTTGAACACCAGCACCCCGACACGGCGGCCGGGGTCGTCGGCAGGGCGGCTGGCCACGGCGATGCGCAGCCGGGGGCCGGCGGGGTGCGCGTAGTCGACAGGCACGTCCACGCTCGCGCACCGAAGGCCGCTCCCGCACGCCGACCAGCGCGCCGCCGCCACCGGTATTCGTGCGACGGCCGCCTCGTCGACGGCCGCTGGCGTCGAGGCCGACTCTGGCGGGGCGGCCCGGCCTGCGGGCCCCCCACAGCCCGCGGCCAGAAGCAGCGCCGCCAGGAAAGCCGCGAACGTGGCCACGGCCGGCCGGGCGACCGGCTGGATTCTCCGAACAACCACGCCGCACGCTACCGCGTGCGGCCCGGCCGACGACCGGCGCTGTCGCCTCGGGCTGGCCGGGCGGGACAGAAGCCTTGTAGTAGGTTGTCGTAGATCGGATGCGGCGACGGACGGTGGCGCGAGCCTGGACCGTTCGAGACGACGGAAGGACCAGAGACACCCCTATGCCCGGGAGACGCCGAGCGACCCGATCCATGCAACCGAAGGTGCCAGAGATCACCGCCCTGTTCTGGCTCGTGAAGATCCTGACGACGGGCATGGGGGAAGCCACCTCGGACTACCTGGGCAGCATCAACGTCGCGGTGGCTATCGCGGTCGGCGCGCTGGGCTTCGTCCTGGCGCTCTGGCTGCAGCTGCGGACTCGCCGGTACGTGACCGCCGTCTACTGGTTCGCCGTGGCCATGGTCGCGGTCTTCGGCACGATGGTCGCCGACGCGCTGCACGTCTTCGGGCTGCCGTACGAGGTCACAACCGCCGGCTACGCGGTCCTGCTCGCCATGGTCTTCTACCGGTGGCAGCGCGCCGAGGGCTCGGTATCAATCCACAGCATCACGACCCGGCGCCGCGAGGTCTACTACTGGCTGACCGTGCTGGCCACCTTCGCGCTCGGCACCGCCGTCGGCGACCTGAGTGCCGCGTCCCTCGGCCTCGGCTTCGCCTCGTCGGGCATCTTCTTTGCCCTCGTCATCGCCGTCCCGCTCATCGGTTACCGGATGCGCTGGATGAGCGAAGTCATCGCTTTCTGGTTCGCATATGTGCTGACCCGCCCGTTGGGCGCGTCCGTCGCCGACTACCTCGGCAAGGACCACTCGATGCGTGGCCTCGGCCTCGGCGACGGGACGGTCGCCGGCCTCAGCGCCGTATTGATCATTCTGCTGGTCGGCTACCTGGCCCGGAGCGGAACCGACGTCCAGCGCCCGTCCGCGACGCCGGCGCTTCCCGCGTAGCGAGCCGGTCGGGAGCAGGCTGCCGGCGGCAGTTCGCGCATCCGCCGCAGGAGTCGAACGACAGCACGACGTGGTCACCGACCGAGACTTTCCGGGTGCCGAGCTGGGATCCCCGCTGGGTGCTGGGGTAGCCCCGACGCCGACCAGGTCGACCTGGGACGTGCCGGGCCAGTAGGGGGTGGGGGCAATGGTCGTGCCGCGCACCCTGCCCCTGGCGGTGACGCCGCTCGCAGGTGCCGAGGGACCGCAACGGGCCTGATGTCTGAATAATCAGACCTATGGATCGTCGTGTGCTTCTGTCGCTACTCAGCGTCGGCGCAGCACAAGCTCTGATCGGCTGCTCGAGTGAGCATCACCCGCGGGCGACCATTCGCCCAGCGGCGACCACCGTCAGGGCTGAAACCAGCGAACCGTCGCCCACCGCCGCGCCGCCGCTGCCGCCCATCCCGCCGCCGCACCCCGGACCGCCGACGGTCGTTTCCAGTGATCCCGCCCGGACCCCGCGCATCGCCCTGACCATCGACGACGGCTACGACCCCGACACCGTCGCCGGCTATGTCGAGTTCGCCCAGCGATCGAAGATCCCCATCACGTTCTCGCCGAACGGCTGCTACCGGGCCATCTGGGACCGCCACGCCGACACCCTGCGCCCATTGATCGAGGCCGGGCAGGTGCAGATCGGCAACCACACCTTCAGCCACAAGGACCTGCTCGCCCATCGGACCGACGCGGACATCCAGGCCGACGTCGAGAAGAACGAGCAGTGGATCGAGACGACGTTCGGCATCACCAGCCGCCCCTGGTTCCGCCCGCCCTACGGCTCCCACAACCACCATGTCGACGCCGTCGTCGGCGAACTCGGCTACACCAAGATCCTTATGTGGAACGGCAGCTTCGGCGACTCGACCCTGATCACCCCCGCCCAGCTGCTCGGCCTGGCCACCCGATACTTACAGCCCGGAACAATCATGATCGGCCACGCGAACCACAGAACGATCCTCGGCCTGTTCTCCAACATCGAACAACTCATCGAACAGCGGCAACTTCAGCCAGTCACCCTCGACACCATGTTCGGCACGTCCCGCGCCATCGGCTGACCGCTGTGCTCGCGGACATGGCTCGTGCGGCCACGAACTTGGGCGATCTTGTCGATGCGCTCACGGGTCGGGGATGTCGTGGCGGGCGCGCTCGGCGTCCTGCTGGAGCCCTAGTGCGTCGAAGATACGGGCCGCCCGGGTGAGGAGCGCACGGGCCTTCTCGCCGTCCCCTCGTGCCCGGGCGGTGTTGCCTAGCCTGTCCAGGGCGTTGGCCTGGCCACGTCGGTCGCCGATCTGCTCGTACAGGGCGAGCGCTGCGGTGAGGCGTTCGCTGGCCTGGCCGTAGTCCCCCTGCGCTCGGGCGGTCTCGCCGAACCCGAGCAGCGCATTGGCCTGGCCTTGCCGATCGCCGATCTGTTCGTACAGAGCGAGCGCGGCGGTGAAGGGTGCCCCGGCCTGGCCGTAGTCCCCCTGCTCTCGGGCGGTGTCGCCGAGCCCGCGCAGCGCGTTGGCCTGGCCTTGCCGGTCGCCCATTTGGCGGTATAGGGCGAGCGCTGCGGTGAAGCGTTTCCCGGCCTGGCCGTAGTCCCCCTGCGCTCGGGCGGTCTCGCCGAGCCCGACCTCGGCGCAGGCGGCGGCGCTTGCGACGTTGTCGGCGTGGGCGAAGGCAAACAGGTGGCGTCGCCAGTCGGCGGCGGAGGTGTCGTCGCCCAGTGCGAAGCGGTGATAGGCGACCTCCAACCACCCTGCGGGGTCGTTGGAGGTGAGCCGGGTGAAGTAGGCGGTGGAGCACGGGCAGCTGCTGGTTGTCATGCGGGGCGTGGCGGTCAGCGGCGGCCAAGTGGTCGAGCAGCCAGCGGCGGATCAGACGGTGCATCCGCCACTGTGGTGGGTCGCCTGGTGCGGCGGGCAGCGGTTGGAGGAAGGTGCGGCTGGTCAGGCGGGTGAACCAGTCGCTGTCGGCGCGGGGGACGTTCGGCAGCAACGCGTGGAGTGCGGGCAGGGTGATCTCGCGTAGGACCGCGGCGGCGGCGAGTTCGTCGCGTTGCTGGCCGCCGAGCCGGGCCAGGATCCGTTCCGGGACCCAGCGGTTCGCGGGAAGACCGCGGATTGACCGCGCGATCTCCGCCTCGTCGACCTGCTCGCCGTCGGTGGGGAGTATCTCGGCGAGCACGGCGGCCAGCAGTGGCAGGCCCGACAGGTCGCGGTCGTCACCGTCGCCTGGGCCGTCGGGATGGACCGCGTCGATGAGGGTGCCGAGCAGCCGGGGGTCCTGGAACCCGGCAGAGGTCAGGAAAGCCCGGGTGTCCGCTCGTGACCAGCCGGTCAGCTCGCAGGTCAGGGCCGTGCGCATCGCCGCTGCCCCAGGCAGTGGGTCCCACCCCGCGAGGATTACTCGTAGCCGCGGTGCGGCGGCTAACAGCGGCGGGAGTATCTGCCCGGTGAACCAGGAGCTCATCGCGAGCCCTCGCCCTGGCTTCGCCTCGGTGGCGGGTTTGGCGGCGTCGAAGACGTAGAGCCATTCGCAGGTGTCGACCATCAGCAGCAACCGGCGGTGGCGTACCCGCCGGGCGACCGCGGCGAGCTGCCCGACCCAGATCGCGCGACGGGCTGTGTCCACCGTCGGCCCGCCGATGTGAATGGTCTGCGGCGAGTTCTCGATCCGGCCACCGTGGCGGGCGTCCTGACGGGCCTCAACCTGGCGTGGCATCGGATCCGTGCCGATCTGCTCGGCGAGGCGCCGCACCCGGGACCTGCGCCACCAGCGTGCCTGCTCCGCCAGCAGGGTGGCGATCTTCCGCAGCAGCAGGAGGGCGGCGTCGTCGACCGCTGCCGCGAGCCGGTCGTCGTCGCGTGTGCCCAGATCGGTCAGGACCAGCGACTGCAGGTCGATCCAGATCGGTCGATACCGGTCGCGCTGCTGGTCGATGACGTGGCTGAGCAGTCTGGTCTTGCCCTGACCGGTCACGCCGACCACCAGCAACAGCCGGGTGGACGCGTCGTCCGTGAGCAGCCGCTCCACCGCCGCCAGCGCCGCTTCCCGATCGGTGAACTGCCCGACAGGCATCCGCGCACCCCCGCACGCTCGGAAGCACCCACACATCGCGCACGGGCATACTCTTGCGCACAGGTCGGCACACCACGTGCGAAGCAGGATGATTGCATGGCGTTTCCTGGACCCCGTACAACGGCCGCACTCGGCGTGCTCGTCTCCGCCGCCATCGGTCTGGTGACCGGCCTGGCCACCAGCGAGCCCGGCCCCGGGGTGATCGCCGCGCTGGTCGCGCTCATCGCCGTCGGGATGTTCCTCGCCGCGCGCGCCGTGACCGCGGCAGGCGGCCCGCGACGGACCCGAGGCCGGATGATCGCCCGCGGTGGGGTGATCCTCGACAGCGGCCAGACCCTGACCAGCGGCGCTGACGCCACCACCACCGCCATCAGCGGCGGCCGCGTCGAACGGTCCCCGACCACCGCCGCCGGCGCCGACCACACTACGAAAGCCAGCAAAGGCGGCGAGATCATCGACAGCCCGACCGACGCGTCTTCCTGATCTAACGGATTCCGGCCCACGCAGCCCGGGGCTCCGTGACGCCGGCAGCCACCGGCACCGTCCGGCACCACACAGTGCCCCCCACCTGCGTGGATAGGCACTGGGCAGCGCGATCCGGTACCCTGCGATCGATGCCGGTGTGGCGCAATTGGTAGCGCACTCGACTTGTAATCGAGCGGTTAGGGGTTCGAGTCCCCTCACCGGCTCCATCGACAGCCCGCTGACCTGCGGGTATGGGATGTTGATCTAAGCTTTTTGCAGTCATGATCGCCGGTGTGTGCTCATTGTGTGCTCATTCCGCACGACCGCGCCATGGGGCGTGATCGTTTGGGGCGGGGTGTACCCCAAGATGCCTCAGTCTCGCACCCCGCGATCAGTTACGTATTGTAGTCATCCCTGGTTGGGGGAGGTTGCGCCGCAGCGCCGTCTTCGCTGGGATCGCCGCGCCCGGGGTGGAGATCGGAGTGTGGTCGGGCGCTGGCCCCCGCCTCGTAGAGATTGTCGGCGAGGTTTGGCTGCAGGTGCCTGCCGGCGTGGTGCCAGCAACGACCAGGTCGCCGTGACGAGGTTCGCATGCCTGGTTGCGGCTCGGCGGCGTCGCGCTGACTGTCTCCGCACGGCGGACTATTCCGCTATGCGTCGATTGTCGCCACCGCCCTCGCTGTTGTGGCCGGTGGCGAGCGGATTGGTCTCACCGGTGTGGGGTTTCAGAACTCGGTCATGGCCGTTGAGCTGGGCTTCTACGCGGCTCGTTCGTATTCGTTGATCAGACCCCCGAGGACGGGGCGGCGCTTGATCCGTTCGCTCGCGATGTCTGCGATCGGGTGGTCGGGCCGTGGCGGCCGAAGATCATGGCTGCGGTGGGGTCGTCGTCCGTTGTAGTGGGCTGTGTATTCAGCCAGGACTACCCGCAGGTGCTGTTCGCTGAAGATCAGCATGCGGTCGGTGACCTCGGCGCGGATGGTGCGGACAAATCGTTCCGCGTAGGCGTTCGCGCGGGGAGCCCGGGGCGGGATCTTGACCGTGGTGATGCCGGCGTCGGCGAGGACGGCGTCGAAGGAGGCGGTGAACTGTCCGGCGCGGTCGCGGACCAGGAACCGGAACTCGGACGCCCGGTCCTCGAGATCCATGAGAAGGTTGCGGATCTGCTGGGTGTTCCATGGGCCGTCCGGGTGGGCGGTGACTCCGAGGAGGTGGACGTAGCGGGAGCCGACCTCCATCGCGAAGAAGCAGTACAGGCGGCGCAGCGTCACGGCGCAGTCGACGTGGAACAGGTCAACGGCGAGCATGGTCGAGGCCTGGGTGTGCAGGAACTGCCGCCAGGTCGTGTCGGTCTGCCGGGCCGGCGCGGGGGGTAGCCCGAGGGTCTTCAGGATGCGGCGGATGGTGGAGGCGCCGACCCGGTGGCCGAGCTTGAGTAGCTCGCCCTGGATCCTCTTGTATCCCCACGTCGTGTTCTCGGTCGCGAGCCGTTCGATGAGGGCCGCGATCTGCGGGCTGGTCGGTGGCCGTCCAGTCCGGTGCGGGTAGGTCCACTTTCTGGTGACCAGGCGGCGGTGCCACCGCAGGACGGTCCCGGGGGTGACCAGCCGGTGCATCCGGGCCTTCCTCGGCAGGCGTCGGATCAGCGCGGCGAGTACCGCCCGGTCTGCCCAGTCCCATCGGGGCTTCGGCTGGCTGCGGCGCAGTACCGCGACCTCGTGTCGCAGCACGAGTAGCTCGATGTCCTTGGACGCGGACGAACGACCGAGTAGGACGAGCCAGCCACACACCCGGCCGAAGATCAGGTAGAGCAGGCGTATGGACATAGTTGACCATCATGCCGACCGTCGGCTCGTCGCATCGGCCCAGCCCACAGGCCCAGGCCGACTATTGGCACCCCACAGGCATCGATGACCGCCACGTTCTTCGGTCGGGACGAGACGCTCTTGTAGAAACAAGGTGAGCCTCGGGCTCCCGTCGTCGGTGCCGCAAGAACCGCTTGGCCCGATGTCCTCGCCCCGCGCTGCGAGCGTACAGCCCAAAACCTGGCCCTTTCGAGGTATCAGCCGCACGCAACCATTCCGCAGTGACGTGGGCTTTACGCTACGCTGGCGGCTGGGTTTCGCTGACAAGCAACGCAGAACTGCCGTCGGCGATGCGGAGGATGTCAGCGACCAGCAGATATGTCCAGACGATGCAGGTCTCGGCCTCGGCCGCACTGACTCGGTCGTGAACTCCCTTGCTCGCGAGAGATTCCAACGATTTCAAACGCGATCCGAGGCTATCGATAGTTGCTTGAAGAACGGGGCCTTGCATATGTTTGCCGACTTGTTCATGCACATATTGCAAGAGCCGGTTTCGGTAAGCATCGTCAGACATGGAACGCTCTACGCCGTCTCTGCCGACTATTTTGATGCCGGTTGCGGGGTAAAGTGCATCTGCGACAGATTTGATCATGCGGCGGCAGGAGGTCAACGCGTGGGCGAGATCCTCGGGCTCGCCGCTGTAGACACGGTCCTGAGCGGCGAGGAACTTCTCTAGGCCGTCCGGAGCGTACTTGGCGAGCGCGGCGTTGATGTACTCCTGTGCGCGAACGAATAGCGGCGAATCTTTTTGGCCTTCGTCAAGCTCCGCCTCCGTCGCGACGAGGAACGCATAGACCGCGGTCTTGACACGTTCCACTACCTGCTCCAGATGCCCGAAGGTAACGAGCAGATTAGCCTTGGTTGTCTCCGCCTTCTTCGCGACGAAGAAGGTGTCGATAGGGGTGAGGTTCGCCGGTACGACCGTCCCGTCGTAAGCGGCTCTCGCCGTCGCCAGGTTTCGTTCCACCTGGCCGAGCGCCGCTCCATGAATCATCTGCTTTCCGTCAAGCAGATACGCCCGTGTGCGTTCATACTTCCGCCACGCCTTTTCATGTTCGACTTTTCCATCAGTCACGCCGAGCACAGCGTTGAGCCTTGCGATGATCTGAGCGGCACTGGGATCTAGCCCCTTGTGCGTGACTGTGATGTCGGTCAGTTCCCACTGGAGCCAGAGCTGGTTGCCATAGTCGTGCCGGTGCGCGGCGATGCGGAGCGCCCGGCGGGCGCTCGTGGCCACGGTGCTGTTTGCATTTTCAAACTCGCCCAAGGCGACGCGCAGCAAGTCACGGACGTCGGAGGCAGGAAGCACGGCATCAACGGTACTGGACTGGGGAGAGAGGCCGGTCAGTGTGGAGGCGCCTGGCGTTTTGAGCGGGCGAGTGACCCTGCTGGCTTATTCGGCGGCGAGGGTGCGGTTGGGGTGGGCCGGGCTTGAGCGCGTCAGTGGCGCCGTCGGTGGCTGACCTTGTTACGCAACGTCATCCCAACTCGTGTCCGGCGCGGAGTGTGGTGCTGCGGCCGGTGAGGGATCGGCCCGTGCGGTGCCGGGATGATGGCGCGCGTGTCCCTGAACCCGATGCCGTGGCCTGAGATCCCTGCACTGACCGGGCAGGTCGCCCGGGCGGCGTTCCCGAAGGGGAACCTGGCGATGCGTATCCGTGACGAGCTCGGCGCGGTGTACGCGGACGAGCGGTTCACCGCGGCGTTCGGGGTGCGGGGCCGGCCGGGGATCTCCCCGGGGCAGCTGATGATGGTCACGGTGCTGCAGTTCAGTGAGAACCTCACGGACCGGCAGGCCGCGGACGCGGTCCGCGATCGGGTGTCGTGGAAGTATGCGCTCGGCCTGGACCTTGAGGACCGCGGGTTCGACGCGAGTGTCCTGTCCGAGTTCCGCGGGCGGCTGGTCGACGGGGGGCTGGCGACGCTGGCCCTCGACGCGCTGCTCGAGCGGCTGGTCGCGCAGGGCCTGCTGAAGGCGGGTGGCCGGGTGCGCACCGACTCGACCCACGTGCTCGGGGTGATCCGGCACCTGTGTCGGCTCGAGCTGGCCGGGGAGAGCCTGCGCGCCGCGCTCGAGGCGCTGGCCGTGGCCGCCCCGGTGTCAGTGTCCGAAGTCGTGTGCACGGATGTCCGAACTCGTCTGCACGCCAGGGTCCCAAGGGTGAACAAGGTGCCAGGTGAGCCGCATCCGCAGTCTCCACCAGCCGCATCCACCCAGGCCAACTGGCCGATGACCTCCCTGCGGCGGACGACCAGATCCTCTCCGTCGTGCACAGGAGTATGGGGCAGATCGACGTTCGTGTAGAGGAGTACGGGGCAGCCAGATATCCGTACTCCTCTGCACTCACCCGTGAACGCGCTGGTCGCCCGTGCAGAGAACTTCCGACATTGACAGACCCGACCGCAGCCGTGATCTCCGGCCGCGGCCCGACCGCCCCGTCGCCGACCTGACCGAGGAACGGATCAAGCACCGGCCCATCCTCGGCGGCCTGATCAACGAATACGAACGAGCCACATGAAAGCCCAGCTCAACGTCCGTGGCCGAGTTCTGGAACCCCACAGGGCCAGCACCCGACCGTCACCCGTCCGGCAGCCAGCCCTCCGGCGACAGCCCCTCACTCCCGTCATGCCCCACAGGCCAGCCCTACCGGGCCGCATGATCACCTAAAGTGCGGCCATTGGGTCGGGTCCAGAGCTTGGCGGACCTCGGGCGAGGCGAGGATCGCCACCGGGTCGCACAGGTTCGCGTCCACGTAGGCGGTACCACCCTGCGGGCTGCCGGTCGGCAGCGCCCGGGCATGGGTCCGCACGATCGGTACCACCCCTCGGTCACACAGATCCTCGTTTGGCTCGTGTGGGGGTCGGATTGCCAGGTCGCCGCAGCGCGTCGGGTGTTCGCCCACCGTGGTCCTAAGATCGATGCCAGAAGGCCTGAACGCCGAGGGACGGGGGTCGGTCGTGTCGCGGGCGATGGCGGCGTGGGGTGCCGTGGTGACGGTGGTGCTGGCCGCGGTGAGCGCCTTTCTGACTAACCAGCTGAATGGCGGGTGGCCGTGGTGGGTCGCGGCGGCCGGGGTGGTCGCGGTGTCGGCGGCGGTCTCGGGGTGGCTGGCATGGCGAGGTAGCGGTGGAGGGTCGACGGGTCCGGGACGGGTACGGGCGGGTCGCGATGTGCGCGGGCGGGTTCGGACGCGGATTCGTGAGGCGAGGTTCGGGGGTACGTCGTCGGCTGGTTCAGTCGCGGCTGGCAGGGATATTGACGGCGGGGTGTCGACGGATGTCGAGTTCTGATCGTCCGCGCCGGCCTGCGTGTGGTGGGTGACGTCGGGCATGGTGCGGTGGTCGCTGGGGCCAGGTGCGGTAGCGGCGGGGCGTGATATCCGCGGGCCTGTGACGGTGAACGTCGTTCCGGACCGGTTCGATCGGCTCGCCAACTGGATCTTGGATCCGGTTCCGCTGATCCGGGTGTTGAATTTGGGCCGGTTCACGGGTCGTGAATGGCTGCTGGGCGCGGTCGACCGTTCGATTTCCCGGATGCGTCGCGGGTATGTTCTGATACAGGCGGAGGCCGGCATTGGGAAGAGTGCGTTTGCGGCCCGTCTGGTTTTCGACCCGACCCGTCCGTGTGTTCATCATTTCACTCGTTTGGAGGGTGGGAGTTCGCCGGAGGTCGCGCGGCGTAGTATTGCGGCGCAGTTGGTCGGCTGGTGGGATATGGCGGCGCAGTTGTGTCCTGGTGACCAGTTTCCCGGTGAGGTGGCCGACGAGCCGCACTGGCTTGTGAAGGTGATCGACGCGGCGGCGCGGAAGCGGGACGCGACCAGTCCCGGTCTGCCGCTGGTGATCGTGGTAGATGGCCTGGATGAGGCCGTGGCTTCGATCCCGTCGCGGGAGACCGGGATTCCGTTGGGGCTACCGCGGCCGGAGACCCTTCCGGACGGGGTGTTTTTCGTCGTGACGAGCCGCTTCGGGGTGCCGTTGACCGCGATGTCGGACCGGCGGGGTTGGCACACGATTCCCGTTGCCGGCTCCGACAACCAGGACGACATGCGGCGCTACCTCACCGACCTATTCGAGGGTGAGACGGCGAACGGCGCGCTGCGTGACGCGGTTGCTGCGGCCGGCCAGCCCACGTCGCACATTCTGGAGGCGCTGCTTGCTAAGTCGAGAGGGGTGTGGATCTATCTGACGTACGTCCTGGATGAGATCGAATCCGGCTATCCCCTGACAGTCGACCGGTTACCCGATGGGCTGGTCGGCTACTATCTGGACCAGATTCACCGATGGGAGCAGGACGGCGGATGGTCGGCCCTGGGGTTGCCGATGCTGGCGACGTTGGCCGCTTTGGGACAGCCCGCGACGTCGACGGAACTGACAACTTTTACCGGCATCAACGGCGTGGCGGGAATCGACCTGTGGCTTGATCGCCGTTTTCGCCCCTTCTTGGACGTGACCCGCCATGGCGCCGGTGGACGGCGCTACGAGATTCGCCATCAGAGTCTTCGTGACCTGTTCGCCGGCATGGACGCGGATGCAGATGAAATGCGTCCCGATGCTGGAATTATGGAAACATTGTTCGAGGCATGGCGGGATGCTCACCGGCGGATCACCAACACACTGACACCACCCGGTGAACCTGGGAGCCGAGACTGGTCCTGCTTAGATGGGTATGCCCGCTCCGCACTTCCGGCTCATGCGGTCACGGCCGGCCGCTTGGATGACCTCCTACGTGACGCCGGCTTCCTGCTGGCAGCAGATCCCGCAAGCCTCACCCGGTCGCGGCGTTTCGCTGGCGCCGACGGGCGGCGAGCGCTGGATGCCTATGACCTGAGCGCTACCCACCGTCGCGCGGCTCCGGGTGATGAGGCGCAGCGGTGGTGGCTCTACGTCTGGAGCCGCCGCACCCGAGCCGACGAGCTATCGCGCGAATGCGAGCGAACCGCCTTCAATGACCATCCCCACATCGACTACGCATGGTGGAAGGGTGCGCGCCACCAGACTTTGACCGGCCACACCAGGTGGGTCGAGGGGGTGTGCGCGTTCGTGGACGCGCACGGCGCACCGCGCCTCGCCAGCGGTGGCAGTGATGGGACGCTGCGGGTCTGGGATCCGCAGACCGGCCGCCAGGTCCGCCCCGCGCTGACTGGCCACACCGGCGGGGTCCGGGCGGTGTGCGCGTTCGTGGACGCGCACGGCGCACTCCGCCTCGCGAGCGGCGGCAGTGATGGGACGGTGCGGCTCTGGGATCCGCAGACCGGCCGCCAGGTTGGCTCCCCGCTGACTGGCCACACCGGCGGGGTCAGCGGGGTGTGCGCGTTCGTGGACGCGGACGGCGCACCGCGCCTCGCGAGCGGCGGCAACGATGGGACGGTGCGGGTCTGGGATCCGGAGACTGGCGGCCAGGTTGGCCTCCCGCTGACCGGCCACGACGACTGGGTCCGCAGTGTGTGCGCGTTCGTGGATTCGCACGGCGCACCGCGCCTCGCGAGTGGCGGCAGTGATGGGACGGTGCGGGTCTGGGATTTGCAGACTGGCCGCCAGGTTGGCTCCCCACTGACCGGCCACACCGGCGGGGTCGAGGGGCTCTGCGCGTTCGTCGACGTCACGGGCGCACCCTGCCTCGCCAGCGGTTGCAACGACGGGACGGTGCGGGTATGGGATCTCCACGCTGACGGCCACGTCGGCTCGCCGCTGACTGGCCACACCGGCGGGGTCAGCGGGGTGTGCGTGTTCGTCGACGTGGACGGCGCACCCTGCCTTGCCAGCAGCGGCGACGACGGGACGGTACGGGTGTGGAATCCGGAGACCGGCGGCCAGGTTGGCCTCCCGCTGACCGGCCACGACGGCGCAGTCTGGGGGGTGTGCGCGTTCGTGGATGCGGACCGCGCACCGCGCCTCGCGAGCGGCGGCAGTGATGGGACGGTGCGGGTCTGGGATCCGCAGACCGGCCGCCAGGTCGGCTTCCCACTGACAGGCCACACCGGCGGGATCCGGGCGGTGTGCGCGTTCGTGGACGCGGACCGCGCACCGCGCCTCGCGAGCGGCGGCAGTGATGGGACGGTGCGGCTCTGGGATCCGCAGACCGGCCGCCAGGTTGGCCCCGCGCTGGCCGGCCACGCCAGCGGGGTCAGCGGGGTGTGCGCGTTCGTGGACGCGGACGGCGCACCCTGCCTTGCCAGCGGCGGCGACGACGGGACGGTGCGGGTCTGGGATCCGCAGACCGGCCGCCAGATCGGGCTCGCGCTGACTGATCATATCGGCGGGGTCAGCGGGATGTGCGCGTTCGTGGATGCGCACGGCGCACCCTGGCTCGCCAGCGGCGGCAACGACGCGACGGTGCGGGTCTGGGATCCGCAGACCGGCCGCCAGGTCCGCCCCGCGCTCACCGGCCACACCAGTGGGGTCCGGGCGGTGTGCGCGTTCGTGGACGCGCACGGCGCACTCCGCCTCGCCAGCGGCGGAAGCGACGGGACGGTGCGGGTCTGGGATCCGCAGACCGGCCGCCAGGTCGGCTCCCCGCTGACCGGCCACACCGGCGTGATCCGGGCGGTGTGCACGTTCGTGGATGCGCACGGCGCACCCTGGCTCGCCAGCGGCGGCAACGACGCGACGGTGCGGGTCTGGAATCCGGAGACTGGCGGCCAGGTTGGACCCGCGCTGACCGGCCACGACGACTGGATCCGGGCAGTGTGCGCGTTCGTGGACGCGGACGGCGCACCCCGACTCGCCAGCGGCGGCGACGACCGGACAGTGGTCAGCTGGAGCCACCTACCGTCACATGGCTCCTAAAGAAGTCCACCAGCACCCGCATCATGTGCGCTGTCGGGCGCGAGCGCGGCTGCAAAATGCCGACAGCGGCGAACCATTTACTCTTCCAGCAGGCTCGAATATACCCGATCCAGCACAGGATTATCGTCTGGACTCCGCCACCTTACAGAACGAACTGGGATAGAAGCTCCAGCCATATCTGTGAGCTGTTGGTCGATAATGCGCAATCCGACATCAATATTTGTAACGAGCAGTGCATATTGAACATGCTCCCCATGCTCAATAGCGCGCCTCAAGCTATCGCCGAGCTGGCGCATTTGCCCGGTACCAATGCGCGGGCGAAAGAAGTATTTCATGACCACGGCCAACTTGCCGCATTGACTGGAGGGGATTTTCCTGCTCGGATCGGGGGCTTCGCTATAAATCCGATGCGGCCGAAGACAGTACCGATCGCGACGATGTCGCCGCTGCCATGGTTCGCGACCGGTGGTCCGGTCCGGTCGGCCGCCCGCGCGGATCGAGCCGGCGGCGCGCGGGCCAGCCGGCGTAGCGCGGATCGACCGCTCCCGGCGCACGGATCCACCTGTCCGATATCCGACAGGAAATGAGGCCGGGGCGCCATCGGCGACGGGTGCTCACAACCTCGCGGGTCGGTCGGCACCGGGCCGTGCCGTCCATGCTGATCATCGTGCTGATCCTGGCCGGACTGGCGAGCGGTGCGTCGGCGAGTCACACCGGGTTCATCGCCCGCTCGGGCGGGCGGGCGGCTCATGCTCGACGGCGAACCGGTGCGCTTCACCGGCGTCAACGTCTGGAACGCCACCGACAACCCGGCGGCGCCGGAGTACCGCGGCAACCCGCTCGATCTGTCCACCGCGAGCGCGGGATTCGGTCCCGGGATCCATGTCGTGCGGGTCTGGTTCTTCCAGCGCCTGGCGACCAGCCACGGCGGGGCGCGCGACTGGTCGACCTTCGACAACACCCTGCGGGCTGCGCGTGAGCACAACCTCAAGGTCATCGCGGTGCTCGGCAACCAGTGGGCGGACTGTGAGGGCTACGGTTCCGCCGAGGCCGGCTACAGGTCCGATCAGTGGTATCGGGCCGGATACCGGGATGAGTCGCCGCCCGACCAGCCATCGACATATCTGGGCTGGGTGCGGGAGGTCGTCTCCCGTTATCGGCTGGACCCCACGATCATGATGTGGCAGCTCATGAACGAACCGGAGGACGCGACGTCGTTCCGTGGTCGGTGCCCATCGGATGCCGGGACGATGCTGCGGAGCTTCGTCTCCGAGGTCGGTCGAGAAGTCAGGGCGATCGACGGGCGGCACCTGCTCGGCGTCGGCACCATCGGCAGTGGGCAGTGCGGCACCGCCGACCTCGACTACGTTCGGCTCAATGCCAGCCGGTATCTCGACGTGGCCGACTACCACGACTACTCGCTCGACGTCGTCCCGGGCGACCAGTGGAATGGTCTGGCCGTCCGGGCCCACGAGATGGCGCAGCTTGGTAAGCCGCTCATCGTGAGCGAGATCGGCGTCATCCCCGAGCAGGTCGGTGGGCTGGAGCAGCGGGCGTCACTGGTGAACGACAAGATCGTCGCCGACTTCGAGCTCGGGATCCGGGCCGCGTTGGTCTGGACGTGGCAACCGGTGGCCGGTGGCGCGGCGAACGCGGCCAGCTATGACGTCGGACCGGGAGATCCGTTGCTCGCGCGACTGGCCGGCCTCTCGCGGTGACCGGTGCCGCGGACCGATCAGCGGACAGCGTGATCTCGCTTGGCGTTGGCGTGCACGCCGGGCTTGTCTGGAGCGGTGCGGCTTGTCGGGGCACTGGGTACGGCCAGCGCCGCGAGTGCCGTGAGGAACAGCAGCCCTTCGACGATGAGACTGACGATGCCGAGTGGTTCGCCCCAGGCTCCCTTGTCGTCGGTGTAGCCGGGCAGTCCGGGTCCTCGCGACAGGACGTACCCGACGAAGGGACCGAGGCCGACGCCGGCCGCGAGAAGCCAGGCCGTCCGGTCCGGCCGGGTGACAAGGAGCCACGCGGTGACAAGTGCGGTGATTTCCAGAAGAACATATCCGACCTGCACATAGCCGGGCGTCTTGGCGAAAGAAAACCAGTTCTGGTCCTCGAGATGAATAACGGCGATCACCACGCACAGCGCGGCGGCGAAGTCCGGGCCGGGTTGCCGTCTGCGCGCCTCTCGAGAATGAGCGGAAAGAGGCATATCGACTTTCCTCCTGTTGTGGACGAGCCCCGTTGCCCGACCACTCTCGGCCATGGGCCGCCTTCCATCGTATTTCGTGGTCCGGGAATTACCTCCGCCCGGCGGTCGGCGTGTTGTGCCAGGAGTCGGTGATGAGTGCATAGGCGGGCCGGCATCCGTCCGTCAGTCTTCGAACAAAATCACTCCCGCGGATCGACCAATCGGTGGGCGGGGACGCGGGTTTTCGTCGAAACGATCTTCGGGCGAGGTGCGTGGCATTCAGGATGTCGGGGATCTCCCGCTCCGCCCGGCGTCGCCGTTGTCTGCCGTCGGCGTCGTCGCCTGGTCGACCAGCTCGGCCGCGGCGAGAAGGCGGCCGACGAGGTCGGCCAACCGGCCGGTGTCCTCGACGATGCGCGCGGCCTCGCCGGCCAGATCGGGCTCACCGGCCTGGCGCGCGGCGCGTTCGAATACCTGTACTCGGGTGTGCAGGATGGCGCGGTGTGCGCAGCTCGTGCGCGGCGTCCGCGATGAACCGCCGCTGTGTCCCGAGGGCGGTCCGTAGTGGGCGTACCGCCCGGTGCGCGGTACTGACACTGACCGCGACTACCAGGACCAGCCCGAAGGCTCCGGAGAGCAGCAGGCCGGTCAGCAGGCGGCCGGCTTCCTGCGCCTGTGGGCGTAGGTCATAGGCGGCCTGCACGACGAAGGGCCCGGTGGCGTCGACGCGCCGGACGGTGACGATTCGGTAGGATCGGTCGTCGCCCAGTTCACGGTCGCGGAAGCGAGTGACGCCATCCCCGCTGGTGGCCTCGATCTCAGCTGGGTCCAGCAACCCGCGCGGCGCGCCGTCCGATGCCTCGACTGGCCGCCCCGGTCTGCTCAGAAAGATCACGATGTCGGCCGGTGGGTCGTCGATGTCGTTGTCGGCTCTCATGGCGGCGGAAATCAGCGCCCGGTGGACGTCGCGCGCCTGCTCATGCTGGACGACCAGCCAGGCGGCCACTCCGATGAGCACCATCGCCGCCATGACGGCGAGTCCGACGACGACGGCGAGCCGGCGGCGGCTCGCCGCGACCACCCGAGCCTCGGCCCGCGCCGGACCGGTGCGCGATGGCCGGCCCGGCCAGGGTGGGCGTGACCGGACCGACGCCGGCGCAGACGTAGGCAACCCGAACGCGGACCTCCCCGTCTGGCTTTGCCCTGGCACGCTCACCGCTGCGCGCCCAGTTGGTAGCCGACGCCGCGGACCGTTCGGATGATCTACCGGCCCAGCTTGCGCCGCAGGTAGTGCACGTACACATCCACCACCGTCGCCTCGGCGTACGGGAACAGCCGTTCGCGCAGCTCGTCACGCGCGAAGGCCCGCAGGGGCCGCGCCGCCAGCGTCGCCAACAGTGCGCATTCCCGCTCCGACAGCCGTACGTGGCTGTTGGCGGCGGATTCGTGCCCTGGGGCGTGGACAGGAAGGTCATAGACCGTCCGGTTGGCCAGATCCAGGCGCCGTCCCTGGGGAAGGGACAGGTGGGCGGCCCTGTCCAGGTGCTGGCGACGGATGGCGCGCAACCGGGCGAACAGCTCATCGAGGCCGAACGACTTGACCAGGAAGTCGTCGGCGCCGGCATCCAGCCCCTCCACCCGGTCCGCGACAGCTCCCCGGGCGGTGAGGATGAGCACCGGCACGACGACGGACCGGCTCCGCCAAGCTCGCAGCACGTCCAGGCCGTCGACCACCGGCAGCCCGAGGTCGAGGACCACCACGTCGTAGTGGCAGGTCAGCCCGAGGTGCAGGGCACGTTGCCCGTCGAGGGCGCACTCGACCGTGTAGCCCGCTTCCGCCAGCACACCGCCAAGCAGGTCGGCGAGCGCGGGTTCGTCCTCGACGAGCAGCAGGCGGGGCCGTTCGACCGCCGGCTCGACGGCGGGCGTCCTGGCCGGGCGACTGCCGGCGGTAGCGGCGTTCAGGACTGCGCTCCCGGTTGGTCCGGACCGTGGGGGCGCGGCGCGGCGTTACCGGACGGACGTCGTTCCGACCCCCGACCAGGCGGCCTTGGCGCCGCTGTGCCCGATCCGGACGACCTGGACGACGCTACCGGCGGCGGTGGCCAGCACCAGCGCGAGGGTGAGAGCTGTGACCCATGTCGTGGATCGCGCCGCCGAGTGCGCGGACCTGGCCCCGGCGGTGCCCCGCCCGGGCGACGCCCACGCGGTGGGCCGCCAGCCATCGTTCCACAACAGCAGCAGCGCCGCGACGAACAGTCCCGCGACCCAGGGCAGCAGCCCGTCGCCCAGCTCTGCGTGCCGGGCAATCAGCGCGTTGTCTGGCAGCCGGGCCCGCAGTTGCTCGCCGCTGTGGGAGGTGATGGGCACGAGGATCAGCGCGCCGAAGGCGGCGAGCAGCGGCAGCGGGCCAAGTGCCCGGCGCAGCCGGGGCCAGAACGCCACCACGAGGAGCAACAGCGCCGTCAGCGGTACGAGCACCACGGTGGCGTGAATGATCAGGATATGGACGGGCCGACCGAAGATGGTCGAGGGCACGTGGTCTCCAGGCTGTGGCCGTGAGCTGCGCGGCCAGGGTGCTGGCGCGCCGAACCGCGGCGGTCAGACAGATCGGGGCAGCGCACGAGGACCGCGGTCCCGGCTCGGCGAGGCGCCGGACGAGCGACTTCGTGCTCAAGCCGCAGGCTCCGTGCACTACCTGAGGGTTTTCTTAGAGGACGACGTCCACGATCGCGACACCTGCTCAGGAACGCTCCAGAGCGGTGGCGCGGCACGAACCCCAGGTGACGAGGTTGGCGTGACCCTACGGCCGAGCCGTCAGGCGTTCCGGTTCAGTCTTAGAGCCAGGCGGGGGCAGCTTTCGACGGCGCGGTCGGCGTGGCCGGCGAGCCGTGGCGGGATCGGGATCTCGCGGGTCGGACGGGCGCCGGCAGGGGTGCCCTGGTGGGCCGCGGCCGCTCTGGCGGCGCCCTCGTGTGGGATGGGGTAGCCCCAGCGGTCCTGGGTGAGCAGCTCAGGAAGCAGTTCGACGCACCAGCCACGGCCGTCGCACGCGATCCAGTCGATGGCCAGGCTCGAGTTGGTCGCCATGGTGGCCACCCTTTCCTTGGTGTCGTCGGCGCCCCAGCCGTCCTGGATGGTGCCGGTAGTGGCGGTGCCGGTAGCGGCGGTGCCGGTCTGGGTCAGCCGGCGGAGCCGGCACAGTCGCCCGTGGTGTGGGCGCGCACGTCGGCGGCGAAGACGCGCAGGGCGGTACGGACGAGGCGAGCCGCGCCATCGGGGTGGCGACAGGCACCGCGGCCGGTGACGAGTTCGGCGACCTCGGCGGCCTGCCGCGCCCAGTGGTCGGTCGCCCCGCCGCCGGCGGCCAGCCGCGCGGTCGCCGTGGCGAGCTCCGGCAGGCCTTGGAGGCACGGCCCGCACTGGCCGGCGCTCTGCCCGGCGAGGAAGCTGGCGATCCGGGCCGTCTCCGCCAGCCCGCACGCTCGCGCCGGCAGGAGGTGCAGGAGCCCTGGCCCGGGGCCGGCGTCCGACGCGGCGAGACCGGCCCGCGACATCGGCACGCGGTGCGCCCGGTCCGCCCGCAGCCACGCCCCGCCGTACCCACCGACCCGGACCGCGCCAAGCGGCTCGGCCGCGCCGCCGGCGAGCCGGACGATCTCGCCGATCGTCAGGCCGATTGGCACCTCGACGACGCCGGGCGAACGGACCGCCCCGCTCACGGTGACGAGCATGGTGCCCGGCTCGTCGTCGGTCCCGGCCGATCTGAACCAGTCCGCGCCGCGCCGCGCGATGAGGGCCAGGTGGGCCAGCGTCTCCGCATTGCACACGACGATGGGGCGACGCAGCCGGCCGGTGCGGCCCGCGCCGCGCGGCGCGGGCGCTGACAGCGGGACGAGCTGGAGGAAGGGCTGGGCTTGGCCGCCGTCGATGACGGCGGCGGCCGCGGACGCCTCGCCCGCGACGAAGCTGCGCGGGGCCAGCCGGACGTCGGGGCGTACCCGGTCGATCCGGGCGGAGCGCCGCTGGGCGAGCGCGTCGGAGACGGCCCTGGTCGCCGGGCCGGGTTTGGCGTAGACGTGGGCCTCGGTGGCGGAGACCGCCTCCGCGACGAGGGCGAGCCCGTCGAGGACGAGGTGCGGAGCCGTGCTGAGGAGCCAGGCGTCCTTGGCGCTTTCCGGTTCGCCCTCGGCCGCGTTCGCGATCACGATCGGCCCGCCGGTCGACAGGGGACCGCGCGCCGGTTCGCCGTTGCTGGGGATCGCGGCGGCGAGCTTGCGCCAGGCGGGGAAACCGGCGCCGCCCCGGCCGCTGAGCCCGGCGGCGCGCAGCTCGTCGAGGAGCCGGCCCGGCCCGCCCTGCCACGGGACCGGCCCGTGCCGCGCGAGGTGGTCGGCGAGGTTAGCCGCGCCCGCGCCGACGAGGCGGCCGGCTGCTAGGCGCGGCGGCTGCTCAAACCGCGGCGGCGCGGCGTCGGGGCCCGGGTGAGGCAGCGTCGCGTCGGCGGGCCGCGTTCTCGGGCTGGTCATCTCGTCCACGCTCCATGGCGGTGAGTCGGAGTGCCTGCGCGGCGATGGGGCTGCTGGAGCGGCGTCGCCAGCGGCCGGGGCGACCGGTAGGGAACACTCGGGCGGCCGCTGCCGGCGGTCGGGCCGGGCGGGGGACGACGAAGAAACGACTCCGAGCAGCGCCAGCCGACCGCGAGTGTCACCGCCAGCGCGCACCCGACGGCGACCGCCCGCAGCCAGCCAGTGCCGACATCCGTGCCGGACCCGAGCGTGTGCATGAACGCGAGCGGCCAGACCGCATAGGCGGCCCAGTGCACGCCGCGCCAGATCCGGGCGCCGATCCAGCGCCGCAACAGACTGGTGACCACCAGGGCGAGCAGCACGTCGGCGGCGCACGTACCCAGCCCCACCCAGAACGGCCGGTAGCCGGCGCCGAACGGGAGCACCGTGTCGAGCAGGCCCAGGTGCGCGAACGGGTCGAGGACGACGGTCGCGACGTGCACGACCAGCAGCGCGACCGCGAGCAGGCTCGCATTCCGATGCACCGCGGCGACGGCGAAACCCGGCAGCCCGGCAGCGCGACGCCCAGAACGGGCGACGATCCCGAGCACGACGGTGAGCGTGAGCACCAGCAGCAGCGTCGTCCCGGTGGCCCGCGCGGCGTACCAGAGCGCGAGGTGGCTCATGACCGGCCGCCACGAGGGGGCGCTGTCACGGCCAGCCGCCGCTCGCGGGGTGCGACGGCCGGCCCGGCCTGGACCGAGGCGGCGGCCCGCGTTGGCGGCGCGCCGAGCGAGGCCGCGGGCTCGTCGGCTGGCCAGCCCGCGACCGTCAGGACCGAACTGTCGGTCCGCACCAGCCGCGCCGGCAGGCCCAGGGCGTGCAGCCAACCCGGGGCCGCGACACCCTTCACCAGCGAGGCGGTGCTCGCCGTGTTCGCGGCGAGGCAGCTGGGGGCGGCGACGCTCACCGTTCGCCAGACCGGATCCGCGGGGCGGCAGGTGCGCGGATCGAGCACGTGGTGCAGGACCCGGCCTTCACGCAGCCAGCGCCGGCCGATCGTGCTCGAGGTGGCCAGCGCTCCACCGGCGGCGAGGATCACCGTGGTAGCCGGCTCGCCGGGCCGGTCCTGCGCCCGCACCCGCCAGCCTCCGGCCGGGGCATCGCCGGCCGT
>Ga0068863_100000183_pt1 | contig 66938 bp, 48 predicted proteins | sample KBSSwiS62_FD_66596 | JGI IMG/M metagenome (GOLD analysis project Ga0068863, IMG submission 66596) | Switchgrass rhizosphere microbial communities from Kellogg Biological Station, Michigan, USA - KBS Switchgrass S6-2 | ecosystem: Host-associated > Plants > Roots > Rhizosphere > Soil ... | reverse complement strand
GGAGGCGGCGGGCGGAGGTCACGTGGGAGCGAAGCGAGCACGGGGCCGGAGCTCGCAGCCGACGGAGCTCAGCAGGGACCCTGAGCGGAGGAGGCGGCGGGCGGAGGTCACGTGGGAGCGCCGTGGTCCCTGCGGAATCGGCGAAGCCGATTTCGGAGGTCGTGAGCACGGGGCCGGAGCTCGCAGCGGACGGAGCTCAGCAGAGACGCCTGAGCGGCTTCCGGTGGGGCGGGTCTGATTGTTCGTAGGGTCGCCAGCGCGCCCTGGACGCCGCTGAGCAGGGCCAGCGCCGCGGCCCGTCTCCCGGGCGAGCGGGCCGGGCGTGCTCCGCGAACCTGGCGGCGACTGCCCTCCGACATCCCCGGTTGAACCGGGTGAGTCCGCGGCGGCGGCGAACTAGGGTCGGAGAGAACCATGGCAAGTGGCTCGACGCGTCGTTTCCGACCTGAAGGGTGACCATGACCAGCGTGCCGGGGGTTGCCGGGGACGCACGGACGGTCGTGCTCGCCCGGCCGACGCGGACCGCGAGCCAGCTCGTCCGGCCGGAGGCCCTGCGGCAGGCGTTCCGTCGGCACGCGGCCGGGGTCACCGTGGTCACGCTCGCGGGGCCGGCCGGGCCGGTCGGGTTCACCGCCACCTCGGTCGCGTCGCTGTCGGCCCAGCCCCCGCTGCTGTCGTTCTCGTTGGCGACGACGTCGTCCAGCGCGCCCGCGATGCTCGAGGCCGAGACGCTGGTCGTCCACCTGCTCTCGTCCGGGCAGGAGGAGCTCGCCCGCCGGTTCTCGACCCGGGGCGTCGACCGCTTCGCCCCGCCGGTCCGCTGGGAGACGCTGCCTACCGGCGAGCCGCTGCTCTCGGACGTCGCCGTCTGGCTGCGGGCCCGGATCGAGCACCGGATCGCGACCGGGGAGAGCTACCTCGTCATCGCCGAGGTACTCGAGAGCCGGGTCGACCGCGCCGACGAGCCGCTCGTCTACCACGACGGCCACTACGGCACGGTCACCGACGCGCCGGCCCCCGAGGGCCCGGCACAGGACCCCGAGGCCTGACGCCCGAGGCCCGCCCGCCCTGCTCAGACGGCCGCGGCACCGGGATGGAGTCGGGTTGATCTCAGTACCACCGCTGCCACTCCGTCGGCTGCGTGCTGCGGCCTCGCCCTCACGACCTCCGAAATCGGCTACGCCGATTCCGCAGGAACCCCGGCGCTCCGGCGAGACCTCCGCACGCCGCCTCCTGCGTGTCAGTCGGCCCTGGACGTGGTGCCGCGGCGGAGCCGGTTCCGGCGGCGGATCACGATCACCAGGCCGAGCAGCCCCAGGCCGACGCCACAGGCCGCCGTCGCGAGCCACCACAGCCGCCCGTCGGAACGCAGCTGGCTGACGAACGGAATCATGACGATGAGCGCGATCAGCCAGAGGACCGTGCCCACCGCCACGGAGCCGACCCCGTCATAGGGCAGCGGCGCCAGCCCCGTCCCGGTGGTCGGCCCGTCGGGGCGCGGCCCGCCTGGCTCGGAGGTGCCGTCCGCGCCCTGCTCGGAGGTGCCGTCCGCGCCCTGCTCGGAGGTGCCGTCCGCGCCCTGTGCGGGACGCTGGCGGTCCGCCGACTGGTCGTCCAGCGGCCGGGCTGGGTGCGGGCCCTGGCCCGCCGCGCCGACGCCCTGGCCTGCCGCGGCGTTCGCCTCCATCTGCAGGACGTTACCTGTCCAGCGCGCCGCATCGCCGCGCGGCGGTCCGGCGGGTGGCGCCTCGGGTGGTCGCCCTGATGGTGACGGTCCAGAGGTGTTGCCCCACGGGTCGCCGGGCCGGTCAGCCGTGTGGCGCCGTCGCCGGCTCACCCGTGGTCATCAGCCAGTCGGCGAACGGGCGGCGGGTTACCGACTCCAACAACTGGATGTCGACCCGGAAGAGCCCGATGGCCCGCTCCCGCGCGTCCGGAGGTGCGCCGCCCGGGAGCGACGAGAGCGCGGCCGCCGGGCCGCCGACCGTTCCGGGGTGGGATTCGGAGCGGACGGTGGATGCGGTGTGTCGTGGCCCGGCGGCCGGTGGGAGGTCCAGCCGACTGCCGTCGGCGTGGCGCTCGCGGACCCCGAGGAAGGCGTACGCCCGATCGCGCGCGTCGGCCGGCGCGGCGAGAAGATCCGAGTAGCGGACGAGCAGCACCTGGCTCGGGCTGTAAAGGGTGTAGAGCCGCCGCAGCTGGCGGCCGTACTGACCGAGCTCCGCGTAGCGCCACGTCCAGTCGCAACCGGCCGCGGCCCGGGCCGGCTCGGCCGCGAGCGCCGCGGCGAACTCGGCGAGCGGTTCCGCGCCGGCGGCCCTGGCCCGCAGCCAGGCCGCGTAGGCGCGGTCGACCGGGTCGCGCAGCGTCACCAGCAGCCTGGGGTAGGCCACGCTCTCGTGCAAGCGCCGCGCGGCCGTGAAGTCGGCGAGCAAGTAAGGAGCCAGCTCACCCTGCTGCCTTGACGCGGAGTCCGTGGCACGGGCGGACTCGGCGGAGGGAGCGGTCCCGCCGAGGCCTAACGCGGGGTGATCGGCGAGCATCGCGGCGAGCCGGAGACCGCCCGCCTCGGGCGGGCCCGCGACAACGAAGTCAGGCCCGGTCATCTCCACCCCCCTCGACGAGCCACCCGGTAGTTGATCGTAGTCCCGTGGCGGATCTCCGACAATATCGACCGGGAAGATGAAGAAGCTTCTTCACTCAATCTTGGCCTGCGTGTGGCGCGCGTACCGAAACGGCGGATGGTGATCGATGGGTGGCCCTCTGTATTCATTGCCACCGTGTTACGCCTGGAGCACGAATACATAACGTTCTCTACTGAAATAGTCAACTTTGGGCTCTCCGCAGCCTACGTTGCCGTCCACTGGTGCGGAGACAGCGCAGCCCTGAAGGAGTTTGGATCATGACCCTCGACACCGTGACCGCCGAAAGCGCGACGGCGCCCACCCCGCCCGCAGTCAGTCTGGGCGTCCGGCCGCTCACCGTCCGGATCGGCGCCGAGATCAGTGGGGTCAGGCTTTCCGGCGATCTCGACGCCGCGACGGTCTCGGCGATCCGGGCGGCGATCCTGCGCCACCGGGTCGTGTTCTTCCGCGACCAGGCGCACCTCACGCCGCTGATCCAGGTCGAGTTCGCCCGGCTGCTCGGCGAGCTGACCCAGGCCCACCCGACGCAGACGGCGCTCGCCGGCCACCCGTTGATCCACGAACTGGACGCCTCCAGGGGTGGCCGCGCCGGTGCCTGGCACACGGACGTCACCTTCACCGACCGGCCGCCGGCCTTCTCGGTGCTGCGCGCCGTCGAGATCCCGCCGGTCGGCGGCGACACCGTCTGGGCGAACACCGTCGCCGCCTACTGGGACCTGCCCCAGCAGCTGCGTGAGGCCGCGGACACGCTGCGCGTCTTCCACACCAACCAGCACGACTACGGCCTGCGCCCCGAGGACCTCAAGGGCCTGCCCGAGGACACCCTGGAGCGGTTCTTCGAGTTCCGGTCCGCGGAGTTCGAGACCGAGCACCCGGTCGTGCGGATCCACCCGGAGACCGGCGAGCCGTCGCTGCTGCTTGGCGCGTTCGTCAAGCAGCTGACCGGCGTGAACCAGGCCCAGTCGTTCGATCTGCTGCGCGCGTTCGCCGAGGTCGTCGCCAAGCCCGAGAACACGGTCCGCTGGAAGTGGACGGCCGGCGACGTCGCGATCTGGGACAACCGCGCCACCCAGCACTACGCGATCAACGACTACGCCGACAGCCCGCGCATCGTGCACCGGGTGACCGTCGCCGGGACCATCCCGGTCGGCAAGGACGGTCGCCCCAGCCACTCCCGCGTCGGCGACGCGAGCGCGTACTCACCCATCGGCACCGTCCCGGCGGCCTGAGAACCGTGGCGGCAGGTCGTGCCCCCGACCTGCCGCCGCCGGATGAGCCAGACCGCTCACGTCGACCCGGGTTGGCGCATCACCCTTCCCAGAGCGGGACGCCGGAGTCGTCGAGGTCGTCCTCGGCGTCGCGGAAGGCGGTCCCGGCCGGGTCGCGCAGGGCGGCGGCCAAGGCGTGCCGGCGGTGCCAGGTGCCGGCGTGCCAGGCCAGGGCCCGGGCCAGCGCGTCCGTGCCGGCCGCGGCGTCGACGTGAATCTCGCCGCCGATGCCGCCGACGACGCGCCAGCTCGCCGGGGTGGGCCGGCCGGAAAGGTCGGCGACGGTCAGCCGGGTGTGCTCGACGTAAGGGGTGCCGTCCGGGGCGCGCCCGCGGGTCACCACGTCCGCGGGGTCGGCGAGAACCGGGAACTCGGCCAGCGCGGTCGCCAGCGGGACGCCCAGCACGTAGCCGACCTCGGCCGCGCGGTCCAGCGGCAGCCGCAGCGGTGCCGCGTTCCCGAGCAGGGTCAGCAGGTCGGGGGCGTCCACGATGGCCGCGTCGCCGGTCGGGACGACACCGAGCGGGGTGCGGACGGCCAGCGGCGGGTCGAGCCGGCCGTCCGCGAGGCCGCCGCCGGGCTGCCCGTCCGGGCCAGCCGCGAGCAGCGTCGCGGCGCTCACCGCGGCCACGTAGAGCGCGCGGGCGCTCGGCCAGGGGATCTCCCGGTCGGCGTCGCCGAGGCGGTCGAGCAGGTCGAGCACGCCGCGAAGGTCGCCGAGGACGTCGTCCAGGGTGACCCGGCAGCCGAGCGCGCGCAGCAGCTCCTGGTCGACCCCGGGCAGCGTGGCCACCGGGGCGAACAGGCCGTCCAGCAACGGGTCGGCACCCGGCAGCCGAAGCTCCGGCGGTGGCAGGCGCACGGGCCCACCGGCCCGCGGCGCGTGGTCGTCGAGGTCGTCGTCGTCCAGGTCGTCGTCGAAATCGTCGCTGGTGAAGTCGTCGTCGACGTCGTCGTCGAGGCCGGACGAGGACGCGTCGGGGCTCGCGACCGGGAGCAGGGCGTGGCGGGCCAGCCACCAGCGGGTGTAGGACGGCTCGTCGCCGAGCACCACCTCGCGCAGCGGCGGCCGGGCTAGCTCGGCGAACGCCTCCGGCCAGGCCGCCGGGTCGACCAGCTCCAGGTCACGGACGGCGGCGAAGGACGCCAGCACCAGCGGGGCGCGCCTGGCGTCGGCGTCGGCGTGGTACGGGCCACCGCGGGCGGTCGCGGCCCTGGCGCTCGCCAGCGCGGGCGACTCGGCGGCCTCCTGGACCCAGGTGTCGCTGTCGTCCAGGTCGAGCAGTACCGGCTCGTCCGGGTCGAGGGTGACGTCCGACGCGCGCAGGACGCCGAAGGTGCGCAGCACCCCGACGGCTTCGAGAACCTCGGTCGGCCACGCGTCCGTCAGCTCGGGCGCGAGGACCGCGAACGGGGCGTCGGCGGCGACCAGGCGGTCCAGCGGGCCGCCGGCGATCAGCAGCTCCGAGGCGGGGACGAACTCGCCCGCGTTGTCGGCCAGCAGCAGCTCACCCAGCCAGTCCAGTCCGCCCGCGGTCTCCTGCGCGGTGAGCCCCGCGTCGCGGACCAACGCGAGCACCGCCGCCGCGAGCGCCCGCAGCTCCTCCGGGTCGTCGTCCGGATCGGAGTCGACGACCGCCTCGTGCACCGCCGGGTCGCGCAGCACGCCCGCCGGGGTCCCCTCGACGGCGCCGAGGGTGCGTAGCGCGTCCCTGGCCCCGCCGAGGCAGGCATCCGGGTGCACCACCCGCAGCGGCAGGCCGGAGGCGGCCAGCGCGACGACGTCCAGGCCGTCGGTGGGCAGCAGCACCCCGCGCGGCCCGGTGACCATCCGCACCCGCAGTGCCCTCCCCGGCCCCGTCCCGCCGGCGGCCGGGGCATCGGCGTCGAGCGAGTCCTCGTCCGCCGCGACCGCGATCGGCACGGGCAGGGCGCCGAGGGCGTCCCGGTCCGGCGCGGTGATCAGGGCCGAGTACAGCGCGGACCACCAGGCCGGCGGCCGGCGTACCGCGGCCAGCACCTCCACGAGGCCGGCGCTGTCCAGCCGGCGCACGCCGAGCGCGTCCAGCGCCCGCCGCCAGTGCCGGGCCGCGTACCGCGCGGGCAGCAGGCCGGCGACGGCGCCTTCCGGCTGCTCGCCGGCTCGCCCCTCGAAACTCGCGTCAAGGCCGGCCGCCAGACCCGCGCCCAGGCCGCTGTCGAAGTCGGCGTCGACGAGGTCCGGGTCGGAGGCCAGGCCGTGATCGAGGTGATGGCCCGCGTCGGAGCGGCCGAGGGGGTGGGGGCCGCTGAGCAGCGCGGTGACCGCGTCGGTCGCGGGGCCGAGATCGCAGACGACGCACTCCCGGCCGAGCCGGCCACCGGGGAACAGGCCGGCCTCGGGCAGCAGGGCCGTGAGGGCATCCCGCAGTCGACCGTCGACCGCCCCAGCGGGCAGACCGGCGGGAACCAGCTCCAGCGCGGCCAGCGGATCCGGCGGCACGAGCGGGTCTGCGCCGACCGGCGTCGCGCCCTCCGCCGGCGCGCCCGCACCCGTCGCCGCGTGAGCCGGCGTGAAGGCCGCGCCTTGCCCCTCGTCGCCGCCGGCAAGGGGGGTCTCGGTGAGCTGGAAAAGGCTCAGCGCGAACGAGTCGTCCTCCTCCGTCCCGGTCCGCGCGCCGGGCGGCGTGTCCTCGGCCGTCCCCGCGGTGCCCAGGTGGATGGCGAGCGCGACGACGGCCTCGGCGAGCCGGTCGGTCAGCCAGTCGCGCAGCGGCCCGGCGACCGTGTGCCGGCGGGAGGGCTCCAGCGGCAGCTCGACGCTGGCCAGCACCGGCAGGGACAGCGCCTCGTCGGTCGGCTGCGGCGCGCGGACCACCTTCGCCGCGCCCGCCGGCCAGCCTCCGTCGCGCACCATGGCCCTGGCCGCGTACCCGGTCCTGGCGCGCTCCTCGACCGGCCGGTCGGCCAGCAGCGCCGCCGGGATGGTGCCGCGCCGGACACAGCCTCGCCAGCGCTGCCCGTTCAGCAGCGCGATCTCCAGCCCGGCGTCCAGCGGAGTCTCCACCGGCTCGGCGCCGGCCACGCTCGCGCCCGTCTGGTCGGCGGCCCGGCCGGGTGACGTCGCGGGCTCGCCGCCGACGAGTTCCCAGTGGCAGCGGTGCGTCTCGACCTCGCCGTCGAGGTCCAGCACCACCTCGCCGAGCCCCGGCAGCACCAGCAACAGGGTCGGGTCGAAGGCGGCGAGCAGCTCGCGGGTCAGGGCGACCGCCTCGGCGTCGCGCAGCGGCAGCCGCACCACCGTGTCGTAGCCGACCGGTGGCGGGGCGGGGGTGGACACCGCGAACGGCAGCCGCAGTACCGGCGCGGCCCCGTCCCGGCGGCCCAGTTCGGCGCGCAGGCCGGCGGCCCCGATCTCGTGGACCGCCGCCGCCGTCCACTCCTTCGACCAGCGAACCCCGCGCGCGGGGCGCGCGCTGTCCGCGGGGGTGTCCGCCGCGGCGGGGCCCGGGGAGACCGAGACGATCGCCGGGTCGTCGCTGACGGCCAGGACGGCGGCGAAGCCCGCGCCAAAGCGGCCGACCGCGGCCACATCGCGCTTGGCCGAGGCGCGCAGCGTGCTGAGGGCCTCGACGCCCTCGGCGGTCAGCGGGGCGCCCGTGTTCGCGACCTCCAGCAGGTCCCCGGCCAGCCGGACGAGCACCCGGGCCGGCACCGAGGCCGCGGCGGCCGCGTCGACGGCGTTCTGCAGCAACTCGACGACGAGCCGGTCCCGGTAGGCGCCGAGGGCGGCGTCCTCCTCGGCGTTCGCGTCCTCCCGGAACCGGGCCGGCGACGCCGCCCACGAGTCCAGCACCCTCGACCGGATGGCCGCCGTGCCAAACGGGTCTGCCTGGCCGCCGGCGAACTGGGGGCTCACGGGGCCGGTGTTGCCGGCCGCGTCGAGATGTGTCGCTTCCACTGTTCCATCTTCGTCACTCGGCGGCCCGGCCGGCGCCTGGCCATCCCCTACCGCCTCCCGTACGCACCGTTCCTCGCCCGGGACGCGGGGCCGGAGAACTCGGCAAGATGGCCTCATGGCGCGACGGACGGGTGCCAGGCGGCCGGATGACCCCCGGTTGGCCGAGGCGTTCGAGGAGCAGTGGGGCCTCGTGTCGGCGGGGGTCGATGCGCTCGGCGACGCGGCCTTCGGCGCGGCGAGCGTCCTGCCGGGCTGGACGGTCGGCGACCTGGTCGCGCACTGCGCGCGGTCCGGCGGCGCTCTCGCCAGAGCGCTCGAGGCCGTGGCCGCCGACGGTGCCGGCACGGACGGAGCACGCGCGGACCGCCCAGGCGCCGCGGATGCCGTCCGCTACCTGAGCGGCGTCGGCGCCCGGGCGGAAGCCATCGCGGACACCGCCCGGGCGGACGCCGCCGGCCTGCCGGCCGACACGCTGCGTGCCCTGTTGCGCGACGCGGTGGCGGACTCGAGCAAGGCTCTCACGGCCGCGCTGGCGGGCTCCGGCGGTGCGCTGGGCTGGGACCGGGTCGTCCGCTCGCCGGGCGGGCCGATCCGGCTGGGCGACTTCGTCGTGACGCGTTGCGTCGAGGGGGTCGTGCACGGGCTGGACCTCGGGTTCCCTCCGGCGCGGGACGCGCTGCGGATCGTCACCAGGGTCCTCGTCGACGTGCTGGCCACCAAGGCGCCCGGGCGGTCGGTGGAGCTGCGGGTGCCGCCGTTCGCCGCCGTCCAGGTGGTCGAGGGCCCGCGGCACACCAGGGGAACCCCGCCGAACGTGGTCGAGGCCGACCCGGTCGCGTTCGTCCAGGTGGTGGCCGGCCGGCTCGACTGGGCCACCGCCGTCGCCGACGGCCGGCTCACCGCGAGCGGGGACCGGGCCGACCTACGGCCGTGGCTGCCGTTGCTGTGACTGGACCCGTCAGATCGGTCACGGTGCGCACTTTCGATACCTGCCCATACTCGACGGGAGCCGAAGCGCGCCGCATACGTCGAGATTCGCGATCAAACCGTCGTCGTCGGCTATTGCGTCCCATTGAGGTTGGATTCGTGCCCTGGTGGGCGGTTGGGGTGGGACGGCGCGAGTGGTGGCACCGGTCACGGGTATGTCCCAAGGGAAATGCCGGCTAACCCGACCCCTGTTAGCGTGCATGATGGTGGCTGTCGACGGTGCGTCCATCTTCGCGTGAACAGCTGTTCAGGTGCACAGGTGTTCAGGTGCACAGCTGTTCAGGTGCACAGCCGTTTACATCCCGCGTTGCCCGGCCGGGAGACAGCTCCCCGGTAACCCCCCAAGCTGCCTGACCGCGAGGAGACTGGTGTCAGTGACCAAGGGGACGGCTGCCGCCCCGGGCGCGGGTCGCTCCGGCGACCTGAAGCCCGCGCTCGGCGAACCCGGTAGAGCCAGCACGGACAACAGAGCCAGCAAGGACAACAGAGCCGGCACGGACAACAGGGGTAGCACGGACATCAGAGGCCGAACGGACAACACTGGCCGACGGGCCTGGGAGCTGGAGCTGCGGGACGCCGCGGGCCCGCAGGACGCCTGCGGGGTCTTCGGGATCTGGGCGCCGGGCGAGGACGTCGCGAACCTCACCTACTACGGCCTGTACGCGCTGCAGCACCGCGGCCAGGAGGCGGCGGGCATGGCCGTCGCCGACGGCCGCACGATCGTGGTCTTCAAGGAGCTGGGTCTCGTCGCCCAGGTGTTCGACGAGCGGACTCTCTCCAGCCTGTCCGGCCACCTCGCCGTCGGGCACACCCGCTACTCGACGACCGGCTCGTCAACCTGGGAGAACGCCCAGCCGTCGTACCGGACCGCGCGGCTCGGCGGGGGCGTCGCGCTCGCGCACAACGGCAACCTCACCAACATCCTGGAGCTGGCCGAGGAGCTCGGCGACGACCGGGACGCCGGCATGCACGCCACCACCGACTCGGACCTGATCACGGCGCTGCTCGCCGGCCACCCCGGCCCGACGCTCGCCGAGGCCGCGCTGGACGTGCTGCCCCGGCTGCGCGGCGCGTTCTCGCTGGTCTTCTCGGACGCCACGACGATGTACGCAGCGCGTGACACCCACGGCATCCACCCGCTGGTCCTCGGGCGCCTCGACAACCGCGCCGACGAGGACGCCGAGCACTCGGCTGGCGAGGACTACGCCGCGGCCGGGGCCTGGGTCGTCGCCAGCGAGACCTGTGCGCTGGACATCGTCGGCGCGACGTTCGTCCGCGAGGTCGAGCCGGGCGAACTGGTGGTCATCGACGGCGACGGGCCGCGCTCGCTGCGCTTCGCGCCGGCGGACAAGCACGGCTGCCTGTTCGAGTTCGTCTACCTGGCCCGGCCGGACACGGCGATCGCCGGGCGGTCGGTGCACGCGACCCGCGTGGAGGTCGGCCGGATCCTGGCCGCCGAGGCGCCCGTCGAGGCCGACCTCGTGATCCCCGTCCCGCAGTCGGGAGTGCCGGCGGCGGTCGGCTACGCGGAGGCCTCCGGCATCCCGTTCGGCGAGGGGCTGGTCAAGAACTCCTACGTCGGCCGGACGTTCATCCAGCCGTCGCAGAAGATCCGCCAGCGCGGCATCCGGCTGAAGCTCAACCCGCTGCGCGAGGTCATCGAGGGCCGCCGGCTGGTCGTCGTTGACGACTCGATCGTGCGGGGCAACACCCAGCGGGCGCTGGTGCGGATGCTGCGCGAGGCCGGCGCCGCCGAGGTCCACGTGCGGATCTCCTCGCCGCCGGTGCGCTGGCCCTGCTTCTACGGCATCGACTTCGCGACCCGGGCCGAGCTGATCGCGAGCGGCCTCGGGGTCGAGCAGATCCGCGAGTCGCTCGGGGCGGACTCGCTGGCCTACGTGTCGCTGGATGGTCTGGTCACGGCCTCCCGCCAGCCGGCGAACGAGCTGTGCCGGGCCTGCTTCGACGGCGTCTACCCGGTTGCGCTCTCGGACTCCACTCGACTGGGTGGCAAGCACCGGCTGGAGGACATGGGCAGCGGCGCGGCGACCAGCGCGGCGCTCGCGGAGGCGTTCAGCCGCCGGATGGTGCTCGGGATGAACGGCGCCGACCCGTCGCCCGACGACCTGGACGAGCTCGCCGGCCTCGGCGCCGTGGCGGAGATCGCGGCGATTGACGGGCAGGCGGCCGGCGCGGTGGCGCTGGGCAGCGACGTCGCGCCGGCCAGGAGTGGGCGCTCGTGACCGCCGACGCGGGCGGCGCGGCCTACCGGGCCGCGGGCGTGGACGTGGCGGCCGGAGAGCGTGCCGTCGAGCTGATGCGCGGGCATGTCGCCCGGGCGACCCGGCCGGAGGTCGTCGGCTCGCTCGGCGGCTTCGCGGGCCTGTTCGCGCTCGACACCAGCCGTTACCGCAAGCCGCTGCTCGCCTCGTCAACCGACGGCGTGGGCACGAAGATCGCGCTGGCACGGGCGCTGGACGTGCACGACACGGTCGGCATCGACCTGGTCGCGATGGTCGTCGACGACCTGGTGGTCTGCGGCGCCGAGCCGCTGTTCCTGCTGGACTACATCGCCTGCGGGTCGCTGGACCCGAGCCGGGTCGCGTCGATCGTCGCCGGGATCGCGACCGGCTGCGAGCAGGCCGGCTGCGCGCTCGTCGGCGGCGAGACGGCCGAGCATCCCGGCCTGATGGGTGTGGACGACTACGATCTGGCCGCCACCGGTGTCGGCGTCGTCGAGGCCGACGAGGTGCTCGGCCCCGAGCGGGTCCGGGCTGGCGACGCCCTGATCGCGATGGCCTCGTCAGGGGTGCACTCCAACGGCTTCTCGCTGGTGCGGCACGTGCTGTTCGGAGCGGCCGACGAGAACGCGCCCGGCGGGATCGGCCCCGACGGGCAGGCCGCGCTGCGGGTGATCGAGCCGGCCCTCGGCACCACCCTGGGCGCCGCGCTGCTGACCCCGACCCGGATCTACGCGAAGGACTGCCTCGCGCTCGCCGCCACCGGCCAGGTGCACGCGTTCTCCCACATCACAGGTGGGGGGCTCGCCGCGAACCTGGCCAGGGTGATCCCCGCGGGCCTGGTGGCGACGCTCGACCGGTCCACCTGGACGCCGCCGCCGATCTTCGGCCTGCTGGCCGAGCGCGGCGCCGTTCCGCAGTCGGACATGGAACACACGTTCAACCAGGGCATCGGGATGATCGCCGTGGTGGCGCCGGGCGCGGTCGACGAGACGCTTGCCCTGCTCGGCGCGCGCGGGGTGCCGGCGTGGTTCGCCGGCCGGGTCGCCGCGGCCGAGCCCGAGGCCGGCCTGACGGCCCGGCTGAGTGGCGCCCACCAGTAGCGGTCGGGCCCGCACGGCTCCGGACGGGTTCGCCCGTTCGGAGCCGTCTGGGCGGTTGCCGGGACTGTTGAGCCAGCTCCGGCGGGATAGCGCCGGTCTGGTCCGGAACCAGTTTTTGCGCCTGAATCGGCCCGGCTCTAATCGGTTCGGCTGTACCGAACCCGCCGTGGACCTGGAGCGCCGGCTAGGAAGGTGACCGACGCTCAGCGAGCGGAGTGACCCGGCTCGTCGTCTTCTTCGTCGTCGTCGAGGTACGCGCCGTAGTCGTCGTCGTACTCGTCGTCCGCGTACGGATCGTCATCCTCGGTGGTGTTCCGAGTGGTCGACCCACTGACGCCCAGATCCGCCTTCAGCCGGTCCAGATCCATCGACGGCGAGTTGTACTTGAGCTCGCGGGCGACTTTCGTCTGCTTGGCCTTCGCTCGGCCGCGCCCCATGGCTCGACCCCCTCGAACATGACGACGGGGACCCGCCCCGGTGCTCTAACAGTCTCGTGCTTACCGAGACTACAGGGATCGCGGGCCGGTCGGCACGCCAACCCCACACTTGCTCGCCACGGCGCTTCTCCGAGCGGCCGGGTGTCGGTCAAAGCTACTGCTTCGCTCCGTCAGCCACGAGCTACGGCCTCCGGGGTCCCTGCGGGATCGACGAACGGGTCCCTGCGGGATCGACGAACGGGTCCCTGTGGGATCGACGAAGGGGTCCCTGCGGGATCGACGAAGTCGATCTCGGAGGTCGTGATCTCGGAGGTCGTGATCTGGTAGGTCCGCTCCTCCGCTCAGGGCAGGAGGATCTGGCGTAGGCGGCCGATTCCGGTCATGCGGCGTTCCGCGAGGGTTACCGCGGCCACGCCCGGAGGCTGGCCCTCCGACTCGGCGAGCTCGAAGACGCTGCGGGTCGTCTGGAAGATCCGGCTGGCTGACGCCTTCGCCCGTTCCGCGCGGTAGCCCTCGATCTCGTCGGCGACCTGGATCAGCCCGCCGGCGTTGACGACGAAATCCGGCGCGTAGAGGATTCCGGCCTCGGCGAGCAGCTTGTCCACGCCAGGATGGGCCAGCTGGTTGTTGGCTCCGCCGCACACCACCTTCGCCCGCAGCCGCCCGACGGTCTCCTCCGTCAGCACGCCGCCGAGCGCGCACGGCGAGTACACGTCGGCGGCGACGCCGATCAGCGCGTCCGGGTCGTCGACGATCTCCACCTCGGGGTAGCGGTCGCGCAGCCGGGCGATCGTGGCCGGGTTGACATCGCTCGCGAGCACCGACGCGCCGTCGGCGAGCAGATGTTCGATCAGCCGGGCGCCGACCTTCCCGACGCCGCTGACCGCTACCGACCGGCCCGCCAGGCTGGCGCTTCCCCACACCCGGGCGGCGCTTGCCCGCATCCCCTCGAAGACGCCGTAGGCGGTGAGCACGCCCGAGTCGCCGGAGCCGCCGTGCGCCGGGGAACGCCCGACGACCCAGCGGCTCTCCCGTGCCACCAAGTCCATGTCCTCGACGTAGGTACCGACATCGCAGGCCGTGATGTAGCGCCCGCCGAGCGAGGCGACAAAGCGGCCGTAGGCGCGCAGCAGCGCCTCGGACGAGTCCCTGGCCGGGTCGCCGATGATGACGGCCTTGCCGCCGCCGAGATCGAGGCCGGCGCAGGCCGCCTTGTAGGCCATCGCCCGGGAGAGCGCGAGGGCGTCGGCGAGCGCGGCCGACTCGCTCGCGTACGGGTAGAAGCGCGTTCCACCGAGGGCCGGTCCGAGCGCGGTCGAGTAGATCGCGATGATGGCGCGCAGCCCGGAGGCTGGGTCCGAGCAGAAAACCACCTGCTCGTGCTCGGCGCCGGCGTCGAACACCGCCGACACGGCGCTCGGCTCGTCGATTGGCCTCGACGAGTAGGCAGACACCGTTGTCATACCTCAAACCCTACGGCCGCCCCCACCCTCCGCACCGCACTCGCTGGCTCGCTCCAGCCTGCAAGCGCGGCCCAGCTACGTCCCCTCCCTCTCGCCGCGCCGACCCCGGGTTCTGAGCCTGATGGGTGCAGGAGCGGCCGACGAGCGCTCGGTGGCGGTTCGTGCCGCGGGTGGGCCGCGCAGGAACCCGCGAAGGGCGCTCCGCGCCCGGTTCCGGCCGACCGCCCCGGCCAACCAGCGCGCGATAGCCTCGCCTCGGGCGGATCGGCTGGGGAGGGGGTCAAGGAGTGCCAGTCGTCTCTCCAGCGGCGTATCTACGGGTTTACGAGCCGTTGGCCGCCTTCTCGCCGGCCGAGCGGCTGCGGTGGCAGCGATTCGCGGCGACGGCGCCGCCCTCGCGCCGGGCCGGCACGCGCCGGGAACGGGTCGTCGCGCTGGTCGCGACGGTGCGCCCGACGCTCGATGTCGCCGGTGAGTCCGCGTTCGTGCAGATGGTCGACGGGTTGATGTTCGTCTGCCCGTGGTCGACGCAGCTGCGGGTGTGGCAGGCGGCCCTGGAGTTCCGCGGCGGGATGCCGGAGCGGGTCGCCGATGTCTTCCTGCCGCGGCGGATCGTCGACTCCGCCGAGACCGAGCTGGACCGCTGGCGCGCCCGGCGGCCCGAGCTCAAGGTGCACATCCAGACGTCGACCTGGACCGTCCCAGCGCCGTGGTTCCTGTTGTTCGACCCGGCCGAGCGGATGCTTGTCACCGGCGACACGGCTGAGCGTTCGATGGTCTACCGGACCGAGATCGGCCTGGCCCGCCGCCGGATCGCCGAGGCGACCGAGGCGTTGACCGCGATGCGATCGTCGATGCCGGACACCGCCAGTGTCGAGGGTGTGACGGAGCTGTCCCGCTGGCTCGACGGCTTCCACCCGCGCAGCCGGGTCGAGCTGGACTACGACGGGCTGGTCGACCTGCTCGACGACGACATCCTGCGCCGGGACAGCTCGGTGGAGGACCTCGCCGAGGCGGTCAGGTCATTACGCCAAGGGCGAACAGAGCGGGCCGCGGAGGCCTACGAGCGCGTCGTCGTCCGGTGGCGCCCCTTGCAGTCACGGGAATCCGCCAGCTGAGCACCGGCGTTTGATAACGGAGAGTCGTCGCCCGCTTCGGACGAGCCGTGACTAGTCAGCAGATGGTCCCGACGTGCCATGTCCGAAATGCCCCCGAAGGATGCACGATCTGTATGGGACGGAGCGACGCTCTGTGACGGGAGGCCAACACAATGACGACGAGAACGCCGGACGCCGAGCCCCTGCTGACGCCGGCCGAGGTGGCGACGATGTTTCGGGTGGACCCGAAGACCGTCACCCGGTGGGCGAAGGCCGGGAAGCTGACGTCGATCCGTACGCTCGGTGGCCATCGGCGCTACCGGGAGGCGGAGGTTCGAGCCCTGCTCAAGGGCGTCCCCAGTATGGGAGGCGACCTCTAGACGACCGATCAGGTCGGTGCGCATGTCGGACCAGCTCGCAGGCCGCCAACGGGGACGGCGGCCGGGGTCGGAGCGGAGCGCGCCGACTGGGTGGGTATCCGGGCATGGCATGTCAACCTGCCAGTACCGATGAGCCGTTGGTCTTCGGCCAGGGCCGTCGGTCGTTCTGACGTGCCGGCTCGGTGGGGTACTCGCCCGTCCCACCGATCTGCCTGATCGGGAGCAGGGGCTTTGCCGTCGCGGTCGCGCGCGCTGCGCGGCCCGACGGGAGTCCTGAGGCGAAGAGCCGGTAGGCCCCGTGGGGCAAAAGCCGGCTCAAAACACAGGGACGGACGGCATCATGCCGTCCGTCCCTGTGCCGTCTGGAGCCCCGTCGGCCCGCGTCGTGCCGTCCGAGTCGTGCCCGTCCGGCCTGTCGCGCCGCGCGGACTTTCGTCGCGTCGGCCGCGGTCCCTTGGTGCAGGTGGGCGAACCGAGCCTGGCGGGGAATGCTTCTGACGAGGCAGCTGGCCCGGGAGGCGTTCGGCCTGGGCTGGCAGGTCGGGAGGGAAGTCCCTGGCGATGGACTGGAAGGCGACATTCGGGCCGGTGCAGGCCGTCTCGGAACCTGACCGGGCGGTCACCGACCTGTTGGAGGCCGTACGGCACCGCCTGCGGATGGACGTCGCCTGGCTTGCCCGGTCGGACGGTGACCTGCTCGTCATCGAGGCCATCGACGGTGACGGTTCGTCGTTCGGAGTCCAGCCGGGCGCGACGATCCGCGTATCCGCCACCTCCCGACCCCCGGTCGTGACCGGCGGCCCTCCACAGATCGTTCGCGACGTCCGTGGCGTCAAGGGCCAGCGGCGGTCGTCCGCCGCACGGGCGCTGAAGGCCGGGGCCTACGTGGCCGTGCCGGTGTTCGAGCGCGATGGCGCCTTCTACGGCACCCTCTCCGCGCTGTCCCACGATCGGCGTCCCGATCTGCAGGAACGGGATGCCCGGTTCCTCTGCCTGGCCGCCGAGATGATCACGGACTCCGTCTCGGATCTCCGCCGGGTCTGGGAGGGGCGCAGCGCCTTCTGGGACAGGGTCGGTGCCGTCATCGACGCGGGCGGACCCAGCATGGTCTTCCAGCCGATCGCGGACCTCGGCGCGCGCGACCGCATCGTCGGCGTCGAGGCGCTCGCCCGGTTTCCCTCGTTCGCGGACCTCTGCCCGGCCGAGGCGGCGGCCGCCCGGGCCGCACCGTCGAATGGGGCTGTGCCGTCGGATGAAGCTCCGCGGCCGGCCAACGAGCGTCTGGACGATGCGCAGCAGGCGCCGTCGGCGTGGCCTGGCGGCGGGAGGGACACCGGGCTTGCCGAGCCGGGACGCTGGTTCGCCTTGGCCGCGGCGGTCGGCCTGGGCGTCGAGCTGGAGCTCGCCGCTGTGCGAGCGGCGCTGACGCGGCTGCCCCTTCTGCCAGAGGATCTTTCTCTCTCGGTCAACGTCTCGCCGAGCACGGTGGGCGCCGAACTGGTCGAGCTGATCCGCCACGTCGACCCGAATCGGCTGCTCTTGGAGATCACGGAGCACCACCGACTCGAGGAAGGAGCGGAAGCGTTTGAGGTGCTCCGCGAGATTCGCGCGCGTGGCGTCCGGGTCGGCGCGGACGACGTCGGCTCCGGGTACGCCGGTCTCTCACAGCTCCTGACGTTGCGGCCGGATCTGGTCAAGATGGACCGGTTCCTGACGCAGGGGATCGACGTGGATCCGGCTCGGCAGGTGATCGCGGGAGCGCTCATCCAGATCGCCGACGAGATCGGGGCGAGCATGCTGGCCGAGGGCATCGAGACCCCGCGGGAGCTGGCTACGGTGCGCGCGGCCCGGGTGCGGCTCGCCCAGGGCAATTACATAGCGCCACCGTCCGACCTGCCGTTGGCTCTCGACAGCCAGGCGCGGCGGGACAAGCCATCGTCCCGCTAGCCCGAAAGTGTCAGGGAACCGGCAAATGCCCCGTCCCGCCTGGTGACGTTGCGTGGTCAAGAATGCGTTGGTCACACGGTGGTGGAAACGTAGGCGGCCATGGGAACGGTCTCGAGGACCAGGCCGGCCGCGCCGCGGTGAATGCCGTCCAACGCGATCCATCCGGTCTCGATCTCTGTGAAGCCGGCCCAGGCGGGACCATGCTGACGCAGCAGGAACGGCAACGGCTGGCCGTCGACCGGGAGGTGCACCGTCGCCCAGTCCTCGGCGTCGAGGTTCGTGGACAGCCAGCCGGCCAGGTCAAGCTGGTAGCGCCACCATTCCTGGCGATCGACGGAATCCGCGGTGAAGGTCGGCGCGACGGCATGCAGCATGTTCCGCTGCGCCCAGCCGATCGCGTCGTCGGCAACGGTCGGGGCGTAGTTGACCTCGCCAACCTGCGTCGCGGGCAATCTGGGCACGGTCGTCACAACGATCCGCGGCTCGACGTTCGTCGGGTCGCCATGCCCCAGGCTCACCCGCCAGACCTGCTCCGACCGCGGGCGCCGGGTATCCCACACCTCCAGCCAGCGTGGCTCCAGAAAGCCGGGGCGCAGGCCATAGACGGAGAAACCGGCGGAGGGCGGTGGCAGCAGTCCCGGCACGGGCCACAGTGTGCAGCCTGTTCGGGCCTCGCGGTGGGCCACCCCCGTTGCCGGAGTGCGGAATCGTCCCGCGCCGGGCCACGGAACCGTCGTTACGCGCGCCGCAAGGAGGTGGACTGCGGCGCTCCACTGGCCCTATCGCCACCCGTTGCGCTCGCCATCTCCGGGCGTTATCTCACTTCTTGCCCATCAATCGGCCGCCACGAGCGGAAATGGACCACACCAATGGCGCAACAGTCCGGGCAGGGGATGACGCTGTCGAAAGGATGGTTGGGCGGCTCGTCCGGGTCCCCGCTGGTCTGTGCAAAATCGGGTCATTCGAGCCGTGCGCCGCTCGCTCTGGCCCGCGGGCCGCACCTGGCCTCGATGACCACAGGTGGACCCGCGGTCCGCGAGGCCGGTTCCACGCTCCGGGTGGGGGAGGACCCTATGCGACGTCGAGATCGCGACTTCGGTGATCTCGCCGACCCTACCGCCCGATGGATGTCGCTGACCGGTTGTCGGGTGGCTTCGTGTAGTCGGATGGTTCCTCGTCATCGGGTGGTTCTGTGGGGCTGCTGACGCGGTTGTCTCCGCGCGCCCGGGAGAGCGATGAGAGCACGCTGCTTCCGCCTGCCGAGCCGGAGCCGGGCTTCCCGCGCCGCCCCAAGGATCCGGCGTTCGTCGGCGATTATCGGGTCCTGCGCCTGCTCGGCGAGGGCGGAATGGGCACCGTCTACCTCGGCGAGTCGGTCGACGGCCGCCGGGTCGCCGTCAAGGTGATCCAGTCCGAGTACGCGCGAGACCCCGAGTTCCGGGAGCGGTTCCGGGCCGAGACCGCGCATGCCCGCCAGGTCGAGGAGGCATACACCGCCGCGGTCCTCGACGCCGACCCGGACGCGGCGCTGCCCTACCTCGTCACCGAGTACGTGCCCGGCCCCACGCTGCGCGCCGCCGTCAACGCGGGCGGCCCGCTCGGCACCGGTGACCTGGCCCGGCTCGCCGTCGGCATGGCCGCCGCGCTGACCGCCATCCACGGCGCCGGCATCGCGCACCACGACCTCAAACCCGGCAACGTGCTGCTCGGACCGTCCGGACCGCGCGTGATCGACTTTGGCATCGCGGGCGGCTTCGGCGGGCCGGGACGAAACGGCCAGGCCGCCGACCAGGCGGGGGCCTCCAGCCACCAGCACGGGCGGGCCGGCCGCGGACGAGGTCGCGGCCGTCGCGCGCAGGCTCAGGAAGCGACGCAGGTCGGCACGCCAGGCTATATGGCTCCCGAACAGGCGCGCGGCGACGAGGCCGGCCCAGCGGCCGACGTCTTCGCCTGGGCCGCCGTCATGACGTTCGCCGCGAGCGGGGTACCGCCGTTCGGCGAGGGCAGCCCCGAGGAGCTGCTGCGCCGGGTCACCCTGGACACCCCCGACCTCGGCGCGCTGCCCGACGAGCTGGTTCCGCTGGTCCAGGCGGCGTTCAGCAAGCAGCCGCGGGACCGCCCGTCCGCGGGCGACCTGCTGCTCATGCTGATGGGCGAGAAGTCGGCCAGCCGCGACCCCGAGCGTCCGCTGGCCCTGCCAGCCGCACCCATCCCCGCGGCGCCGGCTGTCACGGCACCTGTTCCCGCCGAGGACACCCCGCCGTCCCCGCAGAACCCGCCCACGCCACCCGCGGCTGAGCGGCCACCCGCCCAGGCCCTCCCGATGCCCCTGCTGCGTCCTCCGGCCGCCGTCCCCTTCCTGGCCGCCGGGTCGCCCACACCCGCGCCAACCGCGTCCGTGCTAGCTGAGGCCGTGCCGGCTGAGGCCCCAGCGGCCGAGAGTGCCTTGGCTGAGGCCGTGCCCGCCGAAGCGGTGTCTGCCGAGGTCACGTCGGTCGAGGTCGCGTCGGTCGAGCCTGCCTTCGCTGAGGCCACGTTTGCCGAGGCTGTGTCGGTCGAGGCTATGTCGATCGAGGCCGTGTCTGCCGAGATCGCCTCGGTCGAGCCTGTGTCCGTTGAGCGTGCCTTGGCTGAGGCCGTGCCTGCCGAAGCCGCGTCGGTCGAGCCTGCCTTGGCTGAGGCCGCGTTTGCCGAGGCTGTGTCGGTCGAGGCTGTGTCGGTCGAGGCGGTGTCGGTCGAACGGGCGCCGTCGGACGTGCCCACGCCGGCTGAGCCGACATTGGCTGCTGCGTCGGCGCCGATTGCGGTTGTGTCCCCACCGGCTGAAGTCGGGCCAGCCATGTCCAGGGCGTTCGAGGTCCGCCCGGCCGCGCCGGCGGACGTCGCATCGTCCTTCGAGTTCGCGTCCTTGGAGCCTGGGTCCTCCCAGTCCGCGGCCGCCGAGTCCGCGCCCTCCGAGTCCGCGCCCTCCGTGTCCGCTCCGTCTGAGTCTGCGTCCTCCGCATCGTCCAAGTCAGCGGTGGACGCCGTCGGCTTCGGAAGCCTGGACGAGGCCGGGATCGCCGGGGGCTCGAGGGACGATGCCGGTCAGGATGCCGCCGAGACGGTCGCGGCGTCGGCTGTGGCGTCGGCGTTCGGCGGCGAGACATCCGACGACCCGGTGCCGGTTCTCGGCTCGATCGCCGAGGCGCTCGGCCCGCTGACCCTCGTCGAGCACGTCGAGCACGTCGAGCACGTCGAGCACGTCGAGCACGTCGAGCACGTCGAGCACGTCGAGCACGCCGAGCACGTTGGCGACACGGCGAAGGAGGTCGCGCCGGTCGGCGAGGCCCAATCGGTCGACCCGCTGTTCGCGCCGCTGGCCGCGTTGGAGAGCAGCGGCGAGGCCGGGGATGAAGTCGTGGGATCGGTGTTCGCGGACGTCGTCGGCGCCTTCCCGGACGTAGCCGCCGACGCCCTGGCGCCCGTCGTACGCAGCTCGGACGAGATCGTCGTTGCGGACGTGGAGGTCCCCGCAGGGCCGGACGAGTCGGTGCTGACGAGGCTGGTCGGGTCGGCGGGCGTGGCGGGGCTGGTGGGGGACGGTCTGGCGGGAGTCGGGCCGGAGGCCGGGGTCGGGGCGTGGATCGAGGTTGGGCCCATCCTGGAGGCCGGGCCGGCCGTATCTGCTGCGGCGGCCGAGCCGTTGCCGGACGTCGATATCGCGATCGAAGATCTGCTGTCCGGAGGCCGGGCTGGCGCGGACATCGCGGAAATCACGATCGCCGAAGTCGCGGCGGTCGAGCTGCCGGTGGCCGAGCAGGCGGCAGATCAGGAAGCGGCAGATCAGCAGGCGGCGGCTGGGCAGACGGCAACCGAACTGCCGGCAACCGAACTGCCGGCGATCGAGCCACCGGCGGCCGTGACGCCAATCGCCGTGACGCCAATCGCCGAGACGCCAGCAGCCGAGCTGCCGGCGACCGAGCCGCCGGGAACCGAGGCGGTGGCGGCCGAGATCACGGTCGCGAATCTCGGCGAGGCAGTGTCATGGCTCGTGGCGGAGGCGCCGCGGACTCCGGCGGCGGGAGCCGACACTATGCCGACGACGCCGCGGTTGACGGGCGCCGCGTTCGGACACCTGGCGGCCGGCCGAGCCAGGGCGGGCGAGACGTTCGGCGGAGCGCCGGATCTGACGGCGGCGAACCCCGTCTGCCCGGAGACCGGCTACCCGATGGCCGTCGTCCCGACTTCGGGTGTCTCGCCTGCTGTCGTCCCGACTTCGGGTGTCTCGGCTTCGGGCATCTCCGCCGTCGGCGACATGGTGGTCGGCGGCTCGGATGGCGTCGACCCGGCGGGTGCCGGGGCGCGTGACGCCACTCTGGTCGACGCTAACCGCGACGACGCCGACCTCGGCAACGCCGACCAGAGCGGCTCCGGCGCGGCGGCCGTCGACGCGGAGCTGACGGAGTCGGTTGTCGCCGCGGACGAGGCGGCCGTTCCGGTGCCTGCCACGGGGTCCGAGCTGGCGCCGCGGTCGGACCCGGTCGCGGCTATCGCGGAACTGCTACCACCTGGAGTTCTCGCCGTCCGCGCGGCGGACACCGAGATCGACGTCGACGGTGTCATCGACGTCGGTCCGGACTGGATTCAGGAGACGGGCGGGCGATCCGAACCGCCCGTGGCGCCGATCCGGTTCGCCGAGCTGCACGCCCTGTGGGACGGCGAGGTCGATCTGGAGCCCGTGGCTCCTGGCGCTGGCAAGGATCTCGCCGTCGTCGGCCCGCGCTGGCCGGCGGTCGAGTGGCCCGGCCGGTCTACCGAGCTCGAGCCGTTTCAGCCGGGATCTGTCGATCTGTCGACGCCTGAGCCGGCGACGGTCGCCCCGGCTGTTTCCGCCGAGCTGGTGCCGATGGCGGACGAGCCGGCGCTGGTCGCGCCGGGCGCCGCGATGTCAGCCGAGGTGGCGTTGGTCAGCGTGCCGTCGGCCGACGCTCTGCCGATTGACGCTCCGCCGGCCGACGCCGTACCGGTTAACGCGCTGTCCGCCGACGCGGCGGCGACTGGGGCGCCGATCAGCAGCCCTCCGACTATGCCTTTGTCGCTGCCCGGGCGGCCCGGCGCCAGGGCGAGGGCGGCGGCGGCGCGCCGTGGCGCTCGGCGGCGGCGCAACATCACGATCCTGGTGGCGGCCGTCGTGGCGCTGGTGGCCACGCTGGTGCCGATCGCCCTGAAGTCGTCCGGCGGTTCCGTGGGGGCCACCCCCCTCGCCGTCGTCACCCCGTCGGCGCGCCCATCCGCTCCGGCCCCGACCGCGACGGCCGCCCAGGCCGCGGCGAGCGACCCGACCCCGGCGGCCTCGGCCAGCCCGACCGCCACGGTGCCCCCGGCTCCGCCGGGTAACCAGCCGGGCGTGCCGGGGATCTTCCTGCAGTCGGTGCCGGGTGGAGTGACCGTCACGGTCATCGCGCCGTTCAACGGCGGTCCGGTGACGTCATACCAGGTGACGTCGAACCCGGGCGGCGCCCGCACCCTGGCGAAACCGGGGATCTTCCAGGTCCCCGCCAGTGCCTGCGCGGCGGTGACGGTGACGGCGCGCGCCAGCGGCCCCGGCGGGGTCTCGGAGCCGTCCACGCCAGCTCAGGCGCTCGGCTGTGTGCCGCCCGGCCAGCCGACCGGCATTCTGTCGATCCCGGACGGGAACGGGCACCTGATCGTCAACTGGAACGTTCCAGCTGACGTCGGTGGCAACGGCGTCAACCTGGTGTACATCGTGACCGTGTACCGGACCGGGCCGTCGGGGGTTGTCGCGGAAAGCTATACCGTCTCCGGCCACAGCTACACCCGGACCGCCCCGAGTGCCGCCGACCCGTATTTCCGGGTGACCGTCGCCGCGAAGAATGACGCCGGGGCCGGTCCGGCCGTCGTCGCCTGGGGGCAGTGAACCTTTTCCATTGCCGTCTACACCGGCACCGGCTCACCGGGGCGGCTGCTGGAGGTGTTCGCCCGGGTCCCCGATCCGCGGAAACGCCGTGGCGTACGGCCCGTTACGGCCACACGGACGCCTACGCGCATCTCATCCGGGTCGTGAACCATGCCGTGGACGCCCCGTCCGACCGCCTGAACGAAATGCTCGCCTTCGTCCAGGCGTGCCGGACGGGCTGACGCTCCGGCCTGAGACCGGCGGGCCTGGCCTACCCGTGGCCCCGAGTCAGACCAGGTGCGCGAAGACGACGACGTTGTCCACATAGTGGCCGGTCGCGTGGTCGAAGACGCCGCCACAGGTGATCAGCCGGAGCTGGGCACCGGAGCCCGAGTGGTAGACCTCCTGATCGGGGAAGTCGTTCTTCGCGTACTCGGACAGCCGGTCGACGACGAACGTCGCGGTGCTGCCGTCCACGCGGTCGACCAGCACGGTGGCTCCCGGGCGAAGCTCACGGAGATGGAAGAACACGGCCGGCCCGGTCTTCGAGTCGACGTGCCCGGCGATCACGGCGACCCCGTCGTCACCGGGCTCGGGGCCGGCATGGTTCCAGCCCACCTCGGCGAAGCCGGTCGGGGGGATGAGCCCGCCTGCCGCGTCCAGGCCCAGCGGCACGACCGGCGCCGTCACCCCGAGCTGCGGAACGCGCAGCCGAACCGGGTCCGCGCTCGTTCCCGCCGGGCCGCCGGCCGTCGCCGTGCCGCCCATGCGCGGAGCGGCGGCCAGCGTCGTCACGGCGTGCGAGCCCGCGACCGCCGGCTGCTCCGCGGCGGACCGGGTACCGCAGGCGGAGAACGCCACGGGCCCCAGCGCAAGCAGGAGCACCGCCCTGGCGGCCCGGGCGGCGAGCCGCGGCGGGTGAGCGCCGGGCCGACGGCCGGCACCCGGGCCGCCGGCCGTCGCGCCCGCGGTCACCCGCGCACGCCCGCGCGCCGGCGGCGGCACCGGCCGGACCCGGCGAGCGCGGCGGCGGCCGCGCCGCCCGCCGCGACCGGTATGGCGGGGTTGGTGCCGTGGTCAGCCGGCTGGGTGCCGCCGAGGCCGGTGTCCATGCCGCCGCGCGGCTCGACGGCCGGGGCGCTGTCCTGGGGAAGGGCGGTGGCCGGGGCGGCAGGCAGCGGGGGCACCGAGCCACGCGGAACGGGGGTCGCGGCGGCCGGAAGGGCGGCCGCAGGAAGAGCGGTGGCCGGCGCGGCGGAGGGAGCCGAGGTCGCGGCGCTCGCGGCCGTCACCGGCGCCACCACGCCGCCGACCAGGGCGGCCGTCAGCGCGGAGGTGGTGAGCAGCCGGCGCGCGGCGGGCGACGAGGGAGTCGGGAGATGCATTGTCAGGTGCCTCGATCCTGGTCCGAACGCCGCCGCCGGCCGAGCGCGGCCGGAGCGGCTCATGAGCCGAGGCCGGACGGGATCGCCCGGCCGGAACCGAGCCTGTCGCCGCGGGATGGGCTCACCGTGAGACGAGCGTGAGAGGTCTCTTACCCACGGTGCCGACGGCGGGGACAGCGGCGCCGCGCTCGCCCGCCGGCTCACCTACGATGGCGCGCATGGCCGATCTTCGGGGTACGCCGACACCGGCGGCCGGGGCGCGGGAACCCGAGCAGACGTCCGCCACCGAGAGGACGGGCCGAGCGGGCGCCTGGCGGCCCGGTCTCGTCGCGCTGGCTCTTGCCGCGGTCGTCGGCGGTCTCGTCGGCGCGGTCGTGTCCGCCGCGGACGAGCCTCGCCCACCGGATCTCGGCGGCCCGATCCTGGCGAGGGGAGCCCTGCCGAGCCGCACTCCGGCACCCACCGCGCCGGCGATGCCAAGCGTGACGCCCTCGCCGATGCCGCTGGCCCCTTCGTGGCGCAGCAACCTGGCCGGCACCCGAGCGCTGGCCGCGACCGCGGTCCCGGCACGCCCACTGGCACTGCCCGTCGAGCCCAGCGCGGCTCCGGCGACCGCCGCGCCGGTGCCGGGTACCGGCCTGCCGGTGCCGTCCTCGAGCCTCGTGCGGTAGGTCCGGGCCGCGGGCGCTGCTGGGTAAGAGTCTTCTCATCGTGCTCTCACCGACGACTCGGGCGGGCTTGGCACGCTCGGGCCCATGGCGCCTTCGCGGCCGAGCGTGCGCGCGCTGGTGATGCTGCGCGCGGTCACAGGATCCGCGCGGCTGCGCATTCTCGGCTGGCAGCTGCTGCTCGTCGCGCTCGCGCTGGCTGGCTTGGTGCTGGCTGCGCGTGAGGTGCTGCTCGCCCGGGTCGACGAGCGGATCAACCAGAGCCTCGCCCGAGGGGTCAGCGAACTACGGGTCTTCGTCCTCAAGAGCGCGGACCCGGCGACCGGGCGCTCGCAGTTCGCCGACGTGGGCGCGCTGCTGGAGGCGCACCTGGAGCGGGTCGTTGCCGACCGGAACGCGACCATGCTCGCGCTGGTCGACGGGGCGCCGGTCTACCGCAGCGCTGGGACTCCGGCCTACCGGCTGGACACCGATCCCACAGCGGTGGCCGCGTTCGCCTCGGCGGCCGGGGGCGGCCAGCCCCGGTACGGGCGGGTCGCGACGCCTGCGGGCGAGGTGCGCTTCGTGGCGGTTCCGGTGCGGGTGCAGGGACGGCCCGAGCGCGGCGTCTTCGTCTCGGCGGTGTTCGTCGACCGGGAACGGGCCGAGGTGGACGAGGTGAGCCGGGTGCTCGGCGTCGTCGGCTTCGGGGCGCTGGCGGTCGCCGGGGTCGCGGGCTGGATGGTCGCCGGGCGGGTGCTCGCCCCGGTGCGGATGGTTCGCCGGACCGCGCGGACGATCACCGAGACCGATCTGTCGCGCCGCATCCCGATCGCCGGGCGCGCTCGCGCGGGCCATGACGAGATCACCGAGCTGGCCCGGACCTTCAACGGCATGCTCGACCGGCTGGAGGAGGCGTTCGCGACCCAGCGCGCCTTCGTCGACGACGCGGGCCACGAGCTGCGCACCCCGATCACCATCATCCGCGGCCACCTGGAACTGCTCGGCGACGACCCGGACGAGCGGGCCGAGACCGTCGCCCTCGTCCTCGACGAGCTCGACCGGATGAGCAGGATGGTCGACGACCTGCTGATGCTCGCCAAGGCCGAGCAGCCTGACTTCCTGCGCCGCGAGCCCGTCGACCTGGCGGCGTTCACTGCGGACGTGTTCGTGAAGGCCCGCGCGCTCGCCGACCGGGACTGGCGGCTCGACGCCGTCGGCCAGGGGCGTCTCGTCGCCGACCGGCAGCGGCTCACCCAGGCGATCGTCCAGCTCGCGCAGAACGCCACCCAGCACACCACGCCCGGGGACGTGATCGCCCTCGGCTCGGCCGGCGACGGCCCGTGCGCCCGCTTCTGGGTCAGCGACTCCGGTCCCGGCATCCCGCTGGCGGACCGGGCCCGGATCTTCGAGCGGTTCGCGCGGGGGAACCCGACCCGCTCGTCGTCGGGCGGCGCGGGGCTCGGGCTCGCGATCGTGCGCGCGATCGCCGCCGCGCACGGTGGCGCCGTGCGGGCGGGTGGTGAGCCAGGTGCCGGGGCGACCTTCACTCTCGAGGTGCCGCGGCAGGACCAGGCCATGGATAGGAGCGAGCCGTGAGCAACCGGGTGCTGATCGCGGAGGACGAGCAGCGGATCGCGTCCTTCGTCGCGAAGGGCCTGCGGGCGAACGGCTTCGTGCCGACCTGCGTCACCGACGGCGTGTCGGCGCTCGACGTGGCGCTGTCCGGGGCGGTGGACGTGCTCGTCCTCGATCTGGGCCTGCCCGGCCTGGACGGCTTCACGGTGCTCAGCCGGCTGCGGGCCGCCGGGTCCCGGCTGCCGGTCGTCGTGCTCACCGCGCGCGACGGCGTCGACGACACGGTCGCCGTGCTGGAGGGCGGGGCCGACGACTACATGAGCAAGCCGTTCCGGTTCGAGGAACTGCTCGCCCGGATCCGGCTGCGGCTGCGCCCGGCCCGCGAGCCAGCCGCCGACCCGACCGTGCTCGGCGACGGCGATCTCACCCTTGACCTGCGTACCCGGCAGGCCCGGGTCGGTTCCCGGACGGTCGATCTGACCGCCCGGGAGTTCGTGCTGGCGGAGATGTTCCTGCGCCACCCCGGCCAGGTGCTCGCCCGGGAGCAGCTGCTGTCGGCCGTCTGGGGCTACGACTTCGACCCGGGCAGCAACATCGTCGACGTCTACGTCGGCTACCTGCGCCGCAAGCTCGGCGCCGGGCGGATCACCACCGTGCGTGGCATGGGCTACCGCCTGGAGACGACCGCGCTTCATGGCTTCCGCCGAGCCTGACAACTCGCTCCGGGTCACCCACGGCCGGGTTCCTATTCGTGGACGGTGCCGGTGGGTTGCCGGAGACTGACGGTCTGCGGCGACAAGGAGCGGCCATGGGTTTCTACGGCGACCAGGTGCTGCCCAGGCTGACGGACCTGACCCTCGGCAGGCCCATGGAGCCGGTCCGGGCGCGGGTCGCGGAAGGACTGGAGGGCGAGGTTCTGGAACTCGGCTTCGGGTCCGGCCGCAATGTTCCCCATCTGCCTGGCGAGGTCACCCGGCTGCTGGCGGTCGAGCCGGCGCGGGTGGGCATCCAGCTCGCCAGCCGACGGATCGCCAAGGCGCCATTTCCGGTGGACTTCATCGGGGAGAACGGCGAGCAGCTGGCTCTTCCTGACGCGTCCGTCGATCATGCGCTGGTGACGTTCACCCTCTGCACGATTCCCGACGTCGAGCGGGCGCTCGACGAGGTGAACCGGGTGCTTCGGCCGGGCGGCACGCTGCACTTCGTCGAGCACGGGCGTTCGCCGAGACCTCGGGTCGCGCGTTGGCAGGATCGGCTCACCCCGGTGTGGGGCCGACTTGTCGGCGGCTGTCACCTCAACCGGCAGATTGACGAGCTCATCGAGAAATCCGGCCTGAGCCTGCGGTCCATAGACCGGGGCGGCATCGGCTATTCCGGGCTGGCGTCCTATCTCTACCAGGGCGTCGCTGAGAAACCGCGCTGAGCGCCGTCGGCCAGGGAGCCAGCCCGGTCGGGGTCAGAGCCGGCGCCACATCACGATGTGCTGGCCGATGAGGGGTTCTTCCCAAGGCTCGCCGCGCGTCTGGAGGCCGGCCCGCTGGTAGAAGGGGATGGCGCGGACGCGGGCGTTGCACCAGATCAGGCTGCCACCCTGGGCGCGGGCGTGCTCGATCGCCGCGGCCAACAGCCGGGAGCCTGTTCCGGCGTTTCGGGCCCTCGCGTCGGTCGCCATGCCGCGTAGCCGCCAGCCCGGCTCGCCCCACGGAGACTCCTCGCGCAGAACGGTCGCCGTCGCGACGACCGTTCCGTCGGCCAGCCGGGCGACCAGATGCGCGGTGTCGGGCTCGCGGTCGTGCGGGAAGACGAGGTCCTCGACCGGCTGGTGCGGGCGCAGCACCCGGTGCCGCAGCTCCAGTGTCTCCTCGACGCCCACCCGTTCCACCCGGATGGCCGGCGGTTCTTCGGTGGTCACGGCCCGATCCTCGGCTGTCCCGAATCCGGTCGCGCGCCGGCCGCCGATCGCGACACCGGGCCCGGCGCGTCGTTCGCGAACACGTCATTCGCGAAGGCCGCGCCGTTCGTGCTTGCTGTGTCGTTCGTGCGAGCCGTGTCGCTCGTGAGCACGTGGTCGTTCCTGAGCGCAGGGTCGTTCGTGAGGGCCGCGTAGGTTGTGGACACCTTGTAGGGCGTGAAGACCTCGTAGTTCGTGAAGACGAGGTCCCAGCTGCCACGGTCGCGGGCGACCAGGTTGATGTCGCGGCGCGTCGGCAGCCGCAGCTCGCGGAAATGCGCGCCGAACAGCTCACGGACGAACGCGGTGTCGCTGTTGGTCAGCATGAGGTGGACACCGCGCCGGTCGGCGCGCAGCATCGCCTCGCACAGCCGGACGTGGTCGCGCTCGCCGAACTGGTCGGGCGTGTACCGCTTGAAGTCCGACCAGCCCCCGAGCGGCACATATGGCGGGTCGAGGAAGACCCAGTCACCGGGCCGCGCGTCGTCGACGGCGGCCTCGAAGTCCGATTCCCGGATGACGGCGCCGGTGAGCGACTCGGCCGCGCGCGACAGCGTCGCCTTGTTGTAATAGGGCCGGTCGTAGGCGCCGTACGGGATGTTGAACTCGCCCTTCCGGTTGACCCGCCACAGGCCGCGGAAGCTGGTCTTGTTCAGGTAGATCACCCGGGCGGCCCGCTCCAGCTCGGACAGCCCGGCCGGGTCCCGCCGCCGGACCCGCTCGAAGTGCTCCGCCGTGTTCGGCATCGTGTCGAGCAGCGCCATCACGTCCCGGGGCCGCTCGCGGACCTGGCGGAAGCAGACGACGAGCTCCCGGTTCGCGTCGCTCAGCACCGCCCTGGACGGCCGCAGCTCGAAGAAGACGGCGCCGCTGCCCAGGAACGGCTCGCGATACGTCCCCGAGAACTCCGGTGCGAGCGCGACGAGGACACTGGCATACCGCGTCTTCCCGCCGGCCCATTTCAGAAAGGACCGCTCGCCGGCCCCAGGACGCCCGGGCCGCGGCCCCGTCGCCCGCACTGCGGCAGCCTATCGGGTACCCACGCGCCCGGATCCCGCCGCCGCGCGGCCGGCGCGCGTGACCACGTGAAGGCACGGCCGCCGATCATGGTGACGGGCTGACCTGGCGGTCGCGGGACGGGCCGCGTCACTGGGTCGCGTGGCAGCAGACCTCCAGCTCCATGCCGTCAGGGTCGCGGAAGAAGAGCGACCACTCGGACCCGAGCCGCTGGATCTCTCCGGTGTCGGCCCCCAGCTCGCGAAGCCGGTCGCGGGTGGCCTCAAGCTCGGCGAGCGAGTCGACGGCCAAGCCGTAGTGGTCGATCGGCCCGCGCCCGCCCTGGCGGCTCCGGTCCCCGACGATGTGCTCGGCCGGGACCTCGAAGATGTTGAGCGCGGCGCCGCCACCGAGGTCGAGTATCACCATGCGCGGATGGTCCTCCCGGGCCTGCATCTCGAACGTCACCTTGGCCTCGAACGCGTCGGCGTAGAACTTTACGATCTTGTCCAGGTCCGCTGTCATCGTGGCGATGTGGTTGAACCCCGACGTGACGGGCATCTGCGTCCTCGTTTCGGCTGGAGTGTCATTGTGTGAGGGTCATTTTGTATGAACCGCCGATTATGCCCTGGTTCGCGTCGGCATCCCGTCGGAGCCCGAAATCCGCCGGCCGGAATCTCAACCGTCGTTCAGGCCGGCCTTCCCGGCTGTGTGGACCTCGAGGGGGAAGGTCTCGGCGGACTGAGATCGGTAGGCCTGGAAAACGCTCAACGAATGAGCGATCCGGCGCGGTCGCCAGATCAGGCCGGCACTCCTTTCTACGAGCCGTCGCCCCGGGGCTACCCGGAATGATTCGCTGTCGGGACGCCCGCCGGCAAGACCCGTCGCCTCGACCCGCTGTCTTCCACGTCCTGCCGGCGAACCACGGGGAAACGGTAAGACCTCAAGCGTTCTTGAAGTCAACCGTTGGCGACGGCGGCGCGCGGGCGGCAACCCCGCCGCCACGGACGCTCCGCGCCGCCGGCCTCCGCCGGGCCGCGGCCGGCCAGGCCTCGGATGTTGTTTAGGCGCGACTCGGGGTACGGCACGGTCGTCAGATCTTGACGGCCCAGCGGCGGGTCACCCGCCCCGGCCGCGCGGGCCCCGCCGCGAGGGGCACACGTGAAGGGAGACCGATGAGTACCACGATCAAGGACCGGTTTTCACACGTCACCGAGACCGTTCCAGCAGCCCGGATTCCCGACACGGCGCGCGTCGCCGCCGACCGGGCCGGGCACGTAGCCGACCGGGCCGGGCACGCGGTGGCTGATGCCACGGTCAAGGCCGGTCTCGGCGTCGCCGACGCCACGGCGAAGGCCGGTCATGGCCTCGCCCGGGCGGGGCACACTGCCGCGACCGCCACCCTGGACGCTGGAAACGCGTTGGCCGACAAGAGCAGCGCGCTGGTTGGCAAGGTGGCGGACGGCTCCAGCGCGGGCCTGCGCTCCGTCACGAACCTGCATCCTGTGAAGGGCCTGCACTCCGTCACGACGCCGAAGGTTCCGGCCCGCAGGGCCGTCAGGACGGCGTCCAAGGCCGCGGTCGTCTCCGGCCGCACCGCCCGGCGGATCGAGAAGGCGCGCGGCGCGGCGGAGCTTTCGGCCGAGCGGGCCCGCGCGGCGACCGAGTTGCGAGTCGAGCGGGCGCGCTCCGACCGGGCCATCCGCGCCGAGCACAAGGCCAGGGAGAGGGCCGACAAGGCCGCGCTGGTGCTGGAGAACCGGCTCGCGAAGGCCGAGCGGAAGCTGGCCCGGGTGCACAGGCATCGCCGGCGCGGCCTGGTCGCGGTGCTCCTGCTCGGCGGCGGCGCGGTCGCGACCGTGGCCGCCCGCCGCTACCTCTCTGAGTCCGGTCCGCAGGTCCCGGCAGGCGCCGATCTTGACGAGGAGCTGGCCCCCCAGACGCCGACGGCGCCGTCGCTGCCCGGCAGCGGCTACTCGGCGCCGGCGGACGCGGCGACGCCCATGGACGCCGAGGCCGGCCAGGCGGCGGACCGCGACCGCGCCGGCTCCCCGTCGACTCGCCCGTGATGACGTCGGCCGGTCCGCGAGGGCCGCGCCGCTGACCGGAGCATCCCGGCAGTCGGAACGCCCGCCGCGAAGTGCGCCTTTTCCTCGTCGCTGGCTCTGGCCGGTCGGGGTCCACGGACCCCGACCGGCCGCAGCGTGTCCGGACCCGTACTGGATGTCGAGGTGTGGCCATCAGGCGCAGATGTGCTCATTTCTGCCCGTAATTGCTCTCGTGGTGGTTGACGGGCCGTCGTCGAAGGGCGTGCGGATCGGGGTGCCGAAACGGTGCGCCGTCACGCTGACCGCCTGCTCGCGCAGGAAGGGCAGCAGCTCGAGGCGGCCCGCTTCCGTCACCGGCTGGTCGTAGACGGCCAGGTCCGGCCGGCCGCCGGCGCTCAGGTAGGCGTCACGGGCCGAGGCGCCGATCAGGCGGATCCGTCCCGACCGGTGCGCCAGCGCGCGCAGCCACGTCTCCTGCGGCTCGACGCGCAGCGCGAAGCCGTAGCCGGCGAGCAGCGCCGTGACCGGCTCGGGCAGTGCGGCCGCGGCCGAGACCGTCGTCGGCGCGCCGGCGAGCGCCGCCGCGGCTGCGACCCGGACGAACTCGGTGAGACGTCCCATGTCGGCCAGCCGGATCTCGGCGGGAACCGGCAGGTAGCGCAGCACGTCACGCTCGACCACCAGACCCGTGACGTCGCGGGCCACGCCGAACTCGGACCGCCAGGCGGCGGCGTCGCCGCGGACGGAACGCTCGAGGACGTCGACGTCGAGGCCGGCGGCGCGGGCCGCGGCGATGGCCTGCGAGGCGACCTCACCCAGCGGCGCTCGCCCGGCGCCCAGGCCGGTGCTCGGGTTGATGCCCGCGGCGGTGGCGGGAGCAGTACCGCCAGCGGTAGCCCAGTCGGTGAGGGCGACGAGGTAGTTCGGCCCGCCGGCCTTCGCCCCGGTGCCGACAGTGGACTTCTTCCAGCCGCCGAACGGCTGGCGGCGCACGATCGCGCCGGTGATCCCGCGGTTGACGTACAGGTTGCCGGCCTGCACGGTGTCCAGCCACGCCGAGATCTCGGCGGGGTCGAGCGCGTGCAGGCCCGCGGTGAGGCCGTAGTCGACCTCGTTCTGGATGGCGGTGGCCGTCGCCAGGTCCTCGGCGGCGACGAGGCCGAGAACCGGCCCGAAGTACTCGACGAGATGGAACTCGGAACCCCGGACGACACCGGTCTTCACCCCGGGCGACCAGAGCCGGCCCTCGGTGTCCAGCCGGCGCGGCTCGACGAGCCACCGCTCGCCGGGCGCGAGCCGCGTCAGCGCGCGGGCGAGCTTCCCGCGGGCCGGCTCGATCAGCGGCCCGACCTGCGCGGCGGGGTTCGCCGGATGGTCGACGACGAGCGAGGTCACCGCGTCGACGAGCTGCCCGAGGAACCGGGTGGACGTGGCGACGCTGCCGACCAGGATGCCGAGCGACGCCGCCGAGCACTTCTGCCCGGCATGGCCGAACGCCGACGCGACCAGATCCTTCACGGCGAGGTCCAGATCGGCGCTCGGGGTGACGACGATGGCGTTCTTGCCGCTGGTCTCGGCCAGCAGCGGCAGGTCGGGCCGGAAGGACCGGAACAGCGCGGCGGTGTCGTAGGCGCCGGTGAGGATCAGCCGGTCGACCCGCCGGTCCGACACCAGCTGGCGGCCGAGCGTGTCCTCGTCGACCTGGACGAGGCGCAGGATCTCGCGCGGAACGCCCGCGCGCCACAGGGCGTCGACCAGCACCGCGCCGCACCGCCTGGCCTGCGGCGCCGGCTTCATGACGACGGCGCTGCCCGCGGCGAGCGCCGCCAGGGTCGAGCCGGCCGGGATCGCGACCGGGAAGTTCCACGGCGGCACGACGAGGGTGAGCCTGACGGGTACCGGCCGCGCGCCGTCGACGGCGGCCAGCTGTTCGGCGAGCGTCGCGTAGTACCGGGCGAAGTCGACGGCCTCGCTGACCTCCACGTCCGCCTGGTCGAGCGTCTTGCCGCACTCGGCGGCCATGATCTCGATCAGCGCCGCGCGGGAGCCTTCGAGCTCCCGGGCCGCGCGCCGCAGCGCCGCGGCTCGTTCGGCCGCCGGCAGCCCGCCCCAGGCCGGCGCCGCGGCCGTGGCTGCGGCGAGCAGTCCGTCCAAATCGGCTGCCGCGGTGACGGTCGTCGCCGCCACCAGGTCGGCACCGAGCTGGCTGTGGGCGGCGCGCTTGAGGATCCGCGCGCCCCACGCCCGGTTGGCCGCCAGGGCAGGATCGGTGTCCGGGGTGTTGACGAACCCGGTCGGCGCGTCCGGCGTTGGCCTCGTCCGGTCCTGGCGGCGGTTCGGCGGCGGAACCGCGGGCGTGGAGCCGCCGGACTTCGCGTCGCCGGACTTCGCGTCGCCGGGCTCGGAGGCGTCCAGCGCCGCCAGCGCGGCGCGGAACCGGCCTCGCTCCCGCTCCAGGAGCCGCCCGTCGTGGGCCAGCTCGAACGCGGCGGACAGGAAGTTGTCCTGGCTCGCGCCCTCCTCCAGGCGCCGGACCAGGTACGCGATCGCCACGTCGAACTCCGCCGGCCGCACGACCGGCGTGTAGAGCAGCAGGCCGCCGACGGTCCGGCGCACCGCGGCGGCCTGCCCGATGGCCATGCCGAGCAGCATCTCGAACTCGATCCCGGGCCGGACGCCGCGCCGCCCGGCGAGCAGCCAGGCGAAGGCGATGTCGAACAGGTTGTGCCCGGCCACTCCGAGCCGGACGTTCGCGATCCGCTCGGGGGTGAGTGCGTATGCCAACGCCCGCTTGTAGTTGGTGTCGGTCTCCTGCTTGGTCGCCCAGGTCGCCAGCGGCCACCCGTGCAGTTCGGCGTCGACGCGTTCCATCGGCAGGTTCGCGCCCTTCACCAGGCGCACCTTGACCCCGGCGCCACCCCTGGAGCGCCGGGCCGTGGCCCAGTCCTGCAGCCGGATCATCGCGGCCAGCGCGTCAGGCAGGTAGGCCTGCAGCACGATCCCGGCCTCGTAGCCGAGCAGTTCGGGACGGTCCAACAGCCGGGTGAAGACCGCGATGGTCAGGTCCAGGTCGCGGTACTCCTCCATGTCGAGGTTGATGAAGGTCGGCGGGTCCGCCGTCGCCGCCAGTGTGAACAACGGCAGGAGCCGCGCGACGATGTGCTCGACCGCCTGGTCGAAGGCCCACGGCGAGTGGGGCGCCACCGTCGCCGACACCTTGATGGACACGTAGCCGACGTCGGGGCGGGCCAGCAGCGCGCGGATTCCGTCGAGGCGCCGGTCCGCCTCGCGCGCGCCGAGCACCGCCTCGCCGAGCAGGTTGAGGTTCAGCCGGGTGCCGTCCCGGCGCAACCGCGCGATCGCCCGACCCAGTCGCGCGTCGGTCGCGTCGATCACGAGATGCCCGACCATCCGCCGCAGCGCCCACCGCGCGACCGGGATCACGACGCCGGGGGCGACGCGGGCGCAAATGCCGCCGAGCCGGACGGCCGTCCGCAGCGGCCAGGGCAGGAATCTCGGCACGCCCGCGGCCAGGGCCGCGAGATTGCGGGCCGCGACCCGGCGGTCCTCTGGGCGGATCACCCCGTCGACGAAGCCGACCGTGAACGACAGTCCGGCCGGGTCCCTGATCATCCTGGCGAGGCGGCGCGCCGCCGGATCGACCGGCTCGCGGGCGGACGAGGCGAGCCAGCCGCGTACGAGCACGTCGACCTCGTCGGCGAGGCCGGCCAGGTCGCTGTCGCCGTCCACGGCCCTCACGGTCGGTCCTCGGTCACGATCTGCTCCCTGGACACGCTTTCCGGGTCCGACTGTTCTCGGTCCCGGCCGGCCTTGGACCCGTGCGTCGAGCCTGTCACACGAGGCGCGGCGGTTTCAGGCCCGCGACGTACTACGCGGATCAGCTCCGGCGAAACGCGCGGGACGCCGCCGGGAACTACCCCGCGCACCGCGGCCGTGAACGCGGTGGGCCGGCGCGTCGTCATCAGTAGTAGCCCCGATGGTCGCGGCGCCGTCGTCGGTTCGGAGCCGACGACGTCCTCCGGCTTCGCGGACCCTAGCCGAGGATCGCGGCGGACAACTGTTCGCGGGCCCGAGGGTCTGCGACGTTTTTGATGATCGCGACGGCCTGCTGGCGGTGGCTGACGCCCCACAGCGCGGCCGTGCCGTGCTCGCTGAGGATGTGGCTGTGCTGGAAGCTGGTCGTCGGCTCGATGAGCGCGGGGACGACCGTCGACGTGTTCGACTTCGCGTGCCAGCTCGACAGCGCGATCAACGCCCGGCCGCCGGCGGCGTGCAGTGCGCCCGCGACGAAGTCGGGCTGCCCGCCGAAGCCCGACCACACCTGGCCGCGGACGTAGGAGGCGTTGGCCTGGGCGTGCAGGTCGACCTGCAGCGCGGTGTTGATGGACGTCATTCGTGGCTGGCGGGCAATCACCGCCGGATCGTTGACCGTCTCCGTCCGCAGCATCCGGAGCCGCGGATTGCGGTGCACCCAGCCATACAGCTCCGGGGAGCCCAGCACGAAGGAACTGACGAGCTCGACGTCGGGATCCAGCGCCCCCGAACGGTCAAGTTCCAGGACGCCGTCGGAGAACGTCTCGGTCCAGACCCGCAGGCCGCGGCGACCGGTGAGCGCGGCCGTCGTGGCGTTGGGTAGCGCTCCGATCCCCAGCTGAACGGTGGCGCCGTCCGCAACCAGCCCGGCGACCCGCTCCCCGAGCGCGTTCCTGGTGCCGTCCGGCGGGGCGACGGCCGGGCTCGGCAGCGGAAGATCCACCTCGATCGCGGCGTCGACGGCGTCGAGGGGCAGCTCGCCGTCGCCGAAGGTGTACGGCATCTGGCGGTTGACCTGGGCGACGACCAGCCCACCGGCGGCCCGGGCAGCCTCGATCGCCGCGGGCAGGATGTTGACCTCGGTGCCGAGCGACACCTGCCCGCCGTTCCAGCGACGACGTGATGAGTGAGCCGAGGGCGGACTCGGCGACCAGGCGCATGCCTCCCATCGTCGCTGACGGGCCAATCGCTCGAGTCCGGTGGTCTGGCCCGAGTTCCTGCCGGATCGCCGGAGGTCTGCGAAGGGCGCTGGGCGCCCGGTTCCGGCCGACCGCCTCAGCGGTCGACGAGGTGTTCGAGCACGTCAGCGACGGGTCGGCGCCCGGTGGCGGCGAGCGGAGGAGCGGACGTGTCCGGGTAGCCGACCCGCAGGATCATCTGGGTGAGCCCGGTGCCGCCGGTCAGCGAGTGGACCAGGGAGCGGGTCGCCTCGATGTCGAGCGCCTGGCCCAGCGGCGAGGTGGCGAGGCCGTCGGCGGTCGCGGTGAGCAGCACCCGGCACAGCGCCCGGCCCGCGCGTAGCCGGTCGGCAGGGCCGTCGGCGTCGGTGCCGATCACCAGAATGTCGGGCCGCTCGACCTGCGCCGTCCGGGCCAGCTCGCCGGCTTGCTGAGCCCAGGCCGCCTCGTCGCCGAAGCCACCGGTGAAGTCCCGCATCGGGAACTCGTCCACGCGGGGCTCGGTGCTCGACAGGGCGATCGGGCGGGGGATGCCGTCGACGGCCTCCGGTTCGTAGCGGATCCACGAGGCGAGCTCGGTCTGGTAGTCCGGATCGTGACGCTCGACCCAATCGGCCCTGGCCAGCAGCACCGCGAGCTCCACCCGCGCGTCCTCGCTGGTCAGGGCGGCAAGCCAGCAGCCCTCGACTTCGGCCGCATGCCGCAGCCCGCGTAGCGCCTCGATTGGCACCGTTCCGGGGGCGAACGGCCGGCGGTCGGTGTGACGGCTGCCGATCGCCGCGGCGAGCCTGGTCTCGTCCGGGGTCGCCGGCCGAGAGCCGACGATCCGCAGCGCGGCCAGCGGCGCGGTGGCGAGATCGTGGTCATAGCCGTGGTCCTGGCTGTGGCCGTGGTCCTGGGGGAACTCGTCGACCTCGACGTCGAGGCCGGCGGCGCGCAGCGACAACCAGGCGTTCAGCAGCGCGGCACCGCAGCTGATCACCAGTTGACGGTGGTCGGTGTCGATGACCGGCAGGGCGCGGGAGAGATCGGCGAACAGCTCCAGCGTCCCTTCCTGGTATCGCCACCGCCACGGCTGGCTGTTGTGGATCGACGGTGCCAGGCCGCCCGCCTCGACGGCGGCATGTACCTGCGCGGCCGAGATCGTCGTGCTGTCCGTGACCATGGTGCGTCTCCCTCGCCGTGGCGCCGTCACCGAAGTACGTCTGTCACTCGTACGTCTGTCACTCGAAGTAGGTGTGGCCGAAGTACGTCGCCGGACCACGACCAGTCTCGTCATCGGGCGCCGCCGTTTCGGCTGGAACGTCGTGGTGGGCGGGCGTTTCGAGGTCAGGGTCCAGTCGACACAAGAGGTATCCCACGTTTTCCCGGCGAGCGAATGGTCTGTCCGGCCCGGCGCCGGGGGGCCGAAGAGCAAGTCCCGGCGGGCTGATGGATACGGTCCGGCGCGGTCGGCCGCGCGAGCGCGTACGGGCTGGCGGCAGAGGTGGCGGGTCGACGGCGGCGTGGCTGGCGACGTCCTCGGGCAGGGTCAGCACGGACCGGACGGGACGGCCCGGCGGGCCGTCCGACCGTGCCGAGCCAGCCGAACTGGCGCTGGACGCGATCCGGCATGCCGACGGGCGGCTGGCGCACCGTTCGCGGTGTGCCAGCCGCCCGTTCGAGGTGAGCCGCCGGCGGAACTTCCCTTCGCCGACGTCGGCTGACACGCAGCCGACGGAGTGGAGGCAGTGGTACTGATTCCGAAAAGTCTCCGAAGCGACACCTGTTCCTCGCCCCGGATGCGCACTCAGCGCAGGACGTGGTGCCGGCTGGAGACGTGCCGACGGCGCGAACCGTGGTTCCGATTCACGGCGCGGTAGATCAGCAGAGCGATGACCGCACCGATGATCGAACCGACGATGCCCGACGGCTGGAGCGCGCCCTCGCTGAGATCCTTGCCGAAAAGAACGTATCCGAGGAAACCGCCGATGAAGGAGCCGACGATACCGAGAACCATCGTCGCCCCGAGGCCCATCGGGTCGCGACCAGGAACGAGGAGACGGGCGACCGCGCCGGCGACGAGGCCGAGCACGATCCAGGCGATAATTGTCCAGAGCATGGTGTCCTCCTGACGATCGACGTGTTTTCAGGTGAGTGGTGCTTCTCTGATCACCGGCGGTGTCGCCAGATCTCTACCCCGACCCTGCGGTCAAAACCAAGAAATATCCTTGGATGCCGAACCCGCCCGGTCAGCCGGAGAAGTCCCGGTCTGGACGGGTCAGCGGGGGTCGCGGACCGGCGGTGTCGCCCCGCGGCCCGGTGGCGCCCCGTCACGATCTCCTCGTTAACACGACACCGCCGACACGACCTCCACCGGGATCGACGTGACCGTGCAGGCCGACCACCTCAAGCTCGACACGATCAGGCCCGCGCCCCGCGTCACCACCTGCTGAACGGGCCGCGGGCTTATCGGCGGCGGAGCAAGGCCAGGCAGAGGGTCAGGCCGGGGCCGAAGGCCATTCCTACGGTGGCCGCCTCGGGGTCCTGTGGGCCGGCGCGCAGCTGTTCCAGAATGAGGAGCACGGTCGCCGACGAGCAGTTGCCGTGTGACTGGAGGATCTGGCGGGTCGCCGCGGTCTGTGCCTGACCGAGGCCGAGGCGTTTCTCGACGACGTCGACGATCCGGGGGCCGCCGGGGTGCACGGCCCAACCCGTGACGTCCGCCAGACCCAGGCCGAACGGAGTGAGCAGGTTGGCCGTCGCCGTTTCGACATGTGCCGCCAGAACGTCGGGGACGTGGACCGACAGGCCCATCCGAAACCCGTGGTCCGTGATGTCCCAGGTCATCAGCTGCTCGCTGCCCGGCGCGGTCACCGCTGTCGTGTCGAGTACCTCCAGGCCGTGCTCCCCGTCGGGCGTCAGAACGATCGCCGCGGCGGCGTCACCGAAAAGGGCGTGCGCGACGACCTGCTCCAGATCCCGCTCGGCGCCTTCTGGCTGGACGTGCAGGGAGGTCAGCTCCACACAGAGCACGAGCGCGGGCAGCCGCCGCGCCCGGACGAAATCGGTCGCGGCGCCCAGTCCCGGTATCGCCGCGTAGCAACCCATGTGCCCGACCAGAAGCCGGCGTACGTCCGCCGACATGCCCAGGTCACGGGCGAGCCGGATGTCCAGGCCGGGAGTGCCGTACCCCGTGCAGGACACGACGACCAACAGGCCGATCTCGGCCGCCGCCAGTCCGGCGTCCGCCAGCGCCGCGCTGGCGGCCCGCAGGCCGAGCCGTGGGGCGGCCTCGCCGTAACGGCGCATCCGCGCGGCCGTCGAGGCTCCGCTGATGTCCTCGCGCAGTGGATCGACGACGGCGTGCCGGGTCCGCACACCGCACCCCAGGAAGATCCGGCGGGCGACCCGGTCACCGCCGTACCGGACCCGGAAGACCTGGTCCCAGACGGTCTGCTGGTCGAATGCCTCCGGAAACGCGCTTCCGAAACCGGTGATCACGGCGGCCGACCCGGCCGACTCGCCCCTCACCACCGCGGGTCCGTTACCACCGTGGGCCCGTCACCAGCGCGGCACGGCGGCGTCCGCGTCCGGGTCGCCCCCCAGCGCAGCAAGGCCCAGCCAGTCCGCGCACACGTCCGATGTGGCGGGCTGAAGGGAGCCGCAACGGGCGTCCCGGTACAGCCGCTCCAGCGGATGACCGCGCCGGGTGATCGCCGTACCGCACGCCTCGACCATGGAAGAGGCCACCTCGTGGGCGGTCTGCCCGGCGAGCAGCTTTGCCCGCCACACCCACGCGTTCGTCGTCGGGGAGCCCGGATCGGCGTCCACCCGCCTTGCGCACTCGTCGATCACCAGGTCGAGTGCCGCCAGTGCCGCATCGGCCTGGCCGAAGCGGGCGCGCACCGCTGGCAGACCCACCAGCCCGTTCGGCAGGCCGGGTGCCGTTCGGCCGCGCGCGTGCTCGGCGCCCGCGTCGAACGCGGCTCGGGCGACGCCGGCATAGACGGCCGCGTAGGAGGCCACCAGCCACTGCGGCATGACCTGGGCGACGAGCACGCTCAGCCCTTCCAGTCCGCCGACCAGCGCGTCCGCCGGCACCCACACGTCCAGGCGCAGATCGTGGCTGCCGGTGCCCCGCATGCCCAGCGTGTCCCAGTTCGGCTCCACGTCGACGCCGGGTCCGGCCGGGACGAGGAAGTGGCTGATCTTCCCGGGCGCTTCGCCGTCCTGCTCGTCGCCGTCGGCCGCCCGCGCGGCGACGAAGTACACGTCCGCATGGGAGGCACCCGAGCAGAACGATTTCAGGCCGGTTATTCGGTAGCCGTCGCCGTCCCGCCGGTACGACGTGCTCAATCCGGAGAGCCGGGAGCCCGCGCCGCGTTCGCTCATCGCGACGGCGATGAACGACCCGCGCGCTGCATCCCTGAGTATCCGGTCCCGCGCGGCGAAGTACGTCTCGGGCGCACCCATCGCGCGGGCGAGCTCGTCCGGAGTTCCTGCCAGGGCACCTACCACCGAGGTGTGCATGTTCAGCGCGAGGGCGCTCGCTCCGCTGCCAGCGGCGAGCACTCGCGCGGTGTCGGCCCAGTCGGCGAAGCCGCCGCCGAGGCCGCCGAGGCGCCGCGGTACCAGCAGTCCCAGCAGGCCGGCGGCGCGGAGGTCGTCGAGATCGGCGGCTGGCAGCTCACCTGACCGATCGGCCGCCTCCGCTCGGGCGGCGAGCGAGCCGACGACTCCGCGGGCGAGCTCGGCGCCGCGGGCGGGCTCGGGGGCCGCGGTGGGCTCGGGGGCCGCGGTGGGCTCCGCCGACGGCCGCGGACCAACCGCGCTGGGGGCCGCCTCGGACAGCTCGACGTTCATCCGGCCTCGTCCCCTTCGTCGAGCTTCCTGCCGATGGCCTGGTAGACGCCCGCGGTCGACCTCGTCGGCACCATCCGGACCGAGTCGGCGCGCCGCAGCAACCATCGGGCGTAGTCACGAACAGCCGGGCGAAGGCCACCGACGACCGTCAGGTCGATGCCGGAACGCCGCAACGACGCGGCCAGCCGTTCGGGCGCGACCAGCAGCCGCGGATCGTGCAGCCGCGGCGGTGGGCCGCCGGGCAGCCGTTCCGCGACGCGAACCAGGCCAAGCCGGCAGAAGAGGGTGTCCGCGAGCGTGTCCACCACCAAGACGCCGCCCGGTGCGAGAACGCGCGCGATCGCCGCGCACGCGGCGTCCAGATCCTCGAGGTGCTCGAAGATCTCGCCGGCGACGACACAGGAGAACTGGCCGTCCGGAAAAGGCAGCCGGACGACGTCGGCGCGGACGGCCGTGACACCGTGCTCGCGGGCCTGGCGCAATGCCGACACCGAAAGGTCGACGCCGACGTGCCGCCAGCCGGCGAGCGCGCCCGTCAGTGCCGGGGCGAGCAGGCCGGCACCGCAGGCAAGATCGAGCAGTGGTTCGCCGGGGCGTGACGGTGCCGGGATGAGCCTGGCCCGCGCCTCGGCCAGCCAGTGCAACGCCGCGAACCGGCCGTGCGGGGGCCACCATTCGTCGGCGAGGTCGTCATACTGCGCCGGGTCGTTACGCGCCCGGCGCGGCAGCCGGTTCCTTCCCTGCCTCGGGCCCGGCCGTACGTCGGTCGGGCTCGAAGCGAGCGATGATGGGGAATCCTGCCGGCCAGTGGACACGTTCATCCGGTCTCCGGAAAATGCCGACGGAATGTGCCGTTCCTAAGTATGGCGCACGTGCCCGCGGCGACCTGCCCGTTCGACAAAATACCGCCTCCCAGCGCCCTGACCAGGGAGTTCGCTGGCCGGATTCGCCTGGGGATCGGGCTCCGAAGCGAATCCGGTAAGCCTACCGAAGCTTCTCCCTCCACCCGACCTCATCGCTTTCTACCCGTTTTGTCCGCGACCACCCCTCGCGGCTCCGCCTCCGTAGACCAGCCGCCTGAGGCGCCATGATCCGGCGATGCCCTGGCTGCGACGCGCTCCCCGGTCAGTCCCACCACCCGGCTGCGACCTCGCCCGCTGCCACCACACCGGGCTGCAATGGGTAAAGCCGGGAGCTTTTCGGCAAGGAGGTACTGCCCCTGCCTCTGGACTCGGTGACGAAAGGCGGTCAGATTATGGGGCGTGGTTATGCACCGGAATAGCCAGTGGTGGCCGGATGGGACGTCGGGATGCGCGGATGTGGGGCGGTTGGGGAGAGGCGGGTATGAGTAGGAGACGGTAGGTCTTTCTGACCGGTGCGACCGGTAACTGGGGGCGTCGCGTGCTGCGCGAGTTCGCCGACCGGGCTGACCGGTTCGACGTCGTCGCTCTGGTGTTGCCGACCCGGCGCGGACGCGAGGTCATCGGCGAGTTTCGTGACATGCCCAATCTGCGCGTCGAGTGGGATGACCTGACAGACTATGGCGCCGTCGAGCGCTGGGTGCGCGGCAGCGACTACGTCCTCCACGTCGGCGCTCTCGTCTCGCCGGAGGCTGACGACCAACCGGAGCTCACTCACCGGTGGTCTCGCTGGCCGGGTTAGTCAGTGAACCTTTTCCGTTGCCGCTGGCAAGCAGGGCCGACCTCGAGAAGTCGACGCATAATGGAAATGGTTCAGCGACAAAATGCTTCGCCCGCCGTCTCCGGCCAGCTTTCTGGGCCGTAGAACTGCTCGGCCCATCGCCGGTATGACGTGATGGGCCCGTCGCCGGGTACGAGCGCGGGCCGGTGTACGTACCGCTTGTGCTGCCAGACCGCGACGTCCTGCTGTATGTCCGCGGCGAACGCCGCCACCGCCCAGCGCTGAACCAGCCATCGGCCCACAGCTGTCGCGGCTATCGCCGCGGCGGCGTTGTGCGCTCGGACTGGCGAGGAGCGGTAAATGCTCAGGGCGAGTCGGAGTTGGATCACAGTTCCGTCTACTGGGGACGCCAGGATGAGCTGCCGGACGCGCATTCCGAGTTCAGGAATGTGCGTTTCGACCAGGGAGTGCCCAAGTCCATGGGCCTCGATGGTGTAATCCATCGTGATGGCGCCGAGACCGCGCCGCCGCCTGACCTGGTAGCGCGCACCGAGCAGTGGCCCGTCAAGCTTCAGTTCGTCAAGCGGCGTGACTTCCAGATAATTGTGCACCGCCGCGAAATGGCCGATATCCACGCCGTTCTCGACGGTGTCCTGTGGATGCGCGACTATGGTCGACGTCCGGGTCGACCACGCCGTCCAGCCGTCCGTCGATGCTTCAGGGACGTGCCATTCGATGGTCTCCCCGCCATGCCAGGCCAGAATGAGGCCATGGCGCTCTTCGACCGGGCGCGTGGCCACAGCCAGTCGGGGCGACCTCGGCTGGCCGTAGCTTGTGGAGCGGCAGCGCCCTGCCGTGTCGAAGGTGAAGCCGTGGAACGGGCACCGGATCGTCTCGTCGGCAACCCTGCCGCCACGGCCGAGATGTGCGCCGAGATGTGGACAGTACGCGTCCAGAAGACCCAGTCGACCGGAGGCGGTGCGAAACAGCACCGACTCACGCCCAGCGAAGGTGACGCGCTCGACGGCACCGGCAGGTAGGTCGGCCGAGAAGCCGACGCAGAACCATCCTTTCGGATAGGGCGGGAGCATGCCAGCTCGAGCGCCATAGCTGACTACCGGACCTTCCGAGGCGGGCAGCAGGTCCGTCATGACGTGGGCAAACCTTCCCGGGCGATGGCCGGCGCGTCCGTGCTGGCCGCCGTGGGGGAGACCAACTCGTCCTGGCCGTCCTCGCGGACATAGAACTGCTGGGCCCACCGACGGTAGGGCATGATCCGCCCATCGCCCTCCGCGAGCGCCGGTCGGGCCAGATACGCCTTCGTCTCCCAGACGGGCCGGTCCTCGCCGATGGTCCGGCGCGCCTCCAGCATGGCCTTCCGCAACAGCAAGAACGTAGCTGCTCGGCTGGACACCTTACGGACCGCGAAATAGGCGATGACGTCGACGACGTCTTCTTCGATCGGGGTGAGGAAGAAGGCCAGCGTGTATGACAGCTGGACGCGCGCGTCCACAACCGCGCGGTTGACCGCCAGGCCGAGGCCGTAAAGATGTAGGTCGAGTGGGCCGGCGACCTCGCCGCCGAGCAACTTGGCCAGCTTGAAAATCTGGTAGTGCTGGAACGTGCGATGCACCAGGAACGGGCCGTCGGTGCTGAGATCGAGGCTTTCGGCGGCGCGAGTCTGCTTGTTGTGCAGGACTGGGAAGTGCGCCAGATCCATCCCGTTCTCGAGCATATCCTGGGGATGAGTGCGCATCCGCCAGCGTGGGCCGCGGCGCAGGCCGGTCCATGCTGGATTGAGCGCCTCGGGGAGAGTCGGTACCTGCCAGGACGGCGCTTCGCCGAGCGGATGGTAGAAGGCCATGATCTGGCCGTTTTTTTCGCAGGTCGGCCACGCGCGGGTGTGGGCACGGGGCGGCACACGCCGGTCGCCGGGCAGGGCCGTACAGACGCCTTGCCGGTCGAAGATCCACCCGTGGAACACACAGCGTAAGTTGTCGCCCTGCACACTGCCCAGTCCCAGGTGGGCGCCCATGTGCGGGCAGAAGGCGTCGAGCAGGGTGACGTTACCGCTACGGGCACGGAACACGACCAGATCCTTGCCGAAGCAGCGTACGGATTTCACCTGTCCGGGCTTGACATCTTTGCTGTCCGCGATCCGGTACCACCCGACCGGAAGTGTGGAGAACGGGAACCTCGGTGCCAATGCGACCCCTTTCAGATTCGTCAGGCCGGCTCGCGTGAGAGAGTCCGCTCGGCACTATAGGGTAGTTTAATCGCGGTCGCCTTGACTCCGCGCACCAAAATCCGGCGATACATGCTGGTTCCCGGGACCGGGTTGCGCGCTGGCTGCCGCGGTGGCCGGCCGCTGGCTGGTGCTGCCGCCTGCTGCCGCGGCCGCCCGCCGTCGAATGGTTTGATCGACGGCTGTGGCCGCCGACGAGCACGAGCGCCAGGAGCACGTTCGGGCCTTCCTCTCGGCTCGTGAGGAGTTCCTGTCCGGACCGCCGCGGGTCGAGTTCGTGGCGGTCGCCGATGGCAAGGGCATGCCGGCCGGTGCGCGATGACAGATCCGCTCCCCTCGCTGGGCGAAAGGGTCGCGTTCCACCGCAAAAGGCGCGGATTGTCCCAAGTCGAGCTTGGCCGACTGATCGGCCGGTCCGAAAGCTGGGCTTCCCAGGTCGAGCGAAACACTCGCAAGGCCGACCGCCTGTCGGTGCTCGCGCCCGGTCTGGTGTCCTCGGCAGGCGTGGCGGACCAGCGGAACGGCTCGGGTGCGGTGGAGCAGGACCTGCTCCACCGGGCGCGTGCTGAAGACGTGCTGCACTGGCAGGAGCACCAGCGTCCAATCTCGGCGGAGACGCTACGTAAACGCCTCCGCGTAGGCGCTCCCACGGCTCGCGGACTGGTCGCGCAGCTGCGCAGCGATATCCACACCCAGATCGAAGGTGCCGCCGGCGTCACCGACCGGGAGCCTCGACCCACCTCGTGATCGGCCAGAACGGGGCGATCCTCGCAGCCTACCGGCCACCTGGTCGGTGGGCCGCGGGGTCCTGACGACGCCGAGCCGATCAACCGGGAACGTCATGGGGGGAGGGCGTCGTAGACGGTCTCGGGAATCAAGGGGAGCGGTGTGCGGAAGAAGCGGCTACCGGCGCGGACAACCCATTGCGCTGTCTCGGGAGTAAGCGCCCAGGGCTTGCTGGTCAGCAGGCGGCGCAGCTCGGCGCGGTCCACGCCCTGGGAGGGTGCGGCTCCCACGATCTCCTCCCATCGAGCGACGTCACGCCAGTGCGTGTCCTCGGGGGTGGGCACTGTTGCATCGGCGAAGTCCGCCATCTCGGCCACCGAGCAGTCATGCTCGAACGATGCGTCGACGTCGTGTCCGTCCACCGGTTCCGACGTCGGAGTTCGCCGGGTTCCGGTTCCCACCCGAGGGGATCATGCTGGCGGTCCGCTGGTACCTACGGTTCGCCCTGTTGTACCGGGACGTCGAGGAACTTCTGGCCGAACGCGGCCTCGACGTCGACCACGTCACCGTCTACCGGCGGGTCCAACGCTTCACGCCCTTGCTGGTCGACGCCGCGCGGCCCTGCCGGCACAGCCCTGGGGACAGGTGGTTCGTCGACGAGACCTATGTCAAGGTCGCCGGCCACTGGACCTACCTGTACAGGGCAGTTGACCAGTACGGGCAGGTCATCGACGTCCTCGCCAGCACCCGCCGCGACCAGGCTGCGGCACGCCGGTTCTTCACCGCAGCGCTGTTTCACGGGTGCCGGCCGGTCGAGGTCACCACCGACAAGGCACCCGTCTACCCAAGGCTCCTCGACGAGCTACTCCCCGAGGCCTGCCACGTCGACGCCGCCCGGGAGAACAACCGGATCGAAGCCGATCACGGCCGCCTGAAAGCACGGCTCCGGCCGATGCGCGGCCTGAAACGCCTGCGTTCCGTCCAGACGATCAGCGCAGGTCATGCGTTCGTTCAGAACATCCGCCGCGGCCACTACGAACTCGGGATCGACACCGACCCGCACGCACGGCTGACGGCCGCGTTTACCGAGCTCACCCTCGCGATCTGATCACCCGCTCGGCAGGGTCAACCATGCCCTGCTACCCCGCAACGCAACAGACCCTTTCAAACCCTCCACGAGGCCGTTTCGCTCTACGATGCTCCTGGTAATTGGTTCCCTGCTGTCAGTTACCAGGCGTCCCGAGTCGATCGCGCGGCCCACGTGGGTTACGTCGTTCCGCTTGACAGCCTCTTACGGTCGTTACACTGTGAGTCCCGGTTTCGGGCCGGTTCGGGATTCGCGCCGAGGTCTGTTCTTTCTCCCGGTGTCGGCGTCAGACGTTCCGTCGCGCCCGCACCACAGCTCCGCGTGCGCTGAGGTCCTTTTGACGCGGCCAGAACCAACGGACGGTGTGACGTGCGCGTGCGGCTGCTGGCGGCGGTCCACGGCCGACTGGGCCGGTACATCGAAACCCAGGATCCGGCGGTGGTCCTGGGCGGCGAGGCGATCGCGGAGTCCGACGAGCTGCTGGCCTCGGTTCCCGATCCGACGGCGGACCTCGAGGTGGCTTTCGCGGCCGGCTGGCTGCACTGGTTCCGCTACCAGGCCGCCGACGTCGGCGACGACCAGGAAGATCTCCTTGCCGCGATTCGGCTGCTCGCGCCGGTGTACCAGGCTCTGCCAGACGCCGTACCCGAGCCGGTGCGAAGCTTTCTCGATCAGACTACCGCCCCTGACCAGCCCGCCCAGGAAGGGAACGACGGGCCGCGTACGTGGGCACGGGATGGCGTCCGGCTGCTGCGCCAGGGCAGGGTGACCGGCGACGTCGCCGCCCTGGGGGGCGCGGTACGGCTGCTGCGGCGAGCGGTTGAGGCCACGTCGGCCGATGACGAGGCCCGCCCGCGGCGCCTGTCCAATCTCGCGGCCGCCCTGCTGGCCCGGTACTCGTACGCCGGCGTGCCAGCCGACCTGGACGCGGCCGTGGAGATCGGCCGTCAGGCGGTGGACGCGGCTCCCGAGGACGACCGCCACCGCGCCGCGATGCTGACGAATCTCGGCGGCTGCCTACGGGCCCGCTTCGAGCGCACCGGCGCTCTCTCAGATCTGGACGCGGCGGTAGACGCCAGTCGTCAGGCCGTCGACGCCACGGCGCCCGGCCACGCCGACCGCGCGGAATACCTGTCGAACCTCAGCGCCGCACTCCAGCGGCGCTTCGATCACACCGGCATGCCGGCCGATCTGGACGCGGCGCTGGACAGCATCCACGAAGCGGTCGACACGGCCAGACTTGATCACCCGGACCGCAGCGCGATGCTGGCAAACCTGGGCACCGCCCTGCGGGCCCGTTTCGAGCGGACCGGCGCGCTCGTCGATCTGGACGCCGCGGTGGACGCGGCCCGCCAGGCGGTCGACGCCACCCCGCCGGGCCACGCGGACGGCGCTCTGTACGTGGCGAACCTCGGTAGCGTCCTGTTGACCCGTTTCGAGCGGACCGGCGCCGCGGCCGATCTGGACGCCGCGGTGGACGCTGGCCGCCAATCGGTGGGCGCCATCCCCGTGGGCCATCCGGACCGGCCAGGGCATCTGTCCAATCTCGGCGCGGCGCTGCACCGGCGCTCCGAGCACACCGGCACACCGGCCGACCTCGACGCCGCCATCGACCTCGGACGGCAGGCCGTCGACGCCGGCGGTCCCGGCCACCCGGACCGGGGGAGATTCCTCACCAACCAGACCAGCGCGTTCTGGACGAGGTTCGGCCGTACCGGCTCACTCGCGGACCTGGACGCCGCTGTGGACGCGGGTCGGGAGGCCGTCCGCGTCACCCCGACTGGACATCCAGAGTGGCCGGGGCGGCTGTCGAACCTCGGCGCGGCCCTGCAGCGGCGCTTTGGTCACAGCGGCACGCTGACTGATCTGGACACCGCGATCGAGATGGGCCGCAGAGCCGTCGGCGCCCTCCCAGCCGGCCGCCCGGACCGTGCCGTGACGCTGACGAACCTGGGTGGCTGCCTTCGGGCGCGTTTCGAACGCACCGGGCTCCTGACCGACATGGACGAAGCCGTGACCGTCGGACGAGAAGCCGTTGACGAGACACCGCCAGGGCATTCGGAGACGGCGGGCCGGCTGTCGAACCTCGCGGCGGCGCACCTGACGCGGTTCGCGAGGACGCGAACGTCGACGGACCTCGACGCCGCGGTCGAGACCGGACGCCAGGCCGTGGACGCCACGCCCGCAGAGCATCCAGACCGCGCGTTGTACCTGTCCAACCTGGGCGCGTCCCTGCTTTCCCGGTCCGAGCTCGCGGAGACGTCAACGGATCTGGACGACGCCGCGGACGCCAGCTGGGAGGCGGTCGACGCCGCGCCGCCCGGCCATCCGGACCGTGCCGCGTACCTGTCCAACCTCGCGACCGTGCTGCTGGCCCGGTTCGACCAGCGGGGCGACCCGGCGGATCTCGACACCGTGGCGCGGGCCGCGCGAGATGCGGCTGGCCTAACGGGGGCGCCACCCCGCGTGCGGGCGGTCGCCGCCCGGCAGTGGGGCAGGGCCGCGGCACTGCGCGCGCGGTGGGACGAGGCGGTCGTGGCGTACACGAGCGCCGTGGGGCTGCTCGGTGAACTGGCACCACGGGAGCTGCACCGCTCCGACCAGGAGAACCTACTCGCCGAGGCCGGTGGCCTCGGCGCCGAGGCTGCGGTGTGCGCGGTCCGCGCCGGCGACGCGGCGCTCGCGGTGGAGCTGTTCGAGCAGGGGCGAGGGGTGTTGCTGGGGCAGGCGTTGGACTCGCGTGTTGACCTGGGCGAGCTGAGAGATCAGGATCCGACGTTGTGTGACCGCTTCGTCGCGCTGACCGCGGAGCTGGGCCGCCCGCCGCGCGCCCCCGTGCCCTGGACCACGGATCTTGGTGCGGGCGATGACACGGAGCGGTCCGCCAGGCGTCGCCGTACGGCGCGCGAAGAACTTGACCAGCTGGTAGACGAGATCCGCGAGCTGGATGACCTCGACGGGTTCCTGCGGCCACCGAAGCTGGCGGAGCTGGTCGAAGCCGCCGCTGACGGGGCGCTGGTGGTGGTGGCTGTCTCCCGGTACGGCTCGTACGCACTCGTGCTCTCATCCGCCGGCCTCGCCGAGCCGCTCGAACTCGCCGGGCTGACTCCGGAATCCGTCGCGGCACGGGTGACGTCCTTCCTCACGGCGACGGACACGCTCGGGTCGGCGACGAAGCAGGATGACCGGACGCAGGCGCGGGCGGTTGTCGCCGACACGTTGGACTGGCTGTGGAACCAGCTGGCCGGCCCGGTCCTCGACCACCTGGAGATCCTCGGCCTGCTGTCGAGCGACGGCCGCGCGGATCGTCCACCGCGGGTGTGGTGGTGTCTGTCCGGCCCACTTTCCTTTCTGCCGGTCCAGGCCGCGGGCCGGTCTGACCCAGGACAATCCGCGGTACTGGACCGGGTCGTGTCGTCATTCACGCCGACGGTGCGGGCGCTGATCCACGCCCGACGCACATCCGCCCCGGACGTGTCAGCGCAAGGCCAGACACTGGCGGTCGCGATGCCGAGAACGCCGGGCGCCTCCGACCTTCCCGGCGCTGAGGCCGAGCTGGCGGCCGTGGTTCGGCACGTGGGTGGCGATGTCCGGACGCTCGTCGGCGAGCAGGTTCAGCGAGAAGCCGTCAACGCATCGTTGTCCGTGGCGGACTGGGCGCACTTCGCCTGCCACGGTTACAGCGACCTCACGGCTCCGTCGACCAGCCGCCTGCTGCTGCATGACCACGCCACGAGGCCGTTCACGGTGGTCGACGTCGGGCGGCTTCGCCTCGACGGCGCCGACTTGGCCTATCTGTCGGCCTGTTCCACCGCCCGTCCCGGCGGCCGGCTCGCCGATGAGGCGATTCATCTCGCCGCGGCTTTCCAACTCGCCGGCTATCGACATGTCATCGCGACGCTGTGGCCGGTGCCGGACAGGACGGCCAAACGCGCGGTCGACGTCGTCTACACCCGGCTCGTCGTCGACGGCGAGCGTGACACGGACCGCGCGGCGGAGGCTGTACACGCCGCGGCCCACGCGCTGCGCCAGCGCTACCCCGCTTATCCGGACATCTGGGCCGCACTCGTCCATTCGGGTCCATGACCGTCAAAGCCGAACAAAAGGAACCGCCGTGTCTTCGGTACCCACGACCGCGGACGCCCGGGCCAGCCCTGAGCGCCATGTCCGAGTGACGCCGCGCGCCCTGGGCCGCCCGGTCCGGCGCTCAGCGACGGGACGACGGCGGTCCGTCCGCTGCCTCCGGGCGTTCGAGTTCTTCCTCGAGCGTGTGGATCAGATGGTTGGCCTGTTCCCGGACGGGGCGCGGCGTGGGTTCCTCACCCTCGATCTGGTCGCCCACCCTGATGACGCGGTACGGGCTGGCCAGGTCGAGCCGAACGGTCGCGGCGTCCACGCTGGCCAGGTCGCCGCCGGCCAGCGCGTTCACCATCTCGGCTATTATCCCGGCGACCTCGTTCCACGCTGTGGACGGCAGCCGCCAGTCCAGCACGTCGCGCAGCGAGTCGCGGGCGTCAGCCAGAACCTGTCCCGATTCTGGGGAAGGGGATTTGCGGGGCCCGGGCTCGCTGCTCATGGCCGCAACATTAGCGGTCGCGGTGTTGGCGTAGACCCTTATCACCAGCGTCGGTAGCGGCGTCGAGGCTGAAGTATTGACGACACCGAAGTATCAACGCAGCGTCCCGCAGGGAGTCGCGATGACGACCGCAGCCGAATCCGCCAGGGTGACCCGGCAGGAGCTCGTCGCGCATCTGTTCATTTCCGCCGACGGCTCGCGGGCCGACGGCGGTCTGGAAGCCGTCGACCTGCTGCTCGCGAACTGCAAGACACGGCTGGGTACCACCGTGCCGATCCGGCGCACCGGGCAGGTCTTCCTCGCGGCGGCCGAGAGCCCCCGGCGTGAAGCGCAGGTCGTCGTGCGGCGCGAGAACGAGGTCATCAACGTCTCGCTGCTGCTCTCCTCGGACGAGACGGCCGGCCTTGACGATCCCACGGCCTGGCAGCGAATGGATCTCGCACTCGACCCGATTCTCGAGGAGGCAGCCGACGATTGCTTCGGGCATGCTCGGCTCTATCTCGGGCAGCACGGTGGTGACCTCGAAGGAGTGGGCACCACACTCGCCACTCTCCTCCCGCGGCCTGGGCAGGAGAGCGGATGGACGTCCTACCCGCCCTCGGTCATCGGTCGCCTCGTCGCGTGGGAGCTGTCGCCGTACGTTGACAGCCGGGCAGTCCGCAGGATCGTCGTGCTGGACACGGCCGACGACGACGCCGGACTGAGCGCCTGGACGTGGTACGGCCGAGACCAGGCGCTGCCGCCCTTCGCCCGGTACCTCAAGCACCTGGCCAAGGTCCGCTACCAGTTGCGCGTGCACTCGGCCGCACCGTCCACCGGGAGTCTGTGCCGGGCGCTCGAGGGCCAGTTGCTCCGGCTCGGGGACCTGTCGGGCGACGACGTCGACCGGACGCTTGCCTCGATGCGCTCGGCGCAGGCCCGCGCGACTACTCGCGCCGCGCTGCTCAAGGCCATGCGGCGCACGGTCCGGATCGCCGCGGGAAACGCGCGGTCCGCCCTCGGGAACGAACCGCCGGACAGCGGCACGCTGTTCGACGATGACCGGGACCTCATCGCGTGGTTCGAGCGACAGCTCGAGAACGAGATCCACTACCTGGAGGCCGCCCTCGAGGGCGCGACCCGGCTGAGCGTGCTGGGTCCGTCCCCCGTCACCCGGAGCGCCGCACCGGAGCCGCGAGGCGGACCGGTCATCGGCCTCGTTACCGCGATGCCCGAGGAATTCGCGGCCATGAGCGCGATGATCGAGAATCCCAGGCGCGAGAACATCGCCGGCGACCGGGCCAACTACGTCGTGGGGACTCTTCCCGGACTCGACCCGAAGGCGCCGCATGACGTCGTGCTGACGTTGCTCGGCGACACCGCCAACGACGCCGCCGCTGACGGCTGTGCCAACCTCGCCAGAAGCTTTGCCTCGGTCGCCGTCGTGCTCATGGTGGGAATCGCGGCGGGAGTCCCAGACCTCAGGCGCCCGGAGAAGCACGTCCGGCTCGGTGACATCGTCGTCTCGACCTGGGGCATCGTCGACTACGACCATGTGGTCGACAGTGTCGAAGGGTCGGCACTCCGTCAGCCGTTCCCGCGCCCATCCAGGCTGCTCGCCCACCACGCCAACTGGCTCGCCGCCGAGGACATGCGGGGTCGTCGGCCCTGGGAGGCTCTGCTGACCCGGGCGATCGACACCGCCCTGCCCGAGTTCGGCCGGCCGCCCGCGGACACCGATCTGGTCTTTCTGACCGGGGAGCCGTCGGAAACCGCCGGCCACCCGGACATGGCGCACAGCGGGCACCGGCCGGGTGTGCCCAAGGTGCACCACGGCTACATCGGTAGCGCTGACCACGCGCTTCGCGACGCCGACCGCCGCGCGGCCCTGGCGGCGAGATACGATCTACGAGCCATCGAGATGGAGGGCAAGGGCATTGGCGACTCAGGGTTCGCCGGCGGCCTGGAGTGGCTCGTCATCCGCGGTATCAGCGACTATGGCGACAGCCGCACCAACAACCGCTGGCGCAAGTACGCCTCCCTCACCGCCGCCGCCTACGCGCGCGCCCTCCTGGCCGAGTGCCCATCGATCGCGGCGCGAGGCGGGCATACCGGTGCCGTCTGCGGCCCGGCGGCCTCAGGATGAGTCAGGACGACCGTGCCGCCGCTCTGCTCGCGGAATTCAAGCGGCTTCGCCGCGGCCGCGGAGTCCAGCGGGACCGTCTGGACATCCACGTCGGTCCGCTGCTGCGCGAACAAGCCGGAATCCAGGACGGAGCCCGACCACACGAGGTCGTCGATCTGCTGATTGCCTACCTGGGGCAAGCGGCCGAGTCGCTCCCCGCTGATCTGGACCTCGCGCTTCGGGTGGGACTCGGGCTGCACCCCGGGGCTCAGTTTCCCTTCTTCGACGACCGGATGGACTGGCTGGCCGAGCAGATCGACAGAAACTCCAGGACCGCGCGCCGACGCTTCGACGAGGCGACGCGGCTCATCGTCGCGCGTGGCGGCCACCCAGGCCAGCGGCCGAGCCGCCCCGCACGGCGGGACGACGCCGGTGGCGCCGTCACGTACCAGGAGGTACATCTGTACCGCCTGCGAGCCCTCACTGCGGGGACGGACGTCAGAGTCGGCTTCATCACCGGGGACATTCGCCGGGTGAAGAGCGCGGACATCTGGGTGAACTCCGAGAACACAAGCATGGAGATGTCGAGGTTCGAGGAGCACTCCGTCTCGGCGGTCATTCGCTATCTCGCCGCCCGGCGCGATGAGACCGGACACGTCCTGGCCGACCTCGTCGCCGACGAACTCGACCGGAAGATGACGGGGCGCGGCCAGGTCGCGCCGGGTACGCCGATCGTGACGGTGGCCGGGCACCTGCTGGAGAGCAATGGCGTCCGGTACGTCGTCCATGTGGCGGCCGTACAGGGTGAGCCTGGGGCGGGATACCGCCAGGTCCACGACATCGGGACGTGCGTGTCCAGGGCCCTCGACGCCGCGAGCCGACTGAGCGGCGCGGAACCGGACCTCAGCACCATCCTGTTCCCGATCCTCGGAACAGGCGTCGGTGGCGCGGAGCCGACGAGCACCTTGCGGACTCTCCTCGGCGCCGCGATCGACCACCTCCTGACGGTCGGCGGTGCCCTTCGCACCGTGCTCTTCCTCGCGTACAACGCCGCGGATCTGGCCGCGTGCGAGACGGTGTTCGCCGCGGATCCACGGATCACCGAGGCCGAAGCAACACCCGGCTGATCCCCGGCTGATCTGTCCGTGAGCTGTCCAGAATCTGTCCGTGATTCTGGAGAACGGCCTGCGAAGCTCGACTGCGGGTCAGCGGTCAGGCGCCGGAGGACGACGTGGCGGTATTTAGTTTCGATGAATCCCTGGGTGAACAGTGGACTATTTCAGACGATCGTGCCGCTGAACTCTCCCCGGCCGTACCCGAGCGGAGAACACTGGGCCACCTGACGCTGTTGGCCAATGAGGTCCTGAATGCGCAGAGCCGGCGCCTCGAGAATTCGTGGACGGACGCGGAACTCCGTAAGACGGACGTGCTCGTGATAGCGGACCCCATCCGGCGGGCCACGCCGACGGTGGTCAGCTGTCTCGAGCGTTTCGTCAGGTGTGGCGGAGCTCTCCTCGTCATCGCGGGGAGCCTGGCCTCTCCGGACGCGGCGTCCAGCGTGTCGGGGCGCTTCGGCATCCGGGTGAACGGCCGGACTGTCGTGTCCACCCGTACCGGGGAACACCACCTCGTCTCCGACGCCATAAACTGCCGGACGATCAGGGGGTTCCTGGCGGAACATCACGTCCGTGAGGTCGTGTGCCAGCACGGCAGATCCCTGGCATGCGAACGGGAATCCCAGGCCTCGGTCGTCGCACCGACGGGAGAGACGGTTTTCGCCGCGGTCTTATGGGGCCGTGGAAGAGTCGCCGTACTCGGATCGAGCGAACTTGTCGCCGTGCCCTACATCGGGCTCGCCGACAACGCGCTCCTCTACGCCGTCACGCTCGCGTGGCTCGCCGGCGAACGAGACGGGGAAGCCGCCAGCCGTCGCCGGGCCGAAGCCACTCGAGCCCTGCTCCTCGAGTCCCCTTACTCTCCCATGCGTCCCGAAGTGGAAGCCGTAGGTGACAGCGCCGTCCCGGTGGTCGATCTGTCCGATGTGCATCGGCACCTCCTCGATGGGTACCCGGACGGTCTGTCCCCGTATGCCGACGCGACGGACTTCCTGGAACGAGCGGCGTCATGCTACCTCGACCTTCCGGCGCGGATCCGGCGGAAGCTCGCGGCCTTCCGTGACCACTCGAACGGGGTCGGCGCGCTGCTCATAAGCGGCCTCCCCGCCGATCCCGCCCTGCCTCTAACACCCGCGAGCCCGACGGCGAGGCCGTTCCGAGAAACTTATCTCAGCGAATTCTGGCTCGCCGTATTCAGTAACGCCGTCGGCACCCAGGTGGGATACAGCCAGGAAAGCAATGGAGCGCTTTTCTGCAACGTGCTGCCTACGCCATGGAATTCCTCGAAGCTCTCCTCCGAGAGTTCTGAGACTGCTCTGGACCCCCATACGGAGATGGCCTTTCACCCGGCAATGCCGGATCATCTTCTTCTTTATTGCCTGCGGTCGGCCCCCGACGCGAGCACCATGGTCGTCGGCGTACGGGAGCTGGTGCGGCTCGTACCCATCGGGCATCGACCGGCCCTGTTTCGGCGAGCGTTCCGGACCGGTATCGACTACTCCTTCGGCAGCCCGAACGGGATGGTCGGGAACGGTCCGCTGTCCGCCATCCTCGAAGGCGATCCCTACGACCCTCTCCTGCGCCTGGACCCCGATCTCATGGTCGCGCTCGACGAGGAGTCCGACGCCGCGCTCACCGCGATCGGACACGCCATGAAGAGCTGCACCAGGTACGTGACACTGGCGGCGTCGAACCTTCTGCTGATCGACAACCGTCGCGCGGTCCACGGGCGGAGCCGGTTCAAGGCGTCCTTCGACGGCCGGGACCGCTGGTTGCAGCGCTCCTATACCGTGCGCGACGTCAATCGTCACGCGGCGGAACTGGGCGGCAGCGACCGGGTATTCAGCACGGCTTTCGCAATCTGACGAGGGAGTGCCCACGATGGTAAACGTGCTAGGTTTCCTGGGTCATCCGCGTCGACGGGTGGCGTGTCGCGACTCCCTGTTCGCCGACTGGGACTCCGGGTGGTACCACAACTCGGCGGCCGCCCTCGTGAACGAGCGGGGTGTCCTTGCGGCGGCCGAGGAGGAGCGCTTCACCAGGGTCAAGAACACCGGCGTCTTCCCCACGGCGGCGATCCGCTACTGCCTGGAAACCCTGGGGCGCGCGCCCGACGTCGTGGCGTTCGGCGAAACAGGCGGCTTCGGTTATCTCCGCGACCCGTCGATCAACATCGACGCCGTGCGGAACCTGCTGCAAAGTGAATGTGACCTGGAAAGTCCCGGGACCGAGATCATCCTCGTCGACCACCACACAAGCCACGCCTTCAGCGCGGCGATGGCCTCCGGGTGGCGCGAAGCGCTCGTCGTGACGCTGGACGGATTCGGTGACGGTATCTCCGGATCCTTCCGGATGCTGCGCGGCGGCCGCCTCACGGAGCCGCACCGGACCATCCCGTTCAGCGAGTCGCTGGGCAGGTTCTACTCCTCGGCGCTCTCCTACTTCGGGTATAGCGACGGCGACGAGTACAAGGTGATGGGCCTCGCTCCCCATGGGAATCCCCGACGCTTCGCGCCGAAGCTGGCAGAGCTGTTCGAGATCGGCGAGGACGGTTCGTTCGCCATCACCGACCACGATCAGGAGGCCATGTTCGAGAGGCTTCGCGCGCTTGGGCCCGAAAGACGAACGGGCGAGGCGTTCGAGGCGCACCACGCCGACATCGCGGCGAGCCTGCAGGAATCGCTAGAGAAGATCGTTCAGCATGTGCTCGCCCACGAGATGAAACATGCCGGGACCGACACCCTCTGCCTCGCCGGAGGAGTCGCCCACAACTCAAGCATGATCGGAAGGCTGTCCCGGCACCTGCGGCCCGGCGCGATTTTCGTCCAGCCAGCGGCCGATGACTCGGGCATCGCGCTGGGCGCGGCATACGCCGGGTTGGACAGGAAGGGAGAGGTACCTGCTGGGCCCCTCAGAGACGTCTATCTCGGATCCACGATCACGCCCGACGATATCGGCGCGGCGACCGAAAAATGGAGTGGGTGGATCACGGTGGAGCACTCAGAGGACCCTGTCGAGACAACCGCGCGCCTCCTCGCGTCGGGCTCGATCGTCGGCGTCGCCCAGGGCCGCATGGAATACGGCCCCCGAGCGCTCGGAAACCGGAGCATCCTGGCCGATCCACGCCCGGAGTCGAACCGTGACCGGGTCAATCGTCTCGTCAAGTCACGCGAGTCGTTCCGGCCGTTCGCCCCGGCCACGCCAGTGGAGGACGCCGCCCGGTTCTTCGCGCTCGGCCTCCCGCCCCACTGCTACCAGTTCATGACGGTCGTGTGCGAGGTCCGGGTTGACCATCGGCATCAGCTCGGCGCGGTCACCCACGTGGACGGAACGGCACGCCTGCAGACCGTCACGCGGTCGGTGCATCCGTTCTTTCACGCTCTTCTGACGCGGTTCGGAGAGCTCAGTGGCATCCCGGTCCTGTTGAACACCTCACTCAACAACCACCGCGAACCCATCGTGCGGACGGCGGATGAGGCGATCATCTTCCTGCTGACGTCTGGAATCGACTGCCTCCTCCTCGGCAGCGGCACCCTCGTGCGGCGTGCGGCCGACGCGTCTCTTCGGGGAGATCTGCTGCGCGCCTCCCGGGTCGGCCTCAGGCCCGGCTGTTTCGCGGCCGTCAGTCACGACGGTGCGGAGCGGCGCCACGTCGTGACGGGGCCCGGACGGCGGGAGGTACGGGTCGGCGAGTCGGCCTTCGCGGTCCTGACCGGCGCCATCCGAGCGCGAGATGCCTCCACGGAAGCGCTGCACGACCTGTTTCACCTGTGGACCGAACGCCTCGTCGACGTCACGCCTGGCCGCATGCGCCCATCCGACGACGCCCTGCCAAGCGAGAGAGGAAACTCGTGAGCAGCTTCAGCATCGGGCAGCGGTCCGGGCTGGCGCCCGTGAACAGCCTGGAGGAACTCCTCACGTCCGCCGCGCGTCTCGGGTTCGCCGCGGTCAGCGGGGGCCGGATGACTGACCCGGTCCTGCGCAGGTCGACCCGCTGCGACTACCAGATGAACGGCGCCCTGGCCCTGGCCAGGCTCCTCTCCATCGATCCACGCGAGGCGGCCACGCGCGTGATGGACTCGGTCGATCTCGGCCAGTTCGTGAAACACGTCGAAATCGCGCCGAGCGGCTTCATCAACCTCACCGTCCGCGACGAGCTGCTCTCGCGGCTGGTCAACGAACAGGTCGCCGATCCGGCGCTGGGGGTCCCGGCCGCCCCGATGGCCCGAAGGGTCGTAGTCGACTACTCGCACCCGAACGTCGCGAAAGAGATGCACGTCGGCCACCTGCGCACGACCATCATCGGTGACGCGATCGTCCGCGTACTACAGCGCGTGGGCCACACCGTCATCAAGCGGAATCACATAGGCGACTGGGGGACCCCGTTCGGGATGCTCGTCGAGCACCTGCTCGACATCGGAGAGGAGAGCACCGCCGAGCTGCTCTCGATGGGCGACCTCAACGGCTTCTATCGCGCCGCCAGGGAGAAGTTCGACAGCGACCCGGACTTCGCGCGCCGGTCTCGGTCACGCGTGGTCTCCCTCCAGAGCGGCGACGAGCGGAGCCTCGCGCTCTGGCGCGTCCTCGTCGACCAGTCGGTCGGCTACTTCCAGCAGGTCTATGCCAAGCTCGGGGTGCTGCTGCGCCCCGAAGACGTCGTCGGGGAAAGCAGCTACAACACGATGCTGCCGAGCGTCGCAGCCGACCTCGCGGCGGTCGGCCTGGTCGTCGAGTCGGACGGCGCGCTGTGTTGCTTCCCCAACGGCTTTGTGACACGTGACGGCGATCCGCTCCCGCTCATCGTCCGCAAGTCCGACGGCGGCTACGGGTACGCGGCGACCGACCTGGCCGCGCTGCGGAACCGCGCGGGCGCCCTGCGCGCCGACGAGATCCTCTACGTGGTGGGCGCGCCCCAGCGGGAGCATTTGGCCATGTGCATCGCCGTGGCGCGCGAGGCGGGCTGGGTCCCGCCATCGGTGCGCACCGCGCACGTGGCGTTCGGCAGCGTCCTCGGTCCCGACCACCGCCCGTTCCGCACTCGCGCGGGCGGGTCCATCAGACTGATCGACCTGCTCGACGAGGCGGTTGACAAGGCGGGCCAGGTCGTCAGAGAGAAGAATCCCGCTCTGGGCTCGGACGCGCACGAGGCCATTGCCGAGGCCGTCGGTATCGGTGCGATCAAGTACGCCGAACTCTCCATCGACAGGGTGAAGGACTACGTCTTCGACTGGTCCCACATGCTGTCGTTCGAGGGAAACACCGGGCCGTACCTCCAGTACGCCCATGTCCGGGCCCGGTCTCTGCTACGCAAGGCCGGTTCTCCAGGCGAAGCGGCCATCATCGTGCGGGCCGCGGAGGAGCGGAAGCTCGCGCTCACGCTGCTCGAGTACGGGAAGGCGGTCGCCGAAACGATCTCCGATTACGCCCCGAGCAAGCTCTGCACCTACCTGCACGGTGTCGCGGAAGCGTTCGCCGCCTTCTACGAGTCCTGCCCGATTCTCAAGGCGGCGCCCGACGTGCGCGAGAGCAGGCTGGCGCTGACCGCGGCCACGGCGACGCTCCTCGAGGACGGGCTGGGGCTGTTGGGAATAGCCGCTCCAGAGCACCTCTGAGGCCGATGAGGTTGTCACTTCATCGCACCGCCCTCTCCCGGCCTGGCAACCAGGCTCAGAAGCTTGGCCGCGAGGTCGGTCCCCCCGTTCGGCGCCCGTGCGACCACCAGGATCGAATCGTCGCCGCCGATGGTCCCGAGTATCGATGGCCATTCGGCGCGGTCTATCGCCGCGGCCAGGTACTGGGCGGCCCCCGGCGGGGTACGGATGAGCACGAGATTGCCGGACGCCTCGGCGGAGAGCAGAAGTTCCGGGGCGATCCGTGTCAGCTTCAGGTCGGAGGACTCGACGTCGCCGGCGTGCACCCTCCGGATTCGCTCCCCGCCTTCGCCCGGGACCGTGTAGATCAGGCTGCCATCCGCCGCTCGTAGCCGAATGACCCCGAGCTCCGCCAGATCCCTGGAGAGGGTCGGCTGCGTGACTTCCGCACCCCGCTCCGCCAGCAGCCGGGCGAGTTCGGTCAGCGAGTGCACCGCGTGGTGCGTCAGAACCTCGAGGACATGTGCCTGGCGCATCGCCTTGGTCATCAATGGCTTCACATAGCCCCTGTCAGCGGGGCTGGCTGCTGGATCGGTCATCGGCGCCGCACCTGCCCGGGTCGATTACCGGAGCTCTTCTCTGGTCACGATCCATTGGTCGAGGTTGTCGCGCGCGGTGCCGTTCCAGTGTGCGCCGCGGTCGACCACCATCCGCTCCATCACGGTGAATTCACCGAGGAACGTCCGACAGGCATCCAGGACCGTCCGCTCGTCGAACGGCTTGCACGAGAAGACGTCGAGGAACAGAGTCGCGCGCGCCGGATACGTGTGTACAGCGGCGTGCGATTCGTAGAGTATGACAACGGCCGAATGGCCGTATCTGTCGCTCTCCCCGTTCTCCGTAGCCACGATCGGCCCGTCAAGGACCCGCATTCCAATTGTGTCCACCAGGCCGACCAGGAACTGAGAGAGCCCGTCCGGGCTGTCGAGCGCACCGCCGTGCTGCACGCCGCCGAGCAGCATCATGAGATGGGTGCCGTAACTGAGTGTCTTGGCTGGATCAGTTGACATCCGCGCTTGTCCTCCGACTCGTTCGACAAGGTAGCACGGATAATCGTCCAACTGTCATATACCAGGCTTCACGAAAAATGGGTCAGGAGGCGGACAAAAACTGGCCACGGCTCCGGTCCGGTCGACGGCGGTGGCTCGGCTACGCCCCCGCATGGACATGAACGGCCCACACGCTGGGCCGATCGGGCATCCGTCGCCGGATCTCCCGTGCGGCGGCGTGCAGGGCGGCCGGGACGCGGTCTGGCCGGAGGCCCTGGCCATCGGAGACCTCGGAATAGAACGTGCGGGCGACGCGGAGAGCGTGGCCGTCTCGAACGGGCCACAGCGTACCGATCACACTAGAGTAGCCGGCGAGCAGGAACGCGGACGTGATCTGGATGGCCTCGTCGGCCAGCGCCGGCGCGGTTCGGGCGGTGGCACACGCGGACAGGTACGCCACGTCGGCGTTGGTCAGGTTGAGTCGAACGATGTCTGCGACCGTGAGCAGATCACCTTCGGGACCTCCGAGATGGAGCGCACTGCGCGAGGGCAGGGTCGGGTCGCTTTCCGCGTGAAGCGCGAAATGGGTCCAGCTGTAGTCGGGAAGGGCGTTCAACACGGTCTGGCGCGTCGTAGCGGAGCCTTCGATCAGTTCCACGGGACGGCCCTTCAGCTTTCTGAGCATCTCGACCTCCCTGCGGGCGGCCGGAAGCGCGCTCTGCCCCTCGACCTTCGGCGCCGCGATCGCCAGCATCCGCGGCGACGCTAGGCCCCAGGTGACGCGGGCGTGGCCGAGTGCCCGCAGGGTCGGCGCATAGGAGGAAAGGACTCGGTCCAGCACGCATTCCTGCCCGTCGGCGGACTGCGCCGCGTGGATGGGCAGGAGTGACAGCAGCCCTGTGGGTATCCACCACAGGCGCGTCCAGGCGGCGCCGGAGTCGACTGGCCGGCTGAGGGCGAGGGCGGTGAGTACTGGTTCCGCCACCGCCTCCCAGAGCCACGCGAGAACGCCGGCCACTCTCTCCTCCAGGTCGAGTGCGGGGCCAGCCGATCCTGCCGCGGCCAAGACGACCGCCTGATCCCTGACAGCGCTCGGAGTGGCCAGGGGAAGGGGCACGGCCCGCACCTTCTCCGGGGTCACGACCAGGGCGTCCGTCCGCAGTTCGCTGACGTTCACCACGACGATGGGCCCGTGTACAGCCAGTTCCCGGAGTTGGGCGGCCGACGGCGGACGGAGGAATTCGGTGAATCCGGGGATAGACCGAATCGTGTCGACGGTCTCGGTGAACTCGGCTGCCAGCCTTCTCCGAGTATCCCACTGGTCCAGGCTGGAAGCGGTGCCCTCCGGGGGGTCGAGACTGTACCGCAGTTCGTCGAAACTCCGCGCGAGTTCAGGGTCCACGCGGTACAGCTCGCCTATTTCCCCGCGAGTGTCCATCGCTTGGCTCAGGAGAAGGCCTCTGCCCTGTTCGAGCAGTTCGAGTGCTCGGGCAGCCGAGCCGAGCCACAGGGCGCACGCCGCCGCGTCGCAGGCCACGGACGCGTGGCGGGAGAGTTCCTGCTGCCGGTCCTCAAGACTGAGCTCGCGTGGGGCGAGCCGCCCCAGCAACTCGACCGCGAGGCTGAGCCCCTCCAGGGCGCCATGTGGGTCGTCGGCCTCCGCGGCGAGCCGGCCGCGGGCAGCGCTTGCCGCGACGCGGATCCGCGTCCGGGCAGTCGGGATCGCGGCTGCCCGCCGGAACGCCGCCACGGCCTGCGCGAGTGAGCCGTCGTCCTCCGTGACGCTGTGCCTCTCGTAGAGGACCCCGCCCAGATTCGAGAGCAGGACCGCCTGGTCCGGATGATCCGCCGGCAATGCCAGGGCCGATCGCCGCAGGACGTCGGCGGCCTCGTCGGCGGCCTCCAGACGCTGCGTACGTGCGAAGTCGGCGCGCAGGCTCGCGCCGAGGTTGGACAGATGTCCGGCGAGCGCGGGACTCCCCGGCGGGCACGTGGCGACCGCCTCCCGCGCCACGCGCGCGGAGCGCTCGAGGTCCTCGGCGTTCCCGGCCTCTTCGAAGCGGGTCCGCAGGGCGACCGCGAGGTTGGAAAGTCGACCCGCTCGCGCGGGGTCGGTGGGGCCCGTGGCCGCCACGGTACGGTCGGCCAGCTCAACCGCGGTGTGCAGGTCGGCGAGGTCCGCGGTGCGCTCGTAGCGGGTCAGGTACGCGCTGGCCAGGTTGCCGAGTCTGGCCGGGAGTTCGGTGTCGCCGACCGGGGTGGCCGACACCGCCGCCTGCCCCGCGGTGATGGCCTCGGCCAGGTCGGGTGCGCCCCCGAGGCGCTCGAACCTGATCAGTAGCGCGGCGCAGAGGTTGGACTGCACACCCGCCTTGTACGGGGACCCGCCGGGATTCAGCCACCCGGCCGTACGCCCGAGGTCGATCGCCCGGTCCAGATCGCCCGGGTCGCCCGTGTGCTCGAACCGGGCCTGATAGGCGCCAGCCAGGTTGGACAGCGGGGCCTCGCGCTGGTGATGGTCCGCGGGGGTCAGTTCGACGGCCTCGGCCAGGACGCTGATCGCCTCGTGGGCGTCCTGGAGCGCCCCGCCGATCTGGAACCTGACGCGCAGGGACAGGCCGAGATTGTTGAGGAGCACGATCCGGTGCTGGGTCCGCGTCGCCGCCGCGCTCGCCAGCCGCGCCACGCTGATCGCCTCGCCGAGATCGTCCAAGGCACCGCGAGATTCGAAACGCGCGCGCAGAACGTCCGCCAGGTTCGCCTGTACCGCGGGGTGGTTCTGATCGGTTGCCGGGCACACGTCGACGGCCCGGCGCGTGACCGCGACGGCTTCGTCGAGGTCCGCGGGCCTGCCGCACCAGCGGGATCGGAGATGTAAGCCCACACCCAGGGCTGAGAGTGCGAGCGCGAGCGTTACGGGATCGTCGCGCGGTCCGTTGGACAGAGGCCGCAGTTCCGTTATCGCGCGATCGAGGAGGGTGAGATCACGAATGCGTTCCGCCCGTTCGAGTAGTTCGGCGGCGTCCCTGTAGGTTGTCACTCGCGGCCCTCGCTGAAACCTCGTTTTCGCCTGAGGGATCTGATGCTGCCAGGCAGCCTTCCTGACCGCCGCGCCCGCGTCCGCCGACGTCCGCAAGCCACGCTAGGAAGATCTTGAGAAGCTCCAGCTGGTGGCTCTTGTGGGCGCCAGCGGTACCGCCTTGGCAGTCGGGCGCGCGCGTCATGGTTGCGTCAGCGCCCCCGGGCTGAGTCGATCGCCGCTTCGAGCGAGATCCCGGCATGCCCGCCCAGCTGTCAATCACGGTGGATCGACGGGATCGCCTGCCGATCGTCCGCCGTTGAAACGGACGGTCAGGCCGCTGCGTTGCGCACGTCGGCGCAGGCCAGACGGCTGCATCAGCTGGATCCGTCAGGTTCTGCGGCGCATGTGTAGCTACCGCTGTAGCAACGGCCTCCGTCCGTCCCGAGAGTCACGAGGCGAGCTGGACCGCGAGTGCGGACGCGCAGGTCCGGCCCTTCAGCAGCGCGTCCAATGCGGAGCGGCGCCGAGTCGGGGTCCGGAAGCGGACGCCTGACCAGGACATTTACGCAACGTTGGACGCGATCGGCGCGGCACCGCGACGGGCGAGAGCCGGCTTGACCGTGTTGTCCTGAAGCGGACGGTCTGCCGGAAGTGTCTGTGCAGGTCAGCGGGGGTGTACGGGTGACCGTCCGCCGACCGGACGCGGTCGCCGTTGCTACACCCGTTGCTACATAACGATCTACAAAAACGAGTAAACGATCTCTTCTGTGAAGAGAAACCGCAGGTCAGGAGTGGTGGGCAGGGGCGGGGTCGAACCGCCGACCTTCCGCTTTTCAGGCGGACGCTCGTACCGACTGAGCTACCTGCCCCAGACGCAACATCCGGGCGACCAGCAAGCTGTCTGTTGTGGATGTTGTACGCGGTCCCGACGGGATTCGAACCCGCGACCTCCGCCTTGACAGGGCGGCGTGAACTCCAGACTTCACCACGGGACCATGTGTTGAGTTGTGCGGTCGTACCATACCCGCTCGGACGAACCCGCGGGGATCTTGCTGTGTTTCCTTGGAGCCCAGGGCATCTGCCCCTGCTCCGTGGAGAAGCATACAGGACGGTGGGCCCCTGGATGTCGGGCAGCCCGCCCACTCTTTGCACCACGTCTGGTCGACGCTCGCCGGGGCCGGGGTTGCGTCGCCTCGAGCTGGGCGGACAAGAGATCCCGACCTGCCCGGTATGTCCGGTGACCTGCCACGGGCCGGCCTGCCCAGCCGGGCTGGAGCCTGGAGCGAGCGGGTACGGATCCACGCGTTCAACGGAAGGCGGGGGCGGCCGTGTGGGTCGTTCCGTGGTCTGGCCTCAGCCTCTTGGATAGCGAGCTCGCTCGGCCGACTGGAGGCCGCGTTCCGCGGAACGCGTGCCGCGCGGATCCATGCGTTCCGCGGAACGGTCGGCCGGCTCCCAGACGAGCAAGTCCGAAGTCCCGGTGGCGGACGTGATCGGGTAGGCCAGTGGCTGCCGGGACGACCACGGAGATATCAGATCGTGGAAGAGCTCGTCCGGATGCCGTCTGCCCGGTGGTCGGGGTGCGGGTGGTCCTGGACCCGTGACTCGCTCTGCCCGGCGTCCGCCAGTCAGAGACCGGACCTGCTCGGCTGGTGCCGCCTCCGACAAGGTCGCCCGGTCCCGGCGCCTTCAAGATCGCCGTTTCTGCCCTCAGGTGGTCGTGGCTGAGGCCCTTTTGTGACCACTTGAGGGCACCATCGCTGTCACGATGACGGGTTGGCCTTGGCGATCAGTAGCGCTTGGACGGGTTGTCTGTGTGGTCAGGCTCCGTCTGCCGTGACGGCGGTCCTACGGTGCCGAGGGGATCTTCGCGTTCCGCGGGGCGCGGGATCTTCACGTTCCGCGGCACGCACC
>Ga0068863_100000181_pt1 | contig 67076 bp, 65 predicted proteins | sample KBSSwiS62_FD_66596 | JGI IMG/M metagenome (GOLD analysis project Ga0068863, IMG submission 66596) | Switchgrass rhizosphere microbial communities from Kellogg Biological Station, Michigan, USA - KBS Switchgrass S6-2 | ecosystem: Host-associated > Plants > Roots > Rhizosphere > Soil ... | reverse complement strand
ACGAGGGATTCCAGGAGGCCTACCGGCGAGAGCAGGCGACGGACTATTGGACCGATGAGGAGCCGCCAGATTCATAGCCGTCGACCTGCTCTTCTCGCGTGGAAGCGGTCGTGATCAGGAGGCCGAGCGAGACTCGGGCCAGGCTCCAGACTGGACCCGCCCATAAAGCGTGTCGGGGGCGAGGTCAGCGCCGCCGGGCCAGACGACGGTCCCGGTCTCCGAATCGGCTTCAACCCTGGCAAATCCCTTGGGGGTGCGGGCGTCTTCGAAAACAGGGCCGCGCATTCGGTCCAGGACATCGACCTCTCCGCTCAGCCCGTCGGCAAAGGTCAGCCGAAGGACGCCGTGGCGGACGACCTCAGCTACGGTGATATCAGGGGTTAGGCCGTTCATCTCAAAGGCTCGATATCCAGAAGTGTCTCACCGGCGCGGGCTCGGCGCCAGTTCTCCTCCAGTTCTTCCTGATGGAGCTCTGCCCAGGCGAGGACGAATCGCAGTTGGCGACGACTGAGGTTGCTGTCCATGACCTCCAAGTTGTCGATTCGCACCTTGGCTCTCCTTCCGCGTGACGAGCATGGAAGTGCGGGAAGCCGTGATCGTCGAAGAACATGACGATGGCTATCCCAAAGAAGCGGCTGATCGTCGGCATTCCCCAATCATGCCCACAGCATCGGCGGCTCGAGTGCAGACCAAACCTTTCGCTTCAAAGGGCTCTCGGCCATTCTTGGTCGCTCCGATGCTGACAATAAGTGCCGACGTGTTTGCCATCCTTTAAAGACGTGGCAGATCGTGAGCAAGAGACCTCGCGTGAGTTGATCGCGCCCCCCGTGATCGAAAAGCGGATCTTCGTCGTCCGCGAGCGCCAGGTCATGCTCGACGAAGACCTGGCTGACCTCTACGGCATAGAGACGAAGCGCCTGGTGAGCAGGTGAAGCGGGACCGCGAACGCTCCCCTGAGGACTTCATGTTCCAGCTCCGCAAGACGAGGCTGCGGCTTTGAGGTCGCAGATTGCGACCTCAAACGGCGGCCGCGGGCGATCAGCATGACGAGCAACTCGAACAGGTCTTCAGGGTGCTGCATCAGTCTCCTCGGCGCCTCATCTGGTTCAAATACCGTCCGGTTAAGGCGATTTCGCAGACAAAGCATCCGAATCTGTTCCCCGCGCCGACCGCCTTGCTTTGCTGGCCAGTCTCAGTACGGCGCGCGGAGGCCTTCGAACATCGGGAAGTGCTTGAGGTTATGCGTGGCGAGGTCGGCGTCGAGTTCTTCGGCCGTGGCTGCGATTGCGAGATCGGCGACTCCGATGCCGGGATGGCTGCGGCGCCACTTGCGCCCGAGTTCCCCGGCGCGGCGTGCCACGGCCTCGCTCACGGGAACCCAAGCAAGCAGGGCAAAGAGCCTGTCGGCTGCCCGCCGCTCCCAGGACCGCAGCCCTTGGATTACCTCTATTCGACTGATCTCCGAACACGAAGGGCGGCTATCTAGGCTTGCGAGGTACTCGCTTGCCGGAGTCGACGCACGAAGGTGATCGACGATGACGCTGGTGTCGAGGACGACGCTCAACGCTTGAGCCGTGAAAGCCGCTCGGCGTCCTCGCGTCGAATGTCCTCGACGTAGTCGACACCCTCCGCGAGGTAGGGCGCGATGCCGGCGGTACCTTCGATTGCGCTCCTCCACTGCGCCTGCCATGCCGCGGCGTCCTGCTCATCCTTGGAGAGATACGCGTCCACCGCGCGGCGTATCAACATGGAGCGCGAGGTACCTGCTGCTGCGGCGCGCCTGTCAAGGCGAGCTGTCTGGTCGTTGTCGAGGTAGATCTGGGTTCGATTCATGATGTATAAGCGTACATCATCATCGCAGCGCGCTGATCCGACTGCAGAGGCCTTGGTTCAATATCGTCCGGTTAGGCCGATCTCAGACAATAAGTTTCGACAGGTTTGCCATCGTCATGCCGACATGGCCGACTCGGGAGCCGAGAAGACGGAGACCAAGTGGCTGATCCAACAGGTCAAACGGAACCTAAAACGCTTCCCCGGCGACTTCATGTTTCAGCTGACCAGGGCCGAGGCGGAGGCTTTGAGGTCACAAATTGCAACCTCAAACGATAGCCGCGGCGGGGCGATGCAATCATCGCTGCGAGTCCGTCGGCGACGCGTATCGATTAGCGTCGCTGTGCACCGCAATGGGGTGGTCTGGAGGAGCGAGATGGAATCCGAGGCGATCGACCCGATCGACTTCCGCGAGGCGCAGCACAAGCACTGGGACTCTGCTGCGGTGGGATGGATGAACTGGAGCGCGTTTAACGACAGCGCTGACCGGCACATCAGTGAGCGGCTGGTGGAGCTCGCTGGCGTTCAGCCGGGAAGCCGGGTTCTGGACGTCGCCGCCGGCTACGGCGAGCCGGCGCTCACCGCCGCGCGCAAGGCCGGCCCGGAGGGCCGTGTTGTGGCCACGGACATCTCCGCCGAGATGCTCACCTTCGGGCGTGAACGCGCGGCAGCGGCCGGCTTGGGCAACGTCGAGTTCATCGAGTCGGACGCCTCCAGCCTCGATTTTCCGCAGGCGAGCTTCGACGCCGCCGTCTCGCGCTGGGGGATCATCTTCGAGCCTGACGGAGAGGCCGCCGCGGGGCGCATCCGAGGCTTCCTCAAGCCGGGCGCGCGGATGGCGATCAGTTCGTGGGGCGAGCCCGATCAGGTCCCCTTCCTCTCGATTCCTATGAGGACGACGATGGAGCGGCTGGACGTGCCACCGCCTCCGGTCGGAACGCCCGGGCCTCTCTCCCGCCCCACTCCCGCCGCCATCGGTGGGTTGCTAGAGGGAGGTGGGTTCTCGAAGGTCGCCGTGGAGCAGGACGAGGTCACCTTCGAGTTCGACTCCCCGGAGCACTTCACCGCCTACATCAGGGCGATCGCCGCCCCGATCCGGGCGATGATCGAGCAGTACGCAGGTGAGGCTCAGGAGGAGGCCTGGGGCGCGATCACGCAGGCGGCAGCTGATGCGGCGGGTGGTTCAAAGCCGCTGAGCCTCTCAAACGCGGTACTGCTCGCCTCGGCAACCGCCTAGCGCCCGCTTCGCACAACTCGGGAGGCCGACATGCTCAACAGGTGCGGGGCAGGTCTTCACCTCGGTCATTCACCGGGTCGCAGACGTACCCGATGACCGGTCCCAGCTCGGGCTCACCCGAAACGGAACCGTTGACGACCACGTCGAGCTTGAGTCGTTCCCCGCGTTTCCGATCCTCGGCCGTGCAGTCGAAGTTGAATTCTCCGGTGCCGTCGAGGCTGTCGGCGGGCACGCATTCGGAGGATGCGTAGATGTCCCCATGCTTGCCGGTTATCAAGGCCTCGGTTTCATCGGCCATCTCCGGGGACGGGCGTACCGTGGAAAATTTCGATGGCTTCGTGGGTGGGCTCCCGACCGTAAAGCCGGACTGCCCCGAATCCCCGCAAGCAGTCAGCCCAAGGACGATCAGGACCGTTGAAGCCGAGGCGATCAGATGGGGATGGTGCATCCGTAAAGTCACCTGGATGATTCTAAGATGGAGGTCGAGATGAGCAGCGAAGGTGCGGCGGACACCCCACCGGTAAACGCCGGGGAAATGAAGCTCGAGGTCGTGGTCGTGCCGGTTTCCGACGTCGACCGGGCGAAGCGTTTCTACGAGGGGCTGGGGTGGCGTCTCGACGCCGACCTGGCGGTCGATGACGGCTACAGGGTGGTGCAGCTGACGCCTCCCGGCTCCGCCTGCTCGATCATCTTCGGCGACGGGGTCACGTTCGCGCCGCCGGGCTCGTCCGAGGGGCTGCAGCTCTCGGTCTACGACATCGACGCGGCTCGGGCCGACCTGATCGCGCGCGGGGTAGAGGTCGGCGAGACGTTCCACGACGTCACGGGGATCTTTCATCACGCCGGCGCCGGGGGACGTGTCAGCGGGCCGGCGCCCGAGCATGCTGACTACGGCTCGTTCGTCGCCTTCAGCGATCCCGACGGCAACGGCTGGCTGCTCCAGGAGATCAAGACCCGGCTTCCGGGCCGTTGAAGGGAGAAGCTGATGGCGACGACATATGAGTCCGTCGAGGACTTGGCGGAGGCGCTGAGACGGGCCGCCGCGGCACACGGCGAGCACGAGCAGCGAACGGGCGAGGAGGACCCGGACTGGCCGGACTGGTACGCGCTCTACATGGTGCGCGAGCGCGGCGGCGAAGAGCTGCCGAGATAAGGGCGTGGAGCGCGAGCCTTAGGAACGGTAATTTTTCGGGGTCGTGTCCGTCCCCGTTCTTTTTGCCATCGACGAAGACGAGCGCTCGCTGCGTGACGTCGAACGCGAGCTGGTCGACCGCTATTCACGCAGCTACCGGGTCGTCTGCGTCTCCTCGGCGCAGGACGCGATGGCCGAGCTCGAAGCGCTGGCAGCCGCGGGCGAAGACGTCGCCCTCGTCCTCGCCGCACATGGGCTCAACCAGACGACGGCGAGCGAGCTGCTGGGCAGGGTGCGTGATCTCCACGCGCACGCTCAGCGAGGGCTGCTGATCGAGTGGGGCAGCTGGGGTGATGGCCAGACCGCCGGGGAGATCTTCGAGGCGATGGCGCGGCGGCAGATCGAGTACTACGTGATCAGACCGTCGCAGTCGCCGGACGAGCTGTTCCATCAGTCGGTCTCGACCTTTCTGCTCGAGTGGGCCCACGCGCGGCGGGTCTCTCCGCACACCGTTCACATCATCAGCGAGTCCTGGACAGGCAGGGCCCATGAGCTGAAAGAGGTCCTCGGCCGCTGCGCGGTGCCGCACGCGTTCCTCCTCGCCGATTCGCCCGACGGCCGCGCGCTGGTGGCGGAATCAGGCGACGGAGAGCCGCTTCCGCTCGTCGTCTTCCCCAACGGCACCGTTCTCGCCAACCCGACCAACCTGGAGCTGGCCAGTGCCGCCGGCGCCACCATCGACCCCGACCGGCGCGAGTACGACGTCATCATCGTCGGCGGCGGACCGGCCGGCCTCTCGGCGGCGGTTTACGGCGCCTCCGAGGGCTTCCGGACGCTGGTCGTCGACGACGGCGGCATCGGCGGCCAGGCGACCTCGAGCTCGCTGATCCGCAACTACCTGGGCTTTCCGCGTGGGGTCAGCGGTCGTCGGCTGGCGGAGAGCGCCTACGAGCAGGCTTGGGTCTTTGGCGCCAAGTTCGCCTTCATGCACGACGCGACCGCGATCCGGCGCGAGGGCGACCGCATTCATGTGGCGCTCTCCGACGGCGGCGAGGTCAGCGCACCCGCGGTCATCCTCGCCACGGGCGCCACCTACCACCGGCTCGGCGTCCCCGAGCTCGAGGCGCTGGTCGGGGCAGGGGTCTTCTACGGCGGCCCCGCCTCCGAGGCACCGACGACGGTCGACGAGGAGGCCTACGTCGTCGGCGGCGCCAACTCCGCCGGCCAGGCGGCGCTGCACCTGGCCGAATACGCCCGCCGGGTGACGCTCGTGGTGCGGGCCGAGTCGCTCGAGAAGGGCATGTCGCACTACCTGGTGAGGCAGGTCGAGGGCACGCCCAACATCGATGTGCGCCTCGGAACCGAGGTCGTCGGCGGCGGCGCCGGCAGCGACGGCTGGCTCGAGCGCCTGGTCCTCCGTTCCCGCGCCGACGGGGTGAAGGAGACGGTCGACGCCGAGGAGCTCTTCCTGATGATCGGCGCTCGCCCGAACACGGAGTGGTTGTCGGCGGCGTGCACGCTGGGGGATGGCGGGTTCATTCGCACCGGGGCGGATCTCGAGGACGACGGGAGCTGGCCACTCGAGCGCAGCCCCTTTTCCCTGGAGACCAGCATGCCCGGCGTCTTTGCCGCGGGAGACGTCCGCCACGGCTCGATGAACCGCGTCGCCTCCGCGGTCGGCGAGGGCTCGATCGCGATCAGGCTCGTCCACGAGCTCTTTGCCGCCGAGCAATTCCATCCGCGCGACCGGGTCTGAAGCCCGGACCTCCGAAGTCCGGGGCTAGGGCGCCGGCGGTTGAACGCCCTGGCCGGAAAGGCTCACGACGATGTCGGGCTGGGCGCCATCGCTGCGCGAGACGATCGCCGAACCGACCTTGAAGCCGCGCGAGCCAGGCGTGAAGTCGACCGCGAAGGTGCGGCGCTCCCCAGGGTCGATGGTGAAGTCGATCTTGCCGGCAACCGCTCCCTGAAGCGCAAATGATGCAGCGGAGGTCGTTATCGAAGCTTCGATCGGCAGCGTTTTAGGGCCACCGCCGTTGCGCACGACCACCAGGCGGGTGGCGGTGTCTCCGATCGCCACGTGGCCAAAGTAGCTTCCCACTGAGGTCCAGGCGTTGAGCAGACCGGTGCGCGGCGCGACGATGAAGCTGCCGGCGCTTTCCCAGCTCCTCTGGCCGATGTCATCTTCGGCGTAGACGATGACCGAGTATTTCTCCGCCGTCGCACCGAGGTTGGCCGGGACTTTGAAGCGGCCTTCGAAATGCAGCCAGTTGACTGCTTCAAGTGGGACTTCTTTCTGGGTTTCGTCCGGCAGGGTGACGATCGCGAAGACGTTGGCGAGGCCACGGTTGTCGCTGGCGTCAGCGCCGATCTTCACCTGACCGCCGGCGCTGCCGACTATCGGCGGACCCAGCGACGCTTCGGAGACGTAGGGCGCTTCGTCGAACTGCGGCGCCGCCGCGACTTCCGATTCGCCCGCGAAGGCCTGTGCGAAGGCACCGTTGGTGTCCTCGGCCGAGATCGTCACCCCGTAGCTGACCGGCCATTCCTGGTAGTTCGCCACCACCTGAATTTCGCCGCGGTAGACGATCGAGTGGCTGTTGATGTTTTCGAAGGGGAGCAGCTGAAAGCCCCAGTAGGCGCCTTCGCTGGTGCTGATTTCGGCGTAGACCTGCTGGATTCCGCAATCGTCCTCGACTTCGGCGGTGACCACCGCGGTGCCACCTTCGTAGGTGAAGTTCGCCGGCGTCAGCTGCGCCAGGTGGATCAGTGGGCCGGTGTCCTCGGTCCCTTCTTCACCGCAGGCTGCGGCGAGGGCCGGAAGGGCGAGCGCCAGCGTTGCAAGCAACGTCAGGATCGCGATTCCTTTGCGGCACCGCCTCCGAAGACCTCCGATCCGTCCTGACATCGTGCTCCCCCCAACGGCTGGCTCGCCGGGCCGTGAGCCCGCTCGGGTTCGAATATATCCGCGGGTTTCGCCTCCGCAAGTCGACTAGCACTTTTCTCAGACCCACCACTGCGTCGGCGATCTGCTCCGAATGCCCGACGGGTCTTGGCATGGTTGTCGCCGAGGGCCATACTTGACGAGTGAGTGAATCTGGTGATCTCAGGTTCTTTCGTGCTCTTGAAACGCATCGGATGCGCCTGTTCGTCCGCTTGATGCGTCGCCTTCCCAGGGACCCTCGCTGTGCGGTCTGTCGAGCTCCCTACGGAGGCCTGGGCGGGCGCATCATGGGTCGCTTCGGCTTTGCCCCCTCGCGTAAGAATCCGCGCCTGTGCAGCCAGTGTTTCGAGAAGGCGCCGATGGGTGGCGAGGAGATGGAGGTCGGGATCCTCTTCGCCGACGTGCGGGGCTTCACCTCGCTCGCCGAGCGACAGGCGCCGGACGCGGTTGCCTCGCTGCTGAATCGCTTCTACACCAGCGCCGTCGATGTCCTCTGCGAGCACGCGATCATCGACAAGCTCGTCGGCGATCAGGTGATGGCGCTCTACCTGCCGGGGGTCTTCCCCGGCGAGCCGACGCAGCACATGGTTGCCGACGCAAGGGCGCTGCTGGCCGCCGCGGGCTACGGTGAGGGCCGGCCATGGGTCGACCTCGGTATCGGCCTCGACTTCGGCGACGCCTTCGTCGGAAACGTCGGCTCGGGTGACGTCAAGGACTTCACGGCGATCGGCGACGTGGTCAATACGGCTGCCCGTCTGCAGGCCGCCGCGGCCGGTGGGGAGATCGTCATGTCAAGCCGCGTGCACGGTCGGGCGGGCAAGCGCGCGGGCGGCGCAAAGCCCCGCGAGCTGTCCCTGAAGGGCAAGAGCGAGCCCGAGATCGCCATGGTGGCGTCGGCATCCGGACGCCAACCCCGGCGCGGGCGGAGCGGATGAGCTGACCGGATCGACACTGGCGCCGATCCGGTTCAGCCAGCCAACTACCGAAGCAGTTCCAGTACTTGCTGGGCTTCCTGATTCGCCTGCACGAGTTCCTGGGTCGGATTCGCCCAGTCGGTGTCAGTTGCCGCGCCGCTGAGGACCGTCCAGGCTCCGGCGGCCGCGGTCGGCCAGACGTGGTACTCGTTGTAGGGGTTGTTGGTGATGGTGCGGTCAGCGCCGAGCGGGGCGAGGCCCTGCTTGCGGGTGATGTCCCACCACGAGTTCATGCTCGCGTCGAGCGCTTCGGTCGGCTGGCCGAGGAAGGTCGAGGCGAAGCGCATCTCGGCGGTTCCCTCGAACCAGAGGACGTCCGGCGCCCGCTTGCCGATGTAGGGGCGGTAGCCGTTGAACGGGCCGCTGGCTTCGTAGGTCATGTTGTAGCTCGCCTTTTTGCCCGACAGGCTGATCGAGCGCCCGTCGATGGCGAAGTTCTTCTGGGCGTACTCGTAGACCTGCTTGGCGAGTTCATCGTCGCCGAGGAAGCGGGCGTAGATGACGCCGAGCGCCTGGGTGTCGAGCGGGACGACTTCGTCGCCAACACCCTCGCGGAAGTGCGTCCCTTCCTCGCCGCGGACGATCAACTGCGAGTCGATGCCCTTGGCAAGGACCGCGCCGGCTTCGCGGTAGTAGGCCGCGCCGCCTTCGTCGCCCTGCTCCTGCAACTGCTGGGAGAGAAGCGAGAGGGCGATCAGGGTAAGGATGTTGTGCTGCGTGGAGACCCACTCGACGTCGGGACCGCCCCGGACGAGGCCATCTTCGTTGCGCAGCGAGAGCAGGTAGTCGGCTGCGCGGCGGGCGTTGTCGAGGTAGACCGTGCTGCCGAAGGTCGAGTCGTAGTCGCTGAAGGCGATCGCGTCGAAGGCGACCGAGCCGGCGCGGATCGATTCGCTGCTGGCGCCGGTCTGAACGTCGAAAGCGAACTCGATCGATCCGTCCTTGTGCTGCAGCGCTGCCAGCTGATCGAGCAGGCGCCCGGACTGTTCCTGCAGGCCGACCGACGAGAAGGCGGTGGCCGCGACAGCCGAGTCATAGGTCCAGGACCAGTTGAGCAGGCGTTCGTAGGACGGGTCGTCGACGGGAATGTCAAAGGAGCGGATCAGCTGTAGCGAGCTGATCCTTTTGCCGGTCGAGAGGCGAAGCGCGATCTTTTCGCTCGGCGACGTCCCGGGCCTCGCCGCGGCGGCACGCATTGCGATCGGCGCCACGCTGGAAGCCGATGCGTGTGCTTTGCGGTGGCTGGAAGCGCAACGGGCACGAGCGCCCTGCGAACGCTTCGGGCATGAGACCGCCTTGCTTGGGCCGACCTGACGGGCCAGCCAGCGGGCGATCGCCGTCTGCGGGCGATGGGCCTTCTTCGCCGGCCAGGCACGCCGCACGTGACCGCCGAGGCGACGAGCGCTTGTCGTGCTGCCTGCGTCGACTGCGTTGGCAGTGGCGCTCGGCGCGCTCGCCGCAGCGATGGGCGTGGCGGCCGGCGCCACGGCGATCGCGGCAAACGCGGCCGTGAGGATCAGGGGGGTCAGCAGACGACGAGAGCTACGGGGCATGGGGGAGTCCTTGCGTCGATGGGTGAGGAACGGCCTGCCCCCTCATCGACCGTCTGGACGCGGACTTGAGACAAGGGGGGCCGGCTTGCACGCTTTAGTCAGGCGCCGGGACCGTCGATGCCAGAGCCACGATGACTTCCTTGACCGGACTCATAGTGCTGGTGGGGTCGAGCCTGCTGCTCTGGCTGGCGCTCGTCGGCCTCGCCGTCACCCGCAAGCTGCGCCGCGATCGTCGCGAGCTGCGCTCGATCGAGCGCCGTGACCGCTACGCGGTGGCGCTGCGCGGCGGCGACGTCGCCAGGATCACCGCACTCTGCTCCGAGATTCGCAGCGTCCCGGCCCAGGTCGACCTCGCGGTCTCGATCGACGCGGTGCATCCGACGCTAACGCCGGAGCAGTTCGTCGCGATCGGCGAGGCGATGGAGGCGTCCACCTTGCTGCCGCGTCTGGGTACCGGTCTGCGCTCCCGCCGTCCGACCACCCGCGCCCGCGCCGCTCTGCTGCTCACCCGGCCCGGCATTCCCTCCGTCGTCGAGCAGGTCGTCCCATTGCTGGCCGACCCCGACCCCGACGTGCGTCTCGTCGCCTGCTCGGGGCTCGCTCGTGCCGCCACGCCGCGCGCCGCCGAGATATTGATCTGGGGCCTGGTCGCCCACGTGCTGCCGCCGGAGCGGATCATCGAGCGGCTCGGGGCGCCCTGGGCCGTCGAGAAGATCCTCTCGACCCTGCGGGAGGGACCCTCGCCGGTTGCGGATGCCCTCGTCGGACTGGCGCCCACCGGCCAGGAGGCTGAGCTCGACGCGAGCCTGGCACGGGCCCTGGGCCTCGCTCGCGATCCGCGTGCCGCGCGCGCCCTCTCCGAGCTGCTGCGCAGGGACTCAATGGAGGTGCGGATCTCCGCCGCGCGGGCCCTCGGGCGACTGGAGGGGATGGCGTGCGTTCCGGCCCTGATCGCCGCGCTGGCGTCGGAGGACTGGCCGGTTCGCGCCCAGGCGGCCAAGTCCCTTGGCGCGCTTCGAGCTAACGAGGCGCTGGTCCCGCTCGAGCACTGTCTCTCCGACCGGGCCTGGTGGGTGCGGGCCAATGCGGCCCGAGCGCTGCGCGAGCTTGGCGAGCCCGGGCTGGAGGCGCTGCGCCGCACGCTCGAGCACGACGACCGCTACGCGGCCGACCGGGCGCGCGAGCAACTCGCGCTGCACGCCGTGATCGAGGAGCACGTGGCGGCATGACCGGCTTGCTCGAAGGGGCTCTGCACGGGTTCACCATCTTCACGCTCGCCTACTTCATCGTCCTGCAGCTGACCTACACCGCGCTGGCCGTGATCGGCTGGCGGGCGATCGAGGACTACGTTGAGCGCCGGCCGATGCGCGACTACAGGGCCGTCGCCGAATCGGAGATGAGCATGCCGGTCTCGATCCTCGTCCCGGCCTACAACGAGGAGCGCTCGATCGTCGCCTCGCTGCGCTCGCTGCTCACCTCGCAGTTCGTCGAGTTCGAGATCGTCGTGATCAACGACGGCTCGACTGATGCGACGCTGGCGGAGCTGACCGAGGCCTTCGGCCTGGTCAAGGTCGGTCGGGTGCCGCGCTCGAATATCCCCACGCAGCTGGTCCGCGGCGTCTACACCAGCCCGCTCGAGCCGCACGTCGTCGTCATCGACAAGGTCAACGGCGGCAAGGCCGACGCGCTCAACGCCGGCATCAACCACGCGGTCTACCCGCTCTTCTGCGCGATCGACGCCGACACGATGCTCGACGCCGACGCGCTCTCGCGACTCGTCTGGGAGTTCCAGGCGGCGCCGGAGACGGTCGCCGTCGGCGGCATCGTCCGCATCGTCAACGGCTCGGAGTTCGAGGACGGGCGGCTGGTCGAGGTGCGCACGCCGCGCAACCTGCTGGCGAACCTGCAGATCATCGAGTACCTGCGGGCCTTCCTCGGCGGCCGTATCGGCTGGTCGAAGAGCGGCATGCTGATGATCATCTCGGGCGCCTTCGGGCTCTTCCGTCGCGACGTCTGCGTCGAGGTCGGCGGCTATGACCCGACGACCGTCGGCGAGGACGCCGAGCTCGTTCTGCGCCTGCATCGCCACCAGCGCGAACACGAGAGGCCCTGCCGGATCACCTTCTTCCCCGACCCGATCTGTTGGACCGAGTGCCCCGAGGATCTCGGCACGCTGGTGCGCCAGCGCGACCGCTGGCAGCGTGGCCTGATCGAGATGATCGCCCGTCACCGCAAGATGCTTTTCCGGCCGCGCTTCGGACGGATCGGCAGCGTCGCAATGCCGTACTTCATCGTCTTCGAGCTGCTCGGCCCGACGATCGAGTGCGTCGGCTACGCATCGATCGTGCTGGCGCTGGCCCTCGGCGTCGTCTCGCTCCAGTTTGCGCTGGCGTTCTTCGCCGTCTCACTGACCTACAGCCTCGTCCTCAGCTTCCTCGTGATCCTGATGGAGGAGCGCGCCTTCCGCCGCTACCCGGGTTGGAGCGACCTGATTCGCCTCACCCTCTGCGCCGTCGTCGAGAACGTCGGCTACCGCCAGCTGCTCGCCGTTGTGCGCATGCGCTCCTGGTACACCCTGGCGCGTCGCAAGCAGCACTGGGGCGAGATGACCCGCAAGGGATTTGGCCCGCTGCTGCCCGGCGGGATCGACGCCGCCGAGATCTCCGTCCGGCGCCTCGATCCGACGGCAGATCCCGTCCTCGCCGGCGAGGCGCCGGCAGAGCGCTGACACGCTCCTGGGCTCAGTTCATCTCGGCCGGTGGGTTCCGGTTTTCCTTGTGCTCGATCTCGTCCGCGTCGAGCACGGCCCAGCCGACCCGCTCGACCAGCTGACCCGAGAAATGGTCCGACTCGAGGTCGCTGAGGCTGATCCGCTCCCGGTAGACGACATCAGTGCTGCCGGGATCTCCAGGAAGATCGGTGACTACGAGTATCTGCGGCATGTGTTTCCTTTCCGCTTGGAGTGGGAGGTTCAGCGTCCCTCCAAAGACTTAGCGGCAGGTGAAAGTCGGGTAAATCTTGCGTCAGCGCGACGAGGGAGCGCCGACGACGGTCAGCTTGGTCTGACTCGGGGCGCTCGGTTTGCCGGCGCCGTTGGTCGCGATGGCGGTCAGGGTGTAGGAGCCCGGTTTGAGCGCGCGCACTTTTCTGCCGCTCTTGTAGAGGCCTGAGAAGGGGATCTTGCTCTTGCCCCCGGGCAGGTCGCGAGTGAAGAGATGCAAGAGGGAGGCCGACTTGGTCGCCCCGCAGCGCTTCGCTTTCTTCGGTGCTTTGCAGGCGAGGCTCTTCTGCAGGGTGAATGCAACCCTTGCTTTTTCGGAGAGCTTCAGCTTCAGGGTCGTGCCGGCGTGGGCGGAGCGAGTCGAGATGACTGCGCCGCCTGGCTTGACCCGGAAGTGATCGGGAGTTGCCTTGAGGCCGCTGATCTTCGGCCCCGACGTTGGCGAGGATTTGGGCTTCGGCTTGGGTTTTGTGCTCCCGCCGCCGCCCGCTCCCCCGCCGCTGCTCGGCGGGCACGCTCCTTGGGTTGAGCCGTTGCTGGGGCAGGCGTCTTGTGTGATGTCGCCGAAGCCGTCATGGTCGGCATCGGGCTCGATGTCGGCGTCGTAGAGGAGCTCTCCCGTGGTCGTCCCGGTTGTGGAGACGACAGCCCCGTCGACCATGTGATCGTTGATGTCTTCGTAGGTCGCCTGCGATCCCGAGTTGCGAAAGCCGAGGTGGATGTTGAGCGGCGCTGCCAGCGCCACGTAACCCCCGGCTGGGATCGGCAGCCGGGTTGGAAAGGTGTAGATCTTCTCCGAGATCTGTGGTTCGCTGGTCACCGAGCCGGCGTCGCTGGAGTGGAGGATCGTGTACTGGCTGCTCCCGGTTGGCGCGACCACACGAACGTAATAGGTCCCGGTTTCAGCCCCGAGCAGCCGCCAGCGGACGACGACGCCGTCCTGCGCGGCCGCCGTCGATTGGCCCCCGATCGACTTCTGGATGTTCAGGCAGGCGAACCCGCAGTTGGTAAACGACGAGTGCATGCCGACCAGCCCGCTGCCGAACAGGGTCCCCGAGCAAGCCGTCGTCGCGATTGGGGAGCCGAGGCAGAGGTCCTGCGAGCTGTCGCCATAGCCATCGCCGTCTTCGTCGGGCTCCAGCGTGGCGACGGCGTTCACCCGCCAGCCGGGACTGGTTGTGGACGTGAACGAACCTCCAGGTTCGGTTCCGGGGGTGCCGCGGCCGGCGAGGTCGGATGGCGAGGCTTTGAAGATGGCCGGCGTGTCGGAGATCAGCGGGCTGTCGTTGAAGCGAGCGCCGAGCACGTCGCCGGCAACCGCGGGGATGCGGTCCAGGAACATGTGCGCTCCGCTCGTGAGGCCATTGAGGTTGTGCTGTTCACCTTGGCTGATCACGGCGGCGTCGGCCGGGCCGGAGGTTCTGAACGTCTGCGCCTTGACCCACTGGCCGGCTTCGGTGGTCGTGCCAACGTAGAACTGGGTCTTGGTCAGCACGCCGCCGAACGGAAAGACGTATGAGCTCGGCGTGCCGGTATCCGCGAGTTGCACGGCGGAACATTGACAGCCACCTTGTTCCCCCTCGGCAATGGGGTTCTGCCCGAGGATTTTGGCCGCGGGAGCGGCCGCGGCGATCCCTGGCGAAAGACAAAAGGGCAAGACGCTTGATCGCGCACAGTCTGCCATCCCGATCGGCACCAGCCGCGACTCTCGACGTATCGTCGAGGCGCCTTGGCCACCCGCTCTGGACCGTGAGCGCGGCGGAGTCTCACGGTTGCCGCGTCCGTGACGTTGTATTGATGGCCCCACGTAGGCATCCCGAACGGAGAAGGAGAGTCAGATGGCATCGATTCATAAGGAGCGAACGATCGCGGCGAGCCCCGACGAGGTCTGGGCCGCGTTGCGCGATTGGGGTGCTCTGCACGAGCGCCTTGTGCCCGGTTTCGTCACCGACACGCAGCTGGACGGCGACGATCGCATCGTCACCTTCTTCAATGGCGCGGTTGCGCGCGAGCGCCAGGTCGATCTTGATGAGGACGCGCGCAGGCTGGTCTGGTCGATCGTTGACGGCCCCTACACGCATCACAACGGAGCGGCGCAGGTATTCGCCGGCGACGATGGCACGGCGCGGTTCGTCTGGGTCGCGGACCTGCTGCCGGATGATCTCGCCGAGGTGACCGAAGGGCTGATGGAGCGCGGTATCGAGACGATCAAGCAGACCCTTGAGGCCGGCGCTGCAGTCCAGTAGAGGTGCCCTCAGCTCATAGTCACTACGATCACCGGCGTGGGGAGCCTGGGGCCGACAGCATCAGCCGTTGATCTCGCGGCCGCCTTGCGCGCACGCGAGCTCTCCTCCCTCGAGCTGCTCGACGCCTGCCTCGCCGCGGTCGACGAGCGCAACCCGGAGCTGAACGCAGTGATCTGGCGCGACGACGAGGCGGCCCGCGCCGCCGCCCGCGCCGCCGATGCGCGGATCGCCGCCGGGGAGGAGGCGCCGTTCCTCGGTGTGCCGATCCCGATCAAGGACCTCACGGCGGTGGCCGGCTGGCCGCTCACCTACGGGTCCAACGGGGCTTCCGACGAGCCACGCGAGGAGAGCGAGCTGGTCGTCGAGGCATTCCTGCGGGCGGGCTTCGTGCTCTGCGGTCGCACCAACACACCCGAGTTCGGGCCGATAACAGTCGCCGAGAACACGCGCTACGGCGCCACCCTCAATCCCTGGGACACCAGCCGGTCATCGGGCGGTTCCTCGGGCGGCGCCTCGGCCGCGGTGGCTGGCGGCATGTTCCCGATCGCCCACGCCAACGACGGCGGTGGCTCGATCCGGATCCCGGCCGCCTACTGTGGCTTGGTCGGGCTGAAGTCTTGTCGGGGCCGGATCCCGCGACGCGCCCAGAGCTGGATGGGCGCCGTGGTCGAGGGTGCCGTCACCCGCACGATGGCCGACGCGGCGGCAGCGCTCGACGCGACTGCAGGACCCGATCCGCTCGCCTGGTACAACGCTCCCGCCCCGCCCCGCCCCTTCGCCGACGAGGTTGGGGCGCCCGCCGGTTCGCTGCGCATCGGCCTGATGGCCGAGGCGCCGCTCGGATTGCCGACCGACCCGAGCTGCGTCGAGGCGGCGCGCAGCGCTGCCGCGCTCCTTGAGGAGCTGGGCCACGATGTGGTTGAGGTCGAGGTGCTGATGATCTCCGAGGACCTCACCCCGCCGTTCGTGACGATGACCAACGGCGGATTGGCCGACTACGACGGCGTCGACTGGTCGAAGACCGAGCCGCACAATCGTCACGCCTACGAAGTCGCCAGCGAGAAGGTCAGCGCCTACGAGTACGTCGTCGCGGTGCAGAAGCTGGAGCGGCTCTCCCGCCGCGAAGTCGCCCGCTGGGGCAGCGACTTCGACGTCCTGCTCACCCCGACTTCGGCGATCCTGCCGCCGCCCGCCGGCTCGGTCCTCGCCGCCCAGCACGCCGCGCCCGACCAGCCGACCTTCGAGGTGGTCAGCTCGGTCTGCTTCACCGCCTTCGGCAACATCACCGGCCTGCCCAGTATTTCGCTGCCCCTTCACGCGACATCCGAGGGGCTGCCGGTCGGGGTCATGTTCACCGGTGCCCCGTTCGACGAGGCGACCCTGATCCGCCTTGGCGCCCAGCTCGAAGAGGCCCGCCCCTGGGCCGATCGCACCGCTGCGGCCCTCGCTTAGCGCCTTACCTCGATCAGCGCCTCGGCAGCGAGGCTGATGCTCTGCTCGATTGCCGGCTCGGGCAAGCCGGCGAAGCCGAGGACCAGGCCGGCAGGGCCGGCCGGCCTGAAGCGGTGCAAGGTGAGTCCCTCGAGGCCGACGCCGCGGCTGGCTGCAGCACCGATCAGGGCCGCCTCGTCGACGTCGGCGGGCAGCTCGGCGAGCTCATAAAGGCCGGCGGCGCCCTCCTCGACGCGGACCTCGGGGAGGCGGCGCCCTAGAGCTTCCATCAGCGCTTCCCGTCGGCGCTGGTAATGCAGACGCATGCGACGGAGGTGGCGGTCGAGCTCACCGCGGGCGATGAAGTCGTGCAGGGCGAGTTGGCCGATTGCCTCCGAGCCGCGGTCCTCAATCGCCTTGACCGAGATCAGCGGCCAACCGAGCCAGGAGGGAGTCAGCATCCAGCCGAGGCGCATCCCCGGCACGAGGCGCTTGCTGGCCGAGCCGATGTAGGCGACCCGCTCGGGGGCGAGCCCCTGCAGGGCGCCGACCCCGCCGCGGTCGTAGCGCAGCTCGGCGTCGAAGTCGTCCTCGACGATCAGTCGCTCGCCGCGTTCTGCCCACTCGATCAGCGCCGCCCGTCGCTCACTGCTCAGCACCCGCCCGGTCGGGAACTGATGGGCGGGAGTGACCACCACCGCACTGGCGTCGCTTGTTTCGAGGGCATCGACTCGGATGCCGGCGGCGTCCACCGGGATCGGCACGACTTCGAGGCCGGCCTGTTCGACGATCAGCCGGTGCGCGTGCCAGCCGGGGTCCTCGAGGGCGACCCGTTCGACGCCACGACCAGCCAGCCAGCGTGCGATCAGCGACAGGCCCTGGCTGAAGCCGGTGCAGACGATCAGCTGCTCGGGGTCGGCAGCGGCGCCGCGGACGCGTCCCAGGTATTCGGCGAGTGTCTCGCGCAGGGCCGGCACGCCGCGCGGGTCGGGGTAGTCGACCGCATCGATCGGCGCCTGACGCCAGGCCGCGCGCAGCGATCGCAGCCAGCGATCGCGGGGGAAGCCGGCGAGGTCGGGCAGGCCGGGATCGAGCCGATAGGTGAAGCTGGGCAGCAGCGAAGGGGAGGGGGCAGGTGACGTGGGTGAGCGCACGACGCGGGCGACTCGGGTCGGTGCGCCCTGGCTGGCGAGCAGGTAGCCCTCGGCGGCGAGCTGACTGTAGGCCTCGCTGACGACACCGCGCGAGATCCCCAGTTCGGCGGCAAAGCTGCGGGTGGAGGGCAGCCGCGTTCCCGGCCCCAATCGTCCCGCCCTGATGTCCGCCCGGATCGACCGCTCGATCTGCTCGTGCAGTGGAACTTCGCCGTCCCGATTGAGCTCGACTAGCACCCCCAAGCTAACTGGTCCTGTAAAAGATGGCATAAGTGGCACTGTATACCGGACCAGTCCTCCCGTAGCCTAGGTCCAACGATGACGGCAAACATCTCTAATACCTGCACTGACTTCGTCTTTAGTCGCGTATAGCGAGACGAAACACGAAGTCAGCGGCGAAAGAGAGGCTGGGATGAGCGGGGTGACGATTGTTGGCGGCGGGTTGGCTGGGCTCACGGCTGCGATTGCCAGTGCTGAAGGTGGGGCGGAGGTTTGCCTGCTCGAGGCTCACGAGGAGGTGGGTGGTCGCGCTCGCAGCACGGGTGGGCCCTATAAGGCGAACTTCGGGCCGCACGTCATCTATAAGGACGGGCCGCTCTGGTCTTGGTTGGCCGAGCGCGAGCTGCTGCCGCCCTATGCGGGGGTTCCCCTGGCTGGGATTCGCTTTCGCTGGCAGGGCGCGATCCGGCGGACGCCGCCGCTGGGGACGATCCCGGCGGTACTGCGACTGCGCGGCCGCGAGGCGCCGATCGACCAGAGCTTTCGCAGCTGGGTTGCCAGCCACTCCGATCAGCGAACGGCGGCGATGCTCTCCGCGGCGGCCGGCGTCTACACCTTCCACCATGACCCAGGCGAGCTCTCGGCCGCCTTCGTCTGGCGCCACTCGGTCCGGGTCCTGCTCAGCCCGCCGCCGACGGCCCGCTACCTGATCGGCGGCTGGAGCTCGTTGATCGAGATGCTTGAGGCACGGGCGCGGCGGCTTGGGGTGACGATCGAGACGGGCCACCCCGTCGATTCCTTGCCCGAGACGCCGGTGATCGTCGCCACCGAGCTGAGCCGGGCCCGCGAGCTGCTCGGTGACGACTCGCTCGACTGGCTCAGCGGACACGCGGTCTGTATCGACCTCGGGCTGCAGCACCGTCGCGGCGATCCCTTCGTCGTCTCCGACCTCGACGAGGCGGGCTGGATCGAGCGCTACAGCGCGCCCGACCCTTCGCTGGCTCCGAACGGTGAGGAGCTAGTGCAGGCGCAGGTTCCAGTTCGTCCCGGCGAGAGCGCGGATCAGGCAGCGTTGCGGCTGGAGCGGCTGCTTGATCTTTCGCTGCCGAACCGTCGCGAGCGCGAGACCTGGCGCCGTCGTCAGGTGATGAAGGCCCGCACCGGGGCGCTGGACCTGCCCGGGCAGACCTGGCGCGACCGTCCCGCCGTCGACCGCGGCGACGGGGTCTACCTGGTCGGCGACATGGTCGCTGCGCCGGGTCTGCTCTCCGAGGTTTCCTGGGCGAGCGCGGTTGAGGCAAGCCGGCTTGCCATCGCAGCAGCCGGCGTGGGACGGTCAGAGCTGAGAAGGGTTGCCTAGCTGTCTGGCGTGGCCTTGCCCTGTTCGAGGTCGCTGGCCATGCGCTCGAAGACCGACGCCCAGCCTTGTTCGTAGCCCCGGTTGCGTTTGTCGGATTCCTGGAAGACCATCTGGGTCCTGCCTTCCAAGTCGACCAGAGCCACCGAGGCGACACGGTGCTCGTTGCCATCCTGGTCGGTGACGGTGAAGACGAGCTTCTCCGGTTCCTTCACCTCGGTATAGAGGCCCTTCCATTGAGTGACGTCCCCGTTTGAGCTCATCGTCGCCTGCCAGGCACCACCGGGTCTGACGTCCATCTCCACGTCGGACAGAGTGGTGTCGCCTGTCTGGAACCAGTTGATCAGCATGCTCGGGTCGGTCCAGGCCTTCCAGACGAGATCACGCGAGGCGTCGATCATGCGAGTAAACGTGATGCGTGATCCGTCCGGGCCGATTGACCGGCCTTCCCTGCGGTTCTGATAGAGGAGCGTGAGGACGAACGCGAGCAGGAGAATTAGGACATTTACCGCGACGAAGGAGGCAGCGGTGGGACGCTGCGCGCCCTTGCTCTCGAAGCCAAATTGCCAAACGAAGACGGCGTAGTAGATGACGGTCGTCGTTACGGCAAAGCCCATAGTCCAGGGCTTATTGGCGATGAAGGGGGTGAAGATCCCGATCACAAGGGCCATCTGAGCGAAGGGGCTGTCAATCGGCCCCCCGGTGGCCTTCAGGAGAGGCACAAAGGCGACGAACTGGACGACGTAGGCGACCAGTAGGGCAACCGCCATGCAGCGCTCCTTGAAATCCGTGCCGTGCTCGTCGATCCACGGCTCGAGCCTTCTAAGGCTGAAGCCAACCTTTTTCCCGGCGCTGACGAAGGGTGCCGGGCTAGCGAAATCGACGACAAAGCACATCACCACGATGAAGCCCTCGCAAATGTTGAACCAGAGGGGCGGCACCCTGGGGAGGCCATGGTCGAAGATCAGCCCCACGATCGCCCAGACGCCGATGAAGATCAGAACGTGGGCGGTCATCACCATCGTGAGCTGCTCGTCGCGGGTGAACCGCTCCTCGCGTTCCTTCTGGGCGAGTGCCTTGACCCACGCTGGTACGTGGCTCCCCAGGCGATCGATCAGTGCCTGCAGCTGTTCAAAACGGGATGCTTCCGGCTGTAACGCCACCATGGCGATGTCCCCTTTGGGGCGACGGGCTAGCGTGTTCGGGTAGCGCCGTAGACGGCAACGCTTGGCGTCGGCGCGCCCCGGCGCAGCCAGCCAGCATCGACGACGACGTTGCGAAGCTGCGGCGGCGCATTGAGGACCCGGTGCACTCCGCGAGCGAGGTCGCGGGCGACGAAGAGCGAAAAGGCCAGCAGCGCGAGCGCCAGGCCGACTCGGACGCCGGCGGACACGAACGGGCTGGAGATGGCCCAGGCTGCGACCGCGAGGTTGAGCCCCCGGTAGAGCCAGTCCGCCTTTATCGCCACGTTGCGCTCGGACATCATGCGCTGGCAGAGCTGGCCGAGATAGAGGTCACGGGCGAGCAGTGCGCAGAGGATCGGCAGTGGCAGAGCGCCGGCGACGTACGCGCCGACCAGGCAGGCGTCGACGGCGAGGCGATCGACGATTGAGTCGAGCGCGCGGCGACCCGGTCCATCGGCATTGTGCCTGCGGGCAATGACGCCATCGAAAACGTCGGTAGCGATGAACAGCAAGAGCGCCACCGTGGTTACGGGGGCGGACACCGTGAATGAGGCGATGATGATCGGGACGAACACAAGACGGCCAACCGTGAGGGCCGTCAGTCCCACGTCCACGGATGCCAGCGAACGACCGAGGCCGTGGGCGCTCTGCGCCCGAACCGTGTCAATTGCTGCCAAGGAAGCTACCTCCCAAAACCGGTCGGAGTTTACTTAGGAACTAGTGAATCTATACCTATGAGCGGTCGGGTGTGCCGCGCTCCAAGGGCCCTGGCCGAACCTATACTTCGGCTCTTGACCAGCGCCGGGATCTTGCTCTATCGCGATGTCGATGCAGTAGAGGTATTGCTCGTTCATCCCGGGGGGCCGTTCTGGGCGAAGAAAGACATTGGCGCTTGGTCGATCCCGAAGGGCGAAGTGGGAGAGGGCGAGGAATTGCTCGCCTGTGCACTGCGCGAGCTCGAAGAGGAGTTGGGCTCATCCTTTGATTTCGCGCCCGAGCAGCTGACCGAGCTGGGAGTGGTGCATCAGAAAAGCGGCAAGGTGGTCCACTGCTGGGCGGCCGAGGCCGACTTCGACCCGGCGGCGCTGAACAGCAACACCTTCACGATGGAGTGGCCGCCACGCTCTGGTGTCGAACGCGAGTTTCCCGAGGTCGACCGAGCGGAGTGGTTCAGCCTGGAAGCGGCCCGGGAGAAGATCAACCCGGCCCAGGTCGATTTTCTGGATAGCCTGCAGGTGTGAGCGAGCCAGTCCCCGCCGAGCCGCTTAACCCGGAGGGGTTTGCTGCCTTCTCCGCTCGTGCGGCCGAGGACGCGCCGGTGGTGATGCTCAATTTGCTCTCCTTCAAGCCCGACGGCGGCCGCCAGCGCTACGAGGAATACGGGGCTGCGGTCGCGCCGCTGCTGGAGAAGGTCGGCGGCCGGATCGTGCAGGCTGGCGCACCGGCTCCGGCGCTGATCGGCGATGACTCCTGGGACCTCGTCGCCTTGGTCGAATACCCGAACCGCGGTGCCTTTCTCGAAATGATCGGCTCGGCCGAGTACCAGGCGATCGGTCACCTACGCACCGAGGCACTGCTCAAGGGTGAGTTGCACCCGATGGATCCAGCCGGCGAGTTGCCTTAGCCGGCTATCCCGGCCGTCCTATACTCGCGGCGATGACAGACGGTCCCGAACCGCAGTCGACGCCGCCCGGCGAGGGCCCTTCGGGCAGGCCGCTGCCCCTCTCGGTGCGCCTGCTCGGCGCCGGGGTGCGCAGCGCCCGCTCGGTGACAAAAGCCGCCGGTATTGATCGCGCGGTGGAGACGGCCGCCGAGGAGGCGATGGTCGCAGCGGTCGAGAGCGAGGCGGTCGAACGGGCGATCTCGAGGGTCCTGCAGGGCCCCGCGGTGGAAGAGGCGATGAACTCCGCGCTGGAGAGCGACGCGGTCAAGCACGCTCTGATCGACGCGCTCGACAGCGAGCTGGTCGACGAGGTCTGGCGGCGGCTGCTGGCCAGCGACGAGGCGCAGCGCCTGGTCGAGCGGATCGCCGAGGCGCCGGAGATCCGCGCCGCGATCAGCGCTCAGAGCGTCGGGATGATCGAGGACATCGGCCACACGATCGGCAACGGCACCCGCCGCCTCGACGGCGTCCTGGAGCGGGTCGTGCGGCGGATCTTCTTCCGGCGTCGGCGCACCGAGCCGACGGACCGTGCCGGCGCAGCCACCCGCGGGCTCGCCTTCGGCATTGATGGGCTGATCGTCAACCTCGCCTTCTCCGGCCTCGCTGCGGTTGCGGCGCTGATCGCCTCGGCCTTCACCGGCGACCCCAACGGCGTCTCCAATTTCGCCCTGGCGGTCGGCACCACCGCTTGGTTCACCCTGGGCTCCTTCTACCTGGTCGCCTTCTGGTGTCTGGCCGGGCAGACGCTGGGCATGCGCTTCCTTGGCATCCGGCTCGACGTGGAGGGGAAGGGGCTGCGCCCCGGCCTCGCGATCAGGCGCCTGATCGGCATGGTGCTGGCGGCAATCCCGTTCGGGCTCGGCTTCCTCGGCATATTCTTCGACAAGCGACGCCGTGCCTGGGATGACCGGATGAGTAAGACCGACGTCGTCTACGAGGGCAACGAGCGCACTCCGGCGCCCTGGTCTCGCCTCGCCACTGTTGATGCCGGTGCGGCGGAGGACCCCGCAACGACGAAGGCCCCGGATTCCCGGGGCCTTCGTGCGCAGCGTGTGGCCGGGTCTTCCTCTAGCTGACCGCGCCTTCGGGACCCTCGGCGAGCTTGTAGATGATGATGATCGAGAGGGCGAAGATCGCCAGCGACCAGAACGGGTAGGCCGGGATCGAGAGCAGCGCGCCGATCGCGTTGAGCGAGGCGATGAAGATCCCGAACCAGCGGCCGAATTCTCCCCCGGAGAAGAGCGAGAAGGCGGCGACGAGCTCGAGCACGCCGAGGATCAGGATGATCCAGCCCCACGTGTGTAGGCCGCTGATGATGTAGGTGGCGTTCTCGGTGAAGAACTTCGAATCGCCGATTGCGGCGATGCCATAGATGATGTTCAACACTCCGGCGACCAGCAGTAGGACTCCGGCAAATACCCACCAGCCGCTGATAAGTGAGCTCTCCTCGTTCATGCGTAACCTTTCGTCCACCAAATTGGCAGGGGATATATACGGCGAGCCTATTCAGGAAGGGCCCCGCATTTCCTGCTCCAGAGCGCGTTCTTGCGGTTTTGGCCAGCGAATTTCGTGCATCTGGCATAGGCTGCATCACCATGGACGTGTTCCGTACGCCGGAGGAGAGCCTGCAGGGGCTGCCGGATTTTCCCTTCGAATCGAGCTATCGCGAGATCGACGGCGTGCGCCTTGCCTTCCTCGACGAGGGGGAGGGCAAGCCGGTCGTCTTCTTCCACGGTGAGCCGACCTGGTCGTTCCTCTGGCGCAAGGTGATCCCGCCGGTGCGCGACGCCGGCTACCGCTGCATTGCCCCCGACTACGCCGGCTTCGGTCGCTCCGACAAGCCCACCGACCTCGGTTGGTACACCTACGACCGCCACGTCGAGCTGATCTCGAAGTTGCTGGAGGATCTCGACGTGCGCGACGCGACTGCCGTCGTCCATGACTGGGGCGGCCCGATCGGCTTGCGGCTGGCGGTCGAGCACCCGGACCGCTTCTCGCGCATCGTGATCATGGAGACCGGCCCGTTCACCGGCCACCAGCGGATGAGCGAGGCCTGGCTGAAGTTCCGCGAGTTCGTCCGCGACAACGCCGATGTGCCGGTGGGGATGCTGGTGCGGGGCGGCTGTAAGGAGGACCCGGGCGACGAGGTGATTGCCGCCTACGAAGCGCCCTACCCGAACCCCGAGTCAAAGGCCGGGCCGCGCGCCTTCCCGCTGATCTTGCCGACCGAGCCCGATGCGCCTGGCGCCGCTGAGGGCAAACGGGTGGCCGATGCGCTGCGCGAGGATGAGCGGCCGACACTGGTGCTCTGGGCCGACTCCGATTTCATCCTGCCCTTCTCGGTCGGCGAACGGGTCTCAGAGCAACTCAACTTCCCGTCGCCGCGCAAGATCGAAAACGCCTCCCACTTCCTCCAGGAGGACGCCGGCCCCGAGATCGGCCGGATCATCGCCGAGTGGCTTGCGAGCCCATCCCGGTAGGGGTTCCGCTTAACTTTTTCGAGGGGCCGAGGCGGCTGGCGCCTGAGCGGAGACTGCGAAAAAGTACAAGACGCTCCACCCCTACCGGGACGGGCTCTTTCGGCTGCTTGCTGTTCGACTGACGGTTGCGCGTAGTTCGTCGCGGGGTTGGTTGACCAGCAGGCGCACCCTTTGCGGTGGGCCCTCGTCCTCGATCCAGGTGACCGTTCCCGGCCAGTATGGACCGGGCGGTGAGCCGGGGTGGTGGAAAGCGTCGGCGTAGACCCAGCTGCCGGTGTTGTGGAGGCGACCGCCGCCGGGAAGCGCCCATTCGGCCTCGCTCTCTTCGGGGCCGCCGCGGTGGGTGTGGCCGGTGATCGTGTGGGCGGCGTCGATTTGAAGTTGCCGGGTCATCTCGGTGGCGGCGGCGATGCCGCTGCGGGTGATCTCGGCAGCGGAGAAGTCGGGAGCGAAGCTGGAGCGCAGGACCCGGTTGAGCGCCCAGACGCTGGCCGGTACACCGGCGGCGATGGTCGCCTTCGCGGTGGCGCGGCGGGCGCGGCTGCCGTTGCGGCGTCCCGAGATCGAGCGCCAGGCGCGTTCAGATGGCCGGGTGGCCCCGCGCGCCAGGCCGGCCTCGGCGAGTCCGAAGGCGAGGCCGTAGATCGGGCGCAGGATGCGCTCGTAGTCGCCGGGGGTGGCGGGGTCCGGCGGGCGGCCGCCGGCGCGCATGATCGCCGCCGCGGCGACGCACTCCATTCGCGGCAGGCTCATGTGGCAGTCCATGTAGTGGCCGTGTGTTGCGTAGACATCGTCGCGCAGCCAGAGGCCAGGGTAGGCGATGCTGAGCTCGGCCTCGCCGAGCCAGGCGTCGATTCGGGTGGCCGGCTCACCGGCCGGCAGGGCACGGTGCTCGAGGCCGAGCGAGCCACCGCCAAGCGCGACCTCCTCCAGCAGCGGCTCGGCCAACCGGTGGTCGTGGTTGCCGGGGACGAGGACGACGCGGCGGCCGGCCATCACCTCGCCCAGCTCCTCGAAGAAGGGCCTGACCGCCGTCAGTATCTGGGCCAACGGCAGTTCGCGCAGCTCGAGGATGTCGCCGAGCAGGACGAGGCGGTCGGCGCCGCGGATCTCCTCGAGCAGGATGCGGCGGATCTCCGGGTCGCGCCCCAGGTCCTCGCCGGTGGCGCTGCCGAGGTGCAGATCGGAGACGATCGCGGTACGCATCCAGGCAACCTAGCCGTTCGGCCCTGGCAGCTCAGCCAATCGCCTGGCTAGACTTCCGCCGGTGGCCGAGCTGAGCGAAGAGCGCCTGGCGCCCGTCAACGGGATCGAGATTGCCTACCAGGAGGTAGGGGACTCCGATGCTGAGCCGCTGCTGCTGGTGATGGGGCTGGGGACCCAGATGCTGGGTTGGCGCGAGGAGTTCTGCGTGCAGCTGGCCGAACGTGGCTTCCGAGTGGTGCGCTTCGACAACCGCGACATCGGCCGCTCGACAATGATCGAAGAGGGCGGCGTGCCGGACCGCCTTGATCTCTTCCTCGGCCGCGGCAACGCCGCCTACCTGCTGTCGGACATGGCGGCCGACGCGATCGGATTGATGGACTACCTCGGTATCGAGTCGGCGCACGTGGTCGGCGCCTCGATGGGCGGGATGATCGGTCAGACCCTGGCGATCGAGCATCCCGAGCGGGTTCGCTCCCTGGTCTCGATCATGTCGACCACCGGCAGCCGCCGAGTCGGGTCGCCGTCGCTGAAGGCATTCGCCCGCCTGCTGGCCAAGACTCCGCCAGGGCGAGAGGCCTTCGTCGAGCGCGCAGTCACGACCTTCAAGGTGATCGGTTCCCCCGCCTATCCGATGGACGAGCCGGCGTTCAGGGAAATGGCAGGAAGGACATATGACCGCTCCCACAACCCAAAGGGGGTCCTGCGCCAGATGCACGCGATCTCCGCCTCGGGCGACCGCACGGCAGCACTGCGCAAGCTGACGCTGCCGGCGACCGTGATCCACGGCACCCGCGACCCTCTCGTCCGCCCCAGCGGCGGCCGCGCCACCGCGCAGGCGATTCCCAACGCCCGCCTGCGCATCATCGAGGGCATGGGCCACGACCTCCCTCCGGCCCTCTGGCCGATCTTCATTGACGAGATTGCCGACACGGCCGCCAGGGCGAACCTGCGGGCACCGGCCAAGCAGCCCGCCTGAGCCTCAGCGCTTAGGTCCCACGAACTCGTCGAGCCGCGCAACGTCGGCTTTGCGCGAGACGTAGACGGTTTTCGGAGGGGCGATGGTCCAATGAAGATCGAGTTGGTCGCAGGTCTCGCAGAAGATATGTTTGATGTCAGTCGAGAGGTTGCTGAATGAATATCGCGGGGAACTCCAACCGCCCCGGCCTCTGTTGATGAATCTGCACCCATCTGAATGGATCAGGCCGCGAAGGAGAAGGCCCGGTGCTCGATCGACCAGTTGTTGCTGCCAGCCGGCGAGCTCGATCTTCCGTTCGTGCTTCTTGCCCGGCCCATGCTGCGGAATCAAGCAAGGCCAAGACTTGGAATAGGCGTGAACCTCGACGTAGTTCTTGGGTGTCGGCTGCCGATGAACCTTGTTCCAGGGCATGACGGCTTCCATCGCGGTCGCGCACTCCGCGACGATCCCGGGATATTTCCTGTCGAGTGCAATACGCAGCCTGAAGACATCTCTCCTGCCTCGCGAAATGCATCCGTCGCCGAGATACAGGCCGAGGAGATAGACGTATGCCGCCGGCAGGTTGTCGAGTCGATGCCGATCGGATCCGCACCGACGACAGCGTGATCCTGGCGCCATCCGGCGGCCATATAGGAGCGGCTTGCTTCGGAACGAGTGGGGCAGCCGTCCGGAGCACCAATCTCTGACGGTCGGCCGCGAGACCCCCGTGCGTCGGGCAATCTCGCAGTGATTAAGCCCCTCTTCTCGCAGTCGAAGGGCGGCGGCGATGGTCTCCCGACTATGCACCGAGGACCGTCGCTATGCGGCTGAGAGGATTCGAACCTCCACGCCCTTTCGAGCAATACGACCTGAACGTATCGTGTCTGCCAGTTCCACCACAGCCGCGGAAGGCATCCAATTTACCGGTTGATAGCCCGTCAGGAGGTAGAGCGCTGTATACGAACATATGTTCGTAACCCTAGCCCGACCACCGGACGACGCCGCTGACAGGCCAAGCCCCGGTCCCGCTAGAATGCTGCACCCTCGCCGCTATCGTCTAGGGGACTAGGACGCCGGATTCTCAGTCCGGAAACCGGGGTTCGAATCCCCGTAGCGGTATGGCCTCGGTGGAGAGCGTAACCACCTACGTCTCCAGGTCACTCAGGTCTTTTGCCTCGCCACACGCGCTTGCGCGTGTTCCTGCGCCGGACAGTGCTGGCATTCCGAGCGTTCTGCAGCAGATGGGGGTTGATGGTCCGCGGCTCGGGATTGGCTTGCTGAACCCGGGTGGGGGGTCGCAAAGGGTGATGGTCCGCTCCGATCAGGCTGAGGCGGCGCGCGCCCTGCTCGGGGAGGCGGCAGTTCCGAGCGAACCAGAGGACTGGATTGACGACGGCAGCTCTCCCTATGCGAAGCGGAGGGACGGAAGCCCCGCAACTACGGCCTGAATCGGCGCTTACGGTCGGATTTGGGCTTGGTCGTTGGGTGCCATGATGCTTGCCTTCGGGGTCTTCCTCTTGCTGCGGGCCGCCAGCGGCTAACCCATCGGGGTGCAGGGCAGGACGTGGGTTACCTTCAGCTTGGTGTTGTCGTCGAACTGGACTTCCCCTTCGGCGAAGTAGTGCCCGGTCGGGCAGCTGGCCGTTAGGTAGCTCTTCTTCTTGCCTTTGTAGGTGAAGGTGCGGTTGATGGTCAGGTTGAACTCGGTGACCGAGCCGGAACCGCCAGCGATCACGGGGATCGCCGAGACCGTGTGCAGGCCGAAGTGGCCGCGGTGGATGCGGGTTATCTTGACCGTGGCGAGGACGGCAGTCGGCGCCGGGACGCTGACGTAGGCGTGAATGAACAGGAGCGTGGTGCCGCCCTGGACACCGCCGTTGAAGAGGACGATCGGACCCTTGGCGGAGAACGGTGCCTGTTCAGGGAAGGCGACCTCGACCTCGCCTTCTCCGGAGCCGACGATCGCGTCCGGGCAGGCCCTCTTCGCACTCGCGGTCGACTGTGCCACGAGCTTGCTTTTCTTGCAAACCGGCAGGCCCTTGGCATTCAGCTGAATGGTCTTGTCGAAGTCGACGATCACGGTTCTGACAGCAGGAGGATGAGTACCGTCCGTGGTGCCGATTTCGCCGTGCAGGTGCCCGGCAATTGGTGCCTGTTCGTGCTTGGGCAATGCACGCGGCGAGATCCCGCCGTTGTCGACGAGGAAGAGGTTTCCCACCTGCACGACCTCTCGCTTGGCCAAAGCACTCGTCGTCACGATCAGCGCGAACACGGCCCCGATAGCCGCGGCGCGAATCAGGTGCTTCCTCATACATCCCCCCCTGGCTGTGACATGGACTAGTCACGCTGATCTTCTTCGGGTGGGCGCCCCGCCGCCTCACCAATATGGGGTCTTGCCCAGCCGAGATACCGCAGACTGGGAAGCTTCGTGGCTATCGATCAGTCGTCTAGCTGCAATGCCGTTTCCAGCTCCGTCGCGAAGCCATTGAGAGGGCGGCCGAAGAGTTCCTCGACGGCGCGGATGCGATTGGCGACCGTACGACGATCGACGCCCAGCACCGCCGCGGTCGAGGAGATATTTCGCTCGGCAGCGAAGTAGGCGCGCAGGGTTTCTCGTGCCATCTTGCCGCCGTCCCGCGCGCTTTCGAGCGGCTCCAGATAGAGCTGGTGTAGCGAGGTGGCGACGAGGTCGTCGCGGAGGATCGCTGCCAGCAGGGCAACGTCCCCGTAGCGGAGGACAGGCTGCCCTCTGCGCTCGGCGATCGGCAGCGCCGCCTTGGCCTGGCGGTGGCTGAGTCGCCAGCCCGAGAGCCCCTCGCCGGGCTCGCCGATGGTCACAAGCACCCGATCCATTGGGATTTCGCCAAGGGCTCGCAGGGCCTGTTCGGCCTCGAGCGGGCGGCTGCCGCCGAGCCAGCAGGCCCAGATCGGCTCCTCCTCCCGACGGACGGCGAGCAGGCGACGGTCGAGCTTCCCCGCGAGCACGCGCATCACCTCCGGCGACCCCTCTCCTTTTGCCACCAGGGCGAGGTGGTGGGCGTCGAGGTCATATCCGAGTTCGGAGTGATCGACCAGTTCGCCGGCGAGCAGGCTCTTGACGCACTCGCGCCGCCGCTCCGCCGAGCTGCTCGGCCAGCTCTTGGCTTCGCGGACGTACTCTTCGCTCACCGCCTCGAGCAGGCGATCGAAGAGCGTCGCCTGTCTGCCCAGTAGGCGGCGAAGGGCGGAGCTCGAGACTTCAGCGCTCTCCGCCTCATCAACGAGGAAGTCGCCGAGGAGGGCATTGCCGGCGCAGTAGCGACGCAGCACGGTGTCGAGGGTGACGCCAGCGCGAGCGGCCAGCCGGGCCTCCGCGAGCAGGGAGGGTGGAACGCCGGGGGTGCGTCGCTCGCCGAGCTCGATCACGGTGAGGCCGTAATCAAGGGCCGCGGTGAGAGCGCCGCGCAGGCTGTGCAGGTAGGTGGGGTCGGCGACCTCACTGGGGTCCGAGATCGCGTAGACGCGGGTGGCGATAGTCGTTTCCAGTTCGGGGAGCCGCTCGCGCAGGCGAGATGCAAGCGCCGAGCAGGCCTCGTCGAAGGACCGTACGGATGCCGATGCCCGACGGGAACGCCCCGCGACGGTGGCAAAGCGCGAGCCGTCGGCGTGTGAGTGCATGCCACGCTTGTTCACAAGCTCACCTTAGCGCCGAAGTTGACGGCGATTAGGAGTTGAGCTGTACCGGCAGCGTCTTCAGCTGGTTGAGGAAGGCCGACTCGACGAACCGGGGCTTGCTGTCGATGCTGATGTTGGGGTAGCGGGCCAGGGTCTCCTCGAAGAGGACCTTCAGCTCGAGGCGGGCGAGGGCGGTGCCGAGGCAGAAGTGGCGCCCACCGGCCCCGAAGGCCTGGTGCTCGGGATTGCGCAGGACGTCGAAGTGGTCGGGGTTCTCGTAACGGGTCTCGTCGCGGTTCGACGACGTGTACCACATGACTACCTTCTCGCCCTCTTTGATCTCCTTGCCGTTCAACACCGCGTCTTTGGTGGCTGTGCGACGGAAGTGCGCGAAGGCAGGGAACATGCGCAATGACTCCTCGACCACGCCGGGGATCAGCGCAGGATCGTCGAGAACCATCTGCAGCTGCTCGCGGTCTTCGAGCAGCGCTCGCATCCCACTTGTGTAGGTGGCCTTGGTGCTGTCGTTGCCGGCAGCGACGAGGAGGAAGAAGCCCATCACGATCTCGTGCTCCTCGAGCTTCTGGCCTTCGACTTCGGCGTTGACCAGAACGCTGGTCAGGTCGTCGTTCGGGCTCTCCCGGCGCTCGGCGATCATCTTGCCGCAGCGCTCGAAGATTTCGCCGATTGCCTCCATGATCACGCCTTCGATTTCGTCCGGGCTCTTGGTGAACTCGGGGTCGCTGGCGCCAAGGGTCAGGTTCATCAGGCGTGCCCAAGTCTCGTCGTCCTCCTCGGGGATGCCCATGAAGCTGCCGATTACGCGGGAGACGGCGGGCTGGGCGACGTCGTTGACCAGGTCGCAGGTCTCGCGACCCGCGAGGCGGTCGAGCGTCCCGACGACGATCTCGCGGATCTCGTCCTCGTGGGCGGCGATCCGCTTCGGCGTGAACCCGGCCTGGAAAAGGGCCTTGACCCGGTCGTGCTTGGGCGGGTCCATGCCGATGAACATCGCCCGCGACAGCTCGATCGGGAAGACCTCTGTGATCGCAGTGATTCCGCCCAGTTCAGAGGAGTAGGTCTGCCAGTCGCGGCTGACCTGGTGCACGTCGTCGGCGTTGGTCACCGACCAGAAGCCGGCCGCCGCGGGGAACTCGGTGACTTTGGACGTCCAGTGCACAGGGCACTCGCTGCGCATCCGCTTGAAGATCTCGTGCGGTGGGCCCTCGAGCCAGTGCTCGCGCTCGATCAGCAGAACGTCTTCGATATTCCCGTTTTCACTTCCGCTCTCAGCCAACTCGACCTCCCATGGACGCTGGGTGTGAAGGCATCCTACTGGCTGCCTGGCCAGTTTCTACGGCTCAGCCGAAAATGTCCGCCCCGGCACGGGCTGGCCTTGATCTAGGCTGGCCGCTGTGAACGTCCTGATTGCCACTGATATGGAGGGCATCGCCGGGATTGACGACTACGGCGCCTGCCTCCCTTCCCATCCCGGCGCCTACGCTCGGGGGCGCAGGCTGATGACCGACGAGGTACTGGCCGCGATCGGGGCGCTCCAGGGCGCGGGCGCCGGGCGCATCTCGGTCGGGGACTGGCACATGGTTGGGACCAATATCGAACGCGATCGCATGCCGGACGGGATCGAGGTGCGTCCGATTGCCGATCTGGCCCTGGTCGAGGCCGAGCCCTCGCTGACGAAGGCGCACGGTGGCCCTCTCGACGCCGTGGTCTTCATTGGCCATCACGCCAGCACCAGTAGTCCGCGCGGGTTCTCGTCCCACACCTTCGTCTGGGAAATGGAGGTGCTGCTCGACGGAGAGCCGCTCAACGAGGTGCAGGCCTACGCGCAGGGCCTCGCGGCTGAGGAGATCCCAGTTCTGCTCGCCAGCGGGGATCGTTGGATGCTCGAGGAGCTCGGCGAGGGGGAGCTGGGCAGCGCGCGCCTGCTGGCGACCAAGGAGGGCCAGGGGCGCGCTCGCTCGCTTTCGCGTGATCCGGCCGTGGTCCGAACGGAGCTTGCCGAGGCGATCGGCGCCGTGCTCGCGGCGCCGCTGCAGCCGCCGCCGGCCCGCACCTATCCGGCCGAGCTGCAGATCACGGTCGCCGGCAAGGAGCTTGCGCGGAGCACGGTGTCCGAGCCGTCGAACCTGCTCACCGAGATCGCCACCGTCTTTCGGACCAGCCAGGTCTCCCGCGAGTACCGCCAGCTCGCCAAGCTCCTTCCCGCAGGGCACGACTCGCGGGCGCGGGGGATGCAGCGCCGTCTCGGAAGCCTCGTGGCCACGCCGGTCATGCTCGCCAAGGAGCGCCGCTGGCTCGCTTCGGGTTCGCCCGGGTAGATTTCCGGTCCATGAGCCAAGCCTTTGAGATCGGCGTGCGCTACGAGCGCCCACCAGCGGAGGGGCCGTCGTGGTTCCACGACGTGCTCGAGCAGATTCGGGAGGAGCGGGGCGGAGACGTCCCGGTCCGGGTTGAGGCGACGACCGGCCACCGGGTGGATGGCCTGCTCGTCGAGGGCAACGCGGCCATCTCGCCGGGGCCGCACGGGAAGGTGAGCCTCAACTCGCACGGCGAGGATCTCGTGATCGGCTCGGAGATGATCGCCGCGTTTACCTTGCTGCCGGGCAAGGCTGCGGCTCGCAAAAACGAGCCCGGCGACTCGTAGCCTGCGTTTAGGCGGGTTGAGGGCGCGAAGTTGAGGTATCAGTCCGTGAGGCGCTCGAACGCCTCGCGGCGGTAGTCGAAGATCCGCTCGAGATCGCGACGGACGAAGAGTCGGTGCGCGAGCGCGCCAAGGGGTCCGAGCGGGAGCGCGTAGCGGACGCGGTCGTGGATGACGGTGGCCCCATCGCCGTCCTTCTCGAAACGGTGTGTGTGCTCCCAGAGCGAGTAGGGCCCTTTTACCTGGGTGTCGACGAAGCCCACCGCCGGCTCCCAGGTCTCGATCCGGGTTGTCCAGCGCACTGGCACTCCGTGCAGCCGCAGTCGGTAGTCGAGCAGCGCCCCCGGTTGCATCTTCACCGGCCCCGGTGTTGTCAGTCGGAAGTGGAGCCAGGGTGGGGTCATCGGCTCCAGGTTGTGGGTGTCGGCGTAGAAGTCGAACGCCCGCTCGACCGGCATCTCGACCCGTTGGCTCCGCTCGAGGAGGTGTACGCGCACGGCTCAAGCTTTGCAGCCCGGTGGCCCAAAACGAGTTCGGGTCATTGCCCGCGGGGGTAGCCTCAATGAATCGCTTCGAAAATTCTCATTGCCGGAGCCACGGGGTTTGTCGGATCTCGGCTGGCCGAAACGATGGGTTCGAAGTCGGCGGTGAGATGCCTGGTCCGCGATCGCTCGAAAGCGCGCTCGCTGGAGGCAGGGGGTCTTGAGCTCCACGTCGGCGACATCACAGATCCGGAGAGCCTCGAGGGCGCGGGCGCGGGCGTCGAGACCGCCTACTACCTGGTCCACGCCATGGCCGGGGGTGAGGGATTCGCCGAGCGCGAGCGGACCGGCGCGCTCAATTTCGCCCGAATGGCCAAACGGGAGGGCGTCAGGCGGGTCATCTACCTCGGCGGGCTCGGGGACGAGAGTGAGTCCAAGCACCTGCGCAGCCGTCACGAGACCGCGCGCGTCCTTGCCGCCGAGGGGCCGCCGCTGACCTACTTTCGTGCCGCGATGGTGGTCGGTGCCGGCAGCGAGTCCTACCGGACCCTGCGCTATCTGGTGGGGCGCTTGCCGGTGATGATCACCCCCAGCTGGCTGCGCACAGCCACACAGCCGATCGGCATCGACGCGACAGTCGAGTACTTGCGGCGTGCTCCCGAGGTTCCAGAGTCCGAGGGCAGGGAGGTCCAGATCGGCGGCCCCGACGTGCTCTCCTACGCAGATATGTTGGATCGGATGGCGATTGCACTGGGCAAGGAGCCACGGCGTCAGATCCCGGTTCCTTTCATCACGCCGTGGCTGTCAAGTCTCTGGCTTGGCCTTGTCACTCCGGTTGACACAAAGGTGGCGCGCCCACTCGTTGAAGGTCTGACCACGGCAACCGTCGTCACCGATCCTTCCGGCGCCGAGCCGTTCGGAATCACCCCAGAGTCGTTTGACGAAGCGCTGCAGCGGGCGTTTGCCGAGGAAGAGGAGGGTTGATCAAATGCGCTCTAGGACGACGACCGGGATCTCCCGCGCGGTGTTCTGCTGGTAGGTGTCATAGGCGGGCCACTCGCCGACCATCGTCTGCCACATCTGCGGCTTCTCCTCGGCGCTCGCCGTGCGGGCGCGGGCCTTGAATTTGTCACCTTTCACCTGGACCTCAACCTCGGAGTTCTCGTTGAGGTTCAGGTACCAGGCGGGGGGCGCATCGGAGCCTCCCTTGGAGGCGACGATCATGTAAGCATCGCCGTGGGGTGCGTAGATCAGCGGCGTGGTGCGTTGCTCCCCTGACTTACGTCCCGTCGTCGTCAACAACAGCGTTTGAGTGCCCTGCCACTCATGGCCCTCGTCACCGTCGGTGGCACGGTAGCGCTCGACGTGTTCCTGGCCGAAGAGAGGCACGCGTCAAATGCTAGTCAAGTCGTTGCGGCGGCTTTGCCTGTCCGCTCGGCGCGCTGCTTCATCGCGCCAAGGAGGCGACGAGTCACCAGCACGTGGCCGCGTGTGCCGATGACCATTGCCCGGTAAACGCTGCCCTTAAAGCCGGGGAAGACCGCCCGTGTCTCGGCTCGGATCAAGGTGCGCTCACCCGGCTGCTCGTCGAGCCGGAAGATCAGCGCGTAGTCGGAGAAGCGATGGCCGCCGACCAGCGCCAGCTCTCGCGGTCTCTCGGCGGCCTCGATGTGAAAGCCCGGCAGGGCAGAGCCGGTGGCGAGAGGGCGCGGCCCGGAGGCCACGGTGTCGATACAGCCAAGCAGGCGAGCGGTCCGTCCCGTCGCGGCAGATCCGAACGAACTCTCGACCACCTTCAGTTGGGCCTCCCAAACGATCTCTGGACTCGCCTCGACGACGAGCGAGTGTTCGTCAATGTGCGGCAAATGTTCGCTTTGAATCTGCACGGCGGCGATCCTACGCGTCACTAGACTCGCTCGCATGGCTTCGTCGCAAGTCTCCTTCGAGTTGATCGCACGACGCTTCGTCGATGCCTTCAACCAGCGCGATGCGGATGGCCTGATTGCGCTCTCGGATCCGGCGATCGAGTTCCACCCAACCACGCTGGTCGGCAAGCGGCAGCGCTACGACGGGCACGAGGGACTGCGGCGCTGGGTTGCGGAACTGAACGCGTCTGGGCTCGGGCACCAAGTTCGGGTTCGCGAGGTGCGGCCCCGCGAGGATGGTTTCGTCCTCCTCTCCGAGGTGCTCCTCGACGGCAAGCTCGTCACCCCCTCGGCGATGGTGGCCCGCCTCAGCGCGGAACACGCGATCGCCGAGGCCCACGCCTTTCTCACCGACGCGGAGCTGTTGGCGCACGTCGGCGTCATGCCGAACGATTCTTCGAGTAATGCGTAGTCACACCTAAACGGCTAAACGGCTTGCTGGAGCCGATCCCCGGCTTCGACTACACCAAACCGTGTCATCTGCAGGTCATTTGCGGGTTTCCCCCCTTGACCGAAGGGTAGAGGCGAGTACCGTAGAGGCGCGGAGAGGAATCAGCGCCATGCGCAGGGACCGGGTTACGTCCAATGCGAATGAGGAGACATGAATGGCTAGGCGCTTGATCGCTTTCGCGGTGATGGCATTGTGGCTTGTAGGGATGGTGTCGGTTGCACAGGCCGACACCGGAGACATCATTGAACCGCAGCACGAACCCGCGAGCGCTGCTGACGGATGGCAGGCCGCGACTTGTACGACAGACACGCCAAAATGTTCGCCGAACGAACCGAACTTTTTCATCCAGGCTGGGGGCCACCCGCCAATTGGGTTTACGCAATATACGATTCAGCACACATCGGGTGAAGAAGGTGAAGTTACTCCATCGGGAATCAAAATCCCGATCTCCCCGATTAAAGGGGACCTCAAAAACCATGAGATTAAGACCCTTCGTGTCGACCTGCCGCCTGGCCTAACGGTCAATCCAGAAGCCACGCCCCGTTGCACGATCGACGACTTCGAAAACGAAGTTGCGCCGGGCAAATTCGTGCCACTCTGCGACAAAGGCTCCCGCGTTGGAACCGAGGAAGTCACGCTGGTGACGACAGTTGGCGGCGTCGTCCCCGCTCCTTCACCTCCGTTCCCTGCCGCTAATTTCCTGCCGGCAGGCGCAGTTGTGCCTCCGAGCGCGGCGACCGGAACGAAAGTCGCCGTCTTCAACCTCGAGCCACACGAAGGTGAACCGGCGCTCTTTGGCTTCGTCGTCGCCGGATCTGAGGTCGTTTACCTGGAAACCGATGTCAGCTGGGAAAGCGACTACCACGAGGCTTTCACGATCAAACTGCCCGAATCCGACCCGCCGTTTACAACCCTAACCAGCAGGCTGGTCAACTTCGGTCAGGAAGCGGGCAACATCGAAGGAGCGGGCAAAGGCAACGGCACCTACATCAATACGCCGACCACTTGCTTCGATCCAAGTGAATGGCCAACTCTCTACCCGACTTGGTTCCGAGCCGAGTCCCACGGGGAACCGAACCCGACCTTCCCGATCGGCTCGACCCCATTCGAAGCCAGAGTCGAAAGCTCAACCGGGATCGAATTCCAGCAGAAAGAATGTGGATCGGTTCCGTTCGAACCTGAAATCGATGTCAAACCGGGCACTCCCAATGTCGACTCTCCAGCAGCCGCCACCGCGGTGACCGAAGTCCCGTTCGAAGTCCCGAGCGAAGGCGGCAAAGAACAGTCGCAATCGCACCTGCGCAGCGCCAAGGTGACGCTGCCAAGTGGGATGGGGCTCAACCCGGCGGGATCAGTTGGCCTTGTTGCCTGTACCGACGCTCAGTTCAAGAAGAACGTGCGGGTTGAAGACAACGAATGTCCCGCCGCCTCGAAGATCGGCACCGCGGAAATCGAAACGCCACCGCTGCCACCTGGTTCGCTGAAGGGCAACATCTACGTCGGCGAACAGAAGAGCTCTGACCCCACCTCTGGCGAAGAGTTCCGAATCCTGGTCGAAGCGAAGTCGAAAGCGACCGGAGTTGTCGTCAGGGTCGTTGGCCATACCAGCGCCAACCCGGTCACCGGTCAACTGACGACGAAATTCAACGAACAAGAGGTCGGACCCCTGGCCGGCAAACTCCCAGAAGGGCTGCCGCAGGCTCCATTTGAATCGGTGACGCTCCGCTTCGATGGGCCGAACCTGGTTCTGACCAGCCCACCGACCTGCTCGGAGGCAGAATCGAGTGGCCAAATGGAACCGTGGGCACGGCCCGGCGAACAGGTGCCGGTGACCAGCAAATTCACCCTCTCCAGTATTCCGGGTGGCGGCACTTGCCCGACAACGCTGGGCGCTCGTCCATTTGCGCCGGCTTACGGGGCGAAATCGGACAGCACGAAGGCCAACGCCTACAGCCCGTTCAGGGTGACCATCGCTCGCCCTGACGGACAGCAGGAGCTCAAGGTTGTCGACGTCACCCTGCCAAAGGGTCTCGCCGCCAAGCTCAAGGGCGTTACCTATTGCCCCGAGTCGGCGATCACGGCGGCAGCTGCGGCAAGCGGCGCATCCGAGTTGTCCAGCCCGAGCTGCCCGGCGTCGAGTGAATTTGGCACGACGACGACTCGCTCTGGCTCGGGTTCGGGGCCGGTCAAGCTGGACGGCCACGCCTACCTCGCCGGTCCGTACAAGGGTGCGCCACTCTCAATGGTGACGATCACCCCGGCGAAGTCGGGCCCCTTCGACCTCGGCACTGTGGTCGTCCGCGTTGCACTGTTCGTCAACCCGGAAACAGTTCAGGTCCACGCCGTCTCAGATCCGATTCCGGATGTATTCGGTGGGGTCAAGCTGGATGTTCGGACGATCGACGTCAACGTCGATCGCAACGAATTCATGCACAACCCGACGAACTGCAATGCCGGGACAGTCAGTGGAGTGATCAACGGTGGTGGCTCTGATCCGACGGACCCGTCGGCCTTCAGCTCCTACCCCGTGTCGACCGCCTACCAGGCGACCGAATGCAGCACGCTCGGCTTCAAGCCGAAGCTGCACACCCGTCTCTCAGGCGATAAGAACGTGACGCAAAGGGCCAAGCACCCGAAGCTGCGGGCGATTCTTGAAACCCGCTCAAAGGATGCAAATGTCCTGCGCACTGCGCTGACCTTGCCCCACGCGATATTCCTCGATCAGGGCAACATCAAAACCGTCTGCACCAGGCCGCAATTGGCTTCGCAGACCTGTCCCAAGAAGGCGATCTACGGACACGCGGAAGCCAAGAGTCCGTTGCTCGACAACAAGCTGAAGGGGCCGGTGTACTTGGTCTCTTCGAACCACCAGTTGCCGGATCTCTTGGTCAACCTCCGTGGCCAGATCAATGTCCAGCTGCGTGGTGTGATCAGCTCAAAGAACGGCGGGTTGAAGACAGTGTTCAACAATGTTCCCGACGCTCCGGTGAGCAAGTTCATCCTCCGCATGGAAGGTGGCAAGAAGGGTCTCCTGGTCAACTCCAGGAACCTCTGCAAAGGTCGCCTCACGTCGGTTCTGGGGATGAAGGGCCAGAACGGCAAGAAGGCGAACAACAAGCACCTGCCATTGCGGGTCCCCTGCGGGTAGCGTCGCCTAGCCAGAGCAGCAATCGAGTGCGAGCGGCGGGCCATCGGCCCGCCGCTTCGCTTCGCTGGCGCTGCTAGCGGTTAGCGGTCTGGCGACGTTTCGCCCGCCCGGCTTGGGGCAGGGAGGCATCCGGCAGGTGGAGGCGATGGCGCGCACGGGTGACTGCCGCAACCGAGGTGTGGCAGGCCCGCGCGATGACTCCGTCGGGGTGCTCGGGGGTGCGGGCGACCTCGAACTCGATCAGGGCGGCACGGCGAAGCTTGGCGCGGGTGTCGATCGGGCTGCCGCTGGGCGCCGACTCGAGTGCGGCCTCCGCCGCACGCTCGCGCCTGCAGATCAGACAGAAACGACCCTCCGCGGAGCTCTCCCAGACCGTCGGAAGGGCCACGGCCTCACCGTCCATGCGGCCAGCGCTTACCCCGCAGCGATCGCAGGTCCAGGTCTTCGCCCGTAGCGGCCCGCCGCTCATGCGGGCACCTTGGCGCGGCGCCGGCGCCGGTTGTTGCGAGGGTTTTGCTTCGGCTTCGAGGAATGCGTCTGCTTGACGGCGACGTGACCGAGGCCGCGGTCAAACTCACCGCTGAGACCAAGATCACGGGCGATCGTCCGCATCTCGGCGCTCTGATCGGCGAGGACGAAGCTGACTCCGGCGCCGGTGCGCCCGGCGCGGCCGGTGCGGCCGACTCGATGGACATAGGCGTCGCGGTCGCCGGGGGCATCGAAATTGACCACGTGGGTAACGTCGGCCACGTCGATGCCGCGGGCGGCCACGTCGGTGGCGACCAGCGTGTCGACCTCGCCGCGCTCGAAGCGGGCCAGGGCCCGTTCGCGCTGCCCCTGGCTCTTGTCTCCGTGCATCGCGACGGCCTCCACCTTGTGGCTGCGCAGGCGCTTGACCAGTCGGTCGGCGCCGCGCTTGGTGCGGACGAAGACCAAGGTGCGGCCGCGCTCGTCCTCATGCAGCTGCTCGATCAATTGATCGAGCTTGGCGCTCTGCGACTCGACGTGGACGAAGTGGTGCTCGATCTCCGCCTTGCGCTCCTTCGGAGCCGCTTGGACGTGGCGTCGCGCGTCGCGGGTGTAGGCGCTGGCGAGCTTGCCGATTGCCCCCTCCAGGGTGGCCGAGAAGAAGAGGGTCTGGCGCTGCGCCGGGGTTAGCGCGACGATCCGGCTGACTGCCGGCTTGAAGCCCATGTCGAGCATGCGATCGGCCTCGTCGAGGACGAGGGCACGGATGCCCTTGAGCGAAACCGCGCCGCGGGCGATCAGGTCCTCGAGTCGCCCCGGGGTGGCGACGAGGATGTCGGCGCGTTGCGCCGCCTTGATCTGTGGGCCGAAGCCGACCCCGCCGTAGACGGCGGCGACGAGCAGCTGGCGGGCGCGGGCAATCGACTCGAGCTCATCGACGATCTGGCCGGCCAGCTCGCGGGTTGGCGCCAGCACCAGCGCGGAGGGGCCCCTGGTCCCGGACTCGAGGCGCTCGACCAGCGGAATGCCGAAGGCGAGGGTCTTGCCAGATCCGGTTGGTGACTGGACCAGCAGGTCGTGGCCGGCGAGCGCATCGCGGATCACGAGCTGCTGGACGGGGAAAGGTTGGGTGATGTCGCGCTCGGCGAGCGCGCGCACCACGGCTTTGGACATGCCGAGGTCGGCAAATGACACGATGTTGTGACTCCTTTTTGGGTGATTCAGGGAGATCCAGCGACCCCTGAATGCAAAGAAGCGCACGGAGGGAACGGAACCTCTCGGGTGGCAGAAGTGCCAAACCCGACACAAGCACCGTAGCAGCCGTCCTGAATTTCCCCTGCATCCGGGGCCGAGCCGACAGTGCTCCTACACTTATCCGATGCCTTCAGAGTCTCCAGCTGACTCCACGTTCACTCTCTACAGACGTGGGATCGAGTTGCTCGAGGAGGAGGACTTCGCGGAGGCCGCGGCACCGCTGGAGGAGGCGGCGCGAAGGGCGCCGGAGAAGTCCTCTGTACGCGAGGCGCTGGGCCGCGCCTACTTTCGCTCCGGTCGTTTCGCCGCTGCCGCGGTCGAGTTCAAGGCGGTGGTCGAGCGCCATCAGGTCAACGACTACGCCCACTTCTGCCTTGGCCGGGCGCTGGCCAAGACCGGTGAGACGGAGCGGGCTCGCCACCACCTGGCGCTCGCCTCCAATCTGCGGCCCGATCGCCGTGACTACAGCTTCTACCGCGCCATGCTCGGCGCCTAGGAAGCTCAGCCGCTCTCGGCCGACTGCTGCTCGGTCCGCTCCTCGCGATACAGGGCCGGCAGGGAGGCGACAATCACGGTGCCGTTTCCCGGCGTGCTTTCGACCTCCAGGGTCCCACCGGCGAGGGAGACGCGTTCCTGCATTCCGATCAGACCAAATCCTTCGGTCTTGGTATTGAGATCGAAGCCCCGTCCTTCGTCTGAGATCCGCAGGCGCAGTGTTTCGCCGCTCTCGCTCACCTCGACCCAGGCGCGATCGGTCTCGCCATGATGGGCCGCATTGTTGAGTGCCTCCTGGACCAGGCGGTAGGCGGTGTCCTCGATCTCGCTGACCAGCCGGTAAGCGCTGCGGCCGGAGTCGAAGTGGAGGTCGATGTCGACTCCGACCGCGATTGTCTTGTTGGCGTTGAGGCGTTCTCCGAGCGCCTCGATCGCGGCCCCAAGCCCGAGCTCATCGAGCGTGGTCGGCCGCAGATCAGCGATCAGGCGGCGCATCTCGGCGATCGCGTTGTCAACCTGATCGATCCCCTGGATCAGCAGCCGGTCAAGCTCCGCGGGGTCACTGCGTCTGGCCGCGGAGAGCAGGACGCGCAGGCCAGCGAGGCTCTGCAGTGACTCGTCGTGGAGCTCGCGGGCCCAGCGACCACGCTCGCGCTCGGTCGCGGCGATGCTGTCTCGGGTGCGGTATTCGGCAACCGATTGGGCGGTGGCGACCGCGGTGGCCGCGCTGGCGGCGAAGGAGACGAGTACCTGCTCGTCTTCGTCGCTGAAGCCTAAGTCACGGCCAAGCGGGTCGAGCGCGACGAGAACGCCGAGCGCCTGGCCACGGAAGACGAGCGGCGCCAGCAGGGCGGTGACGCCGACATCCTGCTTGCCGGGCCGCGCCATCAGGCTCGGGTTGAGGTCGTGGATGCGACGCGGCGAGCGCGCCTCCAGGACTTGGCCGGGGATCGAGCCGGCGATCGGGATCCGGGCCGTCGCCATGTCGCTGGCGTGCTCGCCGGCGATCGAGGTCGGGACGAGGTCGCTGTGGTCGCGCAGCAAGATCAGCAGCGATCGCGCTTCGACCAGGGCCCGGCCGCGCTTGACGACTATCTCCATGATCCGCTCGAGGTCGGTCTCGCCGCCGACCGTGCGGGCGATCTCGGTCGTCGCTTCGAGCTTGTGGACGGTCCGCTCCAGCTCGTCGCGCTGGCTCTCGACGCTGCGGTAGAGGCGCGCATTCTCGACCGCGATCGCCGCCCACTCGGCGAGTATGGCCGCCGACTGCTGGTCGGCTTCGTCGAACTCGCCCTCCTGCTTCTCGGTCAGGTAGAGGTTGCCCCAGGCCTGGCCGCGGATCATCACCGGCACACCGAGGAAGGTGGTCATCGGCGGGTGGCCGGGGGGGAAGCCGTAAGAACGGGGGTGATGGCCGACGTCGCCGAGGCGAAGCGCCCGTGGCTGCTCGATCAGCAGGCCGAGCACGCCGCGCCCGCGCGGCAGGGCGCCGATCGTGCGCCGTTCCTCCTCGTCGATGCCATGGGTGATGAAGCGCTCCAGTTCGTGGCGGTCGTCGTCGAGCACCCCGAGCGCCGCGTAGCGGGCCCCGGTCAGCTCACAGGCGACCTCGAGCAGTTGGCGGAAGATCGCCTCGGGGTCATGCTCGGCCACCAGGCTGCGGCCCACCTCAATCAGCTCTCGTAGCCGGGGCTCATCAAGCGCGCTGCTGTCGTACCCCTGTGCCATCTCAGCCCTTCCCTCCAAGCTCATGGGCCGTACCCGAATCCTACCGTGTGGCCAAGCTTATGCTCAAAGCGAGCTGATCATGCGAGATTCGCGGAAAAACCCGGATGTTGGGACACTTCGAGACGGCTTAGATGGACGTATGAGTTCAACTCGGAGTCCCATTGGCGTAAGTAACCTCGAAGCCGTGCACGAGGATGCGCCGGTGACGGTGGGCGGTGGGGAGGCTGCGATCACGACGATCGTGCTCGCCGACGATCACACTGTCGTTCGCAACGCCCTGCGTCTCCTGCTTGACGCCGAGCCCGGCTTCGAGGTGGTTGCCGAGGCCGGCGACGCCGATACCGCGGTCCGCTACGTACGCGGTCATAAGCCGGCGGTGCTGATCCTCGATCTGAACATGCCGGGGCGCGCCAGCCTCGATGCGGTGCCGGATATCCACGAGGCCTCGCCCGGCACGGAGATCGTTGTGCTGACGATGCAGAACGAGCCCGCCTTCGCCCGCCGTGCGCTGCAGGCCGGGGTGCGCGGCTACGTGCTGAAGGAGGCGGCCGACGCCGAGCTGGTCCAGGCGGTGCGCAGCGCCGCGGCCGGCGACACCTATCTGCAGCCGGCGCTGGGCGCGCGGCTCGCCGCCGGGAGCGATGCCCAGGCCAGCGATGAGCTGAGCGAGCGTGAGCGCGACGTGCTGCGCCTGATCGCTCTCGGCCATACCAACGCCGAGGTGGCGGAGCAGCTCTACATCAGCATCCGTACGGTGGAGAGCCACCGCGCCCACATCCAGCAGAAGCTGCGGCTCTCCAGTCGCGCCGAGCTGGTCCGCTACGCGCTCGAGCGCGGCCTGGTCGAAACGTAGTCGGTGTGCGTTCCGCTCGTCGTCAGGTGACGAGCGGGATTACGCAGCGGAACTTATGGGGGGCTGTGGAGGCCGCGAAGTTGACACTTCCGCTTGGTTTAACGGTGATGACGGCGAAGACATCGATTTCAGTCATGTTCGTGATGTCGCTCGACCACTCATCACCTTTGTCGAGTACCACGCCCGGCTGCTGGGAGTAGGCAGCAAGCTGCAGGGCCTCCGGCAGCGTGCCGCCCTGCACCGCACAGGAAGTCGCCGCGGCCGGCGCGCTGACCGCCGTTTCGCTCGCCGAGCTCTGCCAGCAGGCGCCGGCGAAGGGCTGGGTGCCGGGCAGGCAGCCGGCGCCGTGACCGTTGACGGTCTGGGCGTTGATCGCGTTGACGGCGTTGACGGCGGTTTGCGCTTCGACCGCGCTCTGGGCGCTGCTGGCGGTTTCCGCGTGGGCGGCCTCGGGAACCTGACCGAGGCTGAGCTCGTCGATTTCAGCGCCGATGATCGGCCCGGACTGGTTGGCGCTGACAGGGAGGGAGCCGGGCTTGAGCCTGTTGGCCGGCACCGAACCGACCTTGATCCGGTTGCCCGGCAGCGACTTGACCTTGATCGCCCGGCCGTTGATCTTCAGCTTCTGCGCCGCGTAGACCGTGCCCCCGAGTGCCACGAACAGCGCCAACACCGAGATCACCAATGCCGGTGACGGCAACCGCATCCCCTGTCCCATCTCTTCCCCCCTTGCTAGACGAGCTTTGCCGCGGCGACGCTAGCCACGGCTCGAGGGCGGTCAAAGATTGCTGGACAAAAGTTCAGTGGTCGGGACTCCGGGCGTATTAAAAGGGGACCGCCGGCTACCTGGCATCCGCTCCCACCCAAGCGGATAGACTCGCCCGCGTAATCGGTCGGTGGTCAAGGGAAGTCCGGTGTGAAGCCGGCGCGGTCCCGCCACTGTGACCGGGTCAAGGCAGTCGCAGGCGCTCCGGCGCCAGCCACTGGGGAGGACACCGATTCCCCGGGAAGGTGCGGCCGACTCACCCCGGGAGCCAGGAGACCTGTCCCCGGCCAGCCATGACAACCCTCGAGGAAAGGGTGGCTTAAATGCCAAGACTCGTTCCGTTCCGGCTGGCCGCTGTGTGCGCGCTGGTCCTTCTAGCTGTGTTTTCCACCGCTGCGCTGGCCGCGGCCAAGGCGCCCCGCGTCGAATTGCGCGTGGTCGGCAGCGGCGGCAAGGTGTTGAGCGAACAGTTTGTGGGCGCGAAGACGACCTCGATCAAGACCAGCCCAAAGGCGACCTGCCTCGGCAAGGGCACCGGCGGCAGCGGCAAATCGGTCAAGATCAATGGGCCGACGGCGCTTGGCGTGCTCGGCCAGGCATCGAAGTTGACGCCGGCGCTGCGCCCGCTGCTGGTCACCGACCACTTCCTCTCCGAATTTGGCCTTGGCCTCTGCGGGATCGGCAAGTCGGAGACGACCAAGAAACTCTCCTGGTACCTCAAGGTCAACCACAAGAACCCCAACAAGGGCGGCGAATTGGTCAAGCTGCAGGCCGGGGACAAGGTGCTGTGGGCGCTTGAGCCGTACCCCTACCCCAGTGAGCTGGAACTGGTCGCGCCGCACGACGCGGAAGCCAACAAACCGTTCACGGTCAGCGTCTTCTCCTACGACGACAAGGGCAAGAAGACCCCGGCTGCCGGCGCCACCGTGACCGGCGCCAGCGCGCCGACCGCTGCCGACGGCACGACCACGGTGACGCTCTCGGCGCCCACCGTGTTGATCGCCAAGGAGGGCAAGGACATCCCCTCCAACCAGGTTGCCGTCTGCATCAGCGGAGCCTGCGGCGGAGGCTGATCGATGCGGGGCCCCAGCAAGGCGGTCGCGAGTGCGCTGCTCCTGGCAGCGCTCGCGGCCACCGGCTGCGGCCTCGGCCCAGGTAAGGGCGTCGACGACGTCGAGCTGACGGTGACGCGGGACTACGGGACCGCGCCCGTGCTTCACCGAGAGCTCGACGACGTGACCGAATCCGACACGGTGATGCGGGTGCTCGAACGCAGCGCCGATATCTCGACCCGCTACGGCGGCGGCTTCGTGCAGTCGATTGAAGGTCTCGAAGGTGCCGGCGCCCTCGAGCACGATCGTGATTGGTTCTTCTACGTCAACGGCGTTGAGTCCACCGTCGGCGCCGCGGACTACAGCCTGCATGGGGGAGAGGCGGTCTGGTGGGACTACCGCGACTGGGGCGCGGCGATGCGGGTACCGGCCGTGGTTGGTTCCTGGCCGCAGCCCTTTCTCGATGGCTACGACGGTAAGCGCCGGCCAGTCGCGGTCGAATGCCTGGGCGGCGGAGCAGCCTGTGCCACCGTGCGCGAGCGGCTCCAGGAGGCGGGAGCGGCCGTCGCGTCCAGCTCTGCCGACGGGGCGATCCGGGTGCTGGTTGGCCCCTGGGGCCAGGTGGGGCAGGACCCGGCGGCGGCCCAGATCGAGCGCGGTCCGCAGACGAGCGGAGTATTCGCCGGGTTCCGGCCGGGAGGCGGGAGCTACGTGTTGCAGGGGCTTGCTGAAGACGGTGGGGTGGCGCGCACGTTCGGAGCGGGCGCCGGCCTCGTCGCGGCTATCCGTCGCTATGAAGCGCCGCCGGTCTGGGTGGTGAGCGGCGCGACTTCGGCTGGGGTCGGCGCAGCCGCTGACCTGCTCGACGCCGCCAATCTACGCGACCATTACGCGGTCGCCGTCGATGGCGGAGAGGAGACGACGCTTCCGGTCCGATGAGGTCTCCGTTTGCCTATATGCCGAGACCCGGCCTCCTGCAGGCGGCTTCGCCTGGCGCCGCGGTCGCCTACCTCGGCTCGTTGACTGTGGTCGCCTTCCTCTACTCGAGCCCGATCGTGCTTATCGCCACCGGCGTCGCGCTGGTGCTGGCGGGTCGCATCGCGGGGGCTCGGGCGGCGGTGCGTGCGGCGCTTTGGATGGGCTTCACCCTGGCGCTGCTGATCGTCGTCGTCAACGCCCTCGTGGTCAGCCGCGGTGACACGGTGCTGGCGCGGCTCGGTGAGTGGCCGTTGTTCGGCCAAGTCGACATCACCGCCGAGGCGATCGCCGCCGGCGCCGTGCTCGGCCTGCGCGCCGCCGTCGTCATGGTCGCCTTCGCCGTCTACTCGGCCTGCGTCGACCCTGACCGCGTGCTCCGCGCCCTGCGCCCGCTGGCGGGGCGCTCGGCGCTGACCGCGACCCTGGTCTCGCGGCTCGTCCCGGTCGCGGCTGCCGACGCCGCCCGCCTCCGCGATGCCGCCCGCCTCCGCGGGCCGGCCGCCGCTCCCGTCGGCCGGGCGCCGCTCGCCCGTCGCCTGCTGGCGGGCTCGCTCGATCGCGCCGTGGATGTGGCCGCGACGCTTGAGCTGCGCGGCTACTCGCTGGACGCGCCACGAGCCAGAGGGCGTCGCAGTCGCTCGCGCCACGATCGCCGCTTTTACGCGACCGCCGCTGTGGTGCTCGCCGCCGCGACCGCCGGCAAGCTCCTCGGCGCCGACGCCTTCGCCGAATACCCCGCGGTAGAGATCGGCACCAGCCCCCAAACCCTCGCTCTCGCGGCCCTGCTCATCCTCAGTGGCCTGGCCCCACTGCGCCGCAAGCCCCGGCGTGCCCCCAGCTTTACCGCCAATCCCCGAACTGCATCAAATTCTCCACCTGCCAGGGGGATAATTTGATGCAGTTCGCGGGGGTCACCGCTGTGCACGCCGCCCCGGCGCTGGCGATCGACGGGCTCACGTATCGCTATCCAACCGCGTCCCGTCCTGCGCTCGACGATGTGTCCCTGTGCCTACGGCCGGGCGAGTTCGCCCTCCTGGCTGGCCGCTCGGCTTGCGGCAAGTCAACCCTCCTACGCGCCGCCTGCGGCCTGGTTCCCCATTTCCACGGCGGTGAGATCGAGGGCGCGGTCGAGGTGACGGGGATCGATGCCATCGCTATCGGCCCCGGAGAGCTGGCCGCGGTCGTCGGCTACATGGCCCAGGACCCCGAGACCCAGGTTGTCTCGACCACGGTCGCCGCCGAGATCGAGCTCCCCCTGGAGATGCGCGGCGACGCGCAGGCCTCCCGCGCGAGAGCCGTCGAGGAGGTCGCCCTGGCCCTCGCGATCCCCCACCTTCTCGACCGTGCCGTTGACACCCTCTCGGGAGGGGAGCTTCAGCGCGTTGCACTCGCCGCTTCCCTGGTCACCCGCCCAAGCCTGATCCTCCTTGACGAGCCCACCTCCCAACTGGATCCCGTAGCCGGCGACGAGCTGATCTGGCTCCTGCGTCGCCTCAACGAGGAGTGGGGGGTAACAATCCTGCTCGCCGAGCACCGCCTCGAGCGCTGCCTGGCCGCCGCCGACCGCGTCGTCGCAATGGAAAGCGGCTCCATCGCCTTCGATGGGCCACCCCGCAGCTTCCTCGCCTGGGCGCAGCAAAACGACCAAGCTCTGGAGACCCCCGCCGCCCGCCTCTTCTCCCTCTGCGGCATCGAGCCATTGCCCGTGGGCGTGAGAGATGCGCGCCGAACCCTTGCCACGGACCCCAGCTTCCGGGATGGGGTACTGCAGGAGAAGGGCACCCCACCCCGGCGACAGGACCCGCCCGCCCTCACCGCCCGCGCCCTTTGGGTAGAGCTAGCTCGCGGAGAGACCCCCCGCGATGTCCTCAAGGGCGTCGACCTGAAGCTCCACGGTGGTGAACGCGTCGCCCTGATGGGTCGCAACGGCGCCGGCAAGAGCACCCTGCTGCGAGCCGCGGCGGGCCTCGTCGACCCGGTTCACGGCAAGCTGGATCTGCCGGGGGGAATTGCGCTTCTCACCCAGAACCCGGGCGACTACCTGGTCCGCGAGCGGGTCGGGGATGAGCTTCCTGGAGAGGCCGGCCTCGCCGCCCTTCGTGTGGTCGGCCTCGAGCATGCCGTCGACGCAGACCCCCGCGATCTCTCCGGCGGTGAGCGCCAGCGCCTCGCCCTGGCGATCGCCCTCGCCGGCCGCATGGAGGGGAACGAGCTGCCGGGCCTGGTCGCGCTCGACGAGCCGACCCGCGGCATGGACCGCGCCCGCAAGCAGGACCTCGTCGATCTGATCGGCAACCTCGCCGATCGCAGCGCCGCCGTCCTCGTCGCCACCCACGACGTCGAGTTCGCCGCCGGCTTCGCCGAGCGCGTCGTCCTGCTCGGCGACGGCGTCGTAATCGCCGACGGCCCGGCGCCCGAGGTCCTCTCCGGCGGCTGGTACTTCGCCACCGAGGTGGCCCGCGTCCTAGACATACCAGGAGTAATCACCCCCGAGCAGGCCGCCGAGACTCTCCGCCTGAACGCTGACTTCGCACTTAGTCGCGCTATGCGAGACAAAAGGCGAAGTCAGCGCCGGGAGGAGGGCTGATGTCCTGGCAGCTGGCCTCGTTTCTGATTCTTGGCGGTGTATTGCTTGGTGGGTTTGCCTGGTATGAGCGTTCGCGGCCGCCTTCGCAGGTGGTGGCGCTGGTTGCGGCGCTGGCGGCGCTGGCTATTGCCGGGCGGATCGCCTTCGCCGCTTTTCCAAACGTCAAGCCGACGACCGACATCGTCGTCTTCGCCGGTTACGCGCTCGGACCGGCGCCCGGCTTTGCCGTTGGCGCCTTCACCGCCCTCGTCTCCAACTTCTGGTTCGGCCAGGGGCCGTGGACCCCCTGGCAGATGGCGGGGTGGGGGATTTGCGGGCTACTGGGAGCGGGCCTGGCGCTCGGCGTGCGCAACGCCGGCCGGCTCAGCCTCGCGGCGGTATGCGGTTTCGCCGGCATCGCCTACGGTTTGCTGCTGAACTTCTCGCTGATGGCGACCTACGGTGGAGATCTCTCGGTCAAGCACTTCCTGGTCTTGGAGGCGCGTGCGATTCCGTTCGAAGTCGCCCATGTAGCCGGCAACGTCGCCTTCGCCCTGCTCGCCGGCCCGGCGATGGTGCGGATGCTGGGGCGCTTCCGCGAGCGCTTCGAATGGCGCACGCCGGCGGTGGCGACTGCGCTGCTCGCCCTCTTGCTGCTGCCGGCGATCGTCCCGAGCCCAGCCAGGGCCGCCGATACCGGCAGCACCACGAGCTGGCTCGAATCGACCCAGAACTCCGACGGCGGCTTCGGTCCCGCCGCCGGTGACCCCTCCGGGGCGGCGCTCACGGGCTGGGCGATGCTCGGGTTTGAGGCGGCGGGCCGCAACCCGCTCGATGTCGCCCGCCTCGGCAGTAGCCCCGTCGATTTCCTGCGCTCGAACATCGACGAAATCAGCAGCAGCGGCGACCTTGCCCGCACGATCGTCGCGCTCGAGGGCGCTGGCGTCAATCCACGTTCCTTCGCCGGTCGCAATCTCGTCGACGAGCTGCGCAAGCGCCGCGCCGCCAACGGCTCCTTCGAAGGCTGGCCGGGAACGACCTCGTTCAGCGCGATCGCCCTGCGTGCAGCCGACGCCAGCGGCGGCCTTGACTCAACCCTCTCCTGGCTCGTCCAAGTGCAGAACGACGACGGCGGTTGGGGCGACGAACCAGGGCTGCCGAGCAATGCCGACGTGACCGCCTCCGTCATGCAGGCGATCCCCGACACCCAGGCAGCGCAGGGCGGACTGTCCTACCTGCGCAAGCACCAGCGCTCGGGCGGCGGCTTTGCTCTCGGCGGGTCCGGTGGGGTCAACGCGCAGTCGACGGCCTGGGCCGTGCAGGGGATGATCGCCGTCGGGGCCGACCCCGCTGAAATTGACGCCGGCGGCAAGAGCGCCCTCGACTACCTCGCCTCCCTGCAGGCCAACGACGGTCACTACCGTTACTCGGCGTCCAGCGACCAGACCCCGGTCTGGGTCACCAGTCAGGTGCTCGTCGCCGTGGTCGGCGACGCGCTGCCGATCGCGCCGCCGCCACGGGAAAAGCAGACGACGGCTGTCTCACCTTCGAAGGGCCTGCCGCCGACACCGGGCATTGGCACCGGCAGCCCCGTGCCGTCGAACCCGGTGCCCCCGCCCGAATCGCTCGAAGGTGGATCGGAAGCGAGCGGATCGCCCACGGCGCCGCTGCCTCCGTCCACGTCGAAAGGCCAGGGCCCGCCGATCCTGCCGGGGACGGGCGGCACTCCGGAAGCCGAGTCCGAGGGTGGCCCCGCCGAATCCGTTGCACCAGCCTCGGAGCCAGTAGTAACCGCTGGCGACTCGCCCTCGCCCTGGCCCCCAATCGGCATCGGCCTCACCACCGGCGCCCTCGCCCTGGCTGCCCCCTGGTGGCTCGGCCGTCGCTACGGCTGGTAACCGCGGAGCGGCACGAGGGATGCATTGACCCCCAATGGCGCGGTGAATGCATCCCTCGTCATATGAGAGGTGGCTATGTTGGAGGCGTGGACGTCGAGACTGCAATTCGCACACGCCGCACGCACAAGGCCTTCGGGCCCGAGCCGCTCGCCCGCGATGAAGTGCTTGAGCTGCTCGAGCTGGCGCGCTGGGCGCCAAATCACCACCTGACCGCGCCCTGGCGCTTTCGCGTCGTCGGGCCGGCGACGCTGGAACGGCTGAAGGAGGCCGCCGGCCCCGAGGGGGCGGCGAAGCTCGATCGCGCTCCTACCCTCGTCGTCGTCTCCTGCGTGCTCACCGCCGACCCGATCCAGAATGAGGAGGACCTGCACGCTACCGCCGTCGCTTCTTACATCGTCCTGCTCGGCGCTCACGCCCGTGGCCTGGCCGGCTACTGGCGGACCCCCGGCCTGCTGCGCTCGAGGGACGGGCGCCAGGCCGTCGGGCTGCCGGACTCCGAGCGCTTCGTCGGCCTCCTGCACCTCGGCTGGACGCGTCAGGAGAAGGAGCCGCCTCCGCGACCGGCGCCTGAGCAAACGACCACCTTCCTCGACTGATGCTCTCTCGCGCCGCAGCCATCGAGTCGATTGCCGGCCAGAGCTTCGAGGTCGTCGTCATCGGCGGCGGCATCACCGGCGCCGGGGTGGCGCTCGACGCTGCCTCGCGCGGCTACTCAGTGGCGCTGCTGGAGCGCGGCGACTACGCGATCGGCACCTCCAGCCGCTCCTCGAAGATGGTCCACGGTGGCCTGCGCTATCTGCAGAACCTCGACCTCGGCCTGGTACGCGAGGCGCTGCTCGAGCGCCAGCTGATGGTCCAGCTCGCCCCTCACCTGGTCTACCCGACGCCTTTCCTCGTTCCCTCCCTGGGCGAGGAGCGGCGCGACCGCCGGCTCGGCATCGGCCTCAACATGTACGACGTGATGGCGACGACCCGGGTCGGCCGCGGCCGTCGCGAGATGCGCTCCTCCAAGGAGGTCGACGAGGACTTCTACTGGTCGCCCGACCGCCACCGCACGATCGGCCGCGACGAAGTACTGGAGCTGATGCCATCGCTGGCGCCGCGTGATCCCAAGGACGCCTACCTCTTCTACGACTGTCAGACCGACGACGTGCGGCTGACTCTGACGATCCTTGGCGAGGCCGAGCGCTTCGGCGCGGTAATGCTGAACGGCGCCGAGGTGACCGAGGTGCTGGAGCGGGGCGGCCGCGCCGCCGGCGTCGCCTTCGTCGAGGCCGAGACCGGCGAGCGGATCGAGGTCGAGGCCGCCAACGTGGTCAACGCGACCGGGGTCTTCGCCGATCGCATCCGTCCCGAGGAGACGATCGACGAGGAGGACGTGCCGCGGATCTCTCCCAGTCGCGGCACCCACGTGCTGCTCGATCGCGCTGACCTCTCGACTGGCGACGCCGCCTGCATCGTCCCGGCGGGCGAGGGCAGGCAGATCTTCGCCCTGCCCTGGTACGGGCGCACGCTGATCGGCACGACGGACAACGATTTCGAGGGTGACATCGACCACCCTCGCCCCGGCGAGGAGGACGTCGCCTATCTGCTCGATGCCGTCAACGAGTTCTTCGGTGCCTCGCTCGGCGAGTCCGACCTGGTCGGGGCCTACGCCGGCGTGCGCCCGTTGATCGCCACCGGCGACCCGAAGAAGTCGGTCGACATCTCGCGCAAGGCCGAGCTGTATGAGACGTCCTCGGCGATGCTGACGATCACCGGTGGCAAGCTGACCACCTGGCGGCGGATGGCGAAGCAGACCGTCGACCGCCTGGTCGAGCGAGAGGGCCGCGAGGCGCCCTGCCACACCGCCGAGATCCCACTTGGGATGGGCGCGCGCCCCGAGGACCTCGAGGCGCCCGAGGGTGTGGGGGAGGAGGCGATCGCCCAGCTCGCCTTCCGCTACGGCCACGCCGCCCGCAACGTCCTCGTCCTGGCCCGCGAAGACCCGAAGCTGGCGGCGCCGATCGTTCCCGGTCGCCCCGACCTTCTGGCCGAGGCCGTGATCGCCGCTCGCCACGAGCAGGCCCGCAGCGTCGCCGACGTGATCCTGCGCCGCACCCGCCTCGGCCTGCTCGCTGCGCCCCAGCTCCGCGATGCCGACTCGGTGCGGGCGGTGGCGGCGGCGATGGGGGCGGAGCTGGGTTGGACCCGCCGCCAGGTCAAGCGTGAGGCCGAGGCCTGGCCAGCGGCTGCCGCCGAGGCCGGCATCGAGCCGACCCGCTCGAACGCCTAGCGGCGCAACGGGTAGCGCCTGCAATAACCTGCCCCGCGATGACCAAGGCCGAGCTGGATTCCAAGCATCTTTCAGAGCTGCACACGCTTGCCGCGGAGGCGGGCGTGCCGCGCTACCGCATGCTGCGCCGCGAGGAGCTGGTCGAGAAGCTGCTCAGCGGCAAGTCGGCGAAGTCCTCGGGCTCAGAGCGGAGCGAGAGGACGCCGCAGAAACGCGACCGCCCGCCGCGCCGGCGGCGCGAGCGTCCCGCCAGAGAGTCTTCCGATCCGGCGCCCGCCAAGGCTGAGGCTGAGTCTGCCCCCGAGCACGCCGCTGAGCCGGAGCCGACGAGTGAGCGTGAGCCGGCAGCCGCCGTTACTGAGACTCCGTCATCGCGTCCACGCCGTAAACGCCGCCGCCGTCGCTTCGGTCGTAAGGACAAGGGCCTGCGGGTGCAGGATCTGCTGATGCCGCCACCCGGTCGTCAGGCGCTCATCTACGGCGAGAGCCGCGCCGCCTGCACTGCCCTGCTGCGCGAGGTGGCAGGTGAGCTTTCCGGTGCTTCCAATGGCGGCCCCGACCCGATCGCCCTGCTGATCGATCCCAGTCCCGAGGAGCTTGGCGACTGGAAGCGCGAGGCGCCGAAGGCGGAGATCGTCGCCGCCGGACAGGCTCGCCATGCCAGTGATGCTCTGGCGCAGGCCGCGCGCCGCGCCGAGGGCGGCGAAAACGTGATCCTTCTGATTGACTCGCTGAGCCGTTTCGAGCAGTCCTTCGAGGACTCCGAGGCGGCGAAGAAGCTCTTCGACGCAGGGCTCGGCTTCGCCGGTAGCGGCAGCGGCTCACTCACCGTGGTTGCGGCGCTCGAGCGTCAGCAGTAGCGGCGTGGAACTATCGCCGGTAGGCGATGCGGCGCCAGGACGGCTCTTTGGAGAGCTCGATCAGCTCTGAGCTGCGGTCCGGCTGGATGTAGCCGAAGGTCTGGGTGCGCTCGTCGAAGACGACGTCGAGCTCGCCCTCCTTGACCCGCTGGTCGAGCCAGGCGCCGCGGAAGACGAGGCGGCGCAGCCAGTGGACGAGGCTGCGGTTGGCGGGGCCGACCAGGTCGTCCCAGTTCTCGTTGATGTGCTCGCCGAGGCGCGAGCTGGGCTCGGCAATCTCGCCGCTGACGGCAAGGTCGAGCAGATCGTCCAGCTCCTCCTGACTGAGACCCTGGGCGACGAAGCCGAGTTTGACCGCGGCTTGCTCGACGCGCTGGCCGAAGTCCTCCTCGTTGAAAGCGAAGCGCAGCTCCCCGTACTCAAGTACGTAATCGGAGCCAGACTCGTAGTTCCCTCTTCGGGTCGTTTTCTTATCCATGAGTTGAAGCCATCTGCTCGCGCCAGCCCAGCGAGAGCAGGGGCTGGATCATGCCGGTCATCGTAGTCCCATGCCCTCGGGTGCCCGTGCCTGAAAGAGCGTTTGCACCTGGAGGGGGAGAGATGTCTCGGGTTCGGCCTTGACCACCTATGCCGAGCAGTCGCCTCGCCCCTCGCCTGCAATGTCTTTCGCTCACCACGGCCCTCGGCCGAGAGGTTCGCGTGGCCAGCAGCTTCCGCACCCGTCTACTCGGCCTTGCTCATCTCAGCGGCGTTGAAGCCGGACCCGGTCTGCTGATTCCTCGCTGCTCCAGCGTTCACACGTTTGGCATGCGCTTCCCTCTCGACCTCTACTTCCTCGACAAGGCCGGCGAGGTCGTGGCCGTTCACCGGGGTGTGCCGAGGCGACGGATGGTCGTCTGTCGCCGCGCCGTCGCGGTTGTCGAGCTCCCCGCTGAGCGGGAGAGGTCAGATCTCAGTCGTCGTCGGTAGCCGAGACGTTGAACCCACCGAGGTTGGTGATGGTGGGAGTCCAGACGATGCCATCGAGAAGCTCGTTGGGGGACACCGAGAGCGACCCGGCGAGCTTGACCAGGGTGTCGATGCGAGGGGTTCGTTCGGCGCGCTCCAACCTCACGACCTCGCTTTGGTCGATAGATGCGCGCGCGGCCAGCTCTCCCGGTGTCAGGTTGGCTTGCTCGCGACAGCGGATCAAATTTTCGGCGAAGCACTTGCGGAGCTCCACGGGCTCATTCTTCTGTTCTTCTCCGGATAGATCTACAGCGCTCTCGTTTCGACAGGAGGCGGAATTATTGAGCAATGACAAAGCCCATTGACAACTACCCTGAGCGATTGGGCTACTCGGCAGATACGGTAATTCCCTCGCTCAAGGGGGGAGAGATTTCATCGCCTGGCCCTTAGAGGGGGCATGCTTCCTCAGCGACAAGAGATTGCGAGCTTGGTGGTCTGCGAGGACGATACGGCGACCCTGGAGCTGCTCTGCGACCACCTATCCGCGGATCGCTTTGGCGTCCTGCCGGCCCCCAGCGCTTCCGATGCGCTGCGTCTCTGTCGCTACAACCATCCCGACCTGCTGCTGCTCGACCTAAACCTGCCAGATGCCTCCGGGCTCGACGTGCTGCGCGAGATCCGTGATGCCGACGGCGTCGCCTCACGCTTCGACCCGAGTCTGCCGGTGATCATCCTCACCGGACGCGGCGCTGATGAGGACCGGGTGCGGGGCCTGGAGACCGGGGCCGATGATCTGGTCGTAAAGCCGTTCAGCTACCCGGAGCTTCGGGCGCGGATCGGGGCGGTGTTGCGGCGCGGGCTGAAGGGGCGCGAAGGGCCATGTCGGGTGGGAGAGGTCGTGGTCGACCCGGCACGGCGCAAGGTTTGGGTGGGCGAGCGGGAGGTCACCCTCTCCAACAAAGAGTTCGGTCTGTTGCGGGTGCTCGCCAGCGACCCCTCGCGAGTCTTCTCCAAGCAGGAGCTGCTGGAGGTCGTCTGGGGGTACCGCAGTCCAGCCCGCACGAGGACCCTCGATTCACACGCCAGCCGGTTGCGGCGCAAACTCGACCCCGAGCATGGCCGCTACGTGGTGAATTGCTGGGGCTACGGATACAGGCTTCTTGACGGATGATCGAGCTGGCTCAGATCGTCGCCGGTTGGCCGCTTGCCGCCTCGATGGCGGCTACCGTGGTCGCCCAGGGTCTTCGTTCCGGCAAGCGACGCAGCGCGCTCAACGAGGCCCTCCATGAGCTGCGTCGTCCGTTGCAGGCGGTCGCGCTTGCCTCGGGGCCGCAGCTGGCGGCGACGGGCAGGGGTGAGGATCCAATCGAGCTTGCGGCGGCGGCGCTGGAACGGCTGGATCGTGAGATCAACGGCGGGCCCCTGTCGCCGACCCGGGGGCTGGTCGACGGTCGCTCGCTTGTTCAGTCGGCGGTTGGCCGCTGGCAGGCGCGGGCGCGGCTTGCCGACGGATCGCTGGAGTTGCGTTGGGCTGCCGGCCGGTCGGTAGTTCGCGGCGATCGGAGCGCGCTCGCCCAGGCCCTCGACAACCTGATCGTCAATGCGATCGAGCACGGCGGCCCGACGATCGTCGTTGCGGCGAGGCAGCGCCAGGGCCGGTTGCGGATCGCGGTCGTCGATTCCGGTCGCTCCTGGCGCCCGCACTCGCGCCGCAACAACCCCGCCGACGTATTGGCGCGGCTCCGCGGTCGCCATCGCCACGGCCACGGCCTGACCATCGTGCGCCGGATCGCTGCCGCCAACGACGGGCACTTTGCCTTGCGCTGTACCGCGCAGGGTTCCCTCGCCGTGCTCGAGCTGCCGCTGGTCGATGGCGGAGACGAGCAGGTGCGATGAACAGGCGTGCGCGAGCACTTGCCTTCCTTCTGCTGGCGCTTCTCGCCGCGGCGCTGGCGGCGGCGATCGCCGACGGCTACGGCTCCAGCGTCGCCAGGGGCTACGGCCCGTTGCGCTCGGTCGTCGTCGTGGCTCGTGGCATTGCAGCGGGTAAGGCGCTGGGACCGGCCGATGTATCCGAGTCTCTGGAGCTGCGGCGGGTGCCGGCTAGGTTCGTTCCCTCGGGCGCGCTGGAAGCGCCATCGGAGGCACTCGGGCTGGTGCCGGTCGCCGTGATCCCGGCGGGCTCCTATCTGCTCGCCGCCCAGCTGCGCCCGCCGCGCCAGCACGAACCCGTGGGGATTGCGCTGGCTGGCCGGCGGCGTCCGGTCGAGATCAACGTCAGCGGCGCCGAAGCGCTGCTTGCCGGGGGCGCGGCGCCGCGAGGCGTGAAGGTCGACGTCGTGGTGACGACCGAACCGAGCGGCGCGGGGCCAGGCCGGACCTATGTAGCTGCGGTCGGGGTGCCGCTTCTTGCGCTGGGACCCGGGGCCGACGGCCCCGGCCCAGGCGGTGCCTCGGCCGCAACCCTGGGACTGACCAAGCAGGAGGCGCTGCGGTTGATCGCCGCCGAAAGCTTTGCTCGCAGGTTGACCCTGCTGCCGGAGGGCTGAGGGCGTGGGGGCGCGAGCGCGGCACGTCGAGGAGCTCGCCGGCTCGCTGCGGCAGCGCCTGATTGAGCGGCGTCGGGTCGAGGCGGCGGCAGGCAGGTCACCGGCTGCGGAGCTGCCCGACGAGGTGCGTGCCCTGGTCGAAGAGGAGGCGGCGCTGCTGGGTGTCGAGGACCGGGTGGCGATCGAGGCCCGCATCGTTCGCGACACGATCGGCCTCGGCCCGCTCGAGGACCTGCTCGCCGATCCCTCGGTCGAGGAGGTGATGGTCAACGGGCCCGACAGCGTCTACGTCGAGCGAGGCGGCAGGATCGAAGCAGCCGGCATCCGCTTCGCCGACGAGGAGGAGTTGCGCAACGCGATCGAGCGCATCGTCGCCCCCTTGGGTCGGCGGATCGACGAGCTCAGCCCAATGGTCGACGCGCGGCTTGCCGATGGCTCCCGCGTCAACGTGGTGATTCCACCCTTGGCGGTCGACGGGCCGGTCCTCTCGATCCGCCGCTTCGGCGCCCAGAGGCCGGATCCGGACAAGCTGGTCGAGCTCGGCACCCTGACCGTCGCCCAGCGCGAGCTGCTGGATTCGGCGGTCGCCGGGAGGAGAAGTGTCCTGGTCAGCGGCGGCACCGGCTCGGGCAAGACGACCCTGCTCAACGCGCTCTCCAGTTTCATCGAGCCGAGCGAGCGGGTGGTGACGATCGAGGATGCGGCCGAGCTGCGCTTGCAGCAGCCGCATGTCGTGCGCCTGGAGAGTCGACCGGCCAGCGTCGAGGGCCGGGGGGAGGTGACGGTTCGCGACCTGCTGCGCAACGCGCTGCGGATGCGCCCGGACCGGATCGTGATCGGCGAGGTGCGCGGGCCCGAGGCGCTCGATCTGCTGACCGCGCTCAACACCGGCCACGACGGCGCTCTCTCCACCGTCCACGCCAACTCGCCGGTTGACGCCCTCGGTCGCCTGGAGACACTGGCCTTGATGGCGGGGCTGGGCTTGCCTCACGATGCGATCGCCGAGCAGGTGCAGCGCGGGATCGACCTGGTTGTCCACCTAGAGCGCCGCCGCGATGGCTCGCGCCGCGTGGTTGAGATCGCCGAGGTGGTGCGGGCCGCGGGTGCAACCGCTGTGCGAGCGCTCGACTGCTCGACGCCGCGATGAGCGGCGCCCCAGGGCTCCTGCTCGCCCTGGTTGGAGGCACCGCTGGCGCTCTGGCCGCGGTTGGCGCTCGCGAGGCTGTGCTGGGCACGCCAGCGCTTGCCCGTTGGGTGCAGGTGGCGCTGGAGCCGCTGCGCCGGGCCGGGCGGGAGGGATACTCGCCATCAAGCCGGGAGCGCCGCCGGCTTGCCGGGTTGGGGGCAGGCGCCGCGGTCATCGTCGGTTGGTTTTTTGCCGGCCCGGTCGTGGCGGTGCCGCTGGCGATCGCCGCCCCGTCGTTGGCGGCATGGGCGGTCAACGGTCGCCGTCGGCGCTACCGGCGGTCCGTGGAACGGGCCTTGCCCGACGTCGCCATGGCGATCGCCGACTCGCTCAGCGCCGGGCGCTCGCTGCGGGCCTCGCTGCCGGCGGCGGTGGCTTCGCTCGACGGTCCGCCAGCGGTCGAGCTGGCTCGGCTCAGCGCCGAGCTCGATCTGGGGGCTCCGACCGCGGCCGCGGTCGGAGCTTGGCGCAGCCGCATGCGCTCGCAGCGGGTCGATGCCTTCGCGGCGGCCCTGCTCAGCCAGCGTCTCGCAGGTGGCGACCTCGCCGGACTGCTGCGGCGCTTCGCCGAGGGGGCAGCGGAGCGCGACCGAGTCGCAGAGGACGCCAGGGCGGCGACATCCCAGGCCCGCTTCACCGGCTTGCTCGTGGTCGCGATGCCGACCGGCGGGGCGCTTTTTGCCGAGCTGTTGCAGCCGGGCTTCTTCGCCAAGGTGTTGAGTGGCCCAGCTTCGGCGGCACTGCTGATGCTCGCAGCGGTGCTGCAGTTGCTCGGCTTCGTCGCGATCCGCCGTCTCTCGCGGGTGGTCGAGTGAATCCCGCGGGAGCCCTGGCTGCGCTTGCGGTTCTGCTCGCCTGCGCCGGGGCGCGGGAGCTGCACGTCGTTCGTGGTTCTGCGATCGGGCGCTTCGGCATCGGCCCGGGGGACAGCAGGCGCGCCGCTGCGGCCGCGCTTCGGCTCGGCCTTCCCGATCGCCTCGCTCGTGCCGGGCTCGAGTCCCGCCTGCCGCTCGCCGCTGTGTTGCTGGCGAAGCTGGCCGGGATTGCTGGCGGCGGAGTCATCGCACTCGCCGCCGCTCCGGCGGCGCCGGGGCGTATCGCCTTGCTCGTTGCGGTCGGGATGCCCGCGGCCGGGTTCTTCGTCCCTGATGCCCTGCTGGAGCGGCGGGCTCGCCGACGCCGACGCCGTCTCCTCGCTGCCCTTCCCGACGCCTTCGACCTGCTCGCGGTTGGGGCCACCTCCGGCCGCAGTCCTGCCGCCGGCTTCGCCGAGCTGGCGCAAGTCGGTGAGGGCCCGCTAGTCGACGAGATGCGGATGACCGTTGCCGAGCTTTCCTGCGGCCAGCCGCTCTCGCAGACCCTCCAGTCGCTGCGAGAGCGCGTTCCCGGCGGTGAGATCGCGACGCTCTGCGCGGCGATCGAGCGATCCCGTCGCTTTGGCTCACCCCTCGCCGACCAGCTGCGCCGCCAGTCCGGCTCCCTGCGTCGGGATCAGCGCCGCGCGGTCGAGGAGCACGCCGCCCGCGCCGCGCCAAAGATCCAACTGGTCGTGGCGCTTGTCCTCGTCCCCTCGGTCCTGCTGATGATCACCGCCGCCCTGATCGCCAACGCCGACGTCCTGCTCAGTGGCTTTTAGATCGCTTCGCCAGGGGTACTTCACTTTACGGTGCACAAAGTGGTGCATTCGTCGCGAAATTTGCACCAAGTAGTGACTTGCTAAGGCGATATCTGCGCGCCTATGTTGCACCGGTCTCGCCGGAACTCGCCGCCGAGTTCAGCGGAATTGGGAAGTTCAACGTGAAGGGGGAAGGGTGACAGGGGGGATCCGTCGGGTCGCCGCAGAGCTGCGGTTTGCGCTTGCCTTACTCGTCTTGGCCGTGCTGTCAAGCGCAACTTCGGCGACAGCGGGTGCCGAACCTTCGTGCGCGACGAGTCGGGCGATCCCCAATGCAGCCACGACCACCAGTGCCGACGGAGCCACGGTTCGGGGCAGCGCCTGTTCCGATCTGATCGTGGTCACCTCCCCGCTTGTCATCGAAATCGTCGCCGGTGAAGGCAACGACGTGATTTACGCCAATCCCGACGTGGAAGTAGTCGAGGCGGGGCCAGGCGATGACGTCATCTACGGAGACCTTCCCGAAGCGCAGACAGGGCTCACCCCGGCCTCGACAGGGCGATCAGCGCGATGGGCCCGAGCTACCTTTGCAACCGTCAGCATCACCGAAAAGAAATGCGAAGCGGGCAAATCGTGTTACGGCGGCGACGGCAGTCAGGAATTGATCGGCAGCAGCGGCAACGACAAAATCTTCGGTCAGCGCGGCAACGACATCCTCTTCGGAAACTCCGGCAATGACGAACTCTTCGGTGGGGTGGGGGACGAGAGCATGATCTCCGGCGGGGCTGGAAACGACCTGCTCTCCGGTGGCCTCGGCACCGACACGCTCAACGGAAACCAGGACAGCGACCTGGTGCGCGGCGATGGCACGATCGACACGATCGAAGACACCGGCCCCAGCGGCACCGACACGCTCAGCTTCGCGACAGCGGTCACGCCCGGTTTCCACGGAGCTGTCGGGCCATCCGGCTTTCCGGCCGACAGCAACAGCGAAGAGCGTGGGGTCAATGTGCACCTCGACGGCAGCATCTGTGAAGGCGAATTCGAGGCCTGCGACAATGATGCCCGCTATGGCGGTGGGGTCGACAACATCACGGTTAGCGGCTTCGAGAACGTAATCGGTTCGCCTTACGCCGACGTGATTGTCGGCTCGAGTGGGCCCAACCAGATCGATGGGGGCGGAGGCACGGACGCGACCTACGGCAAGGGGGGCAACGACACCATCTACGGTGGCCCCGACGGCGACTACCTTACCGGTGAAGAAGGCACGGACACGGTAGATGGCCAGGGGGGACCGGACAACTGCCTCGCCGAGACGGCCACGAGCTGCACCGGCACAAGCGAAGCCATCACTCAGCGCGATCGCAGCAAGATCAGCGTCGGCTACATGTCGACCAACTTGCCGGAAGCCCTGAACTGGGTGGAGCTGTTTCTTACCGGCAGCACCGGCGCCGACCGGGTCAAAGCGACCTACAGCGTCGAAGCCGGGACTGGCTACGTCACCTTCACCACCGAAGGCGTCTCCGCCGCCTTCGACATGAGTGGCGACGCCGCCTCGGCCTTCTGTACCTACGAAGCCGCGAAAGTCAAATGCGCCCTGCCCAGGCCGCTCGACGCGATCACGCTCGCTGGTATGGCCGGCAACGACGCCTTGACGCTGGCGGGCTTTCCCGAGACCACCACGCCCGTCCTGCTCGGTGGCGAAGGAAATGACGAACTCACTGCTTCCAACGGCACCGAAGACATGCTCGTCGATGGCAGCGGAAGCGGCAATGACACCCTCAGCGCTGGCAGCTACGACGACGCGCTGATCAACAACGAAGGAGCCGACAACCTGCAGGGAGGCAACGGCAACGACCTGCTCCTCTCGGCGTCCAATTGCGACGGCGACACCCTTCAAGGCGCCGCCACCGGCGAAGGCGACGGCGCTGCGGTAAACAGCTCCTCCTGGGCAAAGCTGCCGGTCGGCCTGCCCGGTGTCGTGGCGGACATCGAAAAGGGCAAGGCGGGTGACAGCTGGGCCGGCTCGATCCCGACCTGCAGCGTCGGAACCGCGTCCACCCTCGCCAACATCGACGACCTCGAGGGCAGCAGCGGCAACGACCAGCTCTACGGCGATTCGGCTCCGAACAACCTGCTCGGCCGCCTCGGCAAAGACGAAATCTTCGGCCGCGCCGGCGCCGACCGGATCGAAGCCGAAGACGGCATCGCCGAGGTCGGCGGCGGTGGCGAAAGCACCGACAGCTGCGTCCTCGACGCCAGCGACAAATTCAACAGCTGCAATCCATGAGTAAGACGGCTGCAACTAGCAACTCCACCAAGACCAGTCAACAAAGGGAGACGATGGTGAGAAGCGACAGCACGACACACAACGGACGGCTCCGTCAGCTAGCGCTGCTGGGTAGCGCCCTGGCGGCCAGCCTCGCCGTTCTCTTCTCGATCTCCTCCTCGGCATCGGCCCTGTCGCTTGGCCTGATGTGGACCGGGAACCCCGCCCAGAACCCAACCGAAATGAACATCGTCGGCAAATCGGGAGCCTCGCTGTTTCGGATGCCGATGGAGCCCGCACGCGCTCAAAACGGAGACTGGTCCTACTACGACTCGGTCTTTGGACCCGCGGCTGAAAACGGGATCACGATCCTGCCTCACTTCGGCGGCACCCGGCTCAATGGGACCCTGGGAATCCCCCAGCCAAGCGAAAAAGAAGCCTGGTCAAATTGGGCAAAAGAAGCCGTGCGCCGCTACGGTTACAACGGCGTCTTCTGGTCGACCCACCCAAGCATTCCGGCCCATCCGGTAATCGCCTGGGAGATGTGGAACGAGCCCAATAACCCCTCAATGGGCTCGATCACGGCGACCGAATATGGAACCTTCCTCGCCTGGGCTGGCGCCGCGGTCCAGAGCGCTTCGCAGTCCTGGGGCGGACAGACCACGGGAGTGCTCTTCGGCGGTTTGCTGGCGTGGAGCGGAGGAACCAGCTACCAGACATATCTGAAAAACGCCTACAACGTGGCCGGTGCCGCCAGTGCCATCACCGGAGTCGCGTTTCACCCCTACGAGCTGGACACAAGTCAATTTCCCGGCAAATCCCGCATCGAAGCATTCACCACTGCCGTCAACGGGGCCAGGACGTTCATCAACACACTGTCCGGCGGTAGCGGCAAGTCGCTGTGGATCACCGAGACGAGCTGGCCCGCCGAAGCCGAATACGGCGTCGGAGAAGCCGAACAGGCAAGCCTTCTGACCCAGAGCATCAACTGGATCAAGGTTAGTGCTGCTGCGCTGAATATCCACGCGATGATTTGGTACAACTATCGCGACCTTCCGTCTCCCGCTGTCTGGCAGTATCGCAGCGGTCTGCGGGACAACACCGGGAAATACCGCTCCGCCTGGTACGCCTTCCAGGAAGAGACCGGTGCGCCGAAATGGCCGTTGGCCGAAGTGCCCAAATACGCCGACGAGCTCGGCTTCGTGCGCTTCAGCAAATCCCCGGCCAACACCCACCTAGACACCTACATAGCCGGCCCCACCTACAAAACCCTCGCCTCGAGCTCTGACACCGGCTACCCGGCGATCACCGACCCCCAAAACGTCCGAGCGATCAAGATCGACACCAACGGCGACGGCGTCGACGAGCTCGCCTTCGTGCGCCTGAACACCGCCTCGGGCAACGCCCACATCGACGTCTACAGCGGCTTTCCCACCTACAAAACTCTGGTCGCCGTCTCTGACACCGGCTACCCGGCGGTCTCCGACCCCCAAAACATCCAGGTGATCGCGATCGACACCAACGGCGACGGCACCGATGAGCTCGGCTTCGTGCGCCTGAACACCGCCTCGGGCAACGCCCACCTAGACACCTACACCGGCGCCCCCAACTACAAAACCCTCGCCTCGATGTCAGACACTGGCTACCCGGCGGTCTCCGACCCCCAAAACGTGCAGGCGATGGCGATCGACTGGACCGGCGACGGCACCGATGAGCTCGGCTTCGTGCGGATGAACACCGCCTCGGGCAACGCCCACCTAGACACCTACACCGGCGCCCCCAACTACAAAACCCTCGCCTCCAACTCCGACACCGGCTACCCGGCGGTCTCCGACCCCAAAAACGTGCAGGCGATGGCGATGGACTGGAACGGCGACGGCACCGATGAGCTCGGCTTCGTGCGCCTAAACCCGGTCTCGGGCAACGCCCACCTAGACAGCTACACCGGCACCCCCGCCTACAAAACCCTCGCTTCCAGCTCAGACGTCGGCTACCCGGCGGTATCGGACCCCGAAAACATCCAGGCGCTGGCGCTAAATACCACCACCGACCCCTACCAGGCCCCCGGCGCCTGGGGCTATGACAACCTCGGCGGCACCCTCACCTCTGATCCCGACATCTCCTCCTGGGGGCCGGGGCGCCTCGACGTCTTTGCCAAGGGCACCGACAACGCGCTCTGGCACAGGGCCTACTCCTCGCCCAACTGGTTTGCCTGGGAAAAAATCGGCGGCACCCTTGCCTCCGGCCCCGGCGCGGTCTCCTGGGGCCCCGGGCGCATCGACATGGTCGCCCGCACCAGCGCCAACACCGTCCAGCACTGGTGGTTTGACAACAGCGTTGGCGTCTGGAACACCGACAACATCGGCGGGGCGATCGGCTCAGACCCAGACATCGCCGCCTGGGGGCCGGGTCGCCTCGACGTCTTTGCCAAGAGCTCTGCCTCGGGCACCCTCAACCACAGGGCCTGGAGCTCCACCGCTTGGTTCCCATGGGACACCCTCCCGGGCGCTATTGCCTCCGGCCCCGGCGCCGTCTCCTGGGGAGCGGGTCGCATCGACATCGTCGCCCGCACCGCCGCCAACACCGTCCAGCACTGGTGGTTTGACAACAGCGTTGGCGTTTGGAACACCGACAACCTCGGCGGCAACATCACCTCTGACCCCGACATCTCCTCCTGGGGCAGCGGCCGCCTTGACGTCTTTGCCAAGGGCGCCCAGAACAACCTCGTCCACAAGTACTACGCCAACGGCGCCTGGAGCAACTGGGAGAGCCTCGGTGGCACCTTGGCATCGGGGCCAAGCGCGGTCTCGATGGCCTCTAAACGGATCGACGTGGTGGCCCGGGCCACCGACAACAGCATCCAGCACTGGTACTACGTGGAACCGTAGGGCAACAACCATCAACCAGTCCAGTCAGACCAAGTAGAGGAGATAGAGACAGTGAGCGATCACACGACAACTAACGGACGGCTCCGCCAGCTGGCGCTGCTGGGCACGGCGCTGGCGGCCAGCCTGGCCATGCTCTTTTCGATCGCCTCCTCGGCCTCGGCATTGTCGCTGGGCCTGATGTGGACCGGCGACTACAACGCCGCCGCGCCTGAAATGGATCAGGTGGGGAAAGCCGGAGCGAGCCTGTTTCGCTATCCGGTCAACCCCGAACACTCAAGCAACGGCAACAACTGGGAATTCTACGACGCGGTCTTCGGCAGTGCCGCGGAACACGGCGTCACGATCCTGCCGCAGCTCTCGGGACGCATGAACGGTGCCGCCGGTCTGCCCAGCTCCGGCGAAAAAACGTCCTGGAGCGAATGGGTTCAAAAAGCAGTTCGCCGCTACGGCTACAACGGGGTTTTCTGGAGCACCCACCCCGGCATCCCGGCCCGGCCGGCGATTGCCTGGGAGGTTTGGAATGAGCCCAACAACCCTTCCTTTGGCGTGGTCTCAGCCACCGAATACGGAGCCTTTCTGGCCTGGGCCGGCCCGGCCATTCAAAGTGCCTCGGAAAGCTGGGGAGGCGCCAAAACCGGCGTGCTCTTCGGCGGCCTGCTGGCCTGGGGAAGCGGAACCGGCTACCAGACGTTCCTCAAAAACGCCTACCAGACCCCTGGAGCAAGTAGCGCTTTCACCGGTCTCGCTTTTCATCCCTACGAGCTCGACCCGAGCTCCTTTCCAGGTCAGACTCGCATGTCGGCCTTCGAAAAATCGGTCAACGGGGCGCGGTCCTACCTCAACTCCCTCGGCGGTACCGGCAAGACGCTCTGGATCACCGAGACAGGCTGGCCGGCGGAAGCCGAATATGCGGTCGGCGACGCCGAACAGGCGAACCTGTTGACGGCCAGTTTCAACTGGGCCAAGGCCAACGCGAGCTCCCTCAATCTCCAGGCGATCGTTTGGTACAACTACCGCGATATCAACGTTCCCATCTGGCAGTACCGCTGCGGTCTGCGCAGGATGGACGGCAGCTACCGTCCGGCGTGGTACGCCTTCCAGGAAGAGACCGGGGCGCCGAAATGGCCGGTGGAAGGTCCGAAAATCACCAATGCCCCGGCGACCTTCGTCAGCTCCAACGGCACGGAAAACGTGTTCGTCAACACCGGTGGTGGGATCAACCACTACCTGAGGTCCCCCGGCGGCAGCTGGGGCGGGGAGATCGTCGCGACGGGATCGACCTTTAAAGGGGAGCCCACCGCCTACACCGACTCGAAAGGAACCGAACACGTCTTCGTCACCACCACCGGCGGGATCAACCACTACCTGCGGGTCCCCGGCGGCAGCTGGGGCGGCGAGGTGGTGGCAACCGGGTCGACGTTCACCTCCCCGCCCACCGCCTACACCGACTCGAAAGGAACCGAACACGTCTTCGTCACCACCACCGGCGGGATCAACCACTACCTGCGGGTCCCCGGCGGCAGCTGGGGCGGCGAGGTGG